>JAESGG010000041.1_pt1 | contig 50771 bp, 53 predicted proteins | sample 9266231 | NCBI WGS metagenome assembly JAESGG01 (sample SAMN14515337, study PRJNA621664) | algae metagenome | isolation source: Aphanocapsa sp. GSE-SYN-MK-11-07L and co-occurring heterotrophs from wet... | place: USA: Grand Staircase Escalante National Monument, Utah | collected 2006-04-16 | reverse complement strand
AATTCCCATTGCTCGTCCGTCAGATCCGTCGGGTATGCTTTTCTCATGGCTCTTGATCCTCTGTCGTCTTCTTTTTAGACAGATTAATGGGTCAAGAGCTTTTCTCAAAACTTTTCAAACACCCTCTAAAACACATTGCCTACCTACAAGGCTTTCCAAGTTTTGGCAGTGCAACTTAAATTTGTAAGGATCCTTAACTACCCCTACCAAGTCCAGTTTTAGTTTTCAAAAACTTACATCCCGACATTAGCCGGAGCGGTTGACCAGTCGGGGCGGAGGTTTTGGGCTTGGCGGAGATAGACGTGGTTGATTTGGGTTTGGGGGTCGGGGGTGTTGAATTGAATTAGGCAGCGAATGCAGTATTTGAGGCCGTCTTCGACGTGCATTTGCTGCACATCTAGCAAAGGTACAGATTGCCAATGGGAGCGCTCACGAGCGATCGCGGCGGGAAAAACGCGATCCAGGTCGCGGGTGGCCGAAAAGGTGACGCTGACCACCTCAGCCATGTCGAGCGGATTGCGGCGTTCAATTTCATCGAGCAGCTCGTGGACGGCGACTCGGATTGCCGTGACCGAATTTTCGGTTGCCGTTGTTGCTCCTCGAATTGCCCGCACTCGCCAGCCCACAGTCATGCCCTCGCGCCTCAATACCCCAAGCCCTCTTAAACATTCAAGAATTTTGATTGGCAAGAGTTGCGCAGTTGAGTGAATTGCTGACTTTTTCGCCCCCCCAGCCCCCCAAATTTGGGGGGAGCAACCTCTGAAGTCCCCCAGAATTGGGGGATTAGGGGGCAACTGCGTAACTCCCGATTGGTTTGAGCTTGTTTCAAACTGATCAAAATCACTGCTTTTACTATCCCGTACTCTATCAGGACTAGGGACGGTAGAGCCATAGGGGTAATCCACTAGTCGCCAGCTCAAACTCTAGCCAATTCATGCCGCTGCCCAGGGTTGAGGCAGAGCGCGCTCCCCCTGGCAACAGGCGATTCCAGAACGGTTTGCGCTCTTCGATCGTGAAGGTTTTGGTTTTTTCGGGGTCTAAGCCCACCAATTCAGCCGCCCAGCGACGTGCTTCTTCTTCGGTGCCGAGGCGATCGACTAGACCTAGCTCTAAGGCCTGCTGGCCGGTAAACACTCGCCCATCGGCAAAGCTGCGGACGGCTTCCTCCGCCAGGTTGCGCCCCTCGGCCACAGTTTGGACAAACTGCTGATAGCTAGTGTCGATCAGGGCTTGCAGAATGTCTTTTTCCGGGTCAGTCAGCTCGCGATCGAAGGCAAGAATATCTTTGTAGGGGCCAGATTTGATCACCTTGAACGAAACGCCAATTTTTTCCAGCAGCCGCTCTAGGTTATTGCCGCGCAGAATCACGCCAATGCTGCCGGTAATCGTGCCGGGGTTGGCGACAATATGCTCTGCTCCCATGCCAATGTAGACCCCACCCGAAGCAGAAATATTGCCAAAGCTGGCTACCACCTTAACTTTTTCGCGCAGCCGCTTGAGGGCGCTGTAGATTTCTTGGGAGTCGCCGACGGTGCCGCCGGGGCTGTCAATTCGCAGCAGCAGGGCCGGAAATTTCTTTTCTTCAATCGTTTTGAGGGCTGCTAAAACCCGCTTGCGCGTCCCACCTGCGATCGCCCCGGTGATTTCAATCCGGGCAATTTGCTGACGAAACGGTTTTTTGAACGGCCAAATCATAAAAAACTACCTGCATTAACAATCCACTGGAGGGGGAATGGATTACATTCTAGTTTGGTAAGGAGAAACTCAGCACCTTAGTTACCACTGCCACACCTGCTAGGGCCAGCAAACCTTAGCCGTTACAACTCAGGTTTCTGCATGGCCAACTTTAAAGGACTGTAATGTTTTGGGGGTTAATCGATTTTTGGGTCAACAATTCGGCAAAATTATTTCAAGTCAATGCACAAGGCTGATCAATCTGGCTTAGGGAGTTTGGATATGTTGAAGCGGCTGGGGGGGATAGGTTTAGTACTGATGCTGATCGGCTGTGGCAAGCCGGAAGCGGCCAGGCAAGCTCAATCGCTGCCGGTTAAATTGCAGCAAGTAGGCACCAGCGCTTTAGAAGACTCAACGGAGTTTGTCGGTTCCCTAGAAGCGCTCAAAAAAGTCGAGCTGCGATCGCAAATCAATGGCCGGATTGCCAAGATCGCAGTCGGCTTTGGGCAGCAAGTCCAGCCAGGGGCGATGCTGTTTCAGCTAGAGCCTGATCAAACGGCTCCTCAACTAGCCTCGGCGATCGCTCAATTTAGAGCTGCCCAGGCGAATGTGAGAACTTCCCAGGCCAACTTGAATAAGACGGTTGCTGATCGAGCGGCGGTGGCTTCTAACCTCCAGCTCCAAAAAGTCAACTATGAACGGGCTAAGACTCTGGTGGCTCAAGGTGCCGTCGCCCAAGTCCAACTCGACACCGAAACCCGCAACTTAGAGTCAACCGCCGCCCAACTGCGGGCCCAGGATATGGCAATTAAAGCCGCCCAAGCGGCGGTCAACCAGGCGATCGCTGAGCTGCGGAATACTGAAGCGGCCGTCGGGACGGCGAATGTGCCGTTTCAGTTCAAACAGGTGCGATCGCCAATTGCCGGCACCATTGGTAACTTTGAGGTCAAAGTTGGCGATGTCGTCGGGACAGAGCAAATTCTGACGACGATTACTCAAGATAATTTCTTCGATTTGAAGATTCTGGTGCCGATTACGCGGAGTGCCCAACTTGAAAGAGGGACACCAGTAGAGCTGTTAGATGCCAATACTAACCAACTGCTGACGAGGGGCAACATTTACTTTATTTCGCCCGTTGTCACTAGCAGTGCTCAAACCATTTTGACCAGAGCCCGGTTTCCCAATTCCAACGGCCAACTGCGCGATAGTCAGTATGTCCGAGCTAGGGTGATTTGGAGCCGCCGGCCGGGGGTTTTGGTGCCAGTTACCGCTGTCACCCAAGTGAGTGGACAAAATTTTGCCTTTGTGGCTCAAAGGTCAGCCTGCCAAGCTGGGGAGCCACCCCCCAGCACCAGTCAGATTGTCTGTCAGCGGTTGGTTCAGTTGGGAGCAATTCAAGGACAAAACTACCAAGTTCTAGAGGGACTAAAATCCGGTGATCAGATTGCGATCTCCAACATCATCAACCTGAGAAATGGTGCCCCAATCAAGCCTGAGTCTTAGGAGTGAGCCGCAATGCCTTTGTTATCGATCGCCACCAATTTCATCAAGCGCCCCGTTCTGTCTACGGTTTGTACCCTGCTGATCCTGCTGATCGGAGCCATTTGCATTCCCCTGCTGCCAATTAGCTACCTACCCCCCCTGACGCCAGTCACCGTTCAGGTCTCTGCCAACCTGACGGGCGGCGATGCCACCACGGTCGAAAATACAGTCACAACTCCCTTGGAGCGGCAGATCAACGGTGCCACCAATATGGAGTACATGACCTCTGCCAGTACGGCTACGGGCCAGTCTTTGATTACGGTCTATTTCAATCCGAGTCAGGATCAGAGCCTAGCCCAGGTGGATGTCCAGAACCGGGTGGGGCTGGCCACGCCTCTGTTGCCGACCCAAGTACAGCAGCAGGGAGTAAGCGTCCAGAGAACCTCTCCAGCAATTCTGCTGGCGCTGGGCTTTTATTCCCCTAATGGTTCCCTAGATCCCAAGTTCATCAGTAACTATGTTGACCTCTACGTCAATGATGAAGTTACCCGCATTCCGGGAATTGCTCTGGTTAGCTACAGCGGTCAACTCCTCTATTCAATGCGGATCTGGCTTGATCCAAATGCTTTAGCAGGAAGGGGGCTGACGGCTACCGATGTGATTCAGCGACTGCAAGAGCAAAACCCGCTGATTGGGCTGGGTGGGGTTGGGCAACCCCCCACCCCAGACGAACAAACGTTTTCGTTCACAATTCCTTCTGCCACGCAGCTGACAGATGTGACAGATTTTGAAAACCTGGTGCTGAAAACCCAGCCGAATGGCGACCTCGTCAAGGTCAGAGACGTCGGGCGGGTAGAACTGGGAGCGCAGAGCTACACGACTGCTTCCTTCACTGGCAAGGTGGGTTCAGATAGTAAACTCCATCAGGGAACCACAATGCTGATTTATCAATCAGCCGACGCCAATGCCCTAGATGTCGCCAACGCGGTTAAAGAAAAGCTGGCTCAGCTAGAGCAAAGTTTTCCGCCCGGACTGGTCGTGAAGCCAGTATTTGATACGACTTTATTTGTGAATGCTTCCACCGAGGATGTGCTGAAGACCCTGGTCGAAGCCATGATTCTGGTCATCTTGGCGATTTATTTGTTCTTGCAGGACTGGCGGGCGCTGGTGGCACCCGTTGTGGCGATTCCTGTCTCGCTGATTGGCGCCTTGGGGTTTGCGTTTGTGTTTGGCTTCTCTCTGAATACGCTAACGATGCTGGGGCTGGTACTAGCGATCGGGCTGGTGGTCGATGATGGGATTGTGATTGTCGAGGCTGTAGTCGAAAAGGTGGAGCAGGGGATCCCTCCCCAACAGGCGGCGATCGAAGCGATGAATGAGTTAACGGGGGCGGTGATCAGTACGTCTCTGGTGCTGATTGCTGTGTTTGTGCCCGTCGCGTTTTTCCCCGGTACGACGGGGCGGATCTATCAGCAGTTTGCCTTGACGATTGTTTTTTCAATCTTTGTTTCGACCTTTAATGCTTTAACCTTCAGTCCGACGATTAGTGCGCTGCTGCTGCGCCGTAAAGAGCGGGAAATGGGTGGCCCCTTGGGCTGGTTTTTTGGCAAGTTCAATCGCGGCTTCGATTCCTTTAAAGCGGGCTATACCTCGCTGGTCGAATTTCTGATTCGGATTCGCTATGGAATGCTAGTTGTGTTTGGCATTGGCTTAGCAGCAACCGTTTTTCTGTTTCAAATCGTCCCGACTGGGTTTGTACCCCAGGAAGATCAGGGAGTGTTTATTGGTCTGATCAATGCTCCGTCAGGGGTTTCCCTCAGCTATACCAATAAGGTGGCCGATCAAATTTGGGAAAAGCTCAAGAATTACCCGGAAATCGACTTCGTCACGGTGCTGCCGGGTCTGAGTACCCAGGGCAGCATTTCCAATGTCGGGACAATGTACGCTTCGCTTAAGCCCTGGGATGAACGAACCAAAACAGAATCAAAGATTGATGGCGTGTTGCAGCGGGTAAATCGGGACTTTGCCACAATTACCGATGCGCGGGTAGTGGCGGTTAACTTACCGGCCATTCTGGGCTTGGGCAACTACGGCGGGCTAGAATTTCAGTTTCAAGACCGGACTGGCGGCAAGCTAAGCTTCGACCAATTTATCGACAACGCCAACGTGATCATTGAAGCAACCCGGCAAAATCCAATTTTCGGCGGCGTTTTCTCGCCCACTCCGCCCAGTGCACCCCAGCTAGCCGTCGATATTGATCGCGATCGCCTACAGGCGTTAAATGTCAACTTCAACGATGCCATGAACACCGTTGGTGCCTACCTGGGGTCTAACTTTGTCAACCAGTTCTCCTTCGGGCCGCGCTACTACCGAGTCTACGTCCAGGCAGATGCTCAGTTCCGAGATTCTCCGAGTGATATTGAGCAGATTTATGTTCGCTCCCAAGCCAACCAGATGGTGCCCTTAAGTGAACTGGTCACAATTAAACGAACTTCCGGCCCACAGGTGATTAATCACTTTAATATTTATCGTTCGGCTGACATTGTTAGTAACCCAGCCCCCGGCAACTCGAGCGGACAAGTGATCCAGGGCATGGAGGCCGCATTTAAGCAGGCTTCAATTCCCGGTACCGGCTTTGAATGGTTTGGTTCTGCCAGAGAAGAGCTTGCAGCCGGTGGTCTGGGGCCGATTATCTTTGGCTTGGGGCTGGTGGTTGTGTTTCTGGTCTTATCAGCCCAGTACGAAAGCTACATTGACCCGACGATTATTATGCTGACCGTGCCCCTGGCGATGCTAGGTGCGCTGGGTTTCACGCTGATTCGGGGCTTGGCGAACGATGTCTACTGTCAAATTGCCTTGATTATGCTGATTGGTTTGGCCAGTAAAAACGCGATTTTGATTGTGGAACTGGCTAACCAATCGCTCAGCAAGGGCATGACCTATAGCCAGGCAGCTGTCCATGCCTGTCGAGAGCGGTTACGCCCGATTTTGATGACAGCCATATCAGGCTTGGCGGGCTTCTTTCCGCTCTTGGTCGCTTCTGGGGCTGGTGCTAATTCCCGCTGGTCAGTAGGAACAGCCGTGTTTGGCGGGCTGCTGGTCGCCACCTTTTTGAGCCTGCTGCTGGTGCCCGTTCTGTATGTGGTCATTAAGAGCTTGGCAGAACGGGTATTTTCTGGCAAACCTCCTCAACCCCCTAGTTTGCCGCCCACCCCAGAAGCAAACCAGCCCCAAGAGCCGGAGGTTGAGCCTGCTCCAGAGCAACCCTCCACGCCTCGCTTGCAGGGTGATTCTCCTTAAGCAACAATCTTGCCCTCTCAGGTTTGGAAGTGTTTGATGATTGCCTCAGCAAACTGTGAGCATTTAAGCGGAGATGAAACGGGGGGTTCTATCAATCGAGCCAAGTCATAGGTGACTTCCTGGTTAGAGATTGCTGCCCCTAAGCCACGCTTAATTAGGTCAGCCGCTTCTGGCCAGCCCATGTATTCCAGCATCATGACTCCAGATAAGATCAACGATCCGGGATTGACTCGGTCTAAGCCAGCATGTTTAGGGGCTGTCCCGTGGGTAGCTTCAAAGATCGCGCACTGATCGCCAATGTTGGCTCCTGGGCCCATGCCAAGCCCACCGACGATCGCCGCTGCGGCATCCGACAGGTAGTCGCCATTCAGGTTAAGGGTGGCCAAAATGGAGTACTCATCCGGGCGGGTTTGAATTTGCTGAAAAATACTATCGGCAATCCGATCGTTGACCATGATTTTGTCCTGCCACTGCCAATTGCCGTGGCTCTGCCAAATGCTGTCTAGCACGGCTGCTACTTCTTGGCAGATTTGGGTTTGCTTGTCGCTGGTGAGGGCATCGTAGCCCGGATCAATCAGTCGGGCATTATCTTCAATCGTCAAGTTAGGGTTACTTTCCCGATTGCCAAGAATCCAAGATTCTCGCTCCGTCACGCACTCGGCTCGAAATTCGCTGGTTGCCACCTCGTAGCCCCAGTCTCTAAAGGCCCCTTCGGTGTATTTCATGATGTTGCCCTTGTGGACGAGCGTCACCATTTGCTTTGGTTTTGGCAGCCGCAGAGCGTGTTTGATCGCTCGCCGCACCAGTCGCTGCGAACCCGTCTTGCTAACCGGCTTAATTCCAATCCCGGAATCGAGCCGAATCCGCTTTTTACCGTGTTCTGGGGTGGCTGGAATTAAATCTTCGTTCAGAATTTTGATCAAGCGATCGCAAATCTCAGTCCCCTGTCGCCATTCCACGCCCAGGTAAATATCTTCCGTGTTTTCGCGATAGATAATTACATCGAGCTTTTCGGGGCTGCGGTGGGGTGAGGGTGTGCCGGCGTAATACTTGCAGGGGCGCACGCAGGCATAGAGGTCGTGAATCTGGCGCAGCGCCACGTTCAGCGAGCGAATGCCGCCCCCAATCGGTGTTGTCAATGGCCCCTTGATTGCTACCCCATATTCTCGAATCGCTTGCAGGGTATCTTCCGGTAAATATTGGTAAGTGCCGTATTTTTCACAGGCTTCGTCTCCAGCATAAACCTTAAACCAGCTAATCCGGCGATCGCCACCGTAGGCAGTTTGCACCGCCGCATCAAAAACTTTTTGAGCGGCCGGCCAAAGGTCAATTCCCGTCCCATCGCCCCGAATGAAGGGAATGATTGGCTGATCGGGCACGATCGGTTCACCATTGGCAAATGTAATCTTTGATCCGGTCGCGGGCGGGGTTAATTGCTCGTACATGCTCAGATAAATTGCGGAAGGACTAGATCTATCTGATATAGGCTACACTCCCTGAGCCATGTCTTCAAGTTCAGGAGTAACTTTTGGTTTTCAGTCCATGACGACAAGCACCCCCTGAATTGTCTGTCCTAAAGAGTTCAGATGAACCCTTTTTTGCCCCCCTATTTTTGCAAATCGGATTCGATTGCGATTGAGTTGTTTAATTTTGGAGATGCAAAGCGATCGCAAATTAAGCGCTTTGGCTGACATGAATAGCTAACTTTCTAAAATTCTTCTAACAGTCGTCCATCTTTTAAAACATGTTCATACTGAAGGATAGAAACTTTGGGAGATGCTCCACTTGATTCAAGTGGTTCAAGGCAGACCAATTGCTTATTTACAATTGTAATAATCCGGAATTTACTAGCGCCTAAGGCAATCTTTTGTCCAAGCTTTATGTCTTTAGTCATCATATCAACCAGGTAATTTCTGCTTGTTTATAGATTGACATTTACTGCCGGCAATCGACCTCCCCTTACAGACTCACCCGATGGGGTGAGTTTTAGCTTGACTGACTCCCTTTACGATGTCAGATATAAATATCAGATATAAATGAGCAGCAAATCAACAACCGTAAAATTACGGAATTTAAGCGATCCTAAATTTTTGTTTGAAAGGTGTTCCTCTTGAGAGAGTATCTTTGGCAAACCATCTTTATTCGCAAATTAAATCGGATGGCGATCGTGATTAATCAATTGTTAATCGGTTTTTAATCACCAGTCTAAGACTGCAATAAATTAGAAAAAGTCGATATCAGCTGCAAAATTAATGACCATTATTACCTATCAACCCGCTCAGCCAGATCAATCTGAAGTGATTGCTGGATATATCATCATGGCGGGGGGTGAATTTTTTGACTTCTTGCTGGCCAATTTCGTTCCTGGCTTGACTCCCAAACAAATTGTAGCCGAGCAAGTTGCCGCTGAAGCTGGAGAATTTTCCTACCGCTATATCGAAGTTGCCCTGGATGGCGGTCAGGTTGTCGGCATTGTCAACAGTTATCCGGCTCAGGAGCTAAAGCTTAGCCCAGAAATGGCAGCTAGCCTGCCTCGCGATCGCTTAGAAATCCTGCGAGAATTTATGACGACTTGCGTAGAAGACAGTTGGTATTTGAGCATTTTGGCGGTTGCCCCCAACTATCGTCAGCAAGGAATTGGGGGTCAGTTCATTGATTTAGTTAAGCAAAAAGCAAAAAACCAAGGGTTTTCTAGTTTGAGTTTGACGACGTGGGCAGACAATCGGCAGGCAATTCGGCTCTACCAGCAGCACGAATTTCAAATTATTCAACACCGCCAGATTGCCCTGCATCCGCTGCTGCCCGACCACGGTGGATTTTTGCTGCTAGAGTGTCGGTTGTAAAGGTGGAATGAAGGCAGAAGCTAAAGTCCATTCCTTCTGCCTTCCTCCAATCCCCTCAATGCCAACAAAGCAGTCCCATAGGCTGCTTCGGTTTGTGCTGCTGCCATGACCGGAATTTGTAAGTAACGCTGTCGAATCGCTTGCCAAGTCTGATTTTTAGCCCCACCGCCAGCCGTTAGCACCTGCGTCAAAGGTGAAGCGCCTTGCTCTTGCAGCAAGCGGTATCCTTGAGCTTCAATTTTAGCCAAACTTTCCAGCAACCCATGCAGAAAATCCACAGGCCGCGAAGGACGAGGATCGAGCCGGGGTGGCAAATTAGGGTCGTTAATCGGAAACCGTTCGCCGGGCTGGAGCAGTGGATAGTAATCTAAAGAGCTGGCTTGATTGCGATCAATTTGCTGACTGAGGTTGACTAAATCGCGATCGCTAAAATAGTGTCGCAAAATTGCCCCGCCCGTGTTTGAAGCGCCTCCCACTAACCAAAGATTGCCGAGGCGATGGCTGTAAATTCCGCATTGGGCATTTTCTACTCGCCTGCGGCTGAGCAATTTTAAGACCAAGGTTGAGCCTAAAGAGGTGACGCCCTGCCCAGGATTCATGGCTCGACTGGCCAAAAAAGCAGCAATGCTGTCGGTTGTCCCGGCGCAGACCTGACAGGCGATCGGTAAGCCCAACTGCTCAGCCAGCCCTGGCTGAACTGGCCCAATCACCGCACCGGGAGTAGTAACTTTTGGCAGCAGCGGTTGAATTGCAGCCAAATCAGGATGTCTAAACCAATCTGGATAGGCCAGTGCTACCGGGTCATAGCCCAGTTTGAGACTATTGTGATAATCGCTGATCCCTGGTTGACCGTGCAGCAAAAACGCCAGCCAATCAGCTTGATGCATCAAATAGGCGATCGCCTTTCTCCGTCCCTGATGGCTGTTGACGGCTGCGAATTCGCGGTTTAACCACAGCAATTTGGCCAAGCTAGAACTAGGGCTGAGCACAACATGATTGGCAGGCACAATTGCTTGCAGTTTTCCTAGCTCTGCTGTTGCCCGCCCATCGTTGTACAGCAAAGCCGGCAGCAAAGGTTTTCCGGCTGAATTGCAGCCTAAAACTGTGGCTGAAGTGCCATCAATCGCAATTCGATGCAGCCGCGATCGCAGACTTTCAGGAATTTCGGCAATCAACTCAAACAGGATTGTCCGCCAGACATCGGCCGAAACCGTGGTGGATGGGCAAGCCGAGTTATGCTGAACCTGCCCAGCCTGATCAACCACGATCGCGCGGACGCCAGAGGTGCCAAAATCAATTCCCAAACCGTAACCCGTCAAATCAGCCCTAAGTTAAATGTCAGTTCGCAGGAAATTAACCCCCTTATTGGGGCCGGCATCAAATTTTCCGGGTTCAACTTCCGGGGCTGAAGGTGAAGATGGTAAGCCAAGACTGGTAAATAAGCGATCGAAAATTGAGGGGGATTGGTCTTCTGGCAGTGTAATTGCTGTGACGGGGAGTTGCTGCGGCGCTTGGAACTCAGACTTAACTTCTGGTGAGACTTCAATCGTGCCAATACTGGCAGAATTGGCAAATGGAGTAGTGCCAGTCGGTGGTAGCGTTTCAGGAGTCGGAATAATTTCAGTAGCAGGAGCGACTTGGGCACTTGCGGGGTAGGAACCGACCGCAACAGCCAAGATGGCTGATAAAGTCAAAATGGAGGTTTTCATGGTGGTGATTGAGGTAGGACAAACAACTGTCGCTAACAAGTTGCCAACAGTAGGCTGCTGATCATAATTACAGCCACTCCTCTTGCTATAGATTTAAATTCTAATCAACCCCCAACAAAATCATCATTAGCCATAAGGCAGAGTGTCAGGTTAAGTCAGGGTTTAGAGATAAAGTAGGCTTATCTTATTAGCCTGCCCACCTGACTCAAATCACCGATCATGATTTTTCATTGCTTAATATAGTTTTATTTTTGTTTAAGTCGTTATTGATGAGCGCTGACCCAAACTAAAACCATGACTCCATCTGATCACAGCGATCGCCCTGATTTTGCCGCCGATTCTGCTCAAAACCCTCTACTCCAACTTGACTATGAACCGGCTTTTCAGTCTTTAGGAGAAGACTACTCTGATGTTGTGGCGGCGGCAGAATTTCCCCAACACCTGCTGCGATTTCGCAACGATGCTGTGCTAACCCAAATTGGGCTGAATCCTGCTCAAGTCACCGATGCTGATTTTGTCCAGGCTTTCGGTCGGTTTGAGGGCAGAGAACCCTGCTTAGCGATGCGCTATCACGGCTATCAGTTTGGCGAGTACAACCCTCGCTTAGGCGATGGGCGCGGCTTTCTCTACGGGCAGGTGCGAGGGCAAGACGGGCGACTCTACGATTTTGGCACCAAGGGATCAGGCACAACTCCCTATTCGCGGGGCGGAGATGGCAGATTGACGCTTAAAGGCGGAGTTCGCGAGGTATTAGCTTCAGAAGCGCTGCATCATTTGGGGGTGACAACCTCCCGCTGCCTGAGCCTGATTGAAACTGGCGACTCGCTCTGGCGAGGCGATGAACCCTCTCCCACCCGCGCTTCGGTGATGGTGCGGTTCAGTCATTCCCATATTCGGTTTGGCACCTTTGAGCGCTTGTTTGCCCTCCAGCGGCCGGACTTGATCCGCAATCTGCTGGATCACGTGCTGCAAGTTTATTACCCCCACCTCTGGGATCAGCCCGATCGCTACAGCCGCTTCTATGCTGAACTGGTGCAGTGCACAGCCGAGCTAGTCGCCCAGTGGATGTCGGTTGGCTTTTGCCATGCCGTCCTCAACACGGACAATATGTCGATTACAGGCGAAAGCTTTGACTATGGCCCCTACGCCTTTATCAACACCTACGAACCCAACTTTACGGCCGCTTATTTTGACTACTATGGGCGCTACGCCTACGCTAACCAGCCGGGGATTTGCCAGTCGAATCTAGAAATGCTGCAACGCCCGCTGGCAGCAGTGATCCCCCAAGCCGAAATGGAATCTGCCCTCAAGGAGTTTACCGGGCATTACGCCGCCGCTTATCGGCAGCGAATGCTGCAACGGCTGGGGTTTGAACAGATCGGCATCGTAGAATCTGAAGATTTGATCGAGCAAACCCTCCAGTTTCTATTTAAAACCCAGGTCAACTATCATCTGTTTTTTGCCGAACTGCGACGCCAGTTTTCACCCCTCTGGCGGGTGGATGCTGGGCACATTTTGAGTCAAACTAGCTTGCTCACAGACGAGCAGTCTCAAGCTTTCGAGTCTTGGCGATCGCTCTACCATCACCTGTTGGTCAATCAACCCGAATCAGAGCTAGCGGGCATCGCCGATCGGCTTCAGCGCCACAACCCGCTGACAGCCCTAGTCCGCCCAGAAATCGAAGCTGTTTGGGAGGCGATCGCGACCGAAGATAACTGGCAGCCCTTTTACACCCTGCTCAAACGGCTACAAACGCTGAGCTAAGTACGGCAGTTCCGCTAGTTCTCCGGGCACATCATCGATTAAAACGTGTAGTCCAGCCGCTACCACTTTGGTTTTAATATAGGCTAAACCGAAAGCCCCGTCAGCAGTTTGGGTATAACTGGTCAAAACACCAACCTTACTCTCTGGGCGATCTGCCAGCTTGACTAAACTGCCTGGTTTGACTGGAGCCGCTAGTTTGACACCCCAAAGCTGCTGTTTGACGCCCTGATACGTGTTCAGGCGGGCGATCGTTTCTTGCCCAATGTAGCAGCCCTTATTAAATGAAATCGTCTGCCAGAGTCCGGCTTCAAGCGGATTGTAGTCTTCAGTTAACTCAGCATCGGGTTTGGGACGACCCTGTTGAATCCGCAGTTCTTCCCAAACCCGTTCACCCATAGGGATTGCTCCTTGATCGAGCAGGCAACTCCATAGCGTCGGTGCATCGACCGCTGAGCTGATCAGCGTCAAGCCAGGCGTCACTAACCCACTCCCGATCGCCACGCGTACCTGCGTGCCTGCCAACTCAAACACCGCATGGTCATGCAGACTGGCATCATCTGGAAAATTAACCCCCAACCTTTGCAGCAGCGCTGCACTCTGGGGGCCAAGCAAACTAAAGGCGCTAGTGTTCGCCGTTTGATCAGTTAATTGAACCCAATCGCCAAAAAAGATGTAGCGGTCTAACCACTGGATCAACTGCTGCCGCCGACTGGGGGACACCAGCAGCCAAACCTGATCTTCAGTCAGATAAGCCGTGGCTAAATCAAGGGTGCGGGCGGTAGAGGTGACAAACACTGTATCGCAGCCTTGCCCTGGCTTCAGGGTTTTGAAATCATTCGTGCTTTGATTGTGCAGAAAATTCAGCCGGTCTTGGTCAGCGACTTGCAAACGCCCCCAGTCAGAGCGATCGCAGAGGGCTACTCCCTGCTGAACTGCCTCTAGTGCTGCCCCTCGATTGCCAAAATCAACCGGCACGTCTGAAGTCTGCTCAAAGATGGCTCCAGCTTGTCGCTGCAACTCAGATAAAGGAGTGTTCATACCGCTAAAAGTCTAAACGAAAGTCTACACGACTAATCAACCACTTAAACCAGCCAGGAGGAGAAAAGCAGCCCCAACCACCACCAAAAGCAGCAGCACCAAGCCAGCATTAGGACTGCCCTTCCAGGAATACTTTTTATCGCTCATAGGATATTTTTCAAATGCTAGACTACTAGTCAATATTGTTGCATTTCGTAACAATGTTGCCTACATTACAGCTCTTTTCTGAATCAATTCTTGTTCAGTCAACCTTTCGAGTCAACTCATCGCTCATCCTAAGAGGTTATTGTGACGCTTCACGCAGAATTGCATCGGCATCTAGGCGGATCGGTTGTTCCCCGTGTGCTCTGGCGCTACTTTCAGCGAAATCACGAGCAACTGGCAGCTCAATTTCCAGACTACCCTGAGTTTGAAGCCTTTTACACTCGCCCACGTAACACCTTAGAAGAATATCTAGAACTGCATACTCTAGTTGAGAGTGTGCAAACCCCAATCACCCTGCCTTACTTTGTTTATCGGCTGCTGCGGGGAGCCTACGTATTTGAGAACCTGGCTTACTTGGAACTGCGCTATACCCCTTACCTGCGCACCTCGCCAGACCTGAGTGAAAGCGCCCGCATTGACCAAATGGTAGATATTGTCAAGATTGTCGGGCAATCTGCCCAATTGAGCGAGTATCCAATTTTTACGCGGCAAATTCTCTGTATGCACTCTCGCTTGCCCTATGCAGTGAATCGGGCGATCGTTGACTTGGCGGCTCAATTACCAGAGTACGTGTGTGGAATTGACTTGGCTGGAGGTGATCTCCAGTATCGAGAGCGATTGGATGAATTTATTGCCCTTTATCGGTATGGGCGATCGCTGGGCTTAAATACCACTGGCCACCTTTACGAAACTGTTGATGGTTGCTACCCAGAACTTTTACCTTACCTAATGCGGATCGGGCACGGAATTCAAATTCCCCTGCTCTATCCTGAATTGCTGCCACAAATTGCCCAGCAACGGCAGTGTTTAGAGGTGTGCCCGACCACTTACTTCAAGACGGGCACCCTAGAAAATCTTAGCCAGTTAAAAACCGTGTTTGAACGCTGTTTTGCCAGTGGGGTAGATATTGCCATCTGTACTGACAATGCAGGGCTGCACAATGTTCGCTTGCCCTTCGAGTACGAAAATCTGCTCACCCAGGACGTGCTGAGTTTCCAGGAACTGCAAGCCTGTCAGGATGCGGCATTTCGGCATGCCTTCGCTTGGCCCTACCCCCAGCAGCCAACTTCTATGCTGAGCCAGCTTCTCCAGTCCCCAGACGTGTTTCTAGAAGACAGCCCAACTTGCGTATCGAGATAACTCTGAAACACAGCTTATGGATTGACGTGTAGATCGGTGACTGCACCGAGGCTGCTGGAAGAAACCAGGGTCGCGTACTTGGCCAGGACACCTCTGGTGTAGCGAGGGGCTGGCGGTTGCCAGGCCGATCGCCGTCTGGCTAACTCTTGCTCTGAGACATTCAGTTGCAGCAGGCGGGCCGGGGCATCGATCGTGATTGAGTCGCCCGGTTGGATCAGGGCGATCGTTCCGCCGACATAGGCTTCCGGTGCCACATGACCGACCACCATGCCGTAGGTGCCGCCGGAAAACCGCCCATCGGTGATTAATCCGACCGAGTCGCCCAATCCAGCCCCAATGATCGCTGAAGTGGGGGCCAGCATTTCTCGCATCCCCGGCCCGCCTTTCGGGCCTTCGTAGCGAATCACTAGCACATCGCCGGGGTTGATTGTGTTGGCTAAAATTGCCGCCAGACAGGCTTCTTCCGACTCAAATACGCGGGCCGGGCCAGTAATTTTGGGGTTTTTAACGCCGCTGATTTTGGCTACAGCACCTTCAGTTGCTAAATTTCCCTTCAGAATGGCTAGGTGTCCGCTGGTGTACATGGGGTTGTCCCAGGGGCGAATCACATCTTGGTCAGCCGCAGGTTCAGCCGGGATGTCTCGTAGCACTTCAGCCACGGTTTGACCGCTAATCGTCATGCAGTCGCCGTGCAGGAGGTCATGGGCAAGCAGCATTTTCATCACCTGTGGAATCCCGCCTGCCCGGTGGAGGTCAGTTGCCACGTAGCGTCCAGAGGGTTTTAAGTCGCAGAGGACGGGCACCCTGGCTCGAATGGTTTCAAAATCATCGATCGCCAACGGTACGCCTGCCGCATGGGCGATCGCCAAAAAGTGGAGCACGGCGTTGGTCGAGCCACCCACGGCCATAATTACCGAAATCGCATTTTCAATCGACTGGCGAGTGATGATCTGCCGAGGCAATAGCTGGTTACGAATCGCCTCCACCAGCAGTTTGCCTGCCAACTCGGTGTTCTCGGCTTTTTCTGGGTCTTCTGAGGCCATGGTCGAAGAATAAATCGGACTCATCCCCATTGCTTCAAAGGCAGAAGACATTGTGTTAGCCGTAAACATGCCGCCACAGGAACCAGCACCGGGACAGGCGTTGCGCTCGACCGACATCAGCCTCACTTCGTCAATTTTGCCAGCGCTGTACTGCCCGACCGCTTCAAAGGCGCTCACCACGGTTAAGTCTTCGTTTTCCAAGTGGCCTGGCTTGATCGTGCCCCCGTAGATAAACACGGCTGGGATATTCATGCGGGCGATCGCGATCATCGCGCCGGGCATATTCTTGTCGCAGCCCCCGATCGCCAACACGCCATCCATACTTTGGGCATTGCAGGCAGTTTCGATCGAGTCGGCAATCACATCCCGCGAGACGAGGGAATATTTCATGCCCTCGGTGCCCATTGAGATCCCATCACTGACGGTAATCGTGCCAAATACTTGGGGCATTCCGCCAGCGGACCGAATGCCTGCCTCTGCCCGATTGGCCAAGGGCGCAATCCCCATATTGCAGGGAGTAATTGTGCTGTGGGCACTGGCCACACCGACAATTGGTTTGGTAAAGTCGCTGTCTGCAAAGCCAACAGCCCGCAGCATGGCCCGATTGGGCGATCGCTGAACGCCTTGGGTGATCACTTGGCTTCTTTGGTTCTCAGACATGACTCGCTTCCTTAGACAATGAGATCATAACCCTAGCCAGCTCCGCAGAGATAGTTCAAGTCGCTTGGCATCAGCACTAACTAACTTACCAATTACTTTGATTACTAAATCTTGATGTACGGTATACACCCCTCTTTTAACCGCTGTCGAAACGTTCAAACCTGCTGCTTCCCACCCAGATAACACAAATTCTCCCTCTAGCAATGAGTTGGTCTTACTCGTCAAGGGAGTAATGATGATGTCTTGGGACAGATGTGGCACACTTACAATCACAGCGGGTCTAACCTTTGATGTTGATAAGTCTGAAAAGGGATACTGCACCAAAATAATGTCATTTTTGGAGTAGCTGAGCATACACATCATCCTCAGCATTATTCCAAACGGTACTTAGCGGTTTTTGGCTAGCCTGTAACCAAAAATCAGTTTCATCTTCAGATAAAAGTGTGACTAGCACTTTGACTCCTTCTGGTAAATCTGCTGATTCTAAGATTTCAATTTTTCCCTGCCGAACTGTAGCCCAAAGCGTTTTCAGCATATTCATTTTACGGATAATCGTACCTTAATTTTACAGTGCCTTGAGCTTAGACTAATCTTGATCATTTTCCTAAAAGCTTTGTATTGAGAAACGTTCAGGAAAATTCTCCATGCTCTATACGGGTAAGAGCTGCCATGCATGCTCAATAGCTATGCCAACAGAACCAAAGTCAAACTTTGGGCTACTTCTTCAAGAAGGGTCAACCAAAATAAAGTTTTTGGCAATCCCGATCGCCTTAATCTGGCGAAAGGGGAGGTCAGTTGTATACAGACTAAACACAACAAAGTTATGGCGGTGGCTGTTGGTGGCCACAAATTCACGAATATTTTTAGCTCCACTGTCAGCTAGGGCGGCACATTGCTCGGCGATCGCCTGCTGGAGAAACACAGGTAAGTTGGTGGGGCGGCTACAAACTTCTCGGTTTAGCAAGTCGGTGGCCTGGCGAGTCAAAAATATCTCATAGGCATTCTGATCAGGGTTCGTCCAGCCGAGTCCCCCAATCCCCAGCATTAGCACCGTTCCGCCCAGGCATTTGCAGGCAAAAATTCGCTTGGTTGCCTTTGGCATCGTCGGCTGTGGGCACTCCCGCTTGGGGTTAAAATCCTGGATCATGGTGGAGAGGAAATGCTATATTCATAATCTAGAATGGCGAGCGTAGCCAAGTGGTTAAGGCAGAGGATTGTGATTCCTCCATTCGTGGGTTCGATCCCCATCGTTCGCCCTGATATTGATTCAATTTACTAATTGCTCTTAAGCTTAGCCTACGAGCTGGTCGGCTGAACTCAGTCTTGCATAGAGTTTGACCAATTCGATCTATTGCTTTGGCTGCTGGCTGCGGCGGCTGAGTTGAATATCTTGCCAAGAATGGCCAATTCCTTGCAGAATACCGCGTCCGATCAGTCCGATTCCGCGCCCAATCACCTGAGTCAGCAAATAAATTAAGCCTCGCCCCAACCAGGCAACGGTTGAGCGCAGGGGAGGAGCGATCGCGTCCCTGGCTTCTAGGGCTAGCGTCACGACCAAGCGCAGACCCCCCAGTTGCCTGAGTTCCTGATCGCGGGGAATGTAGATGCCGACTTTTTCCAGCCCGCGATCGCCCAGCACAATCAGCCGAAACTGGCTTTCAAACATTTCGGTTGGCTCATTGATCAAGTAGCGATAGCGGTACTTCCAGGAAAGGGCATTCCGAAATCGCTCGATTTCGCGAGTGGAAATCACCCGCCGATCGTAAAAGTTTTGTTTGATTGCTTCCACATCCGCAAACCGATTCAGCAGCGGCTGGACGACGGCATTGGCAACTTGCACCAGCAGGTTTTGCAGCAGCCACTCCGCCTGTTGCAGCGCCTCCGAGGAACCAGCCGGGCGGGCAGTGTTATCAACTGGCAGGGGCAACTGAAACAGCAGGTGCTCTATCAGCTCAATCAGCAAGGGAATTTTGTCTAGGATGGCAGCCTCGACCAGGCTCTGTCCTTGCAGCAAGGTGGTGACGAGTTCTGCTTCTGGCGGAACAGGAGGCTGTCCAGGGCGAGCTAGGGGTAGAGTGTAGTATTTGCCAAAAAAGTCTGTCGTCGCAGCTTGCCAGAGGTCGAGTAAAAGCTGCGATCGCTTGTCGTTTAGTTGCATTAAGGTGACTTGCGACTGCCGCAGCTTGTCGAGCAGGTCTTCAAACTGGCGCAGGACAACCAGCAGTAGTTCTCGCTTTTTGTCCGGTCTGAGGATGTCGATTTCCTGGGCTTCTCCACTCAGATTGGGCAAGCCCGTTTGACATTTAATCAGGGTGGCATCAAATAACAGCGATTTGAGAGTGGTGAATTCGATCGGTGCGATCGGTAAGTTTGGAGTAGCCGCGAGCACGACTGGAGGAGCTGAGATTGCCCGGCTGGGTTGCGGCGACAAGGACTGAGCCGGGGAGCCGGGTAGCAATCGCTGCACCAGCCAGCGAGCACAGCCAATTTCTCGACAGCGACCTTCTAGCACCAGTCGATCAAGGATTGATAGCTGCGATCGCCCTAAGTAAGCCTGCAACTCAGCTAGGCTGCTGTCCATTTGGGCCATCCCCGGCAGCAGCAGGTGATGGCGCCACTGTCCTCCCCTAGTTGAAACCTGTGCGGGCGGAGAACTGGCAGGGTGAGAGGGCAGGACTTGAGCTTCCACCGTCCAAAATCGATCGCCCCTCGCAATTTGGCGCATAATCGCCACCAGTTGCTCAATCGGCGTCGTGGAGGGAGCATAGCCTTCCACCCCAGCGGCGATCGCTAAGGGCAAACTCTCTGTTGCGGTCGCCTCTCCCAGCAGCAAAATTGGCAGGGTCGGAAACTTAACTTTCAGTTGTTGAAACAAAAACTGACCCGCTCTGGGGGCAGTCGATGGCACCAGCGGGTCGAGAATAATCAAATCTAGGCTGGGTTTAACCTGACCGACAGCACTTGGGGCTGAAGCGCGGGCGATCGCCAGCAAAGCTGCATTGCCATCGGTGGCCTCAGCCACAATCTCACCCACTCCAGCCTGTCTGAGACAGGTTCGCAGACCCAAACAAAAGATCGGGTCAGGATCAATCAGTAAAATTCGCAGCGATTCTAGAGCCAAAAAATCAGATGGGCGCTCAGTCATGGCAAGGGAAAATTATTTTTCCGGAATAGTGGCGGCAGAGATGCTTGAATATTTGCCATCATAATCGCCTAAATTCTTCCCTTCGACTTTAAGGGCGCGAGCAGTTGTTGTCTATCAAGAACCGACCAGTACTCCAGCCATAATCTTTAATTTGGCTGGGGATGTAGGGCGCGTGAGGTGAGGAACCTACCCAAAGTCGAGTTCTGAGCGCAGCGTGGAACAGCGACGGGGAGAGTGACGAAACGAACAATCCAAGATACGATAGCTTCAGCGATAAAACGCTGAAATCCTCACAGGGAGTGCCACTCCCCCTTCTAGTCCGCCGGGAAAAATATCGCCAAATAACTGTGATGGTGACGCGGCTTGCGTAAGAAAGCAAGAAGCATGGCAAACACACAAACCTAAAATTCAGATCCGTCCGGCTTGGGGGCACCCAGTGGACGTTAAGGAAAATGCCTGTGGAGGCGGTCTGACAGGGATTTGAAATCATCGGAGTTCAAGTCTAGTTAAGAGCCTGAGAAGCAGGAAATCTTTGAGGCGACTCAAGGAATCTCCAACCATACCCGAAGGGTTGGGTGGAGAGGATGTCAACTTGCCAGCGGTCAAGATTCGCTGAGCCTCCCACCCATCTGATCTGACTGAAGATTGGGACAGATCGTTTTTCCCTGTAAATGGATAGGCGGCTGATCTTGCCAGGCGCAAAGAATGCCCTTTAGTTCAGTTGAGAGAGTTTCTAAGGCCCGAATTTGCTCGGCGATCGCCCCCAACCGAGCCTGCAAGCGCTGTTTGACTTGCCCACAGGGAAGCTCACCTCGATCATGCACAGACAGCAGCTCACCAATTTCATGCAGACTCAGCCCCAGCGCTTGGGCGCGACGAATAAATGACAGGCGATTGATCACCTGAGCGCTAAACAACCGATAGCCAGCCGGCGATCGCGAAACGGTGCTAGTGAGTAAGCCTAATTCTTCGTAATAGCGGACTGTCTTGACGGGCAAGCCGCTGAGACGCGCAACTTCCCCGATTTGGAGTTGGGTTTGATCGGTGAGGGTTGGCATGGAGGTGCTCAAATCATCGGAGGTGCTAAAGCTGATTTGGATCAATGCCGAGTGCTTGGAGTTTAGCAGCCAGGCGATCTCGCTCCTGTGCTAACTGGTTTCGCTGTTCTTCCAATTCCAGATAAGACAAGAACCGCTGCCCATCGGGTCGAATCACCTCTAAAGTTTGCTCGGTGAGGTCAAACCGAACTCCGAGGCGGGGGCTAACCCAGCCATTAATCGGGTCAATCACGGCTAGGGTAGTTGCACTTCGCTGCCAGCCCGTCAGTTGATTGCTGTCGGGGTCATAAAGATAGTATTCTTCAACGCCGTGGCGATCGTAGAACTGAAGCTTGAGGGCCATCTCGGTCAGGCGATTTCCCGGCGACAGCACTTCAAACACAACTTGGGGAGCAATGTTGTCCTCTTCCCACTGTTTGTAAGAGCCTCTGTCTCCTTTTGGGCGACCCAACACCACCATCACATCCGGTGCTCTGCGGGTGACATTATCCCCCTTGAGCGGATACCACAAAAAATCTCCTGCCACAAAGACGTTGGGGTCATCTTTGAATAAAGCTTCACAGCCTTCCTTGAGTTTGGTAATCCAGCCGAACTGCTGGGTATTGTCTGCCATGGGTTGCCCATCGCTATCGGGGTAAATGATAGCGGTTGACTGGATAGATGGAGTGAGGGTCATGGTAACGATCCTCCGGTTGAGCTTTCTTCCACTTTAGCGGGCGATCGCTGTTAGTCAGAGGACTGACTCAAAGCAATTTGACCTGTCCATCAAACCAGAGCAGTCAAGCAGGGGGCAACATCAACCCCAAGCAGTGTGCCTAAGTGCCAGAGATGGCTGAGCTGGCGATCGGAAAGGTGATCGGTGACTGCTGCACCGGCAGGGACGCAAAACTGGGGCATCAAGCGTTCTTGCAAACACTGGTGATAGAGTTCTTGAGCTTTGTCTAGATTTAGGTTTAAGCGGAGCTGATCGCTCAACCCAATCAGGTCGCTGAGCCGCTGCACGCAGAGTTCAACGCTGTTGGGATTTAGCCCGTGCAGCAGGTACCAGAGCAGAGACTGAATCAGGTGTTCTAATATCGCTTGCCCTTGGGCCAAATTGAGCTGACAGCCGAGATGGTTGGCTTCACTGGCGATCGCCATTAGCTCTGCTAGGTAGCTGATGCCCAACTGCGACTCCAACTGGGCGGGATCGCTCATCTCTTGCTCTAGACTTTTGAGGGCAGCGATCGCTCGATGGCTAAGGGCCACCTCTGCTGCCACCTGGAGTTCCTGCGGCACCGGCAATCCATCTTGGCGAAACCCAATTATAATTCCGTAATTATCGCGGTAGACCTGGGTATAAAGCTGCTCTAGGCGGGTGAGGGTTTCTTGGCTGAGTAGCCCCATAATTCGATGCCGTTCGGCGGCAAACAAATCATTCAAGCCGTAGGAGGCTGAGCCAAATTGTTCCGACATCACCAAAACTGTTCGGGCTGCACTACCGGCCTGGAGGGTAGCAAACAGATTGTCCTTGAGCGTGGTGTAGGCTCGCCGGCCACTAAAGGGCTGGACACAGCAGTGGAAGTCCCAGCCGCCCAAATGTAAAACTGCAAAGCTGAGATGGGCCGTTTCATGGGTAACTTCTGAGGTGAGCTGAAGCTGACCCACTGCTAGGGTTAGCGGCCCAATTCGTTGCAGTTGATAGTCAAGCTGTTCAGCTTGGTAGCAGTAAACTCGCTGCTGGGGTGGGTAACTGGCGAACAGCGAGCTAATCGCATAGTGAGCGGCGACCTGGGGCAAACTCAACTGAGAGGGTTTGACCAATTGCTCATAAACCCCTGCTCCATCTTGAAACTGCTCAAGATTGCTGGGCGCTTTGCTGAGCCGATAGACAAACTCTGGCTCCAGTTGTATACCAGCGACTTCGCTGCCCAATTCGAGGGCGCGGGCAGCGTAGCGGAGAATTTGCACTCCTTCCGGGCGGGAAAGCTCCTCAAAAAACCAGCCGCAACTGGTGTACATCAGCAGGGCATGACGCTGCATTTCCAGTAGTCGCAGGGCATCAACTCGCTCTGCGGCGGTAAGCGGATGGTGCTGATGACGCGTCAGAAACTGTTCTAGCGGATCTTGATGCGTGGGCACAGCGCCGACTAAGCTGCGGTTGAGCAGCACCTCAATGTACTCATCTCTGGCTTGCCAAGGGTCTACAAACAGAAGTTCTCCAGCCGTAACGTAAATTTCCTGGAGCCGATCGCGCAACCAGTCGAGGGCTTGGCGCAGGGGTTGCCGCCAGCGCTGATGCCACAGGCTGCCTTCACCCCCACAGCCGCAGTCGGCCTGCCAGCGATCGACGCCGTGGGCGCAGCTCCAAGCTGTGACTGGCTTTAGTTCCACTTTCCAAGTAGGCGGATGCAGGCTCAAGTAGTGGGCAAAGTTGGTAATTTGCCAGCCCCGCTGCGGAAACTCCGCCACAAAGGCATAGGCAAGCGCTTTTTCAGTCCCTTTTTTGTGGTGCCCAAAGGTTTCACCATCTGTGGCCATCGAAATCAGTTGGCTAGAGCGATGATCACCGCGCACCGCCTGCCCAAGCCGAGCCGCTAATTGCTGGGAGCTACTTAAAACGTCGCTAAAACCAGTATCGCGAGAAATTGGCCCATCGTAGAAAAAGATGTCAATGTAGTCCTGTTCGGGTTCGCCGTTGGGTAAGTAGCAGCGGTAGGGGCGAGTGGGATCAATCTGGCCGCCGCCCACTTCTTGCCAAGGCAAAGACAAGTCTCCTTCAGCCAGAGGACGAGAACGTTCAGCTTGGGAAGGAGCCAGGACAATAAACCGAATTCCTTCCGCAATTAAAACTTCTAGGGTGGGGTAATCTACAGCGGCTTCGGCCAACCACATTCCTTCCGGGTCACGCCCAAACCGGGCCCGAAAATCGGCTTTGCCCCAGCGGACTTGCGTCAATTTGTCCCGGCGGTTGGCCAGCGGCAAAATGATGTGGTTATAGGCCTGGGCGATCGCATTGCCATGCCCATTCAAGCGCTGACAGCTTTTGCGATCGGCCTCTAAAATTCGCTGATAGACTTCCAAATCGTAGCGTTCGAGCCAGCTCAGCAGGGTTGGGCCAATATTAAAGCTGAGATATTCAAAATTGTTGACTAAACCGATCACTTGCCCCTGGTCATTTAAAATTCGGGCAAAGGCGTTCGGGCGATAGCACTCGTGGTAAATCCGCTCATTCCAGTCGTGAGCCGGGGCAGCGCTCGGTTGACATTCAATTTCATCCAAGTAGGGGTTCTCGCGGGGAGGCTGATAAAAGTGACCGTGCACGGTGACAAATACCCCTGCGGCCAGCTCCTGCTGATGAGGGAGGGCGGTCTGCTTAGACTGCTCCCAAGCTTGGGTAGCGATCGCCACGGCCGTTTCGGTCGATTCAGCCAACGGGTTGAATGCTGTCATAAAGTTGCTGCCAGAAATGCCCAGATTTCAATCTAGTAGATCCCCATCTGCCCCCCCACAATCTCCAGACTGATTAAAGCTTTCGTAAAAAAGTTTTAAATAATGTCGGATAACTTTAGGCAATTTAACCAATTCAAGCGCGATCCCAAATAGTTTTGGGCCTTTTCGCGGCGCCAGTCCCTCCCCCAAACCCTGTATGCTGTTCAAATACTTACTAATTCTTAAGGATTAATGACCCATGCTGGCGACTTTTCTGGGCTGGGCGATCGCCCCGGCAATTTTTGAAGCGTCTCCCCACTTTCCCTGGGAGTTTTACAGTGTGTTGGCGCTCGGTTTTGTCGCTGCGGTTACGCTTGGCTCGGTGGCATGGTACAACTCAAAGCGCCCAGCCGGTTGGGAAGACAAAGAGCGGCCAAAAGTGATCCCGAAGATTGATCAGGACTAGTAATCGCAGTAAGGACGACTCCTGAAGTGAATTTGTTTTATCTTCTCCTGCGCACCTCCTGGAGAATTGTCCTCTTGGCAGGGATTGCTGGCCTATTCAATGGGGCGAGTACGGCAGGACTGATCGCCCTGATCAATGGCATAATCAGCAAACTTATGGGGGCACAGCAATGGCTGACCTGGGGATTCTTCGGCTGTAGCATTGTCTTGCTGAGCACAAATTTTGCCTCTCAGGTTTTGCTGGTGCGGGCCTCTCAGGGAGCAATTTTTCAGCTGCGGCTGCTCTTGAGCGAGCGAATGCTGGCGTCGCCACTGCGAAGCTTAGAAAACATTGGCAATCCCCAGCTTCTAGCCACCCTCACCGATGATGTGGAGTGGGTTTCCCGATCGTTTGCTGTGTTGCCCGCTGTGTTTAATGCGATCGCCATTTTCTTGGGTTGTCTGGTCTACATGGCCTACCTGTCCTTGACGGCCTTTCTTGTCCTGCTGGGGCTGATTGTGTTTGGCGTCTCGAGCTATGAGTTTTTGGCCAGTCGGGCCAGTCGATTTCTGCGCTTAGCCAGAGATGAGCAGGATCGGCTGTTTCAACATTTTCGGGCCGTCACAGACGGCAATAAAGAGCTAAAGCTGAGTCGATCGCGGCGTCAGGCTTTTTTAGACCAGCAGTTGCGAACCTCGGCGGCTACCTCCCGGCGGCTAAATGTGACGGGGATGACCATGTTTGCGATCGCTGCCAGTTGGGGACAGTTGCTGCTGTTCAGCACGATTGGCTTTTTTCTGTTTGCCCTGCCCCGCGTACTGAACGTCAATCCGGCAGTGCTGTCTGGCTATGTAATTACAATCATTTATTTAATGATGCCGATGCAGCAGATCCTAGAAGCAGTGCCAACTCTGACTCGTGCCACTGTCGCCCTCCGAAAAATTGACTCCCTCCAGTTGTCATTAGCCGAGCAGACCTCAGAAACAGAATTAATCGCGAATCAGCCAGCGATTGCCCCCTGGCAGCAGATTCAACTGGTTGACATTCATCACTCCTACTTAGGGGGGCAAGGTGAGCAAACCTTCACATTTACGCTTGGCCCTTTAGATTTAAGCTTTCAGGGCGGAGAACTAGTCTTTATTATTGGTGGCAATGGCAGCGGCAAGTCTACCCTGGCCAAACTACTCACCGGCCTGTACGTGCCAGAGTCCGGCACGATTTTAGTCGATGGGCAACCGATTACAGATCAAAACCGCGAGTGGTATCGCCAACATTTTTCGGTTGTATTTGCTGATTTTTACCTGTTTGACCGCCTGTTGGGTTTGGGCAACCCAAATCTAGATGCCCAAGCGCAGGCCTATTTAACCCAACTCAAGCTCAATCATAAAGTGGAAGTCAAAGATGGAGTCCTCTCAACTACAGCCCTTTCGCAGGGAGAACGCAAACGGCTAGGGTTGCTGAACGCCTATTTAGAAGACCGGCCGATTTATCTATTTGATGAGTGGGCGTCCGACCAAGACCCAATGTTTCGCGATTTGTTTTACACCCAAATGCTACAAGAGCTTAAACAGCGCGGCAAAACGGTATTTGTGATCAGCCACGACGACCACTACTTCCATGTTGCCGATCGGATGATCAAACTCGACTACGGCAAAGTGGAATACGATAAGCGAGCGTAGACGGGCCTGGCATTCAGATCAGAGCCAAACAGCGGGACAAATGGCAGAGTTGACGCGGAAAGAATTGATTTTGGCGATCGCCGCTGTGGCGAGTGAAGCCGAACTCCGGTTGGCTGGTTTAGACTTGTCAGACCTTGACCTGCGCGGACTTTGCCTTAAAAATGCCAATTTACAGGCAGCCAACTTGCAGCGGGTCAATCTAGCAGACGCCAATTTGCAGGCAGCTAACCTGCAAGATGCAGATTTGACTGGAGCTGACTTATTCCAAGCCAACTTGCAGATAGCCCAACTTGAGGGCGCAATTTTAGACCATGCGAACCTAGAGCGAGCTAACTTAACCGAGGCTCAATTGCAAAATGCAACATTGCGCGGAGCCAGTCTCCGCCATGCCAACCTGCGTCAAGCAGACTTCTGCACTGCCAACCTAGAGAACGCTGACCTGCGGGAAAGCAACCTAGAGCAGACCAACTTTCAGCAGGTCAACCTGCAATCAGCAAACCTAGAAGGTGCTTTGTTTAAAGCAACCCGGATGCCGGATGGCTCTGTATTTGGACGCGAACAGCCGATTGCCTAAAGCTAAACCAAGCTGCTGCCCCCCAGTAGCGAGATCAAAACGTTCAGTAAGACGAAACCCAAGATCGGAGAGAAATCGATCCCACCCAGCGGCGGGATGAAAGACCGAAAGATGTCCAGGTAGGGGTCAGTCAATTGGCGCAGGGCTGAAAACGGCTGGCGCATCCAGTCAATATTCGGAAACCAACTCAGCAAAATCCGCACGATTAGCAGCAGCAGATAAATTTGCAAAAAGTTAGCCAGTGCGGTCATGACTAAGGGAATGATGTCGTTTGAGACCATAGATGCTTCTACCTGTGTTTACATCACCTCAAGTTTATCTAAAACTAATCCCGACCGTTCACATTGCTAATTTGTTGACGCACGTCATCAATCGCATCGTTGAGTTGGGCAATTTTAGCTTCTAGCCCCTGCCGGGCATCTTCCATGCTGAGTTCGGGGGTTGATTTAAGCTGCGATCGCCGTTTGAGTCTGCCGTCAGTCGGTTTACCTTCGCTCTTAGCTTCTTCCTCTGATAGCGGTTCATTCAGCTTATTGGCCAATAATGCGCCAAATAGCCCGCCGACAATGCTGCCAAAGATCGTTCCGGCTACAAAGCCGCTGGCAAATCTGTCGCTGCGGTTGTCCATCTTTAGCTACCCTTCGCGCCTGTTCAACTTTCTTTTTAGCTTACCTGGTTACGGTCGCCTTGGCATCAAGCACTGACCTGAAACCCGATCTGGACTTGTTATCTTGGTAGATGTAGAGAATCGCGATCGCGGAGGATCAACCTGAATGACTTATGATTACGACCTGTTTGTGATTGGGGCAGGTTCGGGGGGCTTAGCTGCCTCGAAGCGGGCGGCATCCTATGGGGCAAAAGTGGCGATCGCTGAGGGAGATTTGGTCGGGGGCACCTGCGTGATTCGAGGCTGTGTTCCCAAAAAATTGATGGTCTATGCCTCCAAGTTTTCGCACCTCTACAGCGACGCCGAAGGCTACGGATGGCTGCCCGTCCAACCTAAACACAAATGGAAGCCTCTAATCGAAACAGTTAATCAAGAGGTGCTGCGTCTGAGTCGCCTGCACATTAGCTTTCTGGAAAAGGCAGGCGTGGACTTAATTCCTAGCTACGCTCGATTTGTCGATGACCATACCTTAGAAGTCGAGGGCGGCCGGAAGGTAACAGCCAACAAAATTTTAATTGCGGTCGGCGGTCGCCCCACTAAGCCAGACTTGCCAGGGTTTGAGCATGGCATTACCTCGAATGAAATGTTCCACCTCAAAAAGCGCCCCAAACACATCGCGATTATTGGGGCCGGCTACATTGGGACTGAATTTGCTGGGATTATGCACGGCTTGGGCTGCCAAGTCACCCAGATTATCCGCAAAGACTTGATTTTGAAAGGGTTTGACCAAGACATCCGCACTAACATTCAAGAAGCAATGCTTGGGCATGGAATTCGGATCATTCCCAACACGCTCGTCACATCGGTAGCTAAAACCAAGAAAGGTTTAGCCCTCTCACTAACCGGTGAAACGAATGAAGTCCTAGAGGCAGATACTTTCTTGGTTGCGACCGGACGACTGCCAAACGTTGATCGATTGGGGCTAGACAATGCTGGAATTCAGCTCGTTCAGGGCGTGATCGAGGGCCCAGGCTATAGCACCACGACCGCGATCGCGGTCGATGAGTATAGCCGCACCAGTCAGCCCCACATTTTTGCGGTGGGAGATTGCACTGATCGGCTGAATTTAACCCCCGTCGCGATCGCCGAAGGGCGGGCCTTTGCCGACACCGAGTTTGGCAACTTCCCGCGCACAATTAGCCATGCCAATGTGGCTTCGGCCGTATTTTCGCAGCCGGAAGCTGCCACGGTGGGGCTAAGCGAAGAGGAAGCAAGAGCGCAATTTGGCGATGGCGTCAAAATTTATCGGGCTAAGTTCCGCCCCATGTTCCATAGCCTGACCGGGGCCGATGAAAAAGTGCTGGTAAAGCTAGTGGTCGAAGGCGATCACGAAAAGGTGTTGGGGGTGCACATGGTGGGCGACAACGCGGCTGAAATTATTCAAGGGATGGCGATCGCGGTCAAGATGGGAGCTAACAAAAAAGACTTTGATGCCACGATCGGCATTCACCCCTCAACCGCCGAGGAATTCGTGACGATGAGGTAATCCTATCCTTTAGTCATCTCGATCAAAGCGATGGTAGAGAAAATCTAGAGCCTGGGCATGGATTTGCTGATAGGCAGGCTCTTCGCGGATATGATCGCGATCGCGCGGATGCGGAAAAGGCACCTCCAAAATCTCGCCAATCGTTGCCGCTGGGCCATTGGTCATCAGGATAATCCGATCGCTCATGTAAATTGCTTCGTCAATGTCATGGGTAATCATGATCACGGCTTGCCGCTGGCTTTCCCAAATCTGGAGCACCTGCTGCTGCAACTTGCCGCGCGTCAGGGCATCCAACGCCCCAAAGGGTTCATCCATCAGCAACATCTTGGGGCGCACCGCCAGCGCCCTGGCAATTCCAACCCGTTGCTTCATGCCGCCAGAAAGCTGGTCGGGGTATTTTTCGGCAGCCGCAGTCAGGTTAACCATCTGCAAATGTTCGTCCACAATCTCAGATTTTTCCCGGAGTGGAAGCTGTTTAAACACCTCATCTACAGCCAGTCGAACGTTTTGGCGCACAGTCAGCCAGGGCAGCAAAGAATACTGCTGAAAAATCATCATCCGATCAGCGCCGGGTTTAGAAATCGGTTTGCCTTCCAAGCGGAGGGTGCCGTGCGTGACGGGTTCCAACCCGGCCACAATCCGTAAAAGGGTAGATTTACCGCAGCCAGAATGCCCAACGATCGCAATAAACTCAGCCGCTGCTAGGGTCAAATTAATCTGGTCTAAAACGACTGTATTTTTCCCCTTGGGGCTTGGGAAGGTCTTGATCAGATTTTCGATTTCAAGAACAGGAGTTATCATGCTAGAACCGCGATCGCTGATTGGCTTAAATCGAGTTGAAAAATTCATCATTACATCAATGCTCCAAGTTAAGACAGATAGATCGCTTGCGGCTGATTAGCCCGAATTTCAAACCGCTTCACATAGCCCGTTAAATCACTCGGGTCAAAGGGTTGATTGTCAATAAATAGTTCCGCCGGTTCGATTTTGTAGTCTTCCTTTGGGCAGGGAATTTCTAGCTCGGCGGCAATCTCGCGATATAAGTCAGTTCGCCAAGACTGGCTGGCAATTTTCTCGGCATCTTTGGGAATCTCTGGTAACTGTCCCCAACGCACCGATTGCGACATCAACCAAAGACTCTGGGACTGCCACAAAAAGGTGGAATGGTTCCCCTCAATGCTGCCTGTCGCTGCTGCCAAGTCGGCAGGCAGATCAAAGAAAATAGTTGTTTCTTCGGGTTTAACGACTATTCGCTGACGATGATCAAAGCCGCCATAGTCATAGATTCCCTCAATGCCTGGCCGAGTTAATTCTGGCTTGGCGCCAGTGAACGATCGCTCTGCAATCAGTTGGGCGACTTCTTCCCGATGCTGGGGCTGACTGCAATAGCGGCAGGCTTCAATCATTGCCTTTACTAAAGACCGATAGGTTTTGGGATAGTTTTTGATAAATGATTCATGCACGGCTAAGACCCGATCCGGGTGTCCTCGCCAGATTTCTCGACCTTGTAAAAAGGTAAACCCAATTCCTTCATTACCGCGAATTGCCCGCGAGTTCCAGGGTTCTGCCACCATGTAGGCCTGCATTGCCCCAATTCGCATATTGGCAACCATCTGGGGAGGTGGAACGATCACAATCCGAAATTCTGTCAGCGGATTAATGCCAACTGCCGCAATCAGATAGCGAACAAAGTATTCGTAAATGGCAGAACTTAAAACGACTGCCAGCACCCGCTGTTCAGACGGAATGCTGGCAAAATAGCGGTGAAAATCCTGCCGAAATGCTTCTAAATTCCCGTTGTATTCGTGCCAGGGGCGCAAACCTGCATCCCACATCGCCCGATTCATGGTCAAAGCATTGCCGTGGCGATGAATGGTCATCGCGGCGCACAGTGGAGCATACTTTGCTCCTTCGGCACCCGTGCGGGCATTGGTGACAGCCCCAGAGACAACCGGAGCGGCATCTAACCGGCCAAAAATCAGTCCATCGCGGGAGGTTGCCCAACTGGCTTCGCGGTTCAACCGCACATTCAGACCATACTTACGAAAGAAGCCCTTTTTCCAAGCGATCGCAAACGGGGCACAGTCATTCACCGGCACATATCCAATCTTCAGATCAGGTTTCTCTAGGCTGTCTGGATCAACGACTGGTTTGATTGCCAGAGCTGCTGACGACAGTTGGGTAGGACTGCGATCGCCGCTAATATCGAGGGAAAACAGGGTTGTCCCGGCTGCTGTTGCTCCTGCCGTCAGCAAAAAATCTCGGCGGGTCAGTCGTCGATCAATGTTCATGAACACAACGCTCCCATCCAATTGGTTTAAGTTGGTTTAAGTACGAGCAGGTCGATGGGTCACTAGTTCCTGGAGTTTGCAAAGCAGCCAATCCAGAATCAATCCAGTCACGCCAATCACGAAAACTGCTAAAAACACAGAGCTCAAATTCAAACGACTCCACTCATCCCAGACAAAAAAGCCAATTCCAATTCCACCCGTTAGCATTTCTACCGCTACAATCACCAGCCAGGCAACTCCTAAGCTGATTCTTAGCCCGGCGAAAATGTAAGGCAAACTGGCAGGCAGGATAATTTTGGTTAACTGGCGCCAGCGCGGCATCTCTAAAACTCTGGAAACGTCCACATAGTCTTGCGGTACGCTAGAGACCCCCAAGGCAGTGTTAATAATCGTCGACCAAAGCGATGTAATAAAAATGACAAAAATAGCCGATGGATCTGCCAAATTAAAGATGGCCAGGGCGATGGGTAGCCAGGCCAAAGGAGAGACTGGCTTGAAGATTTGAATCACCGGATTTAGCGCCAGCATGGCAGGTCTGGAAAGACCAATCAAAAAACCAACCGGCACTGCCACCAGAGCACCCAACACAAAGCCAAGCAGAACCCGCCGAATACTCGCCAGCAATAGCCATCCAATCCCCAAATTTCCAGGGCCCCGCCGATAAAACGGATGCAGGATAAAATCTAGATTTGCCGACAGGGCTTCCCAGGGCGTTGGCATAATTTCGCTTCTGAAACTGGCAATCAGCCACCAAAGCGCCAGAATCCCCGCAAAACCTGCCAAAGGCAGAAGCACGTTATCTCGCAGACCACTGGCAGGAAAACGCTTAAATATCATGTGAGTAACCCTCGCTGCCAAAATAGGCAGCAACATCATGGATATGATTCGCCTCTACAGAACTTGTAGAAGCCTAAGCGTCCAATCAAGAATCCTGATGCAGCCACAACTCAATGTCTAGGAATGCTGAAAAGCTTCCTCGCATGTAGCGATCGCGCGATCAGTCTTCTCTCATTGCCGACGAGGTTAGCTGACGGGCTAGGGCTGAGAGATGCCCCTTCTTGGCAATGTCATCGCACCGATGAACTAAGCTTCAAGAATGCGCCCCTGCTCTAAACGAGCTTGGTTCCCCCGTTCCCTTCTCAATTCTCTTCTTCACAAATTTTTAGAGAAAGCAAGATGGGATTTGGCTGACTTAACTTATTTGCTTAGAAAGCTAACACTAAAATCTTCCGTTCGCAAATATCTTGTTGATGAATTGGCGATCGACCACGGCAATCTAATCTGCAAATCGCAACCAAGATCTAGCAACTGCCGGATTTAGGTTGATTAAAAACTATGGCGAAGGCGAAGAAGTGGCGGAACCGCCGGCAGCAGGTACGGTGGGTTGGCCTGCTGGGGCCGAGCTAGCGGGCGTTTTGGCTTTCAGGGCAATCTGGTTAATTTGGTCTTTTACCTCAGGGGGAGCTAGGCTAGCCGCCGATGTTAGCAGAGGTTCGGCTTCTTTGGTTTTGCCCTGTTGCAACAGTATTAAGGCTTTAGAGACGACTGGGCGGTAGTCGGTTTTGTTTTCTTGGCTGAGTTGGTCAAACACAGCGATCGCCTCAGGGTAGCGCTTCTGAGTCGAGTAGACTTCACCCTTTAGCAATTGAATTGCAAATACATCGACACTGCCAGGCTGGAGCTTATTGGCTTGGGGAGCTTTCTTAATCGCTTCATCCAGCAAACCCAAAGCTGCTTCCGGGCGCTGTTGCTGAATCATCAGAGAAGCCATTCCCTGCAAGGCTTTCATATCGCCGGGCTTGACTGCCAATACCGAGTTATAGGCTTCGGCCGCGGCTTCTCGATTGTTCACGAATTGTTGGGCTTGTCCTAACAGGACTCGGTAGTCCGTATTGTCGGGCTGGAGCTTGGCTAACTTTTCTAAAGGGTCAATCACCGTCGAGATTTGAGCATGCCCGCCTTGAATTAGCCCTAGTCGGGCTTTGACCAAGCCCTCAAGGGCAGTTGGGTTGTTGGGTTCGCGGGCTAGCACTGCCTCATAGCCTCTGACCTCATCTTCTAACTTTGTTTTTTGATTGTCAGGGCTAACGGTAGCGGTCGGACTGGCAGTTGGAGCAGCAACTTGCTGGCTGTTCGTAATGCCGTTCACCAAAGGCACGATCGAAACGCCGACGAAAGGAATCACACCCAGAAATAAGATTAAGAGGGTAAGCCATTTCTTTTTCTGCATTCGATTACCTTGAATTCCTCTGCTGATATTACCAATCATTGTACCCAGAGGTTGATTTTGGTGACTGGCCCCGCCCGCTCCGGCAAAAGCGAGTGGGCAGAGGCGATCGCCCTTCAATCCCAAGCTTCTGTGGTCTATGTTGCCACTGCTCAAACCGATCCGGCAGATTTAGAGTGGCAGGCCCGGATTGACCGGCATCGCCAGCGCCGACCCGACCAATGGATAACTCTAGAAGTTCCTCTTAATTTAGCCAAGACAATTGAGCAAGCCTCTCAAAATACTTGTTTACTGGTGGATTCCCTCGGAACCTGGCTAGCCAACCACCTGCAGACAGAATTAGCAGACTGGGAGCAAATTCGGGATCAGCTTTTGTCTAGCCTTGCTCAGTGTCAAGGTCAAGTCATTTTGGTCGCCGAAGAAACCGGCTGGGGATTAGTGCCCGCCTATCCGCTGGGGCGCAGCTTCCGCGATCGCTTGGGCGATTTGGTGCGCCGAATTGGGGCGATCGCTGATCCTGTTTACCTCGTCACAGGCGGCTATGCGCTCAATTTGACTCAACTGGGCACACCTCTGCCAACAGAGGGAACTTTAAATCAATCCAACCAAACTGCTTAACTTCACGATCGGAGTGTTAGCTTGGGGCTATCGATTGATGAGCTGATTTGGTTTAATCAGTTTAATCAATCTCTAAGTTTGTAACTTTACCCTTGGCGATTATGGCTGCTTCAGAACAAGTCAAACAGTATTTAGCCTGCTGGTTCCAACTCGGCAAACAGGTACGACTTCAAAAGGGTCAGCCGCTCCTGCATCCCCAAGCAGTTTTGGCTGGGGGCGATCACTACACGCCAGAATTTGAAGCCTGTTGGCAGCAGATTCTAGCGGCTAATCCGCAGGAGTGCTATCTAGAAGGCACGAGCCAAACCCTGGCCGACTTGCTTTCTGACGCCTGGCAGATTACCGACTGTGCCCGTTGCGCCATGCCTGTGCCGATGCGTGACATCGGACTATCTGACTTTGGCTGTCCCTGCCACGACTTAAACGATTGGCCGAACACTGACTTACCCTCTCCCCGATCGCCAATCAGCAACCAGCAGCAGCTAGGCAGAATTTATCGGTCTGTTCTGCCTGATTCGCTCGAAACCTCGCCCCAAAAAGGCTGATAATAAGGTCAACTGAGCGCTGATGGTTTGCTGCCTCAACCCCGACTGCGATCGCCCCTTTAACAGCGAGACTCAGAAATTTTGCCAGTGTTGTGGTGATGCCTTAACGCCTTTACTCAAAAATCGCTATCAGGTGGTTAAACCTTTAGGCCGGGGCGGGTTTGCCCGCACTTATTTAGCGATCGACCAACAGACTGGTCAATCTTGTGTAGTCAAGCAACTGGCCTATCGCGGTACAGGCGCTTGGCTCCAGGAAAATGCGACTCACCTGTTTCGGCAAGAGGCCAAGCAGCTAGAGCAACTGGCAGGTCATCCCCAAATTCCCCAACTGGTTGAGCAGTTCTCAGAAGACAGGTCTTTCTACTTGGTGCTGACGTATATTCAAGGGCAAGACCTGAAGCAAGAACTCCAACAGCAGGGCTTATTTGGCGATCGCAAAGTTCGGAGTCTGCTCTTAGACCTCTTGCCCTTGCTGGATTTCATTCATCAGCGTCAAGTTGTGCACGGCGACATTAAACCAGAAAATTTAGTTCGCAGTCAGACTCAAAAACTTGTGCTAATTGACTTTGGGATTGCCCTGGCAACTTCTGAGCGAGCAGGTCAAAGAACTGTCGGGTTGGGTTCCCCAGGGTATGCAGCTCCAGAACAAATGGAGCAAGCAAAGGTCTTACCCGCCAGTGACCTGTTTGGCTTAGGCATTACCTGCGTACAGTTGTTAACTGGACAGATACCCGCAGAACTTTGGTCTCAGCACGGTTACGCTTGGATTAAAGGTTGGCAGCAAGCTTTAGCAAAACCTCTGAGTCCGCAGTCAACGTTAATCTTAAACCGGATGGTTCAACCGAATTTGAACCAGCGTTACGCTTCTGCAACAGAAGTCCTCAAAGATCTTCAATTCGTTTCTCCTTCGCCCAATCAAGCTCCTCAACCTAAGCGAAAATTTTGGTCACGTTGGTTCAAATAAAAGCTAAGGCTGATTCAGACCTAAAATCTAGCCAAATTAGTAGATATAAGTAGACTTATTACCGTCCACCCATGTGGCTCGACTAGAGATATCTTGAGTCGGATTAGGCTCAGGGGCAGGTTCAGGCGCAGGAGCAGGCGGGGTCTGCCGATCGGGTATCACAACTTTCTGCATCAAAAATTCAATTGTGCCCTGCTTAATCCAACCACGAGTAGATAGAATTTCGCCTAAACGGGCTCCAGTTGACTTTTGGTCGGCTAATGCCACGTCAATCTGGGCAGGGGTGAGCAGTTGGGCCTCAATCAAATATTGGCCAAGCAGTTTACTGCCGACATCGCTGCTAGATACAGGTTGTGGTGAGACAACGGGTTCCTGCTCAGCAGTTGACTCCGCGAAGCCACCCCTGCCTTTAACCTCTGCTAAGACCATTGCCAGACCATTTTTAATCCGCAGCAGCAAGTAAGAAGCTCGGTGCACTTGCCCTTGAGCGGCTGCTTGCTCTAAAAGCTGCGCCTGAACTTCGATCATGACTTGGGCTGTTGATCCAGCCACTTTTTGCAACTCTTTTGATTTTTTGCGGAGGGTCGCCCAGTCTCGATTTGCTAATGCTGCTTTACAGTTTTGAAATAGCGGCACAGCTTGCTGTAAGAAGACTTTCAACTTCTTATTGGGTGTTGCGGCTGAGGGTACCATGTTTTCTGTTGAACTTTATATTTGGGGAACGCTCTAAGATTAATCGCTGAACAACTCACTGCCTAAGCAAGGAAGTCAATCCGAGTTTTGCAGAACCCGATCAGAGTAAGAATATTCTGGTCAAAGTTACATTGGCCCGGAAAAATGATCGATTCTGACCCCGAAGAACAGTAACGGTTTCCAAGCGGCACACTCAACAACCTAGCATTTACTTTATTTATACTTCCCAACTCTCAAGAAAAATATAGCAATTCCTTTTAATTTCCTAATTTTTTTAGGATTGCTGTGGCGACCCCAAATCAGTTTTTGGCGGAACGCTATCGCAACCGTCGCAGGCGCTTTCGGTTAGGATGCGCTGCTTTGGATAACTTTGACCGCGCTCAGGCTGCTCAGGTCAGCTAATTTGCAAGCGGTCTAATCATCGGTAAAGTCTAATGAATAACCTAAAAGCAGAAAATCTTTAGACAGGAAATCTTGCTTTAGAGAGAAACAAATTAATTAACATTCGCAGTTGAATGAATTGGAACCAGTTTGAGTGCAAGTTTGTCTTATTGTTTTTTGTATGTGTGAACTTGTCTTTTCGTCAACTTTTTTGCTGAGTGTGTGAATCATGAAAAAACTTTCTGCATTGTTCAGTAACCCTGGGTTTATTACTGGTAGCTTAGTTGCAGCGATCGCTCCTTTCACAATTGCTGCTCCTGCTTTGGCAGCTAGCTTCACAGACATGCGGGGACACTGGGTCAAACCTTTTTTTGAGCGTTTAGCTAACGCCAACGTGATTGCTGGCTTTCCCGATAACATCTTTAGACCAGAACAGCCTGTGACAAGAGCAGTGATCAACCAGGGCACCCGAATTCAGCTTCGGTATCCCGATAAACCTGAAGCTTCAATTATTATGATCAGCGGCGAAACAGTGGAGATGACCCTAATCGTGCCAGCTTCCGTGGTCAACGCCCAGGGAGAGACAATTCTGCCCGCTGGCGCTCGCTTGCAGGGCAGATTTACCCCTGTACAAGTCGATGGTGTTTCTGGAACTCGGTTTGTAGGAGATAAACTGTTGCTGACCGGCACTTACCCCTTGAGTGCTGTTTCTGGGGTTCGGCAAGCGAGCAGCAGCCAAAATCTGCAAACTGGCACGATCCAGGCAGGCATTGTTACGCCTGCCGCTCAAAATGTTCTGCAAGCCAGAGCCAACTCTAACTCCAACTCTGGCACCATTGGAAACAACACGCTGGGCAATTTGGCGGTGGATATTGTGCAGTCTGTAATTAGTCCTTCTGGCAATCGAGCAAATTCAACATCAAACTCAACTTCGAATTCAGCCTCAGTGGTTGTGTTCTCGCCAGAGGATTTGACGGTGACAGTACAAACGCCGATCACACTCGACAGCAGCTCCTTTAATCGTTCTCAGTAGAAGCTGTGAAGCTATTGCTGAGCTTGCGATGATTTTGAGTCGCCTAGGTAACCCAGGCGACTCAAAAGATATTCAGTGTCTTGCACCCATGCAAAAAACCTATGGCATTAATGGGGTTTTGCAAAACACAACTCTACTACAGCGGTTTCCAGGGTTGGTGGACACAGTTAAAATCCTGAAAGCCTTATCCAATCAAACATCTACTGTGTTCAGCAATTGGGGAAACCGCTGTAGTGCAAAAAGTCGAGTCAGGTTGGAGTTTGGGTTAGCCCATCAAGCTGCTCATTGCCCGCATCATATTGGCAGGTTGAAGAGCGTCGATCGCCGCTGTTGGTTCATAGCCACAGTGCACCATACAGTCTTGACACTTCGGATTGCCGCTGGCCCGCCCGTAGTTTTCCCAGGCAGTGTCTGCTAAAAGCTCTTTATAGCTTTGGTAGTAGCCTTCGTTGATCAGATAGCAGGGCTTTTGCCAACCCAAAACGCTGTAGCTGGGCATTCCCCAGGGGGTACATTCGTAGTCTTTTTCACCCGTCAGAAAATCGAGAAACAGGGGATTGTGGTTGAAGTTCCATTTTTTGTTGCCCGCCTGGTAAGGAGCCAGAATTTCGCGGAACATTGCTTTGGTTTTTTCCCGTTTCAGGAAATGCTCTTGGTCAGGCGCCCACTCGTAGGCATAGCCAGGAGAAATCATCATTCCATCAATGCCAAGGGAACTGACAAAATCAAAAAATTCTTGCATTTCCTGGACATTCGCACCATCAAAAATGGTGGTGTTGGTGGTGACGCGGAAGCCTCTGGCTTTGGCGGCTTTAATTGCCTTTACAGCCACTTCAAACACGCCTTCGCGGTCAACGCACTTGTCATGCCATTCCCGCAGCCCATCAAGGTGAACGCTAAAGCTGAAGTATTCCGAGGGCTGAAACTTGTCCAGGTTCTTCTCTAACAGGATGCCGTTGGTGCAAAGGTAGACAAATTTACGTCGCTCCACCAAACCTGCCGCAATTTCGCCAATTTGGGGGTGCAGCAATGGTTCACCGCCAGGGATAGCGACAACGGGCGCACCACACTCTTCAACTGCCGCAAAGCACTGTTCTGGGCTGAGGTTCTGACGCAGAATATCATTCGGGTGCTGAATCTTACCGCAGCCAGAGCAAGCCAGGTTGCAGCGAAACAGCGGCTCTAGCATCAGGGTGAGCGGGTAGCGCTTCCGCCCCATCAACCGCTGGGTAACAATATACTTACCAATTTCGAGCGCCTGTTTGATCGATACTGCCATAGATTTATGTCCTCACAGCCCAGGTTGGGGTCTATTCTTGAAGTTTAATTCAAAGGGATATATCACTTTGTATGGTCTAGCTTATCATTTCGACATAATGACGCTATGTGATCGCCAGCTTTATGCTTTGAGCTATTTGACCTCTGAACCCAAGGAGGGGATTGGCGTCGTCTTGAGCAACCGGCGCTGGGGTAAGTTAATCTGAGCGATGCTCAACCCGGCTTGGCTACGGTAAATCACCACCAATGTAGCTGAGTCGCGCAGGGTGGCTGCTAATAATTGATCAACATCGCTGATCAGTTCCGTGTAGCCGCGCCCTCCCACATCTGAGACGGCCAGGGTGAGGCGATCGCCCAGGGCCAGCTTTTGATCCTGATTGGTGTCGGTCTTAATAATCGAGTACAAAAACCAAGCCAAGGGCAACAGGGACTTGCTTGGCGGCACAATTGCTCGTTCTGGTAAGCCCTGCTGCTGAAGAATCACAAACTCGTTGGTTGGAATCAGCCGCTGAACGGACTGGCTTTGCCGATCAAAAAAGACGTAGTTATATACATCAGCCGAGTTGTAACCCCTGCTGCTGATGTCCAACGAGAAAGAGGTTCGCTCCCGGTCAAGCTTTTCCTGAATTGGGGCAACTAGAAAATTAGTGTTTTCAATTGCGACAAAGTTACCGACTGTTTTTTCAGGATTTGACTCGGCTGCTTTAGCGGCAGAATCAGGTTGACTGGCTGACTGACGACAACCGGCTCCTAAGCCCAAGCAACCGATCAGTGCAAAAACCAACGACGTTCTGAACCAATTTTGGTCGTCTAGCGATCGCCGCAATCGAGGCAGATTAGATTTTGACTGAGTTGAAACTCTACGCTTCATACAGACAGTTGTAACCTCACGAAGCGCCAACTGCTCCCAGGCATCACCACTTCAGCACATTGAACTTTTCCATATCAACCGTGTCGCGGTTGCGATAAATCGACAAGATAATCGCCAGACCCACAGCAGCTTCGGCGGCGGCAACCGTAATAATAAATACGGCGAACACCTGACCTCTAATGCTCTGCCCATCTAAATAGTTAGAAAAAGCCAGCAGATTGATATTAACGGCATTCAGCATTAGTTCAATTGACATCAGCACCCGGACTGCATTGCGGCTAGTGATTAAGCCATAGATCCCAATGCAAAACAGCGCCACAGCCAACAGCAGAAACAAATTAAGTTGCATAGCAAAACTCAAGACAGCAAAACGATGATTTTTTGAGAGTCAACTCAACCTTAACGGCTAGGGGCAGACGTACCGGATAGGGCGACGGGTTCTTTCGGGCGTTCTGGTAGCTGCAACGGGAGTTGGGGCATTTCGCCTACGGACGCTTCATCATCCAAAACATACTCGCGGCGAGCCAGCACGACTGCGCCCACAAGCGCCATCAGCAGCAAGACTGAAGCTAATTCAAACGGCAGCAGGTAATCACTAAAGAAGTGTTCGCCCAGGATAATTAGGGTTGAAGTCGTTGCTGGCAAATTAGCGGGGATAACCCAGGGCGTTTGCACCACCATTGTGCCCAAGAGGGCGAACAGCCCCACCGAGACCAGCGCTGCTCCGCCTTTGCGAATCCAACGCCTCGGCACGGGGCTAAAGTCTTCTCGCTTGTTGACCAGCATGATTGCAAACAAGATTAAGACATTTACCGCACCGACATAAATTAAGATCTGAGCGGCTGAGACAAAATCTGCATTCAGCAGCAGGTAAAGCCCAGAAATGCTGATGAACACTCCCCCCAGCAAAAAGGCTGAGTAGACAATGTTATCCAGCAAGACTACCCCCAGAGCTGCCCCAATCATCATCAGAGCCAGGAGGGCAAAAGATATGGTTTGAACGCCTTCAGCTAGGTTCACAGTGGTTTAATCCTCCGATTGCTCTGGACTTGAAGTTTTGAGGGTTTTCGCTACGTCTTCTGGGCGATCGCCGGCCCGCTGAGCGCTAGCAGGCAGGTCATGCCCACTCAATGTGCCAGCCGGCAAATAGGCAAACTCGCGGATCGGCGTCACCATTGGGTCATCGGTGACTTTGTAGGGCAAGCGCCCCATCGCCACGTTGTCAAAGTTGAGTTCGTGGCGATCGTAAGTCGAGAGTTCGTACTCTTCGGTGACAGAGAGGCAGTTAGTTGGGCAATATTCGACGCAGTTGGCGCAGAAAATGCAAACGCCAAAGTCAATGCTGTAGTGCCGCAACTGCTTTTTCTTCAGTTCTTTGTTAAATTCCCAGTCCACGACGGGTAGGTTAATCGGGCAGACCCGCACACACACCTCACAGGAGATGCACTTGTCAAATTCAAAGTGAATTCGCCCCCGAAAGCGCTCAGACGGAATTAGTTTCTCGTAAGGATATTGAACCGTGATCGGTCGCCGCTGCATGTGGTCAAAGGTGACGGATAGACCCTGCCCAATATAGCGGGCTGACTGGAGTGTCTCTTTGGCGTAGTCACCAATCTTGTTGAGGAATTTGAGCATGGCTGTTTTGCTGGGATAGTTTAGACCACTAGATCAAATGTTAACTGGAACAAACCGGCGATCGGGTCAGATCAATCATCAAGAGGTAAGACTCAACCGCCAAACGCAAACGGAAAGGTCAGCTTTAAGCCAGCGGTCAGCAGTAAATTAGCCAGACCAACTGGCAGCAAAAACTTCCAGCCCAGGTCGAGCAACTGGTCAATTCTGACCCGTGGCACCGTCCAGCGGAGCAGAATCGCTAAGAAGATAAAGAAATAAGCTTTCAGCAACGTCGTTACAATCCCGATCGCCGCCATCACGACCTGAAAAACAGCGTTTGTTTCGCTGACGCCAAGCAAACTGGCAACTTGTTCCAACGGGACTGGAAAGCCCCAGCCGCCAAAGTAGAGAATCGCCACAAACAAAGCCGACAGCACCAAGTTGACGTAGGAGCCAATATAAAAGAGGGCAAACTTCATGCCGGAGTATTCGGTTTGGTAGCCCGCCACGATTTCTTCTTCGGCTTCCGGCAGGTCAAAGGGCAAACGCTCGCATTCTGCCAGAGCGGCAATCCAAAACAGCAGCAAGCCCACCGGCTGCCGCCAAACATTCCAGCCCAAAATGCCGTAGCCCGACTGCTGGTTGACAATATCAATGGTGCTGAGACTATTGGACATCATCACCACCGCCAGCACGGCCAACGCCAGCGGAATTTCATAGCTAATCGATTGGGCAGCGGCGCGTAGCCCACCTAACAGTGAATATTTATTGTTAGAAGCATAACCCGACATCAGTAAGCCAATTGGGGCAATGCTAGAAAGGGCAATCCACAAAAACACGCCAATGCTGAGGTCAGAAATTAGCATATTTTGGCCAAACGGCACCACCAAGTAAGACAAAAAGACCGGAATCACGACTAGGGCGGGCCCAATCGTGAACAGGACGGCATCAGCGTTGCCTGGAGTGATGTCTTCTTTAAATAGCAGCTTTAGCCCGTCGGCGGCCGGAGCCAAAATACCCAAGGGGCCAATATACTCAGGGCCGATTCGCTGTTGGGCGGCGGCAGAAATTTTCCGTTCTAGCCAAACGCCAGTAAACACCCCCAGCACGGCTGTAACCAGCATCAGCACCATTGGGAGGGGCAACCAGACTAGCTTGGCGACTCCGGGCGGCAAACCCAGATTGCTCAAAATCTCAATTACACTCTGTTGCAGATCAATTCCTGAGTTCATTACCAGATCACCGCGCAACAACTAACATAGCTTTTGGGCTACGAATTCCGTCTTTAGTATATAGTCACTCTGGCTTAAGCAAGAGCAAGCTAACGATTGAAATTCTGCATAGCCAGCCAAGGCAAACCTTAAGGGTTAGACTAATGGATTGTCCTATCGGTTGTTTTAAAAGTGACACCCTCACCTCAGCGATCGCCAATTGGGATGTAAGCGGCCTGGTGCAACCCGGCATAAATTTGAGTTGGGCGATAAATCCGGTTGGCTTCTAGCTGTTCTTTCCAGTGGGCTAGCCAGCCAGCCACGCGGGCGATCGCAAACACTGGCGTAAACAAATCCGTCGGAATCCCCAACCGCCGATAGACCAGCCCAGAATAAAAGTCTACGTTTGGGTAAATCCCCTTGTGTCCAAGCTCTTGAGCCACAGCCTGTTCTAGGGCGACTGCCACATCGTAGTAAGAATCGCTGCCAAACTTCTCAAACAGCGTCTCGGCTAGCTTTTGCAAAATCGTCGCTCGTGGGTCTTTGACTTTGTAGACTCGATGTCCAAACCCAGCAATTTTGCCCTTGTGCGTCAGCCTCTGCGCTAAGAACGGTGCCACATTTGCCACAGAGCCAATTTCCTCCAGCATCTCAATTACGTCTTCGCTGGCGCCGCCGTGGAGCGGCCCCGCCAACGTGCCCACCGCCGAAGCAACAACGGCGTAGGGGTCAGTCAAGGTAGAAGCCGTCACCCTGGCCGAGAAGGTTGAGGCATTAATCGTATGCTCAGCGTGCAGCATCAGGCAAACATCAAAGATCCGGGCCGAAAAGGGGTCTGGCTCTTGCTCGTTCAGCATGTAGAGGAAGTTGGCCCCGTAGCTGAGCCGATCGGCCGGCATCACCGGGTCATTGCCTTTCCGAATCAGTTGAAACGCGGCCACCATGGTCGGAATTTTGGCCAACAGCCGCACCACAGCCGCTCGAATATAGGTTGGATCATCTAAGGCCCGCCGAGAGTAGAATAGCCCCAGTGCCGCGGCCGAAGCCTGCAACGCATCCATTGGGTGGCCGCTATCGGGGAAACACTTCATCATGTCGCGGATTCGATATTTAACCCGGCGATGATAGGTAATTTCATGCTCAAAGTCAGCCAGTTCGGCGGCTTTCGGCAGCTCTCCCCAGATCAACAAATAGGCTGTTTCTAGGAATGTGCTTTGCTCAGCCAAGTTTTCAATCGGAATTCCGCGATATTCCAAAATGCCCGCCAAGCCATCAACGTAGCTAATGCTGGACTGGGTGGCAGGAACTCCTTCTAAGCCAGGTCTGTATTCGCAAACTGTCATAGCTGAACCTAATTGTGCAAGGGATTAAAAAAGGGGAGGAGGCAAAACCAGTCGGTTATTTGCCTACGATTGTACAGGCGAAACCGCTGAGTTGCTCTACGGAGGAATTGGGTTTAGGAGTGCTGCTGGCTCTGGATCAACAGGTCTGGGCGATCGCCGTAGCTATCTTAAGCCACAGACGCGGCTCACAAATGTATGCTTTGTTGCCAGTCACTCGTCTAGACGAGGGGATTTTTAGAACTGTCAATCCTGCTGACTGGGCAAGCGGGGAAACCCTTAGAATGTAAAAGTCTATTGCATTTTCTTCACAACTGTAAACAGTTACTTCTGCCACAAAAAAGTCCGTGATACCATCCGATCCAGGACTAATGCAACGTGTCAGGTTGGCAAAGTGCAAAGTTTAAGGTAGCCAGGACGTTTACCCTCAGGGAAAACATGCCTCGCCCTTAGCACCGCAGCGCTTTCTGGCTTGTCAATGCATCAGTCTAAACCTTTAAATTATTGCCGCAAGCATTTTTGGGAGAAAACCTTTGGGATTACGGGTTGCTGTTGTAGGTGGCGGGCCAGCCGGCTCTTCTGCTGCCGAGGTTTTAGCCAAAGCTGGAATTGAAACGTATTTAATTGAGCGCAAGTTAGACAATATTAAGCCCTGCGGGGGAGCGATTCCGCTCTGCATGGTGAGCGAGTTTGACCTGCCGCCGGAAATTATTGATCGGCGGGTGCGGAAGATGAAAATGATCTCCCCCTCCAACATTGAGGTGAATATTGGCGGTACGCTCAAGGAGGAAGAATACATTGGCATGTGCCGCCGGGAAGTGCTGGATGGCTTCATGCGCGATCGGGCGGCCAAGCTGGGCACCAAAGTGATCAATGGCACCCTGCACAAGCTAGAGATTCCCAATAGCGACACGGCTCCTTACACCCTGCACTATGCCGACCACTCGAATGGCAGCCTAGAAGGGGAAAATAAAACCTTGCAGGTCGACCTAGTGATTGGGGCCGATGGTGCCAACTCACGAGTCGCCAGGGCGATCGACGCTGGCGACTATAACTACGCGATCGCCTTCCAAGAGCGGATTCGGCTGCCAGAAGACAAAATGGCCTACTACAACGACCTGGCCGAAATGTATGTGGGGGATGATGTTTCGCCGGATTTTTACGCTTGGGTGTTTCCCAAGTACGACCACGTGGCGGTGGGCACCGGCACCATGAAGCCCAACCAAGCCAGAATCAAGCAGTTGCAAGCTGGTATCCGAGCCAGAGCAGCGGAGCGGCTGCGGGGCGGCAAAATTATCCGGGTGGAAGCCCATCCGATTCCTGAACATCCCCGCCCGCGTCGGGTTGTCGGTCGAGTCGCCCTCGTTGGCGATGCCGCCGGGACGGTGACAAAATCCTCCGGTGAAGGGATTTACTTTGCCGCCAAGTCGGCTCGGATGTGCGCGGAGGCGATCGTTGAATTCTCTGAGCAAGGTCAACGCATTCCAACTGAAGCCGACCTGAAGGTTTACCTGAAGCGCTGGGACAAAATGTATGGCATCACCTACAAGGTGCTAGACCTGCTGCAAACGGTTTTCTATCGGTCTGATGCCACCCGCGAAGCCTTCGTCGAAATGTGCTCTGACATAGATGTGCAAAAGTTGACCTTTGACAGCTACCTCTATAAAACCGTTGTCCCAGCCAACCCCTTGGTGCAGCTCAAAATCACAGCTAAAACGATCGCTAGTTTGCTGCGAGGAAATGCCTTAGCCCCCTAAGTGACAGGCATAGCATTGATTTGCACCCTTTTCTGAATCGATTGCTTAAACTCTCAAACCCTGGCTGGCTAAGTCAGGGTTTTTTGGGCCAGGATGACAGCAACGCTCGGCTTAGAATACCTTTGTAGATAGGCTGTGGGCGATCGAGCATCATGTCTCTTGTATGAAAGCTAGACATTGACGCTAGAAGTTTAATGCGAACAAGTCGAACAGGTGACATCGGGGGCACTGAAATTTATGCAAGTTGATGAGTTGCTGAGCCTATATGCAGGGGGCAAGCGCACTTTTGATCGTGCGATCTTGCATCAGGCCAATTTGAACCATGCAGACTTGGCGCAAATTAACCTGAGTGGGGCTAATCTCTCGGGGGCCGGCTTTAGCGGTGCCAACTTACAGGGGGCTGATTTACGGGGAGCCACTTTAACCGAAGCCAATCTTAGCCATGCCGACTTGCAAGGCGCTGATTTGCGGGGAGTAATTTTGGTCTACGCCGATCTGCGAAAGGTTAATTTTCGGAAGGCAAACCTGACTGGAGCAGACTTGACCCACACCAATTTGACAGGGGCAAATTTGCGGGAAACCAATTTGACCGCAACGGAGATGGAGCAAGCCATTTTGCGGGAGGCTGACCTGACCCTGGCAGATTTAACTCTCGCGGAGTTGAGCCATGCCAACTTAAGCGGGGCAACCCTGTCTGGCGCTTACCTGCGGGGAGCTGGGCTGATTGAAACTCGCTTGAGCGGGGCTGACTTGGGGCAAGCCAACATGCGGGGAGTCAACCTGATGGGAGCAGATTTACAGGCAGCAAACCTGCGTTACGCCACCTTGGCTGGGGCTAATCTGCGCGGAGCTTTCTTAAATTCGGCTGATTTACGGGAAGTTAACTTGAGTGAAGCCAACCTACGCCAAGCAAATTTGAGCCAGGCCAATATGATTGGAGCAGATCTTAGAGGAGCGAACCTTTCAAAAGCAACCCTGCGAGGCACCAATCTGAGTGAGGCGATTCTGACTGGCGCAAATCTGATTGGGGCTAATTTGAGTGAGGCCTACCTACGGGGAGCAAATTTAATTGAGGCCATTCTGACCGCAGCCAACCTAACTGGCGTTGACTTGACTGGCGTTGATCTGAACGAAACCGTGATGCCGAATGGCACCCTCAACAGTGAGGTCAGCCCCTAAATGCCGTGGCTTTACCTGGGATTAACCATTTTGTTTGAGGTAGCAGGCACAACCTGCATGAAGCTATCCCAAGGATTTAGTCAGGTTTGGCCTTCAATCGGGATGGCGGTATTTTACGGAGCAAGCCTGACATTTTTGACCCTAACCCTGAAAAAACTAGATGTCAGTATTGCCTATGCGATTTGGTCTGGGGTCGGAACTGCTTTGATTGCGGCGATTGGAATGCTCTGGTTTCGAGAGCCAGTCACATTTTTGAAACTGGTATCGATCGGACTGATTATCGCTGGTGTGGCTGGCTTAAAGCTCGCTCACTAGTAAAGTATGGGATCAATTTCTTAGACTCAGTTTCTTAAACGAGGCATTTGAAGTCTAATTGCGATCGCAATGCTGGAGAGAAAAGCCAGCCCAATCAGCCCAGCTAGGGGATTATTGCCAATGCCGGTCACCCAGGCTGGAACTTGCCCAGAATACTTCACTAAATCTGGCACATTGATGATGTAGTAGCTCCAAATTAAGCCCCAATGCAGCCCGATCGCAAAGCTTAGCCGCCCTTGGCACAGCCGCCTGCCCCAGACCAAACTCACCCCCATGATCGAGAGCCCAAAAAACTGAGTCCAAGTGGCAATAATGGCCTCTAAGGGTCGAATAAAATGCAAGAGTGCAAACAACAAGCTGTTTGCCCAGAGCGCGATCGACAGCGAATAATCGCGTTCTAGCTCTTGGAGCAACCAGCCTCGAAACAGCAGTTCTTCTGCGAAGCTGACTCCGAGCGTAATCGCCAACCCTTCGACAACCACAACGCCTAAGTTGAACTTGGGATTGGGGGGTTGCCAAGTTAACCAACCCAAGCCGCCTTCTAAAATGAACATCAACATTAGGGTCAAAAATCCGACCGCCAAACCCGCCAGCAGTTCTTGCCGGAAGCGAGCACTCCAGGCTAAACCATAGAAGCGCAAGGAGTGGGCTTGCCGATAGAGCTGTTGACCCCAAAGTCGCAGCAGCCAAACAAATTCGCTGTACAGCAGCAGCATCGTAATGATGCTAACGGTGTTGCCAGTGCCCCAAATGAGATAAATTGGCCCTGCTAAGGGCAGCCACACCGCGACCAGTGCCACAACAAAGCAACCTATCCGCAGTAGGAAAGGCAACTGAGCAAGGCTGGAAAAATTTATTTTTGGCAGGTTGAACTTCAATCAGCACCGACTGGATTATTCAGCAGGCTCAATTGTACTCGTCAAACCGTGCAGCTTGAGGGATTCGCAGTAAAATTCAGCATGTTCTAGGGCGCAGGTAATCACCAAAGCCTTCCCGTTGGCGTGGGCTTCCATCATGATGTCTACGGCTTGGGGCTGCGTCAGGTTAGGAACTGTTTTCAACAGCACCTCAACCACATATTCCATTGAATTGAAGTCGTCATTATGCAGCAACACATTGTAGCGAGGAGCCAGTTTACGCACCGTCGATCGCTGCTCAATTGTTTCTACTGCCATAGTCCCTCCCTCTTCTAAACCACTGTCTGTGTGCAAATCTTCCAGAGGGTTCTAACCCTTGGGCTTGAATCGCGTCAGGTTAGCCTGCACTGTTCAAACTAATTGCAAACTTAAGACTCTCACCATTTTAATTAACTTTACAATGGTACATATCTTGATGTTTTTATCGCTGGCTAAAAGTTGCTCTATGGGCCACACCATTGTTTATGACGGTCGCTGTAATCTTTGCGTTTCCCTAGTGCAAGTGCTAGAGCGCTTGGAGCAAGGACAACTGTTCCGCTACGTGCCGATGCAGGATACAGAGACGCTGGCCCAATGGCAGATTACGCCCCAAGACTGTGAGGCAGGCATGATTGTGCTCGAAAGTGATGCCCCAGAGCAGCGCTGGCAGGGCAGTGCTGCTGCTGAGAAAATTGCCACTTTGCTGCCAGCCGGGGCCCCTTTAATTGCCGCTTATCGAGCTTTGCCAGGCTTAAAGTGGCTGGGCGATCGCACCTACGCGCAAGTGCGCGACCATCGCTACCAGTTGTTTGGGCAATATCCTCAACTTTACCAGTCAGTCTATGCGCCAGCGCCAGCCCCAAAGTCGAGCCAAGAAATAGATTGTGCAAGCTGCTCAACCCCGACTTCCAGTTAAGTTAAAAAAGCAAGCGGGTAGCTCATATCGGGGGCATAACCAAGGATGCCGCGATCGCGGTATTCGTAGAGCAGTTTCCCCTCGGCATCAAATAGAAAGGTTGCCCCGCGCTGAGTCAAGTAAGTTGAATCTGGCACATAGGTTTTCCAATGGCTGAGAACTTCAGCCATATTGCGCAGTCGTAGCGTAGCCAACTCAAACGGTCGCTGGAACCCCGCTCCGCCCGCCAGCTTAAAAAATAATCCCTTGAAGGGTGGCAAAGGGCGAGCCTGGACTGTCAATCCCAGCACACATTAGGATCAAATTCAGCCAGGCATTTTGCCCCGCCGAAAATTTCGGCAGCTTGAACGATAGTCCAGGATAAAGATCCAATGCTCGGTGCAATTCAGCCGTTGGGTCAACAAATAAACATTCAGGCGGGAAACCAGTGTAGTCACAAAACTTCTGCCCAGAAGCGCGATCGCCAATTCCAATCGCCCGCATCGCCAGCCCCTGATCTCGCAGCTTTTTGCCCTCTCGTTGCAGCCACCAAGCATATTCAAGGCTATCGAAATCTCCCAATTGCGGCCAAACAATCACTAGCTTGCGCGGAGCTAACTCGCAACCCGTCAAAATTGGCATAACAGCACCATCGCTAACTCTTTGCCGCTGAGTCTGCATCAAGGTTGTATACAAATTCATCGGCACTCACCGTTTGATATGCTAAGCCTCTTCACTAGAATCTATATCCCCAAACCCTAGCCAGAACAGCAAAGTATCTTCCACTTGTGCTAATTGTTCTGAGTCTAATTTGCCCAGTTTCCGCAATAGCTGACTTCGCCCCGCTCAGGACTACTGATCATCCGCTTCTTCTTGCTCTAGCGCTAAGAATAGCTCTTCAGCATTAAAGGTCAAGTCTTCATCTGTCAAGGGAGGAAAGTCAAAATGGACGAGCCGCCTTAAAATTTGTACCGCAATCTCAAGTTGTTCTGTATCAGGCAACTGATCAAAAGTATTGAGAATCTCTTCAGCCAATGCAGTCATGATTTTTAAACCCGTTTATGAACGATTTGCGGACATAAAAGCTTTACATCTTTGGAATAACTCCTGATTTGGATTGGCATGGGATATTGCTGAGGGCAGCGATTTGGCGGGCGAGGTCAAAATCGATTTGGGTCAGTCCGCCGGCATCGTGGGTGCTGAGGCTGATGTTGACTAGTAGAGCGAGTAATTAATTATGCAACATAATGTCTGCCCAGTTTTTGGTCTGCATCTTGACGAGTAAAGCTCCAGTCAATCAGGTTCTTTTGTCGATTTCTGCGTCTGTTCCAAGCCTTGACA
>JAESGG010000040.1_pt1 | contig 51506 bp, 51 predicted proteins | sample 9266231 | NCBI WGS metagenome assembly JAESGG01 (sample SAMN14515337, study PRJNA621664) | algae metagenome | isolation source: Aphanocapsa sp. GSE-SYN-MK-11-07L and co-occurring heterotrophs from wet... | place: USA: Grand Staircase Escalante National Monument, Utah | collected 2006-04-16 | reverse complement strand
TTTAGCATAAAATTGAATTAAATCAGATAGATACATCAGAAATAAATGGCGGAGCGGACGGGACTCGAACCCGCGACCCCCGGCGTGACAGGCCGGTATTCTAACCGACTGAACTACCGCTCCGCGCCAATACACTGCAGCATTTTCAATTGGGTATGCTGCTGTGCGGCGGGAATAATACGGATTCACCGGAGGGCCGTCAACGACTTTTTTGCCGCTTTTGTTTATTCCTTAATCATCCGGTAAAGAAAGTTCCATAATGTCGTTCTTCTTGGCGTTTTTTTGTGCCGCGCTGTTCGTTTTTGCTTCAGCAGACCCAGGCATAGCAAGAGAATCCAAATCCATTGAGTTGTTCTTTTTCGCAAACAAGGTCTTAAAAGAGCGATCAGTGGCAACCATCCAGATCGCAAAACCACCACCACCCAAAATAATAATGTTACTCAGGATCACTAAAACCCAAGGGAAGGACGTTTCTTCTTCCACTACAGGTTCAGCCGCCAGAGTATTTGCAGTCAGCTGTTCAGCAGGAGCAGCTGGGTTAGCATCGCCTCCGTCGGTAGCAACTGGTGCCACAGGTTCTGGCTCAACCACTTCAGCAACAAAAGACGCCTGAGGTAAAGTAATAACGACATCACGCCCGGCAACAGTCTGAGCAAACAAGGTACTGTCGACTTTATAAGTGCCACTGGCATAATTAACAATTTTCAGCTTTTTATCCACTTCAGCGCTTTCACCCAAAGTGAAACTCTGCACCTCGTTATTTGGAAAGCGAACTTTGCCTTGTAAAGCGACAGACTTTGGGTTGAGCATCGGATCTGTCACTTTAAAAGTCAGCCAATGCAAATCTTCCGCTTTGGTTGCCTGAGCTATGTCATAACTGATAGGGCTTTTGTGCAGAATTACTGGTTCCTGAACCACTTCCCGGGTATATAACGGCGTCTTCACGACAAACTTGGGTTGCCACTGCCCTGGTTTCATATCCAGCCTGAATTCGCCGGTAAAAATACCGTCTCGTGGCTTTTCATCAAAATTACGGCCGTCATCCGCTAAAGTTGTGAGCTCGATCACACCTGCACCAAAATTCTCATACTCAGCATTATTGCTGCTGATAAAAAGCACATCAAGGCGCAATAAATCCCGGAAGTCTTTTGCAACTATTGGCTTACCGCCATTGGTCAAAGTCGCTGTGACTTTAATGGTTTCGCCTGTCATTAAGTGATCAGGCAAAGGATCCACCTTTAACTCTATATCCGTCAGTACCATAATTTTGCTTTCTGGCAGAATTTGGCCTATTGCTTGCCAGGGACCTGGTGTAGGTTTTTTAATTTTGATCAAATCGTAGGTTTTATCGTCATACCATTGAATATCCTGATCATCGGCATTAATGACATTCACTTTGCTGCCATCAGGTTTGACCAAAATAACGGAAGGCGAACCTCGTTTACGGAAAAACACCATAGTAATTTCTTCCACTTCGTAATCGATGCGGAATCTATTATCAAACAAGGGAATTTGGTTTTTTGCCGGTAAATCAGGTAACAGACTTAAGCCTGTTGGGTCTTCCAGCTCTGCTGTCGCCGTAGTTTCTGTTGTAGCGGCTTCCTGCGCCATCAACTGCAGGCTAAAACATAACAACAGCAAATGAATTAATTTCGCCACAAGCAGCTCCCTCCTTTTTTTTGCACCAGATCCAGACGTTGCTCGTGCGACTGTAATTCCGCTTCAGAGGCAAACACCACAGGTAAACGACTGGTGCGTTTAAGTTGCCCGACCACTACATTTTGCTGGGCAGCGGCTTGCTCGTCATTGGCTAAATTTAAGCTGACCTGACCGCCTGTCATTGCCAGATAAACATCAGCCAGAATTTCAGCATCCAACAAGGCGCCGTGTAGGGTACGGTGGCTGTTATTGATGTCGTAACGACGGCACAGGGCATCGAGGTTGTTTTTCTGCCCTGGATGCGCCTCACGCGCCATTTTTAACGTATCCAGCACGCCACAGATATCAGTGACAGGCGCAAGTGCAGGACGCAGCAGATTAAACTCGTGGTTGATAAAGCCGACGTCGAACGCGGCGTTATGGATCACCAGTTCAGCACCAGCTATATACTGGCAAAATTGCTGCGCTATTTCGGCAAAACGTGGTTTACCAATTAAAAATTCATTGGTAATACCATGAACCGCTATGGCTTCCTGATCAATCGGCCGGTCGGGCTGCAAATAGACATGGAAATTATTGCCGGTCAGGCGGCGGTTAATCAGCTCCACGCAACCAATTTCAATGATGCGATGGCCTTCCTGCGGGCTTAAACCTGTGGTTTCGGTGTCGAGTACTATCTGTCTTTTCAGCATTCTGATTCGTGTTCTTAGCGCTTTTACGTTAGATTATACGCCGATTTCAGTTGTGGGAAGCATCGATGCGTAAAACAGTAGCTATCTATACAGACGGTTCTTGTCTTGGAAACCCCGGTCCGGGCGGTTATGGCGTGGTTTTACGCTATCAGCAACACCAAAAAGAAATGTCTGGGGGCTACAAGCAAACCACCAATAACCGCATGGAATTGCTAGCTGCTATTGTAGGTCTGGAAAGTTTAAAGCAGCCTTGTGATGTGGATTTAACCACAGACAGTCAATATGTTCGTTTGGGTATTACGCAGTGGCTGGCCAACTGGAAAAAAAACAACTGGAAAACCAGTCAGAAAGAACCTGTGAAAAATCAGGACTTATGGCGCCGCTTAGATGCAGCCTGTCAGGGGCATAAAGTGAATTGGCATTGGGTCAAAGGCCATGCCGGACATCCGGAAAACGAACGTTGTGATGAACTGGCCCGCGTTGCTGCAACCCATCAGGCGACAGAAGTGGATGAGGGTTTTCAGCCGTCCGCCTGATCTGGCCCTGAACTATCAGCGGATGATTGGCCAGAGCAGCGAAACTGCTGTACCAACTAACAGTGCGGAAAAGGTTTTCCGCACCCAGAGCTGTGGAATGTAAGCGGACAAAATAATGCCAAGCAGGCTACCACAAGCACCTATCAAGCCCAACCAGCCAATCAGCTCCAGCGGTAAAGTTTCGCCCTGGGCAGACATCAGCCAGTAATGGCTGATAAAACCCGTGCTGCTTTGCAAGAAAATAAGCGCCAGGCTACAGGCTATAGCTCCAGACATTGGGATCACAGTGACAGCCAGCAATAACGGCACTATTAAAAAGCCACCGCCAACCCCCACCAAACCAGTTAACATACCTAAAGACATCGCCAGAGCAGCCAATAACCAGGGAGACCGGATCTGCCATTGCCAAATGGTCTTGCGCCACATATTAGTCGCGCTGCCCAGCATCAAACCAGCCAGGATCAGCAGTTGCACAGAGGAGTGCAGCCATTGAGCTAAAGCAACACCCAGTAAAGTGCCAAAAAAAGCCGGAACCGCAAAACGTTTAAATAAGGCAAAGTCGAGATGATGACGCCACAGATAAGGCAATAAAGCGATAAAGCTGATTTGAGCCACTACACCCAAAGACGAGACTATGGCCACTTTTTCCGGCAGCTGCACTAAATGCACCAGCACAGGCACGGTCAGAATAGAACCACCCGATCCTAACAACCCCACACTTAAGCCGATAATTAAAGCTGAAATCAGTACCAGAGCCGACATAAAAAACCAGACCGTTTTAATAACTAAAAGAAATATTAAACTTCACTAAAGGAATAAGCAAGCAGGCTTCATGTTGAACAAACAGAATAAAAAAGGCCAGCATCAGCTGACCTTTGGCATGCGATATCAAACGACTTAGTCAGCTTTTAATAAAGCTTCTACTTCTTTAACAAAATCAGCGTCATCTGGCGACACTTTACTGCCAAAGTGTTTGACCTGCTGCTCGTCTTTGCTGACCAGATACTTGTTAAAGTTCCAGGACGGCTTTTCACCTGTTTTGGCGATTAAGGCTTTAAATACCGGGTTCACGTCATCACCACGCACAGCGCTGGTGGCAAACATGGGGAAAGTCACACCATAGTTGATGTAACAAACTTCAGCCGTTTTTTCCGCGTCGTCATGTTCCTGCATAAAATCGTCTGACGGGAAACCCAGCACCACTAAACCCTGATCTTTGTACTTTTCGTATAAAGACTGCAGAGATTTAAACTGCGGCGTAAAACCACATTTACTGGCGGTATTTACAATCAGCAAGGTCTTGCCTTTGTAGGTTTCACATAAATCCAGCGTTTCTTTTTTACGTAACTGCGGCAGTGAATGGCCCAAAATTTCGCCACAGCTATTGGCAAAGGCGACGCCGCTCGCGCTGAGCAGCAGTGCCGCAGTCAGCATTTTCTTCATTGTTTTCATTATTAGCTCCTGTGATTAAACGATATGAACTGATACGGACCAAGTCAGATGCTGGATCTGAGCTATAACAACAGACCGGCTATCTGAGGCTGTTATTTCACGCCGATATAAAATTCATGCAGATACAAAAAAGGCGACCTGAGTCGCCTTTTTGTTCACTTGGCTTTATTGCACTAAAGCCAAAGCTTCTAAAATTTCACGCGGCTCTACTTCCGGGCCATTTAAAGATTCATCCCAGTTGGTGCCGATCAGTACGCCATCGTCGTACATTTCTTGCAACCAGCCTTCACAGAATACATCCAGTGGAATAGCTTCTGGTTTGTAGTCAGACCATTCTTCAGAGCAGTGCACTAAAGCCGCTTCCTGGCTAGACCAGAATGGCATCACGTCTGTGTCTTCAAAATCAACAGACTCGACCACCAATAAATCTTCGCCATTGGCTAAAGTCCAAACCACACCATGAGTTTTGGCTTCAGCAATAAAATTTTGAAACACCGGATCATGTGAATATTCGCCCATGGCAACCACCTTTATCTGAACTGTTAGTTTAATTGCCACTATTAGAGCAGAAAACCAGATTAAAGACGAATTAAAATCCCCTTTCCTGTCTGGTGCTGTTCCCCTGTTTTTTAAAAATAACGTACAATTGCCGCATTCTAAACAACAAGATGAGTGACTCTTATGGCTCAGTATATTTACAGCATGTACCGCATGTCGAAAGTAGTGCCGCCAAAACGCACTATTTTAAAAGACATTTCGCTGTCGTTTTTCCCAGGTGCAAAAATTGGTGTTTTGGGTTTAAACGGTTCAGGTAAATCCAGCTTGCTGCGCATTATGGCAGGCGTGGACACAGAGTTTGACGGTGAAGCCCGTCCTTTAGCCGGTATCAATATTGGTTATCTGCCACAGGAACCTCAGCTTGACCCGGAAAAAACTGTGCGTGAAGTGGTCGAAGAAGCAGTTTCCGATGTGAAAAACGCTTTAACCCGTTTGGATCAGGTGTATGCCGCTTACGCAGAAGAAAATGCGGATTTTGATGCTTTAGCCCGTGAACAAGGCGAGCTGGAAGCTATTATTCAGGCCAAAGAAGGTCATAACCTCGACAATATTCTTGACCGTGCTGCCGATGCGTTGCGTCTGCCACAGTGGGATGCGCTGATTAAGCATTTATCAGGTGGTGAACGCCGTCGTGTGGCGATTTGTCGTTTGCTGTTAGAAAAACCAGACATGTTGCTGCTGGACGAACCGACTAACCACTTAGACGCTGAATCTGTGGCTTGGTTAGAACGTTTCCTGCACGACTACACTGGCACAGTTGTGGCTATTACCCACGACCGTTATTTCCTTGATAACGTAGCTGGCTGGATTTTAGAGCTGGACCGCGGTGAAGGTATTCCGTGGGAAGGTAACTACTCGTCCTGGTTAGAGCAAAAAGATGCTCGTCTTGAGCAGGAAGAACGTAGCGAAAACGCTCGCCAGCGCTCTATCAAGCAAGAATTGGAATGGGTTCGTACCAATCCAAAAGGCCGTCATGCCAAGAGCAAAGCCCGTATGGCCCGTTTTGAAGAACTGCAAAGCCAGGACTTCCAGAAACGTAACGAAACCAACGAGCTGTTTATTCCGCCAGGACCACGTTTAGGCGACAAAGTGCTGGAAGTGAAAAACCTGCGTAAAACCTTTGGCGATCGCGTCCTGATTGACGATTTAAGCTTCAGTATTCCAAAAGGCGCCATAGTAGGTATTATCGGCCCGAACGGTGCGGGTAAATCGACGCTGTTTAAGATGATCACCGGCATGGAACAAGCGGACGGCGGCACTATTGAAGTGGGCGATACAGTACAAATTGCCAGCGTGGATCAGTTCCGTGACAGCATGAATCCAAAAAATACCGTATGGCAGGAAATTTCCAACGGTCAGGATATTCTGCAAATTGGTAACTTCCAAATTCCAAGCCGTGCTTATGTCGGTCGCTTTAACTTTAAAGGCAACGATCAGCAGAAGTTTATTGGTGACTTATCTGGTGGTGAACGTAACCGTGTGCATTTAGCTGCGCTGTTAAAAGCTGGCGGCAACATGCTGTTACTCGATGAACCAACTAACGACCTGGACGTTGAGACATTACGAGCTCTGGAAAACGCCATCCTCGACTTCCCTGGCTGCGCCATGGTGATCTCGCACGACCGTTGGTTCCTTGACCGTATTGCCACTCATATTCTGGATTACCGCGACGAAGGCAAAGTAAACTTCTTCGAAGGTAACTATTCAGACTACGAGACCTGGATGAAAGCGACTTACGGTAGTGATGCAATGCAACCGCACCGCATTAAATACAAAAAGATCTAACAAAAAAGGGGGCAAAGCCAATAGCTTTACCCCCTTTTTATTAACGCCTGGTTTTACACTGCGTCTTCGTTTTCTTCGCCTGTGCGGATACGGATCACTCGTTCCACATCAAACACAAAAATTTTGCCATCACCAATGCGGCCTGTTTGGGCTGTTTTGATAATCACATCAATGCAACGTTCCACTTGTTCATCCGGCAGTACCAGTTCAATTTTTACCTTAGGTAAAAAGTCGACCATATACTCAGCACCACGGTACAGTTCGGTATGGCCTTTCTGACGACCAAAACCTTTGACCTCAGTCACTGTCATGCCGGTGATATTAATTTCGGCCAGAGCTTCCCGTACATCGTCTAATTTAAAAGGCTTAATAATAGCTTCAACTTTTTTCATGACTTCCTCAGCGCTGTTTCCGCATCCACGATGTGATGGGGTATCTTCTGTCTTTACCAAAGTTGCGGCTGGTCACTTTTGGACCCACGGCCGACTGGCGTCTTTTGTATTCGTTGATATCAATCAGGTTTAACACCCGACGAACTATCGCTTCATCATAGCCCATCGCCACTATGGCGGGCAGCGATTTGTCGTGCTCGACATAAGCTTCAATCATTGCATCTAAATCATCGTAAGGCGGCAGATTGTCCTGATCGGTTTGATCCGGCGCCAGCTCAGCCGATGGTGGACGGTCTATCACCCGTTGTGGGATCACAGGCGAAATGCTGTTGCGATACTCTGCCAAACGATACACCAGAGTTTTTGGCACATCTTTAATGACCGCAAAACCACCACACATATCCCCATACAAAGTGCAGTAGCCTACAGCGTTTTCACTTTTATTGCCTGTAGTCAGCAGCATACGACCTGTTTTGTTCGACATTGCCATCAGCAGCACACCACGAATACGGGCCTGCAGGTTTTCTTCTGTCGTATCTTTAGCACGGCCTTTAAACAGCGGCGTAAGTTGCTGCATAAAGCTGTTGTACATAGGCTCAATAGAGACTGAATCAAACTCAACGCCCATGACCTCTGCCTGAGCTTTGGCATCTTCCACACTCATCGACGAGGTATAAGCAAAAGGCAGCATCAGGGCTTGTACTTTGTCAGGACCTATCGCATCTGCTGCTATTGCCAAAGTTAAGGCCGAATCGATACCACCGGATAACCCCAGCACTGCGCCAGGGAAACCGTTGTGCTGAATATAATCGCGGGTGGCCATCACTAAAGCAGCATAAACTTCAGCTTCGACCGATAAGCGTGGTGCAAGCTCGACATGACCATACTGCTGACCACGGGTCGCTAAATTGACGGTTGCCAGTTCGCTCTCGCAGGCTTTACCACGAAACAGCAGTTGAGCTTCAGGGCTGACTACCAAAGACTGGCCATCAAACACCAGCTCGTCTTGACCTATCACCTGATTCACATAAACAAAACCTAAATGCAGGTGTTTGGCTAAGGTTTGTAATAAGTCTTCGCGCTGCTGGGCTTTACCTATTTCATAAGGGGAAGCGTTTAATACCAAAGCCCAGTCTGCGCCCTGCTCTTTCGCTAACGCAGCCGGAGCGCCCTGCCAGACATCTTCGCAAATCAGCACAGAAAAACGCTGGCCCTTCAGCTCGAAACAACAAGCTTCTGTGCCTTCAGTAAAATAACGTTTTTCATCAAACACACCGTAATTGGGCAGCGCTTGTTTGTAATAACGGGCTATCACTTCACCGTTTTGAATGACAGAAGCTGCGTTATATAAGGCTTCGCCATCGCGCCATGGGTGACCGACAACCAGTGTGTTTGGCAGCTTAGCCGCACAAATCTGCTGCAGGCTTTGCTCGACCAGCAACTGAAAGTCGCCGCGCAGCAATAAATCTTCTGGCGGGTAGCCTGTTAAGGTCAGCTCAGGAAATAACAACAAATCGCTTTGATTGCCTGTGGCAATCTCCAGCACTTTTGCGGTGTTTTGCGCCACAGCAGCCACAATAAAGGGCTGCTGTACCAGGGTAATAGAGACAGCAGAGGACATCTGAACCTGCACTAAAGGATGAAAAAACTGCCGCTATGGTAGCGATTTTTAACGCCAGACTCAATCAAGCATCTTGATAAGCAAGATCCCATTGCGATTTTAGATATTTAACATAAATGCAACTAAACTCTGTCAGACAGATCCACTGGGAGTTTTTTGCAGATGAATGCATATAGCCCCGCCAAATCATCGAATGCCTTTAGCCTGATTGAGGTTTTATTGGTGCTGGCTATTCTTGCCATAGTGTCCGCTATAGGCATGCCTAATCTGCGGGAAGTCTGGCAGCGCCTGCAGGCAGAACACTTTATGCGCCAGCTCAGCCAGCATCTGGCGTATGCCAGAGTGCATGCAATAGCCCAACAATATCCAGTACAGATTTGCCCGCGCGTGGGTCAGGTATGCAGTGCTGACTGGAATGCAGCCCCTATTCAACTGCATCAGAAAGCGTTAAAAAACTGGCAGGATCTGTTATTGCGCGAACTCAAACATCCGGTTAACAGCCATCAGTTGTTTTATAACAGACCATCACTGCAATTTCGCGGTGACGGCAGTCTGGATTTATTAGAGTCCGGTACCTTTGTCTATTGCAGTAAAGATAACTACCGCTGGCATTTCAGATTGAGCATCAGCCAGGCCGGGCGCAGCCGGTTATGGCAAGAAAATACGTCCTGCCCTTATTCACCTTAATAACTCCAGCATCCAGCTTCAGGCTCACTGCTTTTTTGACCATAGCTGTTCAACAAAAAAATCTGACAACTCTTATCTTCAGCCTGCGCTTGTTGCGCCTGAGCTTTTAACTGATAGCCTTGCTCTGTCACCACCGCACTGATTTTATAACGGCCTGATTCGGTGACAAACTGCTTAGCCGCAAAACCTAACTCCGTCAGATCTGCGCTGTATCGTCGCTGATCCACCAGTAACATCTCCTGTAAACCAGCCACTTTTAACAATTCCTGCATGGCTTCTGCTCTGTAGCTTTTTAATACATGGTCCTGATAACCCGGTAATAACACCGAAGCCAGAATCCCCATAATAGCCAGCACGACTAGCAGTTCAATCATGCCAATTCCTTGTTGCCTGCACTTCATTCATAAGCTCCTTCTTCACTATGGTAAGTGCCCATCAACTGCCAGCGTGGGAAGCTGCTTTGTTTCATAGTGCTACTGCAATGAGTACAATCTGGGCTGATCTCCACTATATTCTCAATCAAAATCTGCTGGTGATGCTGATCAATTAACGCAAAACCACCTTCAGCATTTGCTTTTACCGCCAGCATTCCCGTTGCTTTCTCTGCCGGAAAAACCTTTGGTCTATAGATGACAGAAGCGTGATGTAAGTGTAAGGCCAGTAAAACTGAAGTCGCATTTTCCATACTGCAGAATTGCTCAGAAGCTGGATTAAGCGCCCTCATATAAACAACTCCGGCCACCACAACGGGGGCATGACTCAACCGACCAGCTAACGGACTGTACCAACCGTTTTTTTGTTGGATCTGTTGCCACTCTTGATCAGTTAACACGGCAAGAGCTGGCGCATCTGGCACAGTTCGACTAACTAAATCTGAGGCTTGCAGAATTGATCCAGCTTGGTGTTTCAATACCACAAAAACACTTTGGTCATGCTGCAAAGCGCTGAGTAATACCAGCCACTGGCTGCGTCTGGAATGGAAATCGCTGGCTGAACCGCCGACAGGAACTGCAGCATACAAGGTGCGGATAAATTGCACATCGCTAAGCTCAAGCCCGGAAAGATCGGCAATCAACTGCATGTTGTAAAACAGGTTTCCATCAATCTGAGTTTGCCAGAGCTGACCAGATTTTGTGCTGAACAACAAAGTCTCCGGCACAGAATCTCTATTTTGATCGTAAAGAGTGACTGCGCCGGATAGTTCAGTCATCTTCTGTTGTGCAACTAACCGGCTTTGCAGCCTTCCTGTGAGTGCTTCCACTTTATATACCAAATACCGCTGATCTGTTGCTGCTGTATTTGGTAATAAAAGCGACAAAGTAGCCTTTTCAAACCCGGAGCTTTGCTCGGTCAGCAATACAGGTTGTGCCATAGCACCGGTTAAAGCCTCAAAACCAGCATCTGCAGAACTAATGGACCACAAGAGCTCAGGCAAATGCATAGTGTTGAGTTCTAACGCAAAATAAGTCAGGTTGCTACTGCCGCTGACAATAATAAACTGGCCGTCGCGTTTCAGTTCCTGCTCTGTGAGCAACAAAGGCTGATGGATCTGCACTGCAGGATCAGTCAGTTCAATCTGCAGCCCTGATAGCGAGGGTAACTGCGACCAGGGTAACCACCAGACCGTACTTTTGTCTTTATCATCCGTGTGAAATTTCAACACCCCAGCGTAACTAACGACCCGGTAACCAGCGTCAATATAAGCGGGCAGCGATTGACTTTGTACATCAACTGTACTGCAGGATAAGGTGTCCAGCAGCTCTGGAAGACGACTGATCCACTCTTTGGTGTCGGCAGCACTCAACTTCAAATGCACAGACAACATTCGGTGCTGCTCCGGTTCCAATTCTGTCAGCTGCACAGAACCAAAACCTGGCAGATGGCTCCAGTAGCTGCTTGCAAACAGCTGATGACTGCAAAGCAACAAAAAGAGCCCAAACTTATAGAACCCCATCCCAGCCCCCTTCAGGCAAAGACTGCCTGACTAAAAAGCTGGTGATACTGTGTTGCTGATAGGCGGACTGTTCTGTAGTTCGCAATTCATGCCACTCGCACTGCAGCGATTCATGGCTCCAGGCGGCATAAAGTGCCGGACAAGGTGCCAACACAAAAACACCAGACTCAAACATACCTTGTTTGAGTTGCTCTAATTGCCGGGTATGTTTGCTCTGAGTCTGCTGTTTTAATTGCACAGATAAAGTGGCACTGCCTGCCAACTTCTGACTCAACTGTGTTTGAACCAACATAGGTATAGTGATACAGCTTAAAATTAGCATCAACACCAACGTAGTAACCAGGATAAAACCTTTAGAACTGAACATCATAACGACCTCCTTTTATAAGCGTGTGTTACTAAATGCCACAGAACTGCTGACTAACAGGCGTCGAAACGGGTCAGAGGGGGCCTTAAACCACTGTTGTCCCATCTGATAAAGCTGGTTGTTTTGGTAACTAAAATCTTCGTCTAAACTACGTAACAGCAGATAAAATTTAATATTGATGATACGGTGCTTTTGTTGTTGCCAATGCTCTGGCTGCATCTGTTCTGTACTCAGGTAATAGTCCACTTGCCCGTCTAAATTGGCGTCTAAGCCGAATTCAAAATGCATCCTCTCGACACCGTCCATAATAGAGTCAGTGTCCATGATGGATTGACCAGCAGCGTTGCGGATTAATCTTTTACGCATTAGTACTGGTATAGTGTCACCTGCATGTTTTTGCTCGCTGATGTAAAAAACCTGATGGCTGAACGGCCAGTACAATGAATTAGGGGTTAACTCAGCACTGGAGTTATTTACAAAACGGCTGCTTGCTGCTGAGGTTTCAAAATAAAACCGATTTGCACGCATCTGAGTTGCCAGCAAACTGCTGCCAACAATACGTTTGAACTGCAATAATTCAGACCCGGCTTTAGGCTGGCTTACACAATTCAGATGTTTGTGTTGCTGCACCTGCTGCGCATACAAACTCAGATAAGGTTGACCTTTATCGGGAAAACTACCTGTATCAAACTCAGCCACACAGTCGCCTAATACTGGCGGTAACTGATGTGAAGCATGTGCTACATCAGCCAGACTACGCCCGGCAAAAAACATCAGATTCGGTAATTCAGCCTGAAATAAACTTACCAGCATCTGGCTATTTTGCTGCAATTGCACCAATTGCTGAGTCTGACGGTTGGACTGCTGAGTCGCAAATAAAGTCCCAATTAAAAAGGTCATCAGCAGCAGACCTAAAGTCAGGCTAACCAGCAACTCCAGTAAAGTGAAACCGCGCATCTCAAGGCACCACCACAGAGACTTGCAGCCGATCGGGTGATAGCTCACAGACTGAAGCAGGCCTCTGTATCTGAACTTTAGCCTGAGAACGCCAACTCAACTGCACCAGTGTCTGAGTGGCCTGCTGACGAATACAAAGTGTGGGTTGCTGCAATAGCTGTAAAGTTTCCGGATGACCAGAGGCGCTTAAGGTGCTGTATAAATGAAACTGACTTAACTGCTCCGCATCACAAAACTGGCTTTCAGTGCAATCAGCTGGCTGTTCTGTGGTCCAGAGCGGATGTGTACCTTCATAGAATTCAGCAGAACTATTATGACTTGCCATCCGGCCAGCCAGTTCAGAGGTCAGAGACAAAGCTATGGTTTGCTGTGTTGCCATAATAACTTGCTGACGTGCAAACAAGGATGCACTTAAAGCACCAAGCCCTGTCAGACACAGCAACAACAAACTGATCAGAACTTCGGTTAAGCTAAAACCTGAGGCATTTGGCATATCCATGCGCCTGTCAAAATCCGTTTACCTTAAATTTACCTCCGTTCCTTAAAAGGTCAAATTTTACCAGCACTTTTTCACAATGGTCGCACCAGTGCCACCGTTGGCGCCTTTTATCCCCGCCTGGTTGTAACTTAAGGACGAGCAATCATCGTCACTTTGGGCCCCTGTCGCTGTTGCGGTCAGCGTAAAACTGCGGCTGTCCAAATCATCAACATCAAAGCTAAAACGCTCAGACAAATCCTGAGAGCATTGCAGGTCTGGCAGCTCTGTTGTTTCACCATTATTGGTGGCGTAGGTCATATTGGTGGTATACACCCTTTCCATAAACTGAGCGTATTCCAACAAGCAGGCGGTTGCACTTGCTCTGGCGCTGCTTAGCACATAGCCCTGATAAGAAGGCACGGCAATGGCGGTTAAAGTGCCCACTATGGTTATGGCGATTAGCAGTTCAATCAGCGAAAACCCTGAGCTTTTGATGCTATGCATTAGTTGTCTACCTCGCGCCATGACACGCGGCCACGTCTGATTTGAGTGTTTACGTCTAAATTCACCACATTGGTGTCGGCTAAACCTACCGCCATTTTATCTTCAAAAAACAATGGTTCAGTCGGCATACTGTCAAAACGCACTCCGGACAGTTCTACAATTTCATCATCTTCGGTCACGCCATCGTCCTGATTAAAGCTTTCATCGCCGGAAATATCAAAAAAGTGATACTTCAGCCGGCCGCCATGGTAGGGATCCACCGCCATCACATAACCATCACCTTCAGGGTTACACACGTTACTGTCGGGAATAATACTGTTCACCACTAAGGTAGTGCCGACTAAACGGGGCGAAGACACTATACGTTCGCGCTCGTCAGGTAAGTCGATAAACCAGCCTTTAAAACCCGCCATATCGTTGGCGGCAGAAGAGGATACAGTGCGGCCTTCCGTGCCATTGCTGTGGCTGACATTGGTTAAAATGCGCTCCTTGAGTAAAGTACGGCCTGACAAGGCGATGCCATCCATAATACCGTACCAGCTTTGTTCATCATCCAGCTGAGGGTCTGGTGTTTCCAGATAGCGGCCTGTGCCAAAAAACACCCATAGCTTGCCGGTTTTAGGTTCTGAACCAAGGGCTATGCCACCCGTAATAGATTGAGGATCACCGGCAGCATCTTCTGCCTGATACAATGGCCCGCCGCCATAGGCTATAGCCCAGTTATTCGGGTTATTCGACGACAAGTCAAACTTCCAGATATTGCCTTGTAAATCTCCGGCAAAAAACCAGTCGGTGTTGCCGTTTTTGCTGTAATCCCAGCCTTCAATCTGGCCTAAACCTGTATCGCCTGAACCGGTTGTGACTTCCAAACCATCCCCGCTGACCATGGATTCGCCAGTTTCAATATCCAGCACTAACAAACCTGGCCGGCCCGTGCTGTTGTTGTAACCATAACCAATCACCACGGCCCATTTACCATTGTTTAAACGGGTGATAATAGGTTTGGCTGTGGTGATCCCTAACTGCGGAAAACTTTTATCCCACAATAAACTGGCTGCGCTGATTTGCCCGGGATTGGTGATATCAAGGGCAAACATACTGTTCCCACCTCGCCCTGTGCTGCCCACCAACACTGTGCGCCAACTGCCATCAAAATACACATCGGCGGAAACGGCTGTGCCATCAACAAAATAATCCTTTTGGATCACACCACTGACATTAGGTTCGCTCAGAGCTTTAAGGTTTGTCGCAGCGGTCAGCATTTGTCGTGGCACGTAAGCAAAAGCTTCGGCACCTGTTGTGGCATTAAACGCATGCAGCATACCGTCATTTGCACCTACGTAAATGAGTGGCTGGCGCATTTTATACGTTGCTATATGAGCTTTATAGCTGCTGGCTTCTGGCCAGCCATAGGAGTGATAGTTAAAATTAACCGGTGCGCCCACGTAAACAGGAGAGGAGTTGGCGATATCGCCTAAAGCAGTGGATCTATTGCGATAACTGCCGCCATTTTGTTGCTCCAACCCGGTGTTGCCGCGGATATAATCCACCACATTGCTGCTACCTAAAGCGGCCTGCTGACTCCCGACGCCACTGGTTAAGTTCGCCCAGACAAATAGATCCGCTGTGGTTTCTGTTTTACCAAAGTAAATGACCCTGTCGTCCCAGTCCGGCATTTCTTCAGCCGCACTCCAGACATAACTGGTGGTGTCTTCAATGTTGTAATTCACCAGATCTCCACTCCAGTCACCACTGTTAAAACGGCCTTGATACACACTTTGTTCAGCCTGCAAAGAAGTGGTGGTGCCTGCTAAATTTGAACCAGAAGCAACCCGGGCAATAATAGCGGATAAGGTATTGGATAAACCTGTAGCAAAGGCATCTGGATCCGCCGCACTAAAAAAGCCGCCCCTGCTGTTGACTGCGGCATGTAATAAATCATCAATTTTTGCCGGTTGTGTTGCCAGAGGATCCGGCCAGGATATGGCACTGGCAGAGCCTATCGCATTAAAAGCTGTGGTGGAACTGATAGTACCTTCCACCCCCAGGCCAACCCCAAAAGTCACCATATGTTGCCAAAATGCAGGGTTAATCGGGCTGGTGGGAACTAAGTTATCCAGATCAGTGCGTAAATCCCGTTTCCAATAGTACATAGCCACATCGGCCAGTGTATTGCTGCGATTGTCAGAAAAAGGCCCGGTTGCCGCATACACATAAGAAGTACCGCCTGGCTTGCTGATCGTTTGATTATTGCTGGTACTGCCATCGTTATTGGAGCGTGCGGCCGCAGTTTGGGCTTGAGAGGCACTGTCTTCAGTCCAGTAACCATCTGTCATCAGAATGCTATAACTCTGGCGACACATAATATGTTGGGTATCATCATCTGTGCCCGGGTTTTCTCCCCAAGGCCCTTTGTTGTCGGTTCTGGAGTAATACAGACCCGCATCATTAAGCGCTTTACGCAGCGGTGTGCCGTTATAGTCATACACCCGCTCGTACAGCTGATCATAAAAGCTTTGCCGGGCGTTCCCCGTAAAAGGCCGCACCCCGTTGATCACTGTGCTGACAGCGGCTCCATCAACAGTACTGCTGCCTTTGTTAATAGCTCCAAAGCCGACTCGCAAGGCTTCAGTCTGAGTAGAAAAAGCCCGGCCTATACCGGCCTGAGAGGCCAATAAACGGGAGCGGTAATAGGTGTACCAGTTGGCAAAGTTCTGTATTTCCTGCGCATAGCTGCAGGTTCCTGCAGTGCAATCGGTGCGATTAACCCTACCTTCGCCACTGTAGCTTAAAGTGGCAGCGTTAATTTCTATACGCTGATAATTGGTGTAGGTAAATAAACTGCCGCCTGTATGGTTGTAATACACAGCGGGGTAAAAAGTCCGGCTGGCAGTCACGTTCTGACAATTGGTTTTTGCTGTTGAGGTTATAGTGCAATACCGCCAGCCTGCGCTGGAGGTTTCATTGACCGTCAGGTTACGGCTGCCTTTGAAGGTTCGAAACGGATGATGATAAGCAGCAGCCGGATTGGAGTTTGGGTAGGACGTACCGTCTGCTTTAATCCAGGGTTTATAAGTAACAGACGGATTGTAGTAGGATTTATTCAGTGCATAAGATCGCATTGCTCTGGCATACAAGGCTTCATTATTATTGGTCGCGTTGAGGTTAGTCGCATTACTTTCATCCCGAAACGACACCACCTGATGCGTTGCGTCTGCATCACCATAAATACCTGCAACTATGGGATAAACATAGTGCGGATTATCTGCATACAGATCCGGAGTGATCTCCCAGTGCATGGAACCTGAGTCATCAATCATAAACATGATATTGGGCTCGACTGAGCTGCCGGTTTGCAGTGGCGGGGACGTCAAATCCAGCGCCGCCATACTACAGAAGCTGGTGAGCATCAGGCTCACCAGCATAATTTTTGTGCAGGATGTATTTATTTTCATTACATCAGCCTTTGCAGTTTAGCGTCTGAACAAACTTTGCAGCATGACAGCAGCTCTGCCGTTGTCCGACACTGTGCGTGCCGTAATACGGAAAGTAGGTGATAAACACCCTACTGAAATTTTATCTTTGCTGGCGACATCAGCGCATTCCGGTGGATAAGGCCAGTCGCCCATGTATTCAATCAGAAACTCTGCACCGGTTTCGTTGTTGTCGTTCAGCGCAGTCGCGGATAACCACAGCAAACCATTGTCGTTCCAGCGATCATCAGCCCCAGCTACAGGTAAATCATAGACTCCGGCACTATCAATCAGAGCCACAGGATCGTTGACGTTTAACATCGCCTCAGCTTCAAGCAACGCAGCTTCTACCTGCTGATAAGACGACTGCCGGTCGTATAAATTGGCACTCATTCGCTCCTGCAACAAACTTGATTGCATACTGCTGACAGCAACCAGCGTAATGGCCAGCAACAGCAATAAGCTGATAATCAAGGCGATTCCTTGTTGTTGACAGACAGGATAAAGTGGCGGGCGCCAGGCTGTTTGCATAGCTAAATCCTGTTCCTGATGCTGATCTGGTAGTTCATCCTGCTCATATCTTCAGGTAACTGCAGATCCGAAGCGCCGGTAGCAATAAACTGCAAAGAAATCCGCACTGAAATAATGTCCATCCAGTCCACGACCAGATCAGCATCACGCCAGCTTCTGCTACGCTCGTCCATAAACTCCAGCTGTAAATCGCTGACACCATACAGAATTTCTTCCGCTGCGCTGTTGTTTCTGACCCGAAACAAGGATGTACTTTGTTGATCGGTACTGGCGGCAATGTACCAGCTGACTGAATCAAAACTCATCAGCATCGCATTCACTGCATATTGTTTCACTGTGCCGACTGCACCATCACACAACAATGGAAAGCCCATGCCTGAGGTACAATTGCTGGCGTTAGCTTCATGGAATACGCTGGTGAAATCTGTGCCACTGGCGCTGAAAATACTGCTTAACCCCTCATCACACAGCATCAGCAAGTCGCCGTTTTGAACCTGATGTTCAGTGCTAAGAACCAACTGACTCAGCGCCGCGTCATGCGATTCCACACTGTAGCTTCGACCAGAGCCAAACATCAGTCGGATAGCATCCGTATCAGAGAGCGGACTAACGCCGTTGATAGCAGGTGCTGGTTGTTCAAAGCCTTCAATACCGCCATTCCAGATAGCCCAGGCAGAACCCGCCACATTGGCGGCATTCAGCACATTAACAACGCGGGATGCGTTGCCACAGCCTATGTAGCCGGAGCGCCGGATATCATTCGCCATCAGCTCAAAGGTGGTACGACTGGAGTTTTGCAATTCACCAAGCACGGCATTCAGTTCGGCCGTTTTACTATTGGATAAGTAAACCCCAATCACTGAACCCGTTAGCAATAGGCCCAACACCATGGCGATCATCAGTTCGGATAAGGTAAAACCCAGTTGCTGTTTCATGGCCGAACCTGAATGGCAAAATTGGTAGTTCCTGTCACCTTCTCATCTTGCCAACTGATGCTGATGGTATAAACGCCTGCCCCTGCATCCCACACCACTTCAGGGCAAGTGGTTGTGCCTGTAGCAGCTTGTAACTGCAATGCCCATTCAGCCAGTAGTTCAGACTCACAATCTCCGGCGTAAGAGCCAGAGCGTGCCACATCAGGGTTTGATCGCATGATCTCAGTTAAAGTGCCGGCCAGAATCAAAGCTGTAGTGCGCTCCTGTGCACTCTGGCTATAGCGCACTGAACTGCTTTGCAAAGCCGCAATCCCCAATAAACCAATGCCCAGCACCAGCACAGAGATCAGAATTTCTATCAATGCAATGCCTTGTTGGCGGTAACGCTGGGGATAGCTGCGGTTGCAATGGCTACGCATCAGTGCTCCTTATCAGCTGCCGCACTGGGACAGCTGAATACTGCTGCGCCCACCGGATAAGAAAGTCAGGGTTCTGCCATTGTCGGCAAATTCAGCGCCATCGGCACATAACTCAAAGGCTGAATTCAACGGTTGGTTATTTTGACTTCGGATCAGGCCCTGTCCACTGAAACGCAGTTCAGTGAAAGCCGCGTTGATGATCAGTCGACCGTCAAAACGCCCACCCCGGATCACAGTAGCTGGAGAGGCAGTATCGACCAGCACCCAACCCCCCCATGCACCTGAAGCAGCCGAACAGTCAGTCAGATCTGCATTAGCCTTGCATAAACGTATGGTTTGATTTTGTTTGATAGCTTCAGACCGAGCCAACTGGATCACAGAAAGCAGTTCATTAGCCTGACCCGACAAGCGGTTTCGGGCCAATAGATCAGTAAAAGACGGCACAGCAACAGCCACAAGTACCATGAGCACCAGAATAGAGATCATTAGTTCAATCAGGGTAAAAGCGTTTTGTCGCTGCAACAAAGGACGATCATCCATTTGTTTACTACTCCCATAGCCACCTGCTTATATCTGCTGATATGGACCAAGGGTTTAAGCATAGCAAAAGATCTGAAGGACGCTAGGAAGGCAATACCATAGCTATCCCTAAAGCCTGAACTTTAGAGATAGCTGGTTAACAAAAGGAAAACTAGTGCGGAATGATGGTATTAGCGAAGCTCTGCTGGCACAGCAAAAATAACGTTTTCTTCACGACCTGGGTGCTCAATCACTTGTTTGCCACCCCATTCAGTCAAACGCTGCACAACCTGCTGCACCAGCACTTCAGGCGCTGAAGCCCCTGCAGTTACACCCACAGATTTGACGTCTTTTAGCCACTCCTGCTGGATATCAGCTGCGGTATCAATCAGGTAAGAGCGACAACCCATTTTTTCGGCAAGCTCACGCAAGCGGTTCGAGTTGCTGCTGTTTTTTGCACCGACTACCAGTAACAATTCTGTTTTAGCAGAGAGTTCACGCACCGCATCCTGACGATTTTGTGTGGCGTAACAAATATCGTCTTTACGCGGCCCTTCGATATCAGGGAAACGTTTGCGCAGCGCATCAATCACATCAGCGGTATCATCGACAGATAAAGTAGTCTGACTGCTGAAACACAACACTGCCGGGTTTTTCACCTGCAGCTTTTCAACGTCTTCGACCGACTCGACCAGGTAAATACCACCTTCAGCGTTGTCGTATTGGCCCATAGTGCCTTCTACCTCAGGGTGCCCGGCATGACCAATCAGGATACATTCAATGCCTTTACGACTGGCGCGGGTGACTTCCATATGCACCTTAGTCACCAGTGGGCAGGTCGCATCAAATACTTTCAACCCCCGTTGTTTCGCATTTTCGCGCACGGCCTGCGATACACCATGAGCACTGAAAATGACGATGGCATCGTCCGGCACTTCGTCCAGCTCGTCGACAAAGACTGCACCGGCACGACGTAAGCCATCAACCACAAATTTGTTATGCACCACTTCATGACGCACATAAATAGGCGGTTCGTAAATTTCCAGCGCACGGGACACTATGCTGATAGCACGGTCGACACCTGCACAAAAACCCCGTGGATTGGCGAGTAAGATATCCATAATTAATTGATAACCTGTACGATTTCAACACTAAAGGTCAGAGTCTGACCTGCCAGTGGATGGTTAAAATCTACTGTAACAGACTCGCCCACCACGTCACGAATAAGACCCGGCAATTCAGAACCGTCTGGCATAGCAAAACCTACTATCATGCCGACTTTTGCCGGCGCGTCGCTCGAGAACTTACTGCGGTCGACATAATAAATATTGTCGGGGTTTGGCATACCGTAAGCATCTTCAGGCGCTAACGTAAAAGTACGTTTATCGCCAGCCGCCATACCGCCTAACTGAGCTTCAAAAGCCGGGGATAAGCTGCCATCACCCATTTGCAGTTTGGCCGGTTTGTTATGCACACGGGTGCTTTCGGCGGCGCTGCCATCGGATAATTTAATATCAAAGTGAAATATCACAGTACTGCCTGGACCTATGATCACTGCTTGTCTCCTGAATTCGCTTTCTGGTTTTCGCTACTGAAGCTATCCCAGATTAATAAAACAGCGCCAATGCTAATGGCACAATCGGCGATATTAAAAATAGGGTAATGCCAGCTCTGATAAAACACATGCAGAAAATCAACCACATAGCCATACAGGCTGCGGTCGATTAAATTACCAATAGCACCGCTGATAATCAGGCTCAAAGCTAAAGACAACTTCAGCTGGGTTTTCGCTAAACGGCTTAACCAGACAGCTAATACGATACTGACCACTACAGCGATCAGGGTAAAAAACCAGCGTTGCCAGCCACCTGCGTCACCTAAAAACGAAAAAGCAGCGCCATAGTTGCGGGCGTACGTAAAATTAAACACCGGCAACAAAGATACTGATTCGCCTAAGCTGAAGTTCTGAATCACCCAAACTTTGCTAAGCTGGTCAGCAACCAGCACCAACAGCACCAGCCACCACCAGCGCCAACCCGTTTCTCTGAATAACTGCATCAGGCAAACTTCCTTACTTCGCCAGCGCCTTCAACGTTATCGACACAGCGGATACAAATCAGCGGATGTGCTGGATTCAGACCCACATCGTGTCTATGATGCCAGCAACGCTCACACTTAGGCGCAGTGGAGGCGTTCAGCACCACAAACAGGTTGTCCATTTCAGTCGCTACTGCATCAGCAGGAGCAGCTTCACTGGACACCACAGCAGTGGAGGTTAACAAGGCAAAACGTAACTCATCACCGATAGAGGTCAGGTCTGTTGCCAGCTGGCCTTTGGCGTATAACGTCACTTCAGCTTGTAATGAAGCACCAATTTTGCCATCACGACGACCTACTTCCAGTACCTTGTTGACTGCATCACGCACTTCCAGCAGTTGTTGCCAGAAGGCATCATCAAACTGACCCGCAGGCACGGTATCTAAACCCTGATACCAGACTTCAGTAAAGACAAACTCACTATGCTGACCTGGCATCACTTCCCAGATTTCCTGAGCTGTGAAACTCATGATAGGCGCCATCCAGCGCACCATGGCCTGTACCACATGGAATAACGCAGTCTGGCAGGAGCGACGGGCTAAGCCATCGGTTTTAGCCGTGTACTGACGATCTTTAATCACGTCTAAGTAGAAACTACCTAACTCCACAGTACAGAAATTCATCAGCTTCTGGCTGACCTGGTGGAACTGATAGTTTTCATAGGCATCGACAATTTCCTGCTGCAACTTAGCAGCACGTTGCACCAGCCATAAATCCAGCTGCACCATCTCTTCAAATGGCACTAACTGTGTTTCTGGTTCAAAACCTTTTAAGTTCGCTAAAAGGAAACGGGCTGTATTACGGATACGACGGTATTTGTCGGCAGCCCGGTTTAAGATTTCATCAGAGACTGTCATCTCTGAGGTGTAATCCGTAGTGGCAACCCATAAACGCAGAATATCGGCGCCTAACTTGTTCATCACGTCCTGCGGCGACACCACATTGCCCAACGACTTGGACATTTTGCGGCCTTCACCATCCACGGTAAAACCATGGGTCAGTACTTGTTTGTATGGCGCGTGGTGTTTAATAGCCACACCCGTCATCAGAGACGACATAAACCAGCCACGGTGCTGATCCGAACCTTCTAAATACAGGTCGGCCTGAGTAGCACCATGGAATTCAGCACGAGGCTCAATCACACAAGCATGAGTGACACCTGAGTCAAACCAGACGTCCAGTGTGTCTGTCACTTTGACGTACTGAGCCGCATCAGCGCCCAACAAAGTTTCAGCCTCTAAATCAAACCAGGCCTGAATACCAGACTGCTCCACTAACTTAGCTACTTGCTCCATCAGTGCCTGAGTATTTGGATGCAGCGCACTGGTGTCTTTATCAACAAAAAGTGCAATAGGTACACCCCAAGTCCGCTGACGGGAAATACACCAGTCCGGACGACCTGCTACCATGTTTTCAATACGCTGTTGACCCCAGTCCGGGATCCAGCGGGTTTTGCCAATCTCTTGCAATGACGTACTGCGCAGGCCTTTTTGTTCCATGCTGATAAACCACTGCGGCGTAGCACGGAAAATAATAGGGGTTTTATGACGCCAGCAATGTGGATAGCTGTGCGTTAAGGCTTTATGCACCAACAATTTGCCCGCTTCTTTTAAGGCTTCAACCACAGAGTCGTTGGCTTTAAAGACATGCTGACCAGCAAACAGTGGTGTATCCGGCAGATAGACGCCGTTGGCGCCTACAGGGTTAGCCACTTCTAAGTTGTATAACTTACCGACGGTAAAGTCTTCCGGGCCATGGCCTGGGGCTGTATGCACAGCACCAGTACCAGAATCGGTCGTGACGTGATCACCCAAAATCACCGGCACTTCAAAGTCATACAGCGGGTGTTTTAACTTCACCAGCTCCAGTGCCTGACCTTTGCAGAAGCCTAAATTATGGTAATGCTCCACACCAGCGCGAGCCATTACAGCAGTGACTAAATCTGTCGCTAAAATTAAACGCTCAGGGCCATTTGGACCTTGTTCGACTTGCACCAGGCTGTAATCAATTTTGGCGTTCAAAGCCACAGCGCGGTTAGCAGGAATAGTCCATGGCGTCGTGGTCCAGATCACTACAGACACAGGGCCAGAACCGGTGTGACCTTCAGGGTGATCAAATTTACTGACATCAGCTTCGTTCACCAGCGTGAAACGCACATCAATGGCTGGTGATACTTTATCCTGGTATTCCACTTCAGCTTCAGCCAAAGCAGAACCACAGTCTGTACACCAGTGCACAGGCTTAAAGCCTTGCTGTAAATGACCGTTGTCGATGATACGACCTAAAGAGCGGATGATATTGGCTTCGGTGCTGAAATCCATAGTGCGGTACGGATTATCCCAATCGCCTAAAACACCTAAACGGATAAAGTCGACTTTCTGTGCTTCGATTTGCGTCAATGCATAATCGCGGCATTTTTGACGGAATTCAGCAGCGCTTAGCTTCACGCCTGGTTTGCCGTATTTCTTTTCAACGACCAGCTCAATAGGCAAGCCATGACAGTCCCAACCCGGCACATAAGGGGCATCGAAGTCAGACAAGGTCTTGGCTTTAACAATCATATCCTTGAGGATTTTATTGACTGCGTGACCAATGTGAATGTTACCGTTGGCGTATGGAGGGCCATCGTGCAGGATAAAGGTTTTTTTACCTTGTTTGGCCTGACGAATTTTCTGGTACAGATTTTTTTCTGTCCAGCTGGCTAACATCTGTGGCTCACGCTGCGCAAGGTTGGCGCGCATGGCAAAAGCCGTGTCCGGTAAATTCAAAGTCTGCTTGTAGTCAGTCATCCGTTGTTGTTCCGTCTTCTTTAAGTTTAAATTCGTGTTGCTTTGCAAGTAGCTTTAAGCTGGTGGCAAAGCAAAATAATCGCGCGCCTGCTGCGCATCTAATGCAATTTGTTGCTGCAACTGAGCAAGTCCTTCAAAACGTCGCTCCGGCCTGATTTTCTTTTTTAAAATCACTTCAATCTGCTGGCCGTATAAGTCGCCGTTAAAATCAAAAAAATGAGCTTCAAGCTGCTCTTTTTTACCCTGTAAAGTGGGTCTGGAACCAATATTGGCTACACCATGGTAACGGCCCATTTGGGTTACCGCTTCAATCGCATAGACACCATGCACAGGTAAATTTTTACGATAGAGCCAGACATTAGCAGTCGGAAACCCAAGCTGACGCCCTACTTTCTGACCATGCCGCACCCGTCCCATCAATGAAAAAGGCCGGCCTAACATTTGTGCAGCCTGGTCTAACTGATCGTGTTCCAGTGCCTGGCGAATTAACGTGCTGCTGACGCGTTGATCATTTTGTTTCAGGCTGGCCGTACTACCCAAACCAAAACCATGCTGCACTGCAGCTTGCTGTAACAAGGCAAAATTACCGGCACGATTTTTACCAAAACAGAAATCATCACCGACAATCAGATGCTTTACACCCAATTTATTCAGCAATAAATCCTGAATAAATTGCTCTGGCTGCTGACTGGCAAAGTCTTTGGTAAAAGGCACACAGAGCATGCGATCCACACCTTGTTGTGCCAGCCAGTGGTATTTTTCCCGAAAACGGCATAAACGCGCAGGTGCACCTTCAGGGTTAAATAACTCCAGTGGCTGGGGTTCAAACACCATCACCACTGCAGGTAAATTCAACTCTGCCGCAATAGCTTTTAATTGCGTCAGCACTGCCTGATGCCCCAGATGCACACCATCAAAATTGCCGATAGTTAAGACGCAGCCCTGATGCCTGGGTTGTATTGTATGTAAGCCGCGAATTAACTCCATTCGGTATTCTTACTCTGCTGCTTTCGAAAGTGCCCGATTATAACCGCATAATCATTTGCTTTCAGCATTTGTCTGGCGTTTAAAATCGTTCAAACGAACACCAAAGGCAAAAAGTAAAACAAAGTAGGCCACAATAGCAAAACCAAAATAGGCCAACAGATGCAGAACCTGGCCTGACAAACCTAAGGCTATCCAGCCAGTCAGATCCGGCATCACATAAAATAAGCAACCCGCCATTAGCGCTGCGGCGATAAAAGCTTTAGCGATAAACCAGCTGGTTTTGCTGCTAAAACTATAAATATCGCGCTGCTTTAAGCCACGATAAAGCAAATACGCATTTAAAGTACCGGACAAAGCTGTGGCTAATGCCAGACCAACATAACTTAAAAAAGGTGCCAGCATCAGGTTAAACACCATATTGGCGACCATAGCGATAATGGCTATTCTTACAGGCGTTTTGATATCCTGGCGCGCATAAAAAGCCGGTGCCAGCACTTTAATCAGCATCAATGCCACTAAACCTGTGTTGTAAGCAATCAGGCTATACGAAGTTTTTACCACATCATCAGCAGTGAATTCACCGCGCATAAAGACCGAAGTAATAATAGGTTCGGCCAGTACTATTAACCCCATCATGGATGGAATACCGAACAAACAAATAAAACGCACAGCCCAATCCAGCGTGTATTTAAAGGCTTCTTCACTGGCTGATGCGTAATGACGTGACAAGCCAGGCAAAATCACAGTGGCAATAGCAATACCAAATAAACCTAAAGGAAACTCCAATAAACGGTCAGAGTAATACAACCAACTCACCGCGCCTGTAACTAAAAAGGACGCGATAATGGCATCCAGTAATAAGTTAATCTGACTAACCGACACCCCAAATAAAGCTGGGATCATTAAAGTGCGGATTTTTGTCACGTTTGGATCTTTCCAGCCCCAGCGTGGCATCACCAGTAATCCGGCTTTGGCTAAAAACGGCAACTGGAACAAAAACTGAATTAAACCACCTAAAAATACTCCCCAGGCAATGGCTTCAGCCGGATTTTGCATTTGCGGTGCCAGATAAATAGCAGCCCCTATCATCGCAATATTTAAAAATACCGGAGTAAAAGCCGCGACCGCAAACTTGTTATAGGTATTAAGCACAGCACCAGATAAAGCGACAAAGGTGATAAACCATAAATAAGGAAAAGTAATTTTTAGCAGGAAACTGGCCTGCAGGTATTTATCCCCTTCTGGTGCGCCATCTAAATAGGCACTAAACCAGCCGGCACCAAATAACATCATCAGCACTGGAGAGCCAATCACCGCCAGCAAAGTGACCGCAGTGACAATAAAACCTAAAGTCCCTGCAGCTTTGGCAATTAGCTCCCGCACCGCATCGTCGCCATGTTTTTCTTTTACTTCAGCCAGTACAGGCACAAAAGCTTGTGAAAATGCCCCCTCAGCAAATAAACGTCGTAAAAAATTAGGAATACGATTGGCCATAAAAAATACGTCGGCCATAGCGCCAGCGCCAAGCACATTGGCCACAATCACATCACGGACCAAGCCCAATACCCGTGAAATAAGGGTCATAAAGCTTACGATCATGCCCGATTTTAATAATTTTCCTGACACAGACTGCTCCTGCAACGACATTTCTGCTATTTTCACCCGAGTCAGAGTGGATTACCAGCGAAGGGCTAATTTTATTCTGTAATCTGTCAAGGAAACCATTTGACAAGGGCCTACAAAATAGGCATATTATGCGGCCTTTAAAGGTCCCGGTTTAGTTTTTAGGAGTGTTACCTTGGCTAACATCAAGTCTGCTAAGAAGCGCGCTATTCAATCAGAAAAGCGTCGTCAGCAAAACGCAAGTCAGCGCTCAATGATGCGTACTTTCATGAAGAAAACATACGCTGCAGTGTTAACTGCTGATCTGGCTGCTTCACAAGAAGCGTTCAAAAAGATGGTTCCAATTTTGGATCGTATGGCAGACAAAGGTCTGATCCATAAGAACAAAGCTGCCCGTCATAAGTCACGCTTAAATGCACACGTTAAAGCTTTAGCTACTAAAGCAGCTTAATTTCAGTACGCTGTTGTTCGCAGCAGCTTATTGTGACAGTGCAATAAAAAAACCACCGCAAGGTGGTTTTTTTATTCGCCGTCATCCATGGTGCTATCCGGCCAGTGGGCAGAGCCACTGGCGCTCAGTCGGGCATTGCCAAACTGTTGGCAATGCTATTTCCGCCTTCGCCCTTCGTGCCAGCTAAAGCCTCAGCCAGTCCTTTATTTTTTCTCACAATAGAGTTTATGCAGCAGTCCAATCAAAGCGACAGCTTCTTCACTATGGATACGATAAAACACGGTTTGAGCTTCTTTGCGGGTTTTTACCAGTTTTTGCCGTCTGAGCACAGCTAAGTGCTGAGACAAAGCCGACTGACTTAAACCTAGCTTATCGTTCATCTCTGTGACTGATAACTCAGACTCCAGCAAATAGCATAAAATCAGCAAGCGGCGTTCATTGGAAACCGCCTTCAGCAGCTTGGCCGCCTGCGCCGAATTCTTCAGCATTTCTTCCAATTTCATTTTGTTGCTTCTTACAGATAAAAAAAAGCATTATGCCGCTGGGCAGGTGATTGAAACAATACGATCTATTCTCATCTGTCGTATTTCAGGCTGTACCTGACTCATAGAAGCGCTACGGCAGAGCTATGCTGCAAAAAGTGAAGAACACCATGATCCAGACTCGCAACTGACTCCCTGCTTTAGCTTTTTGTCGCAATCTGAAGATGAGCCTCAATAGTGGCGTGCTACATTGGCGGCACTATTACAATACAGGGTGCATATCACAGATGAAGCTTTGGCAAAAAATCATTTCGGGCGCTTTATTCGCTCCGGCAGCATGGGCTGCTACCACTCCGGTTACTTTGGATCAGGATTTAGCTTATAAACTGGTGGAGTCTTTAACCGTTGAAGTAGGTCCGCGCATTGCAGGTAGCGAAGCAGACCGCCGTGCTGTTAAATGGGCCGTGACTAATTTAAAGCAGCTTGGTTATGACAAAGTCTGGACTGAAGAATTTGACATGCCAGGCTGGACCCGTGGTCAAGCCAGCCTGGCAGTGGTTTCTCCTTTCGCTCAGCCTTTTGTATTAACCTCCTTAGGTGGTTCGGTCGGAACACCAGCAGCTGGCATTACCGCCTCTGTAGTGATGTTTGACAGCATTGAAGCTTTGGAAAAAGCCGATGCAGCCTCAGTCAAAGGCAAAATTGTTTTTATCAACAAACCTATGGCCAAAGACAAATCCGGATCTTTTTATGGTCAAGTCGTGGCCGCCCGCTCCCGTGGCGCTGTTGAAGCAGCCAAATTAGGTGCTGTAGCCATAGTGATTCGCTCAGTTGGCACCAGCAATAACAGATTTGCTCATACCGGCACCATGAAATACGACGAAGCCATCACTAAAATTCCAGCCGTGGCCATTTCAGTGCCTGACGCGCAAAATCTGGCCAAAATGCTGGAACGGTCGCCTAACGTAGAATTAAAACTACAAATGGAGAACCAACTACAAACAGCGACTAGCCATAACGTGATAGCAGAAATGACAGGCACAGAAAAACCTGAAGAAATTGTGCTGATCAGTGGCCACCTGGATTCCTGGGATCAGGGCACTGGTGCTTTAGATGATGGTGCAGGCGTCGCTTTAGCTATGGCTACAGGCGCCTTAATTAAACAAAAAGCCAGACCTAAACGCACTATTCGTGTTGTGCTTTATGGCAATGAAGAAGGTGGATTGTTAGGAGCCCGGGCTTACGCAGCCAAACATCATCAAGATTTAGCCAAACATGTATTAGCCGCAGAATCTGATTTTGGTGCAGGCCGGATCTGGCAAATTGAAAGCCGGTTTGGTGACAAAGCTTTGCCTTTTGCCAAAGAGTTACAACAAAAACTGGCGCATTTGAATATTGCTTTAGGTGGCAATACCACCTACGGCGGACCAGATGTTTCTGTATTAGCGCAGGCAGGTGTACCAGTTGTGGCTTTATCACAGGATGGCACCGACTATTTTGATTATCACCATACTCCAAACGACACGCTGGACAAAATAGACCCTGATTCATTAAAACAAAACTTGCAAGCCTGGCTCATCATGACCGAAACTGTTGCCAACAGCACAGTTAACTTACGTCACTAATGGCCAAACAAATCAAAAAGGCCTCGCTTTTAAGCGAGGCCGACAAACAAAAACTATTAAAAAAAGCAGGCAACAAAAAGCCACTCACTCAAGCTCAAACGACAAACACAGCAACTCCGGCTGTGCGCACCGTTACGCGCTCAGCAACACGACTCACTACTGAAGAGCAAACGAGTACTTCAACTGCCAAAAATTTCAAAGTGTGGGCTGGTATCAGCATAATCCTTTTAGTTGCTTTTATTTTGGCTCCTAAACCCCAGTTAATTGAATACCAAAGCGCAGGATTGACCACTCAAAGTGTCTATATGCCGGGCTGGTTTGGCAAGCCTGGTGTCATTCTCGATACCAATCAACGCGCAGTATTGGCAGAAGAAGAGCAAAGTTTATATTTGTGTTTTGAAGGCCAAAGCAATGAGCAGTGTGCGAAATACCGGCTACGTAAACAACAAGGCTTTATTGCTGCCGCGATCTTCTGGTACTCATCACAACCCTAATACAGAGCTTTGCATTCAGGAATGGCTGCGCCAACAAATCCTGCATAACCAGAGCTGTATGCCCAGCACTAATAAAATCATCGCCGACGGATACAATAAAAAACTGTCGGCGTAGTTAAATAGCAAAGCTCCGCTGGTCAGATAAATAAAAGGCTGCAATTCATAACACCAGAATGGCAAGGAGCCCTGCTCTTTAAATTTAATACCATAGGGACTGCGGCGCTTGTCTGTGCGGATCACCCACACAACAGCCCCGACAAATATCAATACTACGCCGGATAAAGCAGCAGTCCAATGCGGTAACCACAGCAGGGTTTGTGAGCCACTGACAACATAGAGATAAGGTAAAGTTTCATAAAGCCGTTCGGGGATCATGATGCTCTCCTTGCAATAATGAAAGTGAGTTTAAGCATAGTGCATAGTTAATTTTTTGTTGCAAAAAAGGGCATTTATATTAACTTTCGTTCCAAGCAATTGAATACCTTTGATAAAACTAAAGCGACTGGCTGCACAGAGTTAAAAACGCTCTTCAAAGCGCTGCGACTTCAAATAAGACGGGTATATAATAGGCCAATTCCCGGTCAGCTTAAGGCGGAGTAGTAATAATGCATGACGAAGATCTGGACTTATTTTTACAGGAAATGGCAGGAGTAAAACGCTTAAATGCCGATGCTCTGGCCGACCCCAATGGCGAACATAATCCGAGTCTGGCCCAACTGGCGCGGCGTAAGGCCGCAGAACAGGAAATGGAATACGATCCAAACTATCTGAGTATGGAATACGTCGACCTGGTTGCACCTGACGATGTGATTGCTTATAAAAAAGATGGTGTTCAGGACGGTGTCTACAAGAATCTGCGTCTGGGTAAATACCAAATGGATGCGACCCTGAATCTGCTAGGCAAAACTCTGATTGAAGCCCGTGCGGCTTTATACAGTTTTATAGCGGATTGTCATCAACGTGGTATCCGGACTTTACTGATCCACCATGGTATGGGACGTGACAGCAAACCTCATCCGGCTATTCTGAAAAGCTACTGTTTCAAATGGTTACCACAAATACCAGAAGTATTAGCCTGTCATACCGCGCTAAAACCTCATGGCGGTTATGCAGCCAGTTATGTGTTATTGCAGAAAAATGCGGAACAAAAGCGGGAAAACCGGGAACGACATCAGAAAAAATAACAAATACCCCCACAAAGTGGGGGCATTTGATTCACGCTATCCTTCGACGGATTGCAGTTCTTCTGAATAATGAGTCACTTGTGTAGCCTCAGCTTTCGTTAAAAAAGCCGACAATGCCATTAATAACACCAAAATGGCGATTGCAGTAAAGCCAAAACCGCGACTGGACGCTTTACGCATACAAAACCTCAGACTAAAAAATATTGTTATTGTTCTTGCTTTTTTGTGGATCTTGAACAATCCAAAACCAGTGTAGACAACTTGTTGTTTAGTTACAAGATTTACAATCATTTACAGTCAATTTTCTGATAAAGAGACAAGCAGAGACGCAAAATAGTCCCCGCTTTTAAGTTTTTTGTGGTGAGTTTTAGCTTTTCGTGGCGAGTTTATGCTGTAAAGCGGCAATAGCCTGACGGGCTGCGTCTTGTTGCAGACTATAAAATTGTTGCTGGTATTCAAATTCTACGGCCTGGCTATGCTCTTTACAGTGCAATAATTGACGCATAGAGCTTTTGGTTTGCCGCACCAAAGCGGTAGGAACTGCGGCCAAATCTGCAGTCATCGCTAAAGCTCGTGGTAATAATTGATCCGCCGCCAACACTTCTTTGACTAAACCATATTGCCAGGCCTGATCAGCGCTCAACTTTTCACCACAAAACAACATGGCCATGGCTTGTTGCCAGCCGATCAATTGTGGCAATAACCAACCATGTCCTCCGCCCGGATGCAAAGCCAGTTGGAAAAAACGACTGTCAAACCAGGCTTCTTTGCTGGCTAAACGAATATCACAGACCATCGCCAGATTCATGCCTGCCCCGACCGCAGGACCATTGACTAAAGCTATGGTGAGCAGTGGCGAATCTGCAACCTGACTAAAAGCCTGATACAGCTGCTTGAGTTCTGTACCATCGCCATCTACAGCATGTTGTAATACTTCCAGATCAGCACCGGCACAAAAAGCCCGTTCTGTACCCATCACACATAACACTTTGAGTTCATCATCCAGACTCAGTTGATGCACAGCGGCCGCAATTTGTAAGGCAATGTCAGGTGTTAATAAATTACGTTTTTCTGCTGCTGTCAGTTGTAACAGTGCAACGTGACCGTATTTTTCAATAATAAAACTATCCATCAGTAGCCTCTTTCCCTGTTGACCAGATGCTTTAAAGGTAGCCCATTTAGCGTACGTTGATAATTTTCAACAATCTGATGGATAGCAGTATCTACGTTGGTGACTGCTGAGCAATGCGGAGTGACCAATACTGCCGGATGCTGCCAATAAGGATCTGTAGCTGGTAAAGGCTCTTGACGGAATACATCCAGACAAGCAGCCTGTAACTGGTCAGAGTCTAAAGCCGCTAATAAAGCATGATCATCCACTATGGCGCCACGGGCTACGTTAACGAGAATTGCGCCCTGTTTAAAAGCACTAAGACGCTCTGTATTTAAAAAGTTGTTGGTATCAGGTGTCAGAGGCAATAAACAGATCACCAGATCTGCAGTAGAGACTGCCTCTATAAAACCAGCTTCACCGGCATAGCACTGGATAGCCTTCAGCTGTTTTAAACTGCGTGACCAGCCACTGACTCTGTAACCCTGTTGCACAAAATACTGCGCCGCGGCCTGCCCTAATTCACCTAAACCCAACACACAAATCTGTTGAATACAGCGCGGGCTTTTTGGTTTCCACAGCTGCTGTTGCTGCTGACGCTGAAATACATCAAGCCGCAGCTGGTAATGCAGCACTATACCAGCCAGGTAATTCACCATAGATGACGCCAAGGCCGGATCGACAATACGGCTTAACGGCAAGTCAGGCAAAGTAGGATCCGACACAATACTATCCACACCAGCACCAAAAGACTGCAGGCTTTTTAAATTGCTTAACGCCGACAACGAACCATGGGGTTGTTTCCAGATCACAGCCATCTGCACCTGTTCAGGTGCGCTGTAATCCGGCCATTGTTGGATTAAAACTCCAGGCAATAAGGCATTTAATTTTTCAACTAAAGAATCTAACTTACGATCGGGGATCACCAGGGCTATCGACATCAGTTCACCAAAGCTTCAAGTTTTCGTCATATCTCTGACATGGGCAAACTTCATTCTACCCGAGCCTGAAGAACCAAGGCCAACAATTCGCAGGAGCTTTGTATGCTGCATTGTCGAACCATCTTCTTGTCTGACATTCATTTAGGAAATAAAGACTGTCAGGCCACCTATCTGCTGAACTTTCTTAACCAAACCAAAGCCGACACCATTTACCTGCTGGGTGATATCCTCGACTTGTGGGCTATGCAAAAACAAGTGTGCTGGAGCCCTGAGCAAAATGCCGTGATCCAAACGCTGTTGGCCAAAGCTGATCAGGGCACTGAAGTCATCTATATTCCGGGTAATCATGACGAAGAATTCCGCCATTGGGCAGGTCGTCAGTTTGGTACCATCAAATTGCAATTACGTGGTTGCCACACTACGGCTTTAGGCAAAAAGCTGCTGCTGTTACACGGCGATGAATTTGATAAAGAAGTGAACTTTGGTCGTTTTCACGCCTGGCTGGGTGACAATCTGTATGATTTTTTATTGTTTTTAAACCGCTGGAGCAACCGCATCCGCCGTGCTTTAGGTGGACGTTACTTTAGCCTTGCCGCCTTTATCAAAAGCAAAGTACCTGGTGCTCAGCAGGCCATTGCCCGCTACCGGGATGCTGCGGTGGCAAAAGCCAAACGTTCAGGTTTTGATGGTGTGGTTTGTGGTCATATCCATCACCCGGAAATCAGCCTGCAGGATGGCATTATTTACTGCAACGATGGTGACTGGATTGACAACTGCACAGCCCTGATAGAACAACAGGATGGTTCCCTGACTCTGTATCACTGGACAGAACAAAGCCATACGCTAGCTGCCATGCCGATGGCCGTGCTTAGCGAAGAACAACCTGCTCAGAGTAAAGTCGCCTGAGCAGGCTAAAACTTCTACAAAAAGCCATAAATCTGACGCATTTTTGTCATGTTAACCCCCTACTCTCTGCATAGATAATGGGTCTTACAGAGATAAAGCTATGATCAGTGTTGACCAAATGATGCAAACGCATCTGCCAAAACTCGAACAAAAACCCTGGTTAGCCAAACCGGTCAAAGGTGCCTTACGCCAACTCTTACACGAACAGGAATTTATTGCTTTCGCCAAACGTTACCCGCATTTGCAAGGCATTGAATTCGTTGAGCAAGTACTGGATTACTTTAACTTCGCCTATGCAGTGCGTGACAACGAAGTGGAGCGGATCCCAAGCACTGGCCGGGTCGTTATTATCGCCAACCACCCTATTGGTTCGTTAGACGGTTTAGCTTTAATTAAACTGGTTCGGGATATCCGACCCGATGTGAAAGTGATCGCTAACCAACTATTAATGGCGGTTGAACCTCTGCATTCTCTGCTGTTACCTGTGAATAACATGACAGGTGGCACTGAACGTAGCCGTATCGATCGCATCAGTGATCACTTAGCTGCAGAAGGTGCACTGATTCTATTTCCAGCTGGTGAAGTGTCGCGCTTAAAACCAAATGGTATTCGCGACGGCAAATGGCATGGCGGTTTTTTACGTTTTGCAATGAATGCTAAAGCCCCTATTCTGCCTATTTATATAGATGGCCGTAACTCTGCGATGTTTTATGGCGCCTCAATGATTTACAAACCGCTTGCCACTATGCTGCTGGTTCAGGAAATGTTTAACCAGAAGCATAAAAATATTGCGATGCGGATTGGTGAACAAATCCCTTACGACAGCTTTGCCCATCTGGCGCTGGAAACTCAGGCAAAGGTAAAACTGTTTAAAAAACATTTGTATCGCCTCGCCAAAGACAAAGGGCCGCTGTTTAAAACCCAAAAGGCCATAGCTCACCCTGAAGATCGGATTTTGTTGAAAAAAGCTGTCGAAGCTTGTCCGTTGTTGGGTGAAACCAGTGATGGCAAACAAATTTATTTATATCAGTATCAACAAAGCTCGCCTGTACTGCGCGAAATTGGTCGTTTACGTGAAATCGCCTTTAGAGCAGTAGGTGAAGGTAGTGGCCAGCGCCGTGATATTGACCAGTACGACAGCTACTACGAGCAACTGATTTTATGGGACCAAGACGATTTAGAAATAGTAGGTGCATACCGTTTTGCCAACACAGCTAAAGTGATGGCGGAAAAGGGCCTTGCAGGCTTGTATACGGCCTCTTTATTCCAATTTAATCCACAGATGACGCCTTATTTAGATCAAGGCCTGGAGCTTGGTCGTAGCTTTGTACAACCTCGGTATTGGGGTAAACGTAGCCTGGATTATTTATGGTACGGCATAGGGGCCTACTTGAAACAAAATCCTGAGATCCGTTATTTATTTGGGGGAGTCAGTTTATCCAACAGCTACCCTAAAGCCGCACGGGATCTGATGGTGTATTTCTACAGCCTGTATTTCCGCTGCCCTGAACAAAGCGCTGTGCCAAATATTCCGTATGAACTGCCAATGGATACTTTAAGTCAGCTGCAGCAGCATTTTAGCGGTGATAACTACAGTCAGGACTTTGTGCAGTTAAAGCACTTACTGGCCAATATGGGCGTTAGTATTCCCACTTTATATAAACAATACAGTGAACTGACCGAGCCTGGTGGTGTGCGCTTTTTGGCATTTGGCGTCGACCCTGACTTTGCCGACTGTGTCGACGGCTTAGTTCTGGTCGATATGACGATGCTGAAAGACAATAAAAAAGCCCGCTACATAGCCTGATATCGCAATAGAGCCTGAGTGTTCAGGCTCTCTTTTCATTTTTGATTCTGTCATATGTTTGTTTTACATCAATAAAAACCTTAAAGACAGTATGGGCTTATAACAAGTATTGATCTGGGGCAAAGTTTCACTACACCAAAAGCGCAGAATGACGCCAGTTTCTTAAATCAAGGATCATTCTGATGAACACAAGTTATAAAACAATCCTCTCTCTGTTGTTAGCCGCCTCTGCCGCTCCGGCTCTGGCTAACTGGTCTGTGAATGTCGGTGCTATTTCTGTAGCTCCACAAGACTCCAGCGGTCACCTGAATGTTGTTGAGACTGTCGCTGGTTTACCGGCTAATTCCACTGAAGTGTCTGTGAATAACAATACCCAGTTGGGCATTACTATCGACTACCAATTGAATAAAAACTGGACTCTGGAACTGATAGCAGCAACACCTTTTAGCCATGATGTTCAGGTAAAAGGCTCAGCCATCGATGGCTTGCCATTAGGCAGCACTAAACATTTACCTCCCACTTTATTAGCTCAGTACCATTTTGATTTGGGTGACAGCAGATTTGACCCTTTTATTGGTTTAGGTCTGAATTACACTAACTTCTTTAAAGAAGAAGTGTCAGGCGAGTTAATCAGTACCTTGCAGGCACTGAATGTGACTGATGCAAATGACAAGGTAGAGCTTAAATTAAAAGACTCCTGGGGATTGGCCATGCAGGCTGGTGTTAATGTGAAGCTGGCGGATAGCTGGAGTGCACATCTGATGCTAAGTAAAATGGATATAGATACCACTGGCCGCGTACTGGTGAATAACACCAGCATTCAGTCTGTTGATGTCAGTATCGATCCTTATGTCTGGATGATTGGCGCCCGTTATTCATTTTAATAGCTAAGGCTTTAAGTAGCAGTCCTTCTGACTCAACGGATTGTCGGGCCAGAAGGGCTTTCTCAGGAAGCAACCGCCAGTTTATCTAAATACAGCTGCGGCAAATTAAACTGAATACCAATAGAGAGCCCGCGTTCTTCCAGTCTGGAATTACGCACTTCGCCCTGAATTTGCTGATTCATTCCTACTTTTTCACATTGAATATGCAGGACTACAGGGGCCAGATTGACCTTGCTGCCCTGATGGGAAGGATCAAACAAAAAACGACAGCCCCCACTGGATACATCAATCAAATGCCCATGAAAACTACGGGCATTTTGCACAACTTCCAGATTGAGTCGCACTGAAGCAGGAATAAAAATACTGTTACGGCGTTCATTGCGTAAAGCACGGCGCTGTATAGCTGAGGGAAAGCTGACGACTGCTAATTTATCAGGAAAACGTGCCAGCTGAAGTAATTCAGATTTAAAAGCAAAACACTCACCAACTGAATCTTCAACTAAAAAACGACAGACCACAGCCAAACCATTAATAAAAAAGCGGTCCGGCAACGTATCATCATCTACTCTGAACAACACATATTTACCAGCTTTGTAACCCACCAGCTCACAGTTGCAACGGCTTTTGCGTTGATCCAATAACTCAAGGTCAAAGCGCTGGCCAATTTTGACATGGGACAGCCATTCTTTGTTGTCAGGTTGTTCAGAACTAACAGCTACTTGCATACCTTATCCTTTAGGCTTCACCGACTTCATGTCGGACATCTCACTCAAACAGGTGGATAAAAAGAGATGCAGCTAGTTTGTAAAAAAATATGTCGGGGATCAAGAATAAAATGAAAATATCTGCAAACAAAACAAATTTACGATGAAAATTTAAAAATATCGCTACAAAAATGACAAAACCTGCCGAAGCAGGTCTTGTTTATATCATTTTTACGGTATTAACCTAACCAGACTCGTGCATTACGGAACATCCGCATCCACGGGCTGTCTTCTTGCCATTCATCCGGATGCCAGCTGTTTGCCACAGTGCGGAATACCCGCTCAGGGTGAGGCATCATGATAGTGACACGACCATCAGTCGTAGTTAACGAGGTAATACCAAGCGGCGAACCATTTGGATTCGACGGGTACTGTGTCGTCACATTGCCGTAGTTATCGACAAACCGTAACGCCACTGTACCGCTTTGATCAGCAGCCTGCAGTGCTGTTTGCGAGGCAAACTCTGCATGGCCTTCACCGTGGGACACAGCGATAGGCATACGGGAACCAGCCATGCCTTTAAAGAATAAAGAGGCACTTTCCTGCACTTCTACCAGACTGAAACGGGCTTCGAAACGCTCTGATTTGTTGCGAACAAAACGTGGCCATAAATCAGCACCAGGGATCAGGCTCTTCAGATTCGACATCATCTGACAACCGTTACAAACCCCTAAACTGAAAGTAGTTTCACGCTCAAAAAACGCCGCAAATTCAGCGCGTGCTTTGTCGTTAAACAACACAGACTTGGCCCAACCTTCGCCAGCGCCTAATACGTCACCGTAGGAGAAGCCACCACAAGCCACTAAGCCGTTAAATTCAGCCAATGAGCGGCGACCCGACAGTATGTCGCTCATATGCACGTCAACCGCATTAAAGCCTGCTCTGTTGTAGGCAGCTGCCATTTCAACATGAGAGTTCACACCCTGCTCACGCAAAATAGCGACTTTAGGCTGTACGCCTTTCAGGATATAAGGAGCTGCCACATCTTCGTTCAGGTCAAAGCTTAATTTTGCATTTAAGCCTGGATCTGTCACATCAGCTTTAGCGACAAATTCCTGACGGGCACCTTCAGGGTTATCACGCATCAGCTGCATTTGATAGGTGGTTTCTGCCCAGATGGTACGTAAGGTAGTGCGGCTGTTGCTATACACCAGCTGATCACCGTGACTGATCTGAATTTGATCGTCAGTTGTGACTTCACCTAATAAATGCGCCACAGCGGATAAATTATGCTGAGCTAAAATCGCCTGCACTACGGGTAAATCGCTGTTCGCTACTTGCAGCACTGCGCCTAACTCTTCACTGAAAAGTACAGCTAAGTTATCTGTGCCTAAGCTCTGGATATCCACTTTAACACCAGCTTTACCAGCAAATGCCATTTCTGCCAGGGTGACAAACAAACCACCGTCTGAACGGTCGTGGTAGGCCAGTAATTTCTGTTGCGCAACTAAAGCCTGCACTGCCTGATAGAAATTCATCAGTAATTCCGGGCTTTCCAGATCCGGCGCTGTCTGACCTAACTGCTTATAAACCTGAGCTAAACAAGATGCGCCTAAACGGTTGGCGCCCTGACCTAAATCCAGCAGGATCAGGCTGCTTGCGCCTTTGTCCGTGCGCAGCTGTGGTGTCACAGTACGACGTACATCTTCAACCCTGGCAAAAGCTGTGATAATCAAGGATAAAGGTGAAGTGACTGTCTTCTGTTCACCATCCTGTTGCCAGCTGGTTTTCATCGACATCGAATCTTTACCTACAGGGATAGTTAAACCCATAGCAGGACATAACTCTTCACCTATGGCTTTGACGGCCTGATACAAACCAGCATCTTCACCAGGGTGACCTGCAGCAGACATCCAGTTGGCCGAAAGTTTGATATGTTTAATATCACCAATCTGAGTGGCAGCGATGTTAGTAATAGATTCAGCCACAGCTAAACGGGCAGAAGCAGCGAAGTCTAATAACGCGACAGGCGTACGCTCGCCCATCGACATGGCTTCACCATGGTAAGTGTCGTACGAAGCTGCAGTCACACCACAGTTGGCTACTGGCACCTGCCATGGACCTACCATCTGATCACGGGCTACTAAACCTGTGACTGTGCGGTCGCCAATGGTGATCAGGAAAGTTTTTTCAGCAATAGTAGGTAAACGTAATAAACGCTCAGCTGCATCAGCTACTGTCACGCCGTTCAGATCTAAAGCTTTGCCTTCTGTCACTTGAGTTTTCACATCACGGTGCATTTTAGGCGCTTTGCCCAGCAGCACGTTCAGTGGTAAATCAATAGGCGTATTGCCAAAATGCTGATCTGACAAGGTCAGGTGGTGTTCAGCAGTGGCTTCACCCACTACAGCATAAGGTGCACGTTCACGTTTACAAATTTCTTCAAACACTGGCATTTGGTCGGCAGGAATGGCCATCACATAACGTTCTTGTGATTCGTTACACCAGATTTCCAGTGGTGACATGCCTGGCTCGTCGTTTGGCACGTTACGTAATTCGAACTTACCACCGACACCACCATCATTCACCAGCTCAGGGAAGGCGTTGGATAAACCACCAGCGCCTACGTCATGGATAAAACAAATAGGGTTTTTATCGCCCAGCTGCCAGCAGCGGTCGATCACTTCCTGACAACGGCGTTCAATTTCAGGGTTTTCACGTTGTACTGAAGCAAAATCTAAATCTTCAGCCGACTGGCCAGAAGCCATAGAAGAAGCAGCTCCGCCACCTAAACCAATGTTCATGGCCGGGCCACCCAGCACAACTAACTTGGCGCCAACAGGTAACAGACCTTTTTGCACGTGTTCAGCACGGATATTGCCTAAACCACCGGCAATCATAATAGGCTTGTGGTAACCACGAACTTCTTCGCCATTGTGGCTTGGTACTTTTTCTTCGTAAGTACGGAAGTAGCCCAGAATATTTGGACGACCAAATTCGTTATTAAAAGCTGCGCCACCTAAAGGGCCATCAGTCATGATATCTAAAGCAGTGACTATGCGGTCTGGTTTGCCAAAGTCGGTTTCCCACGGCTGTTCAAAACCAGGAATACGTAAGTTGGATACAGAAAAACCTGACAAACCGGCTTTTGGTTTAGCGCCTACACCAGTTGCGCCTTCGTCACGGATTTCACCGCCAGAACCTGTAGCGGCGCCTGGGAATGGAGAAATAGCTGTTGGGTGGTTGTGAGTTTCCACTTTCATCAACACATGAATATCTTCATGGTTGTAGCCATATTCCTGAGTGTCAGCAGATGGGAAAAAACGGCCAGCTTTAGAGCCTGTCATGACTGCGGCGTTGTCTTTATAAGCAGACAACACATGCTCTGGTGTTTTTTCAAAAGTATTTTTAATCATTTTAAACAGCGACTTCGGCTGTTGTTCGCCGTCTATAGTCCAGTCGGCGTTAAAAATCTTATGGCGGCAGTGCTCAGAGTTCGCCTGCGCAAACATATAGAGTTCAATATCATTTGGGTTACGGCCCAACTGATTAAAATTGGTCACCAGATAATCGATTTCATCGTCGGCTAAGGCCAGACCCATATCGATGTTGGCTTTAACTAAGGCTTCACGGCCACCTGCGATAATATCCACTGAACTTAAAGGTGCTGGTTCAGCTTTGCGGAATAAAGCAGAAGCTTGTTCAAACTCGCTGAACACCACTTCCATCATGCGGTCGTGTACTAAGCCTTTTAACTGCTGCAGCTGAGCTTCAGTCAAAGTTGCAGTGGTCTGGATATAATAAGCCACACCACGCTCTAAACGTTTCACCTGATTCAGGCCACAGTTGTTGGCAATATCAGTCGCTTTGGACGACCATGGAGAGATAGTGCCAGGGCGTGGCGTCACCACCAGCACTAAACCTTCTGGTGTGTGGCTGACGATAGTAGGTCCGTAAGTCAGCAACTTGCTTAAGGTGGTCTGTTGTTCTGCCGACAGTTCGCTGCTTAAATCAGCAAAATGCATAAATTCGGCATAAACACCATTCACAGGCAAATTGGCTTTAACACAAAGATCGATGAACTTCTGAACTCTAAACTCGGACAGTGCAGGTGCACCACGCAGGATCAACATAGGTTTTTTTTCCGTTGGTTGAGCGACAATGGAACCCAAAATCAGGCGCCGCATTATAAAGAAAAAACGCCTGCAATGGTATGAATAAGATCTGACGACCAGCAGGAATTTTGGTATAAATGGCGCTCTCGCATATTCAAGGCACAACCGAATGATTCGATTTGGAATTTCAGCAGCTGTATTAACAGCAGTAGTTTCTTGTACTCCGGTACAGGAGCCTGTTCAGCTTCATGAAATTTATCAAAGAGATAGCATTCGTGTTGGCATTTTAAACAGCCCTACCAGCTACTATGTAGGCGCTGATGGCCCAACAGGCTACGACTATGAACTGTCAGTCGCATTAGCAGAAAAATTAGGTGTTGAACTGGAGCTCTTCCCCAGTTATCAGCGGGAAGAGCTGCTACAAAAATTAGATTCTGGTCAGGTTGACTATATAGCAGGTGGTTTAGCTGTCACCGAAAGCAGGAAACAGAAATATCGTATAGCACCGGCTTATTTATGGCGTAACGAGGTATTGGTGTACCGTAAAGGTCAGGCAAAACCCAACAGCTTTAAAGATATCAAAGAGCCTGTACTGGTGCCCAAAGACAGTTCGCTGGCAGAAACCTTAAGTCTGGTGCAAAAAGACTATCCACAATTGCAGTGGCAGGAAAGCGAATCCGAAGATGCGGATGAGTTACTGCAGCAAGTCGAAGATGGCAAAATTCCTTATACGCTGGTCGATTCCAACTTGCTGGCGGTGAATCAGCGTTTCTTTCCTAACTTAACAGTCGCCTTTAAAGTGAAAGAACAACAACCTGTGGCCTGGCTTTTGAGTAATAAAGCAGACGATTCGTTTTGGGCAGTGTTAATTGAGTTTTTTGGCCAGAATTATCAGTCCGGTGATTTGTTGAGTCTGGAAGACAAGTACTTTGGCCATATCCGCCGCTTCGACTATGTCGCGACTCTGGATTACATCAAAGCCATTGAAAAAGACTTACCCCGCTATCAGCCGTTATTTGAGAAATATGCCGGTAACTTTGACTGGCGTTTACTCGCCGCTATTGGTTATCAGGAATCAAACTGGCGGCCAGATGCCCGCAGTTCCACTGGTGTAGTCGGCATGATGATGTTGACTGTCAGTACAGCACAGACTATGGGCGTCAGCAGCAGGCTGGACCCGGCCCAAAGTATCAGAGGTGGAGCAAAATACCTGCAGCGCATGGTTGAACGTATACCTGAGCGTATTCAGATGCCAGACCGGCTTTGGTTTGCTATTGCTGCTTATAACATTGGCTGGGGTCATGTTGAAAGTGCTCGTGTGCTGACAGAACGGGATGGTGCCAATCCGGACCAATGGCATGAAGTCAAACAACGCCTGCCTTTGCTGCAACAAAAACGTTACTACCAGAATACCAGGCTGGGTTACGCCCGTGGCGCTCAGGCGGTGTATTATGTTGAAAACGTACGCCGCTTCTATGACACGCTGTTATGGGTTGATGAAAAGAGAAAAACCGAACAAAGGTTAGATCAGCAAAAACAGCGGCTTAACGAGCAATTTGGCGATAAAGCCATAAATTCAGCAGAAAAGTCAGGGAACATCAGCACTCCTAAGCAGTCTTAATCTTGTAACTGCGTCGCTAAGCTTTTATATTAGCGAAAATAATTTGGAGTCATTGAATGTTAAAACGTAAAAAACCCACAATGCAGCGTAAGCGGCGATTAATGGATGTTGCATCCAGCAGAAGACGCGTCAGCCGCAATATGACGATGTTAAAGTTAAACAGACGCCGCCGCTCTTTTCAGTCTATTCAGGATTTAGCCAGCGCCACCGAAGCTACCGCTTAAACTGCCCTTCCTCAACACTCTGTTGTTTTTCCTGCTGTTTTAATGCCTTTTGTTCTGCTCTGCGACGGCGGAAAAATTCAGAGAGTTTGTCTGCGCATTGCTGCGCCAACGGACCATCCAGTACATCTAACTGATGATTCAACACCGGATGCCGCACTATATCCAGCACAGAGCCAGCAGCACCGGTTTTTGCATCTTTAGCGCCAAATACCAGTCGTTTTACTCTGCTGTGCACTAAAAGACCAGCGCACATAGCACAAGGTTCCAGGGTGACATACAAGGTGCAATCGATCAGGCGATAATTGCCAATTTTTTCTGCGGCTTGTCGAATCGCTATCATTTCAGCATGAGCAGAAGGGTCGTTCAGTTGGATCGACTGATTCCAGCCCTCCCCCAGCACCACACCGTCTTTGACCAGCACAGCACCTACCGGAATTTCGCCACTTTGTTCAGCTTTATCGGCCAGTTGCAAGGCATACTGCATCCAGTGTAAATCGTCGTCTGCTGTCACCTAGGCCTCTTATGTTGCTGCTGAATCTGGCTAATTTTACCAGCTCTGGTTAAGCTTTTGACTATCTTTTAGTTATTTTGTTACAAATCAACTGACAACAAAACAGCTAACGCTTTGATAATGAATCAAATAGTGGTTATGGTATAGCTATTGCTTAACCAGTAAAGTTTTCAATCTATACAGAGGGATGATCATGGGAGTATTTGACGTAGGCTTTATCGCAGTCTTAGGCGCTTTTGCCTATGCGTTTTATGAAAACCACAATAAAACTAAAATTAAGTTGCAACAATCCTCAGCCAGCGGTGATGAGCTTCGTCAGCAAATTGAACAGCTGAAACAACGGGTTGCCACTTTAGAGACGATAGTGACAGATAAGTCCTATCAGCTGAAACACGAAATCAATAAGCTGTAAAAAGCGAAAGGGGCAGATTTAATCTGCCCCTTGTCTATCACATCGACCTAAAGCTGCGGCTTCAAGTACGAAGGAGGTTTATCCAAAGTAATTGGAGTTGCAGCTAGGCGACAAGTGTTCGAGACCCAAGGAGCATAGTTGTCCTATGTGACTTGGGCGAGAACACGCAGTCAACAACGCTGCGGCTTCAAGTACGAAGGATAAACTATTCCCACTCAATAGTTGCTGGTGGCTTACCTGAGATATCGTACACCACGCGGGAAATACCATTCACTTCATTGATAATGCGGTTAGACACCTGACCTAACAGCTCGTATGGCAAATGTGCCCAGTGTGCTGTCATAAAGTCGATGGTCTCTACAGCACGAATAGACACAACCCAGTCGTATTTACGGCCATCACCCATTACGCCAACAGATTTCACCGGCAGGAATACAGTAAAGGCTTGGCTAACTTTGTCATACCAGCCTGAATTACGCAGCTCTTCGATAAAAATCGCGTCGGCTTTGCGTAATAAATCACAGTATTCCTTTTTCACTTCACCCAATACACGCACACCTAAACCCGGGCCTGGGAACGGGTGACGGTACAGCATGTCGTATGGCAAACCTAAAGCTAAACCTACTTTGCGCACTTCATCTTTAAAGAGTTCACGCAGTGGTTCCACTAAGCCCATTTTCATATCAGCAGGTAAACCACCAACATTATGGTGCGACTTAATCACATGAGCTTTACCGGTTTTAGAAGCAGCTGATTCAATGACGTCTGGGTAAATAGTGCCCTGAGCTAACCACTTGGCATTGCTTAGTTTTTTCGCTTCCTCGTCAAATACTTCAACAAAAACGCGACCGATAATTTTACGTTTGGCTTCAGGTTCAGCTTCACCTTTTAAGGCGTCGAGGAAACGGTTTTCAGCTTTAACATGAATAATGTTCAGACCAAAATGATCACCAAACATGTCCATCACCTGAGCGCCTTCGTTTAAACGCAATAAGCCGTTATCGACGAATACACAAGTCAGGTTTTTGCCGATAGCGCGGTGTAATAACATCGCCACGACAGAAGAATCAACACCACCTGATAAACCTAAAATGACCTGATCGTCGCCAACCTGCTTTTTGATGTTGGCAATAGCGTCATCAATAATGGTGGCTGGTGTCCAGAGTTTTTCACAACCACAGATATCAACCACAAACTGCTCTAACATGCGCAGGCCCTGACGGGTGTGAGTCACTTCAGGGTGGAACTGTACGCCGTAGAACTGACGGGCTTCGTCAGCCATAGCGGCATGAGGGCAAGTTGGCGTTTGCGCTGTAGTGACAAAACCCTGTGGGATTTGCACTACTTTGTCGCCATGACTCATCCATACATCGAGTAAGCCACGGCCTTGTTCGTTCAGATGATCTTCAATACCGGTGAACATGGCATTCTCTGCAATCAGTTCAACCTGAGCATAACCAAATTCACGGTGATCAGAACTGGACACTTTACCGCCCAGTTGTTCAGCCATGGTCTGCATGCCGTAGCACACACCCAGCACAGGCACACCGGCTTCAAATACATAAGATGGCGCACGAGGTGAACCAGCTTCAGTCACACTTTCAGGACCACCAGATAAAATAATACCGGTTGGAGCAAATTCAGCGATTTGTTCAGCAGTAACGTCCCATGCCCACAGCTCACAATAAACGCCAATTTCACGCACACGACGGGCGATCAGCTGAGTGTATTGCGAACCGAAGTCGAGGATCAGAATTCGATGGAAGTGAATGTTTTTGCTCATAATCACCTTGTAGTAACAAATGTCGAATGGATAAAACACAGAGGCTGGCAATTCGCCAGCCTCTGATTAAGCGGTTTAACCTAAGCGGTAGTTTGGTGCTTCTTTGGTGATTTGCACATCATGCACGTGCGATTCACCCATACCAGCAGAAGTTACTTTGACAAAGACCGGCTTAGTGCGGACTTCAGCAATAGTTGAGCAACCTGTTAAGCCCATAGAAGAGCGCAGGCCACCCATTTGCTGGTGAATAATAGTGCCGATTGGGCCTTTGTACGCCACACGGCCTTCGATACCTTCAGGCACTAACTTCTCAGCATTGTTGCTGCCCTGGAAGTAACGGTCAGACGAGCCATTACGTTGTGCCATAGCACCTAATGAACCCATACCACGGTAAGACTTGTAGTAACGGCCCTGATACAGCTCAACATCGCCCGGCGCTTCTTCAGTACCAGCAAACATTGAACCTACCATCACGCAGTGTGCGCCAGCCACTAAAGCTTTAGCGATGTCACCTGAGAAGCGGATACCACCGTCAGCGATAATACAAACGTCCATACCCTGTACGCCATCTACTGCATCAGAGATAGCTGTCAGTTGTGGTACACCACAACCTGTGACAATACGGGTGGTACAAATAGAACCTGGGCCTATACCCACTTTCACCGCATTGGCACCAGCCAAAGCTAAAGCTTTTGCGCCTTCAGCTGTGGCAACGTTACCAGCCACAATTTGTAAATCAGGGTATAAAGCGCGGGTTTGACGGACGCGATCTAACACGCCTTCAGAGTGACCGTGTGAGGTATCTATTAATAAAATATCCACACCGGCTTCGACTAAAGCAGCAATACGTTCGTCTGTGCCTGGGCCTACGCCCACAGCAGCGCCGACGCGTAAGCGACCAAATTCGTCTTTACAGGCGTTTGGTTTGCTGGCGGCTTTGTTGTAATCCTGTACCGTGATCAGACCTTTGAGTTTAAAGTCATTGTCGACCACTAATACTTTTTCAATGCGGTGTTTATGCATTAAAGCCAAAGCTTCAGCACGTGGGCCAGCTTCGTTTACTGTAACTAAACGCTCTTTTGGCGTCATCACAGAAGAAATAGCCAGCTGTGGATTGGTTTCAACGTTCAGGTCACGACCTGTCACTATGCCAACCAGATTGTTGTCAGCATCGACTACAGGGAAACCAGAGAAACCATGCTGAGCTGCCAGTTGCTGCACTTCACGGATACTTTGTTCCGGACGCACAGTCACAGGGTCTGAGACCACACCACTTTCGTATTTTTTTACTTTACGAACATTAGCTGCCTGCTCTTCGATGGTCATATTTTTGTGAATAAAACCTAAACCGCCTTCCTGTGCTAAAGCAATAGCTAAACGAGCCTCGGTTACAGTGTCCATAGACGCCGATACCATAGGAATATTTAACGTAATTTTGCTGGTCAATTGAGTCCGCAGGTCTGCGGTATGGGGTAACACAGTAGAGTGCGCCGGTACAAGTAACACGTCGTCAAATGTAATAGCTTCTTTCACGATCCTGAGCATTGCAACAATCTCGCTGTTAAAAAAAGAGGGGGGAATGTTGCGGCGCAATTTTATCCGCTTTTGCGCCTTGCCACAATCAATTTTTCGCTTTTGTGTTACATTAGTGGCATGAACCCTTGAGATCTGCCTTATGTCCCAAGCTGATATTTACACTGTCTCCCGCTTAAACTCTGAAGTTCGCCTGACACTTGAGCTGCAATTTCGCCAGCTCTGGTTAGTGGGCGAAGTATCCAATTTTATCGCTGCCTCTTCCGGTCACTGGTACTTTTCGTTGAAAGATCAGGCCGCTCAGGTCAAAGTGGCGATGTTTAAGCAAAGCAACAGATACGCCAGCCTGCAGCCAAAAAATGGTCAGCAAATTCTGATCCGCGCCCGTATTAGTGTGTATGAACCCCGTGGTGAATATCAGTTACTCGCCGATATGCTGGAACCTGCTGGCGACGGCTTACTGAAGCAACAATACGAACAAATCAAAGCCACTTTAGCCGCTGAAGGTTTATTAGCGCCAGAGCGCAAAAAGCCGCTGCCGAAAAAAGTACAAAAAGTTGGAGTGGTCACCTCCCCTACCGGCGCTGCCATTCGCGATATCATCACAGTACTGCAACGCAGAGCACCAGCCCTGGAAGTAATTATTTATCCTTGTTTAGTACAGGGCACTCAAGCGCCAGCGCAAATTTACAATGCTATTCAAAAAGCCATAACCCGCAATGAAGTCGATGTATTGCTGATTGGCCGTGGTGGTGGCTCGCTGGAAGATTTATGGTGTTTTAACGATGAACAGGTGGCGCGCTTAATAGCGCATTGCCCTATTCCAACCGTCAGCGCTGTAGGTCATGAAATTGACTTTACCATAGCCGACTTTGTCGCCGATGTGCGCGCAGCCACGCCATCTGCCGCTGCTGAGCTGGTATCACCTGATCAGCAACAACAACTGCAGTTAGTGCTCTCCGCAGAGCAACGCTTACAACGCTCAATGCAAAGCTATTTAAGACAGCAGCAGCCGCGTTTAACGGCTTTGGTGCATCGTTTGACGTTGCTTGACCCGGCACGACGTTTACAGCAACAGCAGCAGTATCTGGATGAACTGCAGATGAGGTTGCAAAACGCCTTGCTACGACGTATCGATAAAGCGGCCCAACAGCAGCAGTTTTTACAACATCGTTTGCAACAGCTCACGCCACTGGTACGGATTAAACAGCAACAACAAAAGCTGAGTCAGCACAATCATCAGTTACAGCAATCTATGCAGCAGTTACTGAAACAAAAGCAGCAGCAGTGGTTATTGCAAAGCAGCCGTTTGCATACTGTCAGCCCCTTAGCCACTTTAGAGCGCGGCTACAGCATTAGCTTTGATGAACAGCAGCAAGTGATTACGGATGCATCGATGCTACAACCGGGCCAGCAGGTAAAAACCCAGCTGGCGAAGGGGCACTTTATCGCCCGTATAGAACAGATTTCTGCCCCCCCTGATGTAACAAACTGATGCAACAAACTGATGCAGCACACTGATATCAGGCAAATAGCCACAGAATTAGTGCAACTGCTGGGGCCAACAGACTGGGCTATAGGCGGCAGCTTTTTACTGCAGTGTTATGGCATTGAGCCACAAGCACGGGATTTGGATTTAGTCTGCACACAGGAACGCTTTGAGGAGTTTAAAACTCTGCTGAGTCAGTATGCTCACGCTGTGCCTGTATCGCTCCATCCCATTTATCGCAGCAAGGGCTTTGCCCGGTTTCGTAAAAATGGCCTTGAGATCGAACTGATGGCGGGCATACAGGTGCTCAAAGACGACGGTTTGCAAGCGTTTGAGTTTCTGCCTGAAAAAACCAGCTGGCAACAGGATTTACCGCTGATGCAGTTGTCCGACTGGCTGGAACTGTATCAGTTGTTTGAACGGCCAAAGCGGGTTGTACAGCTGCAACACTATTTGGGCTCAGCTCGCTGAGTCATTATTTTTCCACTACAAACCTCGGCAACTCAATCACTTAAACCTGCGCTCCCCCAGACACAGCCATTTGTTCAAAAAAAGTACTTGCCAGCAGGTATAATTAAAAATATGATAACCATCATATAATCAACTGCAGGCCACTTTGATGACAGCTTTAAGTAAAAAAGAGATGACCCACCAGCGAATTCTGCAGACTGCTGCAAAAATTATTCGCAGAGATGGCTTTGACTCTTTGGCTGTGGCTGATGTGATGAAACAAGCAGGTTTAACGCACGGCGGATTCTATGCACATTTCTCCAACAGAGACGCATTACTGGCTGAGGCTTTGGGTTATGCCGGCGCTGAATCTGCAGAATTGCTCAGGCAAAATCTGGCCCAACGCATCAATGAGGGCGTTCAGCCACTCACCGCATTTATCGAAATCTACCTGTCTGATGAGCACCTGAACAGTTGCACTGAAGGTGCAGGTTGCCCTGTGGCAGCGCTTGGTTCAGATTTTTTCCGGCTGGACGCAACAACAAAAGCTGTAGCGGGCAAACTTATTGAGGCTTATGTAGAAAAAGTGCAGCAGCTCAGCAATCAGAAGCTAAACCGCGAGAGTGCGTTTTTACTGACCAGCACATTGATTGGTTCGCTTCAGCTGGCACGAGGTTTAACAGGTACAGATCAGGCTGGTTTTTATTTAACAGCAAGCCGTGAAGATTTAGTTCGACGTTATTCAGAGAGTCAACACAACCAATAATCGGGTTCGCCCTTTTTTTAATCATAAATATGACGGACATCATATTTTAATAAGGTAAATGATATGAAACTTGAAAATGCAGTGGTATTAGTGACAGGCGCTAACCGTGGTTTAGGTTTGGCTTTTGCAAAAGAAGCGTTATCCCGCGGCGCCCGTAAAGTATATGCCGCAGCCCGTAACCCGGACAGCATCACACTGGAAGGTGTAATTCCGGTGAAGTTAGATGTGACTAACAAAGACGATATCGCAAAGCTGGTTGAACAATGTTCGGACCTGACCCTGCTTATCAACAACGCTGGAGTGGCAGAACTTGGCGCCATGCTGACAGAAGACAGCGAAAGCATGTTACGCCGCCAGCTGGAAACTAACCTCTATGGCCCACTGCGTTTAACTCAGAGTTTTGCCCCAGTGCTGGCAACAAACGGCGGTGGTGGCATTATCAATGTGTTGTCTATTGCCAGCTGGATCACAGGCCCGTTATTAGCCACCTACTCTGTAACTAAATCAGCCGCCTGGTCCATGACCAATGCGGTGCGTCAGGAGCTGGCAGCTCAGCAAACTCATGTCTTGGGTTTACACGTAGGTTTTATCGACACTGATTTAACCAAAGGTTTAGATGTCCCTAAGGTATCAGCAGAGCAAGTGGTCAGCCGTACTTTTGATGGTTTAGAGCAAGGTGCCGATCAAGTGCTGGCCGATGAACCTACCCAAATGATCCATCAGGCGCTGTCTTCTGCTCCGCAAGTGTATTTACACGCACTGCCTGGACATTAATGCTAACAAAGTCCCCCAGGCGAACTACAAGTTTTAACTGTTCGCCGGGGGTGTTTTCTGTTCTGATAGTTGCAGCTGTAACTTGTTATTTAAAGGGCGTGATCTATCCCCCAAATTTAAGACCATGACATTGATGAGATTTCCAATAAAATGGAACCAATGGAGATCTCAAAATGAAAAAACGTTACACCGAAGAACAAATCATCAAAGCCATCAAGCAGCAT
>JAESGG010000039.1_pt1 | contig 51986 bp, 44 predicted proteins | sample 9266231 | NCBI WGS metagenome assembly JAESGG01 (sample SAMN14515337, study PRJNA621664) | algae metagenome | isolation source: Aphanocapsa sp. GSE-SYN-MK-11-07L and co-occurring heterotrophs from wet... | place: USA: Grand Staircase Escalante National Monument, Utah | collected 2006-04-16 | reverse complement strand
TGTGCCACTCTGCATCGGTTAAATCACTGCCGTAAGTTTTGAGTTGTCCCATTCTCTTAGCCTCATGCAACTCTGATTTCCTAATCCTCTCTGTTAGTAGAATTCAGTCACTCCTCTCGTAATCTTTATTTACAAACATACTCTTAGGGCGAAAGTCCAAAACTGAATTGTGCTGGCTTGGGGTGGGCGACCCGAACCAAATCGATTGATTAAAGCCGGCGCAGAAGATTGGACAATCCCATAGCCAATTACCCAGAGGGCCAAAAATCCACCCACCTGATAGAACGACCAGCCCAAGCCACTGCGTAAGAACACCGGCAAGCCAACCACAAACCAGACATCTCTAGAGCCAAACAGGAAAAACCGGGCGGCTGATAAAAGATTAATTTCTCGGCTCTTTGAGAACAGTTGCCTAAACTTGACTTTGGCTTTGATTTTGCCCATGCCTTTGGGCAACAGTAGCCCCGTAAACAGGATCAAAAACAGCCCAGCGGCCATGATCCAGAGCGCTCCAACAAAGCCAGCTAACCCCAACAGCACCGCGCCGACAAAAAAGCCAACCCCTTTCAGGGCATTTTTAGAACCCGTTAGGATAGCCACCCACTTAAACAGGGCTGACTGCGCGTCCTGCGGCACCACTAGCCGAATCGCGCTTTTGGTGCTCATTTTGGTCAGGTCTTTGGCAATCCCGGAAAGCGCCTGGGCCAGCATCACGTAGGGAACGGCCAACCAAGCAGCCCAGTTGGGATTCAAAAATGACAGGATGATCAGGGCCAAGATCTGGAGGCCAATCCCGCTATAAAGGGTGACTTTTAAGCCAAATTGGGAGCCAATCCAACCACCCAAAAAGTTAGTAACAATCCCAAACACTTCGTAGAACAGGAACAAAGAGGCAATCTGAATCGGGCTGTAGCCAATGTTGTTGAAGTAGAGCAACACCAGCATCCGCAGCGCGCCGTCGGTGATTGTGAAACCCCAGTAGGCCAGCGTGACCAGACTGTAGTTCCTGAAATTAGCTTTGTCGGCAATTGTAGAAGTCATGGGAGAAGGGGCAAGAGAAATCGCTATTGCAGGCTAGAGGAAACTTTGCGGGCGAGTTCCACCATCCGGTTGGCGTAACCCCACTCGTTGTCGTACCAGGCCAGAATTTTGACCTGAGTATCGTTTACAACCATGGTTGACAGGGCATCGACGATCGCTGAACGCGGATCGTCTTTATAGTCGATTGAAACCAGGGGTCGCTCTTCGTAGCCCAAAATGCCTTGCAGTTCTCCCTCGGCAGCGGTTTTGAGTAACCGATTTACTTCTGCAACAGTGGTGGGTTGGCTCAATTCAAACACGCAATCCGTCAGGGACGCATTTAGGAGCGGCACCCGCACGGCTAGTCCGTTCAGCTTGCCCTTGAGTTCGGGGTAGATGAGGGCGATCGCCGTCGCTGACCCGGTTGTGGTTGGAATCAGCGACAGGCTAGAGGCTCTGGCTCGACGTAAATCTTTGTGGGGGGCATCGACCAGGGTTTGCGTGTTGGTTTGGTCGTGAATTGTGGTGATAATTCCATGCTTAATTCCCAAGCCCTCATGGATCACCTTCACTACGGGAGCCAGACAGTTAGTGGTGCAAGAAGCTGCTGTTAATAAATGATGGCGATCGGGCTGATAGAGGTGATCATTCACCCCCATCACAATGTTTAAGGCTTCCTCTTTAACCGGAGCCGCCACAATTACCTTCTGCACGCCTCGCTTAAAGTAGGGGTCGAGGGTTTCGGGGGTGTGAAATCTGCCGGAGCATTCCAGCACCAAATCAACCCCAAGGGTTTCCCAATCAACTTCACCAGGGGTAGGAAACTCGCTAAAGGTTAAATCCTGATTACCAATTTGAATGTGATCGCCCGTTGCCGTCACCTCTGGTTGCCAGCGCCCGTGCACCGAGTCAAACTTGAGCAGGTGAGCTGCGGCCGCAGTTCCCCCTTTGACTTCATTGATGTGGACAAATTCTAACTCCGGCCAATTCCAAGCGGCTCGCAACGCCAGCCGCCCAATCCGCCCAAATCCATTAATGCCAACTTGAATACCCATGCCTTCTTTGCTTAAACGTGAACTGTGTAAACTTAGGAACTACTCACTTGAAGACTCAACCCTCGATCCCCCTAAATCCCCCTTAAAAAGGGGGACTTTGAAGTCTGAAGCCCTCTTTTTAAGAGAGTTAGGAGATCTAACTGCGTAACTCCTAAAACTACCAAGTTCAAAAAGTCGCCTGCTTACGGAGTAGCTCTGCCAGGGTCAAGTCTGGCTGAGGTTGACCGCCAAACACCGTCCCGACTTTACCCCGCTCAAAGTGAATCGTGGCCAGTCGATAGCCATCCTCCGAGAGAGGAATGTAGCCGACTGTACTCACGACTTGAGGCGCATTTTTTAGATAAAACTCGACATAACTCTGCACCTGGGGCTTGTCTTGAGCCGCTTTGGCATTGACATAAATAAACAGCGGCCGAGCCAGGGGTTGATACTGGGCTTTCTCAACCGTTGCCCGAGAAGGTAGAACCGGGCCCTTGCCGCCATCGATCGCCACCGCCTTTAGTTTGGCCCCCTGGGCTTCGTAGTAGGCAAAGCCAAAGTAGCCGAGCGCATTCGGGTCTTGCCCGACTCCTTGCACCAAGGTGTTGTCGTCTTCACTGGCTACATAGTCTGTGCGGCTGCCATCTCCGCCGACAATTACTTCCGTAAAGTAGTCAAAGGTGCCAGAGTCCTTGCCTGGCCCAAATAAACGCAAAGGCTGCTTGGGCCATGAGGAGCGCACCTGCTGCCAGTTGGTGATTTTGGCTTGGGCAGCAGGCTCCCACATCGTTTTTAGTTCAGCCACAGTAATGTCTTCAGCCCAAGTGTTTTTAGGGTTGACCACCACCGTGAGAGCATCAAAGGCGATCGGCAGCTCAACATAGCGAACGCCTGCCTGATCGCATAGCTTCATCTCCTCCTGGTTAATTGGGCGGGAGGCATCGTTAATGTCTGTTTCGCCAGCGCAGAATTTTTTGAAGCCGCCCCCAGTCCCCGAAGTTGCGGCAACTACTTTGACTTGATCGCCCTGGGCTTGGTTGTAAGCTTTGGCGATCGCCTCTGTGATCGGAAAGACAGTGCTAGACCCATCAACACTGACCGGCCCGGCGGGTGGCGACTGAGCGCAACCCAAGAGGCTGGCAGTGGCGCAAAGGGTAGCGATCGCCGCTAATTTTTTAACTAAAACCTGAGTTGCTACTGGCATCTTTATCTCCCCGTGGCTAGCAGAATTGGTTAATAGAAGAAAAATTACATCAATTTATTTTGATGAGTTAAGTAGTATCATCCCTGATTTAACCTAAGAGGAGGTTAAGGCGATCGCTAAGAATTACAAATCGTCATCGCAGCGACGAGCCGGTACAATATCGCCATAGCGGCGGAACTCTGCCAGGTATTGCTCTAGCCTTAAAAACTGGTTCAAATTGAGGCTGTAGTAAGTCCACCGCCCTTCTTGGTAGGACTTGACCAAGTTAGCTGTTTTCAATGCCTTGAGATGAAACGACAGTTTTGACTGCGGCACTTCTAGAGCAGCACACAGTTCGCAAACGCACAGTTCCCGCTGCTTCAGCAATTCCAGCACCTGTAGCCGCAAAGGATCAGAAAAGGCATGGAACCCTAACTCAATATCACTGGCGGAGAAAACAGAAACAGGAGCCATCACATTTACTCATCAATTTATATTGATATGCTACTCCCTTCTGCTCTCTACGTTCATCTCCCTTGATCCAGATGTGTTCCATTGAAAATAGCAATCACGTAATACTGAAAGACATAGCCCCAGTTTTTACCGCTATGTCCACCGCTGCTAAAACCACGATTACACCCTTTCAGCAGACCCTATCCGCTCCCCTCAGCAAGCAGTTAATTACCGGGCTGCAAATCAACTTGGGTCGCCGCTGTAATTTAGCCTGTAGCCATTGCCATGTTGAAGCGGGCCCCCATCGTCAAGAAGAACTCTCGCCGGAAATTTGTGCCCAGCTCATTGAGCTGATTCACCGCTTTGACCAAATTGCCACTGTTGATTTAACGGGTGGGGCACCAGAAATGAACTATGGGTTTAAGCCCTTGGTCGAAGCAGCACGGGCGAGCGGCAAAGCAGTGATTGTTCGCTCTAACCTAACCATCTACTTTGAACCAGGGTTTGAGGATTTACCCGCCTACTGCGCTGCTCAGCGGTTGCGAATTGTCGCTTCTTTGCCTTGCTATCAAGCTGATAATGTCGATCGCCAGCGCGGGCAGAGTGTATTTGAGCAATCAATCCAAGCTCTCCAGTGGCTCAATCATCTCGGTTATGGGCAAACCCCTGACCTAGAGCTAGATTTAGTCTACAATCCCCAAATCCCCAACAGCGAAGACTTTAGCCTCACCCCTGATCAAGCCAATTTAGAGCAAGCCTACAAAGCCCATCTGCAAGCAGAGTTTGGGATTGTTTTTAATCGCCTGTTTACAATTACCAATTTGCCAATTGGGCGAACTAAGTTTCAGCTTCAACACCAGAACTTACTGCATCCCTACCTGCACTTTTTAGAGCAGCATTACAACCCAGCCACCCTTGCTCATCTGATGTGCCGCAACCAGCTTTCTGTTGATTACTTGGGCAACCTCTACGACTGCGATTTTAATCAAATGGAAAATCTGCCAGCTCTTAGTCCTAAAGGTGTAGCGTTGACCGTGGCGGATTTGCTAACTGAAAATCGTTTAGATTTGATCCAACTGATTCAAACGGCACCTTTCTGCTATGGCTGCACAGCCGGGAGTGGGTCTAGCTGCGGAGGAGCGCTATTAGAATATGACTAACCTATGAGATGGACTGATTATTGTTCTGAACTGGGTGCAAGACTTAGGGGCTGGAGGGGGCGCTCTGACCTTGTCTAGAAAAAGTGGCAAGGTCACTTTTATAATTTTCTGTGATCAGAGAAATGCTCTCTCAAGCTGCTCGATCGCCCCTAGTAGATGAGGCTCATTGGAAACATGCTTTAAAATCCCAGCTCCTTCAGGAGGGCACGATGCTTTGCTAACGGAGCGATCGCATTCGCCGCCATCATCCCGCTGGCGGCCACCGCTGGCAGCCCAATCCCCGGAAAGCTGGAGTCTCCACAGCAGAATAGACCTAGCACAGGTGTTTTTGAGCCTGGCAAAATTCCCTGCCCAGCCCAGACTGCCGGCCCATAGGTGCCTTGATGGCGGCGCAAAAAGCGCTCATGGGTCAAGGGTGTGCCGACGAGTGTTACCTGACAGCGCGATCGAATATCTGGGATCACTCGCTCCAATGCTTTCCACATCACCTCTGCCCTGGCTTCTTTTTGGGCGGCATAGGCCTCACTGCGGCGATCTAAGCCTTGCCAGAGCTGATAGGGTTCCGTGGCAGGCGTATAGACATGGATGGTGTGCTTGCCAGGCGGGGCCAGGTTGGGGTCAAGCAAGGACGGAATTGAAATTGCTACGACATTCTGGGGTGCCGTTACGCCCCGCTCCCAATCGTTGACGACAATGTAGTGACACTCTAAGTTAGGTGAGAGGCCAGCCGCATCAATCCCCAAGTGCAGGTGCATGAAGCTATCGCATTCGGGGGTTGCTTGACTCTTGAGCCAATCAGCCTTGGGCAGCCCGCCCTCTGGCAGCAGCTTCAGGGTGTCCCACAGCACCGCATTAGAAACCACGGCCCGCCGCGCTCGAATCACTTCACCATTGCGGAGCCGCACTCCGACTGCGCGTTCGGCTTTGCCGACTCTGCGAGTATCGCCCTCGATCAAAATTTGCTCAACGTGGGCATTCAGGCGCAGTTCGCCGCCCTTAGACTCAAGTCCGCGCAGAAGGGCATTCACCAGCGCTCCACTGCCGCCAACCGGGTAATCTAGCACCACGCCCGGCCGATACCAGTCGGCAAACATAAAGGCAATTTCGGCCGTAATCGTGCCGCTGGCGGGCAGCCCCGACAGCATAAAGCAGAGTAAATCTAGCCAGTTGCGGATAAACGGATCGCTGACCACGCTGTCCATGACCTGGCTGAACGGGCCGGTCAGCTTGGAAACGCTAAATGCTTGCTGGAGCAGCGCCGGAGCATAGGGAGCCATTGTCAGTAATCCGCCCAGGTCAGACCGCAGGGCGGCCGGCGGCACGGCGATCGCCGCTTTTCCCAACGGCTCCATCACGGCTTGCAGCGATCGCCACTCTGCAACGGCGGCTGGCCCGCGCAACTTTGCCAGCACTTCATAGAATGGCTCTGCCCCAACTTGGGCTGAAAAATCACCCTCTGGTAAGCAGCAGCCCCAGGCATCATAGGTCAGCCAGTCAATATCCTCTCCAATTGCATCGAGGACGTGACGCAAAGGATTCGGGGAGGGGCGGTAGGAAAGCCCCGAATAGAGCGAAGGTCCAGAATCAAACCTAAACCCATGCCGCTCAAAGGCGTGGGCGGCCCCGCCGGGAATGGTGTGACTCTCGCAAACAATCACCTTAAACCCGTAGCGAGCCAGCAGGGCAGCACAGGATAAACCACCAATGCCGCTGCCAATCACCACAATGTCGGCAATTTCTTTGTCTGAGGTCATACTTTTCTAAAGGGATATTTCTAAACAGGTATTGCAGGCACGGCTCTCGTTTATATCCTGACATCTTTAGAACGACCTGGGCTTCAACAATGCCCCCATCAGTCGTTAGGATAGAAAAGGCTTGATCAAGAACTGCTGGGCCACAGTTGGAGAACAGACTGCATGAACCTGATTACATTAGAAAACGTTTTAGATAATTTGTCTTTTGCGGTGCTATTCGTCACCATGCTGATTTACTGGGGCGGGGCGGCTTTCCCCCAGGTGCCGCTGCTGGCAGGCTTAGGTACAACCGGGATGGCGATCGCCAACCTTGTGATTGCCGGTCTGCTGGCTTCCCGCTGGATGGAAGCGGGCTACTTTCCGATCAGTAACCTCTACGAATCACTCTTTTTTCTGTGCTGGGGGATAACGGCGATTCACTTAGTGGCTGAGTGGATCAGCCGCAGTCGCCTGGTCGGGGTTGTTACCTCACCGATCGCGATGGGAATTACTGCCTTTGCCGCCCTGACACTGCCAGCCGGGATGCAAGCCTCTGCGCCGCTGGTGCCAGCCCTCAAGTCTAACTGGTTGATGATGCATGTCAGCGTGATGATGCTGAGCTACGCCACTTTGATGGTGGGTTCGCTGCTGGCGATCGCCTTTTTAGTCATCACTTGGGGACAAGAAGTCGAACTGAAGGGCAATTCGATTGGCACAGGCGGTTTCCGGCAGAAATCCTTAGCGATCAAGCAGTCGGGCGAGCTGAGTTCAATTAATCACAACCCTGGCAGCAGCGACTCTGGTTCTGTGGCGGTGTTAGAAACTGCACCAGCAACCGCCGCCCTGTCTTTACAGCGACTGACTCTAGCCGAAACCCTCGATAACGTTAGCTATCGGATTATTGGTTTAGGGTTTCCGCTGCTGACGATTGGGATTATTGCCGGAGCCGTTTGGGCCAATGAGGCCTGGGGCGCACCCTGGAGTTGGGATCCGAAAGAAACCTGGGCTTTAATTACCTGGTTGGTGTTTGCGGCCTATCTACATGCCCGAATTACCCGGGGCTGGCAGGGTCGTCGTCCAGCGATTTTAGCGGCTTCTGGACTCGTCGTGGTTTGGATTTGCTACTTGGGTGTGAACCTCTTGGGCAAAGGGCTACACAGCTACGGCTGGTTTTTGTAATGACAAACTCATTGGAAACAGTTACCCCAGAGGCTGCTAATTCAACCGCGATCGTTTTGCGGATTTCGCCTTTGATCTGGCTGGCAGTGCTGGGCTTGTATTTGACGCTAATGCTGCCGCTGCCGTTTTTGGCTCAGGTCAGCCTTACCCCCGTTCCCACCAGTGGGCTGATCGCTGGGATTGGACTGGGCGGAGTTGCCCTCTACCTCACCCTCACCCAGCAAGTGCATTTAGACCCGCAGGGCATCCGGGTCGTTTACCCCAACTGGGTGCCAAAGCTGTGGCAGCGAGGCTGGGCGTTGGACTGGTCAGAAATTGTCAGCCTAACGCCCCGTTCGACGGGTCAGGGCGGGTTGGTTTACTACTTGGTCAGCCAGACTGGGCAGGCCTATTTACTGCCGACGCGGGTGGCGGGGTTTAGCCGCATGGTCAGCTATATTCAAGCCCAAACCAAGATTGATACCAGCGTGGTGCGTCCCCTGGCTCAGCCTTGGATGTATAGCACTTTGCTGGTGTTCGCTCTGCTGATGGGCTTGGTTGATGCCTGGGTGATTGGGACGGCGATCGCCCTTGGCTAGCCCATGCCCAATTCTGTGCCTATGTTTGAGCTAGAGCGGGTCAGTCTGGCGCTGCCCAGGTTGGCGACGCCGCTGCTGCGAGAGATTTCTCTAACGGTGCAAGCGGGCGATCGGGTGGGGCTAATCGGGATTGCGGGAGCGGGTAAAACCTCTTTGCTGCGGCTGCTGAATCGGCTTAATGAGCCGACCTCTGGCTCGATTGCTTTTCAAGGGCAAGATATTCGCAATGCCAACATTTACGAGCTACGGCGGCAAGTTGTGCTGGTGGCTCAAGAAGCCAAGCTCTTGGGCATGACGGTTGAGCAGGCGATCGCTTATCCGCTCAAACTGGCTCAACTTCCACCAGAGCAGATTCAGCTCCGGCTGCAAGACTGGTTGGATCGCTCCCAACTCCCCGTGGATTGGCTACCGCGCCAGGATTTTCAGCTTTCGGTCGGACAGCGACAATGGGTAAGTTTGCTGCGCGGGTTGATCATGCAGTCCCCAGTTTTACTGCTGGACGAACCGACAACGGGCCTGGATGGCGATCGAGCTAATCAGTTATTTGAAGTACTCAAATCAACTCAGCAAACGGTAATTATGGTCAGTCATCAGCATGACCTAATCAAGCAATATTGCGATCGAGTGGTTTGCCTCCATCGGGGCGAAATTATTGCCCAAGCTTCAACTGCTGAGTTCAACTGGCAGCAAGTTCCATCTGCGACTCAGCCGTCAGCCGACGATTGGGACTAATTTTCTGTGGATAAATTACTGGCATGAATACCAGTTTTTCAACCGATGACTTTAACAGCGGGCTGCAAGTGGAAGGTTTCCCGCCCAAGCATCTTGGAAATCACTGGTGGATTAGTGGCGGGTTGATTGTAGATGGCCGCGGTCAAACCCTCCAAGTTGAGTCGATAGCCAATATTGCGAACGGTTTGAATCAGGTGAGGCTGCTGGGGATTGGGTTCAATTTTCTTGCGTAGCGACAGAACGTGAGTATCGACGGTGCGGGGGTTATCGATATTATTGGGCCAGGCTCGTTGCAGTAATTCTTGCCGACTCAACGCCACGCCGCCGGCTTGGGCTAGCACGTAGAGCAAACTAAATTCTTGCGGGGTTAGATCAACTAATTCTTCACCAAAATGCACTCGCCGCTGCACCAAGTCAATTCGCAAATCGCCATAGCGGAGGTAGGCGGGCGGCACCGGACGACTGCGGCGACTCAAAGCTTCTATCCGCGCTAAAAACTCTTGCATTCCAAACGGCTTGGTCAAATAATCGTCAGCGCCGGCTTTTAGCCCCGCGACAATATCCACTTCGTTGTTACGAGCAGACAGCATCAAGATCACCACCTGCTGCCGACCCAGCCAGCAACAAAGCTCTAGCCCATTGCCATCTGGCAAGTCAGAATCAATCACAACCAGGTCAGGCTGCTTGCTCAAAAATACTTCTTGGGCCTGCTGGCAACCCGCAGCCAAGTGAATGGTATAGCCCGCTTGCTGGAGGTGCCAACCGAGCAGCGATCGCAGGTGCGGGTTTCCCTCAACAACTTGAATGTGAATATTTGCCACTGGCGCTAAGTCCTTCAAATACTCAGCTTGAATGCACTGTAATGTAACAGAAACCCGGCAGGCGTTTCGTAACTGTAGCTACCCAAATTCGCTAATCAAGCCAAAAATTTGCTTAAGTTACAGCGCTCAAAATTGGCGGCTGGTTTATTTTGCCTCCATCCAGTTCGGGCCAGAATGCACCTCAGCCAACAGCGGAATGCTGAGCGGCAGCGCAGATGACATTGTGGTTTGAATCAGCGATTGCAGGTCTGTCCACTCTGCGGGCGGCACTTCTAACACCAGCTCGTCGTGGACTTGCAGCAGCAGCTTAGATTGGTAGGGTTTGAGCAGAGCGTGCAGTTTGATCATGGCGATTTTAATCAGATCAGCGCTGGAACCCTGAATGGGGGCATTAGCGGCCGCCCGCAGTTGACCGCGATCGTATTGGCTGATTTTGAGCTTGCTCAAGTCCAATCCTTCCAAACCTGTTTGCCCCCGGTACTGTTGCAGTTCGCGGCTTTCAAAATTAAAATAGCGCCGCCGTCCCAAAATCGTCTCAACGTAGCCCTGGGTAATCGCTTGCGCCTCCATCCGCTTTAGATAAGCAAACACGCCGGGATAGCGATCGTAGAAGCGCTGAATAAACGTTTTGGCGATCGCAACACTCACCCCGGCTTCCCTGGCAAATCGCTGCGCTCCCATACCATAGATCACGCCAAAGTTAATAATCTTGGCTAGTCGCCGCTCCTCTGAGCTAATTTCTGCTTTGTCTAACAGCAATTGAGCCGTCAGCCGATGCACATCTTGATTTTGCTGATAAGCGCTGACCAAGCGCGGTTCTTGACTTAAGTGGGCCAGAATCCGCAGCTCAATTTGAGAATAGTCGGCGGCCACCAGCAGCCAGCCGGGTTCCGGCACAAAAGCGGCTCGAATCTGGCGACTAAACTCAGTCCGAATCGGAATGTTTTGCAAATTCGGGTTAGAAGACGACAGCCGCCCGGTCGATGTGATCGTCTGGTTAAAGTCAGTGTGAACGCGCCCCGTCTCCGATCGCACTAGGGCTGGCAAAGCATCAACATAGGTCGATTTCAATTTAGCTAAAGTGCGATGCTCCAAAATCAGGTCAATCAGGGGATGATCTCCCTGCATTTTTTCCAGGGTGGCAGCATCGGTCGAAAAGCCCAGCTTCGTTTTGCGCGATTTTTTTGGATCAAGCTGGAGCTTGTTAAACAGCAGTTCACTCAACTGCTTTGGTGATCCCAAGTTAAACGTTTCGCCAGCCACCTCATAGGCTTGAGTTTCTAGAGCGTGGAGGCTGATTTCGAGCTGTCCCGATAGCTGTTTGAGATAAGCTTGGTCAATCCGAATTCCCCGCACTTCCATATCAGCCAAGACTGGCTCTAGAGGAAGCTCAACGTTTAACAGCAGATCTAGTAGTGGGGGGGGTAATTCCGGCCGGAGTTTGCCGACCAATTGCCAGGTGGTGTAAACATCCAGACCGCAGTAGATCGCCACGGTTGGAATCTCTAAATCAGCGATCGTTTGCCCTTTGGGGACTAATTCTGTGTAGGTTTTAGCGGCGATCGCCAAGTACTTGCGAGATAAATCCGTCAGATTGTGGCTGCCTTCGGGATTCAGCACATAGCTGGCCAACATAGTGTCGAACACCACCCCCGCCAAATTGATCCCCTGAAACAACAAGACCAGGCGATCAAACTTGGCATTTTGCAAAGCTTTCGGGTAGCTAGCACTCTCCAAAATCGGGCGGAGCGCTTCTAGCACTAGAGACTGGTCAAGATTGCCGCCGGTCTGATGCCCCAGCGGGATATAGGCGATCTCGTCTAGACCCACTCCCCAAGCGCAACCAATCCCGACTAAAGCCGTATCTCTGGGCGAAAGAGAAGTCGTTTCAGTGTCCCAGGCGACTGGAGTTTCGGGGTCAGTGCAGGTGAGCAAATGCTCAACCAGAGCAGTCAGTTTGACAGGGGTATCAATAATTTGCGGTGTAATCACCGGGGCTTGTTCTGCTTGCGCCGCCGCCGTGTCATCGGCGCTAAAAAACCAGAGGTCAGAATCGATCGGGTCAAGCGCATCCAAGCTGGGGCTGGCCGGCACCCCGCCAAACCGCTGCTGTAGCTTATTAATTCGGTTCAAAAATGACTGAAACTCTAGTTTTTCCAGCCAGGGAACAACAGCATGCACATCAAACCCGCATAAATCCAGTTTGTCTAGGTCAATCTCCAGCGGCACGTTTAAAGCAATTTGGGCCATGTACTGCGAGTGGCGAGCCGCATCTGCCCCATCAATTAGCTTTTGCTTAACGGCTCCCTTAATCTGATCGAGGGACTGATAAATTTTTTCTAAGGAATCAAACTCATTAAGTAACTGAACGGCGGTTTTCGGGCCAATCCCGCGCACGCCGGGAATGTTGTCGGAGCTATCTCCGCAGAGGGCTTTATAATCGACAACTTGCTCCGGCCAAATTCCTAATTTTTCTTTTACCTGCTCGCGCCCAAACTCGCGCGGATGATTGCCCAACGGGGTGCGAGGCGCAAAGGTGCTGCTCAGGTGCAAGACAGTAATCCCCTGCTCAGGATTGACCAACTGAAACAAATCTTGATCGCCGCTGAGGATTTTGACCTGATAGCCCGTCGCACTGGCCTGCCGGGAGAGGGTGCCAATCACATCGTCCGCTTCGTAGCCAGGGGCAGTCAAAATCGGCAGGCCGAGGGCACTCAGCAGTCCCTTCAGGTTTTCAATGTCAGGAATAAAATCTTCTGGGGTTTCCGGGCGTCCCTCTTTATAGGTTTGGTCAGCCTCGTGTCGGAAGGTGGGGACAGCTAGATCAAAGGCGATCGCCAAGGCATTTGGCTTTTCGACTTCCAGCATTTCTAACAGGGCCTTCAAAAACCCAAAGCAAATACTGGTCGGAATCCCGGTCGTCGTGCGCAAGCCACCGTCTCGCCCCCGCGCAAACGCATAGTAAGACCTAAAGGCGAGGGAATGACCATCCACCAGAATCAGGTTTTTGGGGCTTGGCGTTGTCTGAAGACTCTTAAGATCTGGGGAGCTGCTGGTCATGCCCAGATTTTAACTCATCCCCATAGCCGTCATGGCAGGAGTCAGCTCTCGACTGGTCGTTAAACCGGCTTGTTCAACCAACTGCCGAAAGTTGGGAACCGCCTGATTGCAGCGACCAATAAATCTTTCGATCCATTTGTTCAAATCTTGCTGGTGCTCTAAGGTCAGCTGCGCACTTGTGATGCCGGTAAAACTGATCACGCCAGCGCTATTGATCTGAAATCGCTCCAGCCAGTCTATGGATGGACGAGCCGTTTCCCAATAATTGACAACCACCCATCGTCCAACGTGATCTTGGCTAAATAGACTCAGCCGGTTCAGCAGATCCAGATAAGACTGAACGGTCAGTTGCGTGAATTGAGTCGATGCTGGATGACTCTGGCTGCCATCCACAATCATTAATTTCTTGGAAGGCGATCGCTGCTGCAACTCCAAAATCTGAAAAATTCGCGTTTCCAGCTCCTCTAACCGCTCTGGGGATGCCTCTTTTTGCAGTTTCATTCTCTGATGCAAGCGCAGCACCACTTCCAGGTCAGAAATCGATGTCGTAGACATCGTTTCCAGCACAAATACTTTATCTAGGATTTGCTCAATCGAGACTTCGGCTAAACCAGACCTGGATAAAAACTGGACTTGCCCACTCTTCTGCTGAAGCAGCTTCCGGAGATAGAAGCGAGTGACTGGCGAGAGGCGCATCAGCATAGTAGCTAAGATTTTGGCGACAAGCGACTGGACTCTAATCATCCCAGGATTTTAGAGAGTGATCTGCTTTGTTCAGGATTAGTTAATTTTTTGTGAAAATTTCTGTCACCACATCCCCGCCGGTGACAACAACTTTTTGCTCTTTGATCAACCCAACCGCCCGTCCTCCCCTGACCGTAAATCGAGGCTGTTGCTGTTGATAAAAAACCCGACCCAAGGCTTCAATTTGCTGGCTAGGAATCATCCAGGTAAGTTGGTCAGTGCTCAGGAAAGCCGCATTTCTCTGCCCGAGAGCTTTGACGTTACCAATCATGTTGACCTGCTGAAGGGTTTGGTTGACGAAGCCTTGATTGGCGGTAAGGGTGACTTTTTGGCTGGGGCTGTACACTCTGACTGGGCGATCGCTGGTCAGAGTTTTGGCTTTGACTTGCCAGACCAGTTGCTGACTGTCTACTTCTAGGGGGGGATCAGCCAAGAGTAGCTTTGCATTCGAGGCTAGCGTCACGGTTTGGGTTTTGAGGTCGGCTTGCAGGCTACCGCCCTGAGCACGGTCAGTGCGGGGATCGCCCTTTTGCCCAAACCGGAACATCTGCACCCCGGTCGGCGGCTGGCCTGGCAAGCCGCCAGCAAACACTTGCTGCTGCTGGGGCTGCCAAACCAGTTGCTCAGTCAACAGGCGGAGTCGATTTCGCTGCGATACCGCCACGACTTGCCCTTTGGCCGTTACCTGATTGGTTTGGCTAGAGGCTTGCATTTCTTTGGCAGTAATTTCGACCTGGGGATGCTTAATGTTCAGGTCTTTTCTGGCTAGGAGTAGACTTTTTTGCGGTCGCCACTCAAATTCCTTGGCGGTGAAGACTCCCTGCGATCGCAGGTCTGTAATAATCACTTTTCCCTTCAAAAATAAGTCTTCTCCCTGCTGTCTGACCTCAGCCTGGGCGGCTTTCACTTTGTAGGCGGGCTTGCCCTGTTGGGAAAGTGTTCCCTCTAGCCCATTCACGCTCACCTGTTTGCGGCTTTCGCCGTAGGTCGCCGCTTTCGCTTTGAGCTGCCACAGCAACTGACCCCGCTGGTCGCTCTGCTTGAGGGTAATATCTTTTAGCCCCAGTCCCCCTTCAACGGCTTGCTCTCCAGGCGAAACTTCTGAAGCCGGTTGCCCTCCCCACCAGCCGCAGCCAGCCAAACTCAACCCACAGGCGATCGCTAGGGCAGACGGAACAGCGATCTGGCAGGATTTATTGCTGCTCCGCTCCGTCCGCCAGAAGTCAACCCTTGCCATAAACGATTGGCTCAGCCCAGCCGTTAGCTAACTTAGTATTTTTCATCGTCAACATCAACCTCTGGGGTAGCCAGAGTAATGCCAGACAGAGGGCGGTAGGTATAGGCCGAGCGGGGCGCTTTCTGGACATCTTCTTTAATCGTGTCCAAGTCAATGTAGCGATCGGCAACATTGATCAAACTGTCACTGGTCATCGATCGCAGGCTGACCACTTCAACCCGGACGCCTCGATAGCTGACAGCATCAACCGCGTAGGCCAAATCGCCATCGCCACTCACTAAAACTGCCGTATCGTAGCTACCAGCCAAGGCAATCATATCAACCGCAATTTCAACATCTAAATTGGCTTTTTTAGACCCATCAGGCAATTGAATTAAATCTTTGGCAATCACTCGATAGCCGTTTCGACGCATCCAGAGCAAAAATCCCTGCTGCTTTTCATTGGTCGGATCAACGCCAGTGTAAAAGAACGATCGCAATAGGCGAGAACCTGAGGTTAAACGGCAAAGCAATTTGGAATAATCAATCTCAATTCCAAGTTGAAGTGCGGCATAAAACAGATTTGAGCCATCAATAAAAATGGCGACTCGCCCCCGATTTTCTAAAACTTGCTGTGGTGTAAAAACGGTTTCACTTTCTGGATTTAACATTGTGTTATTAATACCTCATGATGATGAAAAGAAATGCTTATCAAATAATCCTTCTCACCTCTTCTTCTTATAGCCTATCTCAAGCAATTAACGTCTAGAGAGCGGCCGGTTCCAGAAGTTCGATTTTTTGAAATACAGGTTGGGGTGTACCTAGAACTTGCCCTCCTTGCAAGCTTCCCCACTGGCTAAGATCGATATTTGGCGCACCTCCTGCTACGATACCTTGCAGATTAAATTTCAAATCGTAGCCAAGCTGACGGTATATTTCGGTGGAAATATTGGGGATAATCGGAGATAAAAGGTGTGCAGCTAGTCTAACCGATTCTAGAACCGCATAAATCACCCGGTTGACCGATTCTTGCTCACCTTTTTTATATAAAGTCCAGGGCGCTTGCTCATCGACAAACTTGTTGCCCGCTCTGACTAAAGAAAGAGCAACCTCGCAGGCTTGACTAAAGGCCAGCGACTGATAGTGTTTAGCTGCCCAAACTCCGGCTGATTTACCTAATATTTGCAGCGGATGATCTTCGCCCAGACTATCTAAATCAATCAGCGGCACCTGACCGTGACAATACTTCACCGCCATCTTGAGGGTGCGGTTGAGTAAATTGCCCAAATTATCGGCCAAATCTGCATTCAAAATATTGATAAATCGCTGCTCGTTAAAATCGCCATCGCGCCCAAACTCAATTTCTTTCAAAAAGTAATAGCGCACGGCATCCGCCCCGTAGCGCTCGACGAGCGCAATCGGGTCTAGGGTATTGCCCAAGCTTTTGCCCATCTTCAGCCCATCTTTGGTTAAAAAGCCATGCCCAAACACTTGCCCCGGCAGCGGCAGTCCGGCTGACATCAGCATGGCTGGCCAATAGAGGGTGTGGAAGCGGAGAATGTCTTTGCCAATCAGGTGTAAATTAATGGGCCACCAGCGTTGGAGCGCATTTTCTAGGGTTGGTTCGTCTCCTGGCTCTAGGAGAGCAGTGACGTAGCCGAGCAGAGCATCAAACCAGACGTAAAGTGTATGTTTCGGGTCTTCGGGAACAGGAAAGCCCCAGTCCAGATTGACGCGAGAGATTGAGAAGTCTTGCAGCCCCCGCTCTAAAAATGCCAACACCTCGTTTCGGCGGCTAGGGGGTTGGATAAACTCAGGCTGCTGCTCAAAATGCTCTCGCAGCCGCTGTTGATACCTAGAGAGCCGAAAAAAGTAATTTTGCTCATCTCGCCACTCGGCCTGCCGATTGATGTGGACATTGCAGTGATGATTTTCCAGCAGGTCGCGCTCTTCTTTAAATTCTTCGCACTCAACGCAGTACCAGCCCTGCTGCTGCCCCAGATAAATGTCGCCCTGCTGCCAGACCCGCTCGAAAAACTGTTTGACGATCGCGGCATGGGCTGAGGCCGTCGTGCGGCTAAACCGATCGTAGTGAATTTCTAGCTTTGCCCATAGGTCAGCAAAACCGGCCGCAATTTGATCGCAGTGATCCTGCGGCGATCGCCCCAATCGCTCGGCCGTGCGCTGAATTTTTTGTCCATGCTCATCGGTGCCGGTGATCAGCAGTACGTCGTAGCCCTGAGCGCGATAAAACCGAGCGATCGCATCGGCGGCAATTGTGGTGTAGGCGCTCCCAATATGCGGAAGATCGTTAACGTAGTAAAGGGGAGTTGTGAGGGCAAATTGCTTTTTTTTAGCAGAATTCATGCAAAATATAGAATTCCTATCGTTAAGTTCCATGATACATGAGGGACTAGACTCTTCTGCTGTCTGCCCTCCACCGATGCTGTCTGAACAACCGCTGTTTCTTTCGCAAACGTTGCTGTCTTTATTGGATACGCAAGTCTCGATCCAAGATGGCGATCGAATTCCGACTAGCGGGCCAGTCCTGTTTGTTAGCAACCACCGCAGTTTTATGGATGCCCTACTGCTGATGGTGGTGGCTAACCGTTCAATTCGGTTTGCCTGCCATCGCTACATGAGTCAGGTGCCGCTGCTGCGCGAGGTGACGGCGCAACTAGGCTGCCTGCCGCTGCGAGCGGATGCCCGTGGGCAGCAAGAATTTTTTCGGCAGGCGACCCAGCTCCTTCAGCGCCAGCAGGCAGTTGGCATCTTTCCAGAAGGGGCATCTGCAATGGTTGAGGTTGGTCAACCGAGTCAAGTCGGCTCCTTTCAGCGCGGGTTTGCTCATTTAGCCCTGCAAGCGAATACGCCTGATTTGAAGATTCTGCCGATCGCGATCGCTTCTCAGCAAGAAACTTGCCAGCCGCTGTTTCCGCTTCAGCTTTTAAGCTGGTTTGATCCGTCTGAGCCGCTGTTTCAGCAAGCGGGCTGGCACTCAATGGTGATTTACCGCCGGGTCAAGGTGCTGGTGGGTCAACCCTTACCCGTTTCAGCGATCGAGCAGGATAGCTATCGCGGTAGCAGCAAGGCGATCGCTCGCGATTTGTCTGAGCGCTGCCAGCAGTCAATCCAAGCCCTGCTGGCTGAAGGCTATGCCTAAATTCTTTACTTTCTCAAGCTCAAGCTAATCCGATAAACTCCAGATAGCCTTTTCACGTTTTCCTGATGTCTCGTCTGCACTTTATTGCCTCCAGTTCAACTCAGCCTGATCTGCCTTGGTTAATCTACCTGCCGGGAATGGATGGCACAGGGCAGTTATTTAAGACCCAAGCTGTGCATTTGGAATCAGCCTTTAATCTGCGCTGTTTGGCATTGCCCTCGGATTATTTAAGAACCTGGGATCAAATGGTGGAGGAAGTGCTGGCGTTGATTGAGTTGGAGCAACCTTGCCAACCGCTTTACCTGTGTGGTGAGTCCTTCGGGGGGTGCTTTGCCCTCAAGCTGGCTCACCGCGCTCCAGAATTGTTTGAGCGAATTGTGCTAGTGAATCCAGCCTCTTCCTTCCGGCATCGTTCCTGGCTCGGTTGGGGCGTGTTCCTCTTACCCTGGGTACACGATTATCTCTATCAGTCCTCCGCTGTCACTTTTTTGCCTTGGCTGGCAGCCGTTGAGCGAGTTGCGCCCAGCGATCGGATGGCCCTCCTAACAGCAATGCAGAGTGTGCCCCAAGTCACCTCAGCTTGGCGACTTTTACTCCTGCGGCAGTTTCAGGTCGAAAATTTAGATCGGTTTCAGCAGCCCGTGCTGTTAATTGCCAGCGGCAGCGATCGCCTGTTGCCCTCTGTCACCGAGGCAGCTTACCTAAAACAGCAGTTGCCCCAGGCTCAGACTGTCGTTTTGCCTGAGAGTGGTCATGCTTGCCTATTGGAGCAAGAAGTGAATCTTTATCAGATTTTTGAGCAGCACGACTTCCTGCCCCAACCGCCATCAGCTTTGGCAGCCCCACTAAAAGCACAGGAAAGATCAAAAAGTAGTGTCTGAAACCATTACCGTGACGGTTAAATTGTTTGCTGCTTACCAAGAAGTTTGCGGGCAGTCTGACCTGCGATGGCAGTTTGAGCCAGGTGAGGCTGTGGCAGCCGTGGGCGATCGCCTTTACGCCCAATATCCAAACCTGGCCCGCTGGCGAGAAGTCACCCGCTACGGCGTGAATTTACAATTTGTTCCCCCTGAAACCCTGCTCCAAGATGGGGATGAAGTGGTGCTGATCCCACCTGTGAGCGGTGGCTAAGCTTATTTAAGCTGCTCCTGAAACCGGATAAGCCCGTAGTAGCTCAAATAAACCTGTATTTAAGTCATAGCCAAACATTTCTGCCATGGCTTTCAGTTTGGACTCGCTTTCGATGCCTTGGCTCTGCAGCCAGCCCAGCATGACAAAAATTTTATGCATGATGAAAATATCGAGGGCTTGCGGATTGTACTGAATTCCTTCCTTAGGACTGAATTGGTGCGGCACCAGCATCGCCACGTAACGGGCTAGTTCACCCGCCCGCCAGTCCAGCAGGTAAGGCAACCAAGGATAAACTGCATCTAAACGAATAAACCAGAGCCGCACTTCTGGCAGTTCAGACAGTTCTAGCGTGTCTTCTGGGTCTTGAGGGTAGTCGATTTTGAACTGAAGCTGCTGTTCGTGCTGAGCGATCGCGCCGTTGCTGAGCCAATCTTGAATCACTTTTATAGCAGGAGATAAATCCAGGCGATTAATTTGGTCTGGGCTGAGAGCGATCGTGGTGGTCATGGCGGGCAATTTAGGGCAGATGCAGTTCTAGAGCAAATCCAGCGCCCAAAGCGCTGATTCCTCAATTTTACGAGCAAGCGGGATCAGGAGCTGTGTTAATCCGAGCGCTGGCCTCTATAATCAAATCAGGCATTGTTACGAAAGTTATTAATTCTTTAGCAATGTCGGGATTAGTCTTCATGCATCTCAATCTGTCTAACTCCAAACTGCCCCTAACTCGGCTGCTGCTCGTCGCCCCGTTCTTTTTGTGGGGGACAGCCATGGTGGCAATGAAAGGAGTGATGTCAGAAACAACCCCGTTTTTTGTGGCGGTCGTTCGGTTGCTGCCCGCCGGTTTGTTGGTCGTGGCGATCGCCACCCTCTGGGGACGCCCGCAACCGAAGGGCTGGCTAGCCTGGCTTTGGATTAGCCTATTTGCATTGGTTGATGGCACTTTATTCCAAGGCTTTTTAGCCCAAGGATTAGCCCGGACTGGGGCCGGGCTAGGGTCAGTCATGATTGACTCACAGCCTTTAGCGGTTGCCCTGTTAGCAGGCTGGTTTTACCGAGAGCAGATTGGACTGTGGGGCTGGTTGGGTTTAGGTTTGGGCATCGCTGGGATTAGCTTGATCGGACTTCCCGATCAGTTAGTCTTTAGCCTCTGGCAGGGGGGAATACATCCTCAAGACTGGTTAGCGCCAGCAGCGATCGCAACTTCCCTCTCTCGCCTAGTCAACAGCGGTGAATTTTTGATGCTGTTGGCGGCCCTAGCAATGGCGGTTGGCACAGTGATGATGGGTCGAGTCAGTCGCTATGCTGACCCAATTATGGCAACGGGCTGGCACATGATTTTGGGTGGCTTGCCCCTGGCGCTGGGTTCGGGGCTGTGGGAAACCGAGCAGTGGAATAATTTGCACTTGAGCGACTGGCTGAGTTTGAGTTATGCCACCGTGTTTGGCAGCGCGATCGCCTACGGACTATTTTTCTACTTTGCCGCCCAGGGCAATCTGACCAGCCTCAGCTCACTCACTTTTTTAACGCCTGTCTTTGCTCTTACCTTTGGCAATTTAATTTTGGCAGAGGTGCTAACGCCGCTCCAACTGGCGGGGGTCGGCTTGACTCTCGTTAGCATCTATTTAGTGAATCAGCGTCAGCAGCTAGCCGAAGTCTTGCAGCGCCGCCGGGCCGCCACCGCGATCGATGCGATCGAGTATCTCAGCCCTGTCTCCTTAGAATTGCAGGGAGCTGAGCCGTCTTCAGTGGCCGGCGATCGTGGCTAAATGCTGAGTCATGATTAATTTTCAACCGCTTGGGTTTGAACAGCACGATATTGATACCCGCTTCGGCAAGCTGGCTTACTACACTGCATCAGCCGCGCTCTGGCATGATGTTTTGGCGCAAGAGACTGAGCAACCAAAACCAGTCCTAATTTTTCTCCACAGTCTGGGTGGCGGGTCTTCTGCCTATGAGTGGTCTAAGGTGTATCCAGCTTTTGCCAGCACCCATCGGGTGATTGTGCCAGATTTGATCGGTTGGGGCAGTTCGGCTCATCCACAGCGAGATTATCGGGTGAATGATTATTGGTTAATAGTGAGTGACTTAATCCAGCAGGTTGCTCAGCCACCCGTGGCTGTTGTCGCCTCTTCTTTGACGGGCGGAATAATGATTCGGATGGCGATTCAGCAGCCAGAATTGTTCAAGGCGCTGTGTTTAGTCTGTCCGAGTGGCTATGCCGACTTTGGCACTGATTATGGACGCGGGCTGGCGGCTCAGGTGGCTAGCATACCGGGCTTAGACCAAGTCATTTATGCGCTGGGTGCAGCCAATGAACTGGCAGTGCGAGGCTTTTTGCAGCAGGTCTTGTTTGCCCAGCCCAACCGGATTTCAGATCAAATCGTGCAGGCTTACCTGGCTTCAGCCCAGCAGCCTGGGGCTGAATACGCAGCTTTGGCCTCTTTGCGAGGAGATTTGTGCTTTGATTTAGGATTTCATATCCAGCAGTTAACCGTGCCAACGGTAATCCTGTGGGGAGAGCAGGCTCGGTTTACCAGCGCAGCCCTAGGGAAACGGCTAGCCCAGCTTAATCCAAAAGCGGTCAAGGTTTTTCAGGCGATCGCCGATGCTGGTGTCCTGCCTCACCTGGAACTGCCAGAAGTTGTAGTTGGGTTAATGCAGCGCCATTTTCTGCCGCTGCTTTAGTAACTGTTGTTCAGAAGTGTGTGAGTCTGAGAGTTCGATGAGTTACTGCCAGAGTGGTACGATCGCCCGCTGCCAGGCCTTGTTAGCTGGCTTTTTTCTTCAATCTGACGCTTGCGAAACGTAATACATAACGCACTCAGAAGATGTTGAATAGCGAATGAATGTCCCTTGCTCAATGAGTAAGCAATCTCCTTGCTTTACCTGATAAATGCGATCGCCCCGAACATCGAGCATCATTTCACCCTCGACAATATACTTGAACTCGTCATACTGGTAATCGAAGTCAATGCTGTTACTAGCCTTGAAACGATAAAAGCCGCATTTCATAGGCGTGTAAGCGTTTGATCGACCAAACGTTGTAAATTGCAAATCAACCCCTTTCGCCCCAAAATTAATCCAATCACCCTTTCCAGCAGGAACGTGTGTTATTGCCATCGTTGTTTCAAGTATTTTCCGGTTTACACTGGCAGCTTAAATCCAAGCCTATTCCCTAACTAGGAGTGAACTTATCCTAGTACTGGCGCTACCAGTTTATGGAGAGACAACAACGTGCGATGGACAAGAAGAAGCGATTGAAGGAGTTGTCAAGCTTTTTAAAGACTCGCCGTGCTCGAATTTCCCCAAGGCAGGTTGGGTTAACAGAAGGAATTCGGCGGCGGACACCTGGACTACGACGCGAAGAAGTTTCTCAACTTGCAGGAGTTGGAGTGACTTGGTACACATGGATTGAGCAAGGGCGGGATGTTCAAGTCTCTGTTCAGGTACTAGAAGGAATTGCTCGTGCTCTCAAACTGAATTGGGATGAGCAGAAGCATTTATTCTTACTCGCAGACCAGTCCCCTCCGATCGATCCCATTTACCCTCAAGAGATTGTGAGTCCCTTATTGCTACAGGCGCTCAACCAATTTGGTTTAAATCCTGCCTATATTACTGGACAACGATGGGATTTGCTAGCTTGGAATCAAGCTGCCTGCTCTGTATTCGGCGATTTTAACTTGCTGCCACTAAGAGAGCAAAACATTCTTTGGTTTGTATTTATGAATGAGAATCTGCGCCAAATTTTGGTTGACTGGGAAACTCATGCTCGCTTGGTGCTCGCTCAGTTTCGGATCAATTTCAGTCGTTCTGTTGGAGATCCTTGGTTTACTGAATTAATTAATGCTCTTGAAGTTGCTAGCCCAGAGTTCCGCCTGTGGTGGAAGGAGCATGACATATTAGGCAGAACAGATGGGCAGAAAGAAATCGATCATCCACTTGTTGGTCGGTTAGTCCTCAACTATGTTGTCTTCAAGGTTGCTGATAGCCCAAACCTAGAAGTTGTGATGTATTTACCGTTGCCAGAGTCAGATACTGCTCTTAAACTTCAGCGACTTTTGACAATACATTCACAGCCAGCCAGTTAACAATCTTGTTGCACATCGACTGTACAGAGTCTCTTCATTGAGTTCGAGAGGTGACTGAAACGCGGCTGGTGAATAGAGGTTGTTTGACTGCTGCTTGACCGCTATTATCAACTGCTTGCATTTGCCGTAAAGTTGCGGCTTAGAGTTTGGCATCAAAGTCAGGATCGTCTACAGAGGAAATGTTGCCAAGCAGTCAGGCTATGTAGATAGCGGCTGATGGCAGGTAAAAATGCCGTAGGCGACTGGGTTGAGGTAGGTTTGGGCTGCTGTTTGGACTGCTTCGGCCGTGATGGCTTGAATCCGTTCAGGATAGTCTAGGGCAGGCGATAAATCACCCGCGATCGCCTGATAGTAGCCGTACAGACTGGCGCGGTTATCGGGCGTTTCGTTGCGGAAAATAAATTGGTTGGCAGTTTGAGTTCGGACTTGGGCTAATTCGTGGGGCTGCATTAGGTCTTGGCGCAGGGTTTCGATCTGTTGAGCGATCGCTGCTTCTACCACTGCCAAATTCTCAATCGGCAACTGAGCGGAAATCGAAAAAATCCCCTGGAGCGCTTGGGTCATATTGCTCACCGCAATACTCGATACCAGGCCGCGCTCCTCGCGCAAATCTTGCACCAGCCGCGAGGTGCGTCCAGATCCCAAAATCCGCGCCAATACATCTAGGGCGTAGGTTTGCTCTAGATCAGCAATTCCCGGCACTCGCCACAACATGACCAGACGAGCCTGTTGCAGGGTGGGATCATCCTGATGCTGGCGGACAATCGTTTGGAAAGGGGGTTCTGGCTGCCAGGCAGGCAACTGGGGCACAGGATAGGTGGGCAGATCAGCCAGGCCGGCTTCAATCGTGGCCATCAATTGCTCGACGGGTAAATTACCGACAGCGATCGCCGTCATCGTTTGGGGCTGATACCAATGCTGATGGTGCTGCCGCATTTGCTGCGGGCTCAGATCAGCAATCACTTCGGTCGGGCCCAGCACCGGGCGACGATAGGGCAATTCAGCATAGGCAAGCTGAATAAACTGCTGAAAAATCCGCTGGCGAGGGTTATCAGCCGCCCGGCGAATTTCTTCTAGCACGACCAACCGCTCTCGCTCAAACGCTTCTGATTCAAGGCTGGCATTTAGGACAAGTTCAATTTGATCTGGGGCGATCGCCGCAAAGTCTGCTGGAGCAACGGTGACATGGTAGTGAGTGTAATCTTGGCTGGTGGCAGCATTTGTGTTACCGCCCCGCTGCTCGACTCGCCGCTCAAATTCACCACCTGGCAGCCGCTGACTGCCCTTAAATACCATGTGCTCCAAAAAATGGGCCATGCCATTGATCGGATCTGGCTCCACGGCTGAACCCGCCTGCACCCAGAGTCCAAAGCTGACTGCTTCCACGGGCACCTGCTCAGCCACAATTGTTAACCCATTCGCCAAGCGATGACAGATTGGCCCAGAAGATTTGACAGGCGCTTGCACCATAGATTTAGACTGGCGATCGATTACTCTTGCCATTCTGACAGACGTGACGCTAATTCGCTGCTCAAGCAGTTTGAATTGACGCTTGCCTAGATCAATGGAGCTGACTTCTGAGAGGCCATAGGGCAACCTCTAGTGTTTATAGGAGATCGCGCTATTCTAAAGCATTTCTCGGAGCGGCTAGACTGGAAACAGTCTTGTTGGAGAATGCTGTGATGGTGCGTTTAGATGCCAACTCCACCCAATTTGTCAGTGAGCAAGTCCCAGACGAGATCAAGCTGCCGACCAATCTGTATAGCGATGAGCCGCCCTTGGAAACTGATTTTCACCGCGATCAAATTGACCTGTTAATTCGCTTACTCAAATATTGGTGGCAAGACCGCTCGGATTTCTACATTTCTGGTAATTTGACGGTCTATTACAACCAGCAGCAGCTCAAAAATCGTGACTTCCGAGGACCAGATGTGTTTGTTGTCTTGGGAGCTGAGAAACGCGATCGCCGCAGTTGGACAATTTGGGAAGAAGGGGGCAAATACCCGAATGTGGTAATTGAGCTACTCTCAAGCTCAACTGCAACAGTAGACAAGGGTAAGAAGAAAGACCTCTATCAAGACGTGTGGCGGGTGCCAGACTATTTCTGGTTCCACCCAGAGACGCTAGAGTTTGCTGGGTTTCACTTAGTGGATGGTCGCTATGCAGCGATCGCCTCCACTGAGGCTGGATGGCTGTGGAGTGAACAGCTTGAGTTATATCTCGGTATTCATGAGCGGCAGTTGCGCTGGTTTAGCGCGGAGGGGCAGTTAATTCCGTTGCCGGAGGAGCAGGCACAGCAAGCTGAAGCACGGGAACGGCAGGCAAAAGAGCAGGCACAGCAAGCTGAAGTACGGGAGCGGCAGCGTTCAGAACAATTAGCGGCTATTTTGCGATCGCAAGGCATTGACCCAGATCAACTCCCTGAATAGGAGCGATCGCCAATTGAGGCTGAGCTTTAAAGATAGGTATTCTCGTAGAATTATGGCGATCGCAGAGGGGCTGAGCGGTTGGATGAATCAGCAAATAGTCTGCCAGCCAAGTGCAGCCGCGACTTAGAAGCTGGTTTAAGTTGCCCACCTGTTGGAGTTGAATCATTTCATTTTGGCCAACCGTCGCTAACCATTGCCCACTGCTGTCTGCTTTGGGGCTAAAGGCTAAGCGCTTGACGCCGCCTTTTCTAAATTCTGCGGTTTGCTGGCCAGACAGCGACCAAACTTTGACCGTGCCGTCTTGCCCTGCCGTGGCTAAACTTTCGCCGGTGGGGCTAAAGCTCAAGCTCAAAATGCCACTCGGATGGCTGCGAAATTGACCGAGGTTTTTGCCGCTTAAATTCCAGCGGCGGATCATCCCATCTTGACCAGCAGCGGCAAAGCTTTGCCCATCAGGACTAAAACTAATGCTGCTCAGCCAACCCTGCTCAGGGTCAAGCGTCAAGAGGGTTTCACCCCTGAGACTCCACAGCTTAACGGTGCCATCGGGGCCGGTGCTGGCCAAGCGTTGTCCATCGGGACTGATGCTGAGGCTCCAGATCGGGCCTTCATGACCTGTCAGCTCTGCCAGCGATCGCCCCGCCTGATCCCAAACTCGAATTTTGCCATCATTGCCAGCCGTGGCTAAGGTCAGACTGTCAGGACTAAACAAGACTTCATTGATCGCGCCATTATGGGCAGACCAGTTGGCCAACAGTTGACCGGTGCGATTCCATAACCAGATTTGTCCCTCTTGTCCAACCGCCGCTAGGCGCTGTTTGTTGGGGCTAAAAGCCACACTGTAGACCCCGCCTGCCTTAGCTTTCAGCACCTGCTGCTGCTGCCCCTGGCGATTCCAAAGTTTAATTGTGCCATCCTGACTAGCCGTTGCCAGATCTTGGCCATCCGGGCTAAAAATGATGCTCCAGACCTCTGCTTGCTGGCTGGCCCATTGGCTACCCAGTCGATGTTTAACGTTCCACAGCCGGACTGTGCCATCATTGCCGGTGGTGACAATCTGCTGCCCATCAGGACTCCAGTTGGCGCTGGTGATGTAGCCTTTGTGCCCCTTCAACTCCATCAGCAGTTGTCCCGATAAATCCCAGAGGCTGACCGTACTGTCTTCTGCCAACGTGAGCAAGCTTTGGCCATCTGGACTAAAACTGAGGCTAAACACCGTAATTTGACTGGCGCGCCAGCGATTGAGCTGCTGCCCGTCTAAGCTCCACAGCCGCAAAAAGCCATCCTCCCCGGCGGAAGCCACCTCGGCTGACTCAGGATTCGGTTTCGGATTGACGCTGATACTTTTAATGCCAGTTGTCCGGGTCGGTTGCCAAACGGATAGGCGATCGCCGCTCAACGTCCACAGCCGCACCGTCCCATCTTGCCCCGCCGTCAGCAGGCGTTGACTGTCGGGCGTAAAGCTGAGACTGTTGATCGGGTCAGCATGGGCTAAAAAGGCGCTGAATTGACCGGGCTGCTTGAGATTCCAGACATAAACTCGCCCGTTTTTACCGGCCGCTGCCAAATATTGCCCGTTCGGACTAAAGCTGAGGCTGTTTAGACTGGTGGACAGCGGTGGCAACTCCTGCCAGGCTTTGTTGCTCAAAGACAGCAGTTGGATCTGGTCGGTTTGATTGACGATCGCCAGCAGTTTGCCGTCGGGGCTGAGCCGGATTGGCAGGGCTTTAACCCCACGCGGCACAGCCAACTGCTGCTGAAATTTTCCCTGTCGCTGCCAAAATTTGAGGCTGCCATTGGCTCCCGCCGTAATCAGCCGCTGACTATCGGCGGTGAAGCTGCCCGCTAGCACTTTGCCCTGTTCAGCATCCCAGACATTTTTTTCGTGAATGGTATCAAGCATCGTCTGGAGGACGAACAAAGGGCGGGTGGTGGGATAGTTGGCTAAAGGAGTCTGCCCAACCAGGGCTTGCAGGTCGCGGCCGGCTTGAATGGCGGCCAGCAAAGAATTAATCTCTTGACTGGGGAACTGCTCTAAGCTGGCAACGCTGGCCTGTTCTAAGGAAAGGGTTTGGCGAGAGATTTGCAGGTCGCGGTTGATCCGAATGACACCAGCGATCGCAAACACAGACACCACCGAGACAATGCCGAGTCCAGCAAAGGCCCGCCGCAAAATTCGCACTGCCTTGCCCTGGGCTTCGGTCAAAATTTGGTTGGCTTGCTCAGCCGCCTGCTTTGCCCGGCGTTCAATCACCAGCGTCTGCTGGACATCCTGGTTTTCTTGCTCTTGGCTGGCCGTTAAAAACTGGTAATCAGTATCGCTGAGGCTTTTATTGCTGGCCCAATTCAGGGCATCCTGGAGGGCCTGCCCCCGCAGCAAACGGGAGCTATCGGTGCCGCCACTGCTAATCCAGGCTTGAAACGTTTCGGCGTAGGGGCGCAAATTAGCCAGTTCTTTCTCCACCCACTCTAGGTTAAATACCGATGCGTAAATTGGGTTGTAGACTCGCAGCACCCCGCCCTGGCGCGTCACCAAGCCCGTCAGCCGCAGTTCCATTTGCTCAGGGCTATCATCGGCAATAATCTGCCCCTGCTGGAGAATAGTTTGATAAAACCCCAGCAGGCGACCGGCCCGCTGTTGGCTCACCAGCAGACGATTGCGGATTGTTTTTAGGTGCTCCGGTTCATCTTGGATTTCCCAATTTTCAATTACCTGCGATCGGACAATCTGGCTGATAATTTCTGCTTCTGTGCCGGCCGCAATCCACTCCTGCCGTAATTGAACCAACCGACAGAGCTTTTGGGTCAAAAAGGGTTGTCCACCCGACCAGGTGAGAATTTCGCGGATCACGGCTGGGGGAATTTCAGCCTGCTCAATCAGTCCCACCTCCAAGGGCTCGGCTTCTGCAACCTGCAAGCCATCCAGCGGAATCGCTCGCCCAATGTTAAACGGGGTGCGCTGTTTGTCTTGAATCAAACTTGAAGGAGCGGCGACTCCTAGTAAAACGAAGGTTAGCCGGGCTGCGTCTGCATCATCGGCTCGGTTATTGTAGTGAGCCCGAATCAGGGCAAAAAAGTCATCCATCGGGAAATTGAGGCTGAGCACGCTGTCAATTTCGTCGACAAAAATCACAATGCGCTGGCGAATTTGCGGCAGCAAGACCCCTTCGATAAATTCTCCCAACCGTTGGACGGGCGAGAGCAGTTCGCGATCGCGCCACCAGGGACGCAAGCTAAATCGATCGGTGAGTTCAAATCCTTGAGCGAGGGCCCCAATAATGCTGGCATACCACTGGTCGGGGGTAATATTTTGGCTACCGATTTTGGTAATGTCGATCGCCGCACAGGCGAACCCTTCAGATTGCAGCCGCTGCATGGTTTGTACCCGCAGGCTAGACTTGCCCATCTGACGCGAGTTGAGCACATAGCAAAATTCTCCCGCCTGCAATCCGGCGTACAGGTCATGGTCAGCCCGCCGCCGCACGTAAGTTTGGGCGCTACCAGGCAAACTGCCTCCCACTTGGTACGTTGGGCCGGAGTTAGAAACAGAAACCATAAATTCTGCAATCTCTATCAGTATTTCTTTCTGACTTACCGATCAGCAATTTAGGATCGCTAATCATGAGATACCAGTTGAGCGTTTGAGTGATGTTTAGAAAAAACTTAGCGCAAACCCGTGCAGGAGTTTAACCTACACGGGTTCAAAGTCTATTTACACTCAGCAACCAGCCTTGAGTAGCTGCTTTAAGACTGTTCCTCTTGGGCTGGCAATGCCCCTACTTTAGTTGCCAAGTTGAGGCTTTGCCCATTGCGGCTCAGTTCAAGTTGCAGACTGCTGCCAACTTGCGTTTTTTCAACCGCTTTCTGGACAGCGTTAGAGTCTACAATGTTTTCCCCATTAACTTTGAGGATGACATCACCCGCCTTTAGCCCCGCTTGCGCGGCTGGAGAGTTGGGCATTACTCGCACAATCAGCACGCCCTGATCAACCGCCACCTTTAAGCCACTGTCCGGGTCAGCATTGATTTGCTGCTGAACTTCTGGGGTGAGATTAGCCATCTGAATCCCCAAATAGGCGTGATCAACCTTGCCGTTGGCAATCAGTTGAGCGGCAATCTGCTGGGCCCGATTGATCGGAATTGAGAAGCCTAGCCCCTGAGCACCTTGGATAATCGCGGTGTTCATGCCAATTACTTGTCCACGCTGGTTGAGCAGAGGGCCCCCGGAGTTGCCGGGATTAATCGCCGCATCAGTTTGAATGAAGTCGATTCGCTTGTCAGGCACACCGACCTGACCGCTTGATCGCCCTGTCGCACTGATAATTCCCTGCGTCACCGTATTGTCTAACCCCAAAGGATTACCAATCGCGATCGCCCATTCCCCTGGTTTAATTTGATCAGAGTTGCCCAGGCTAACGGTCGGTAAATCATTGGCTTGAATTTTGACCACGGCCACATCGGTGACTGGGTCTGCCCCCATCACCTTGCCCTGAAACGACCGCCCGTCTTTGAGCAACACCGTTACAGTGTCAGCCCCTTCGACAACGTGAGCATTCGTTAAAACTTCACCATTGGCGCTGATAATGAAGCCGGAACCGGTTCCCCGCTCGACCCGCTGCCGTTGAGAGGGCGCTTGAGAACCAAAAAACTGCTTAAAGAAAGGATCGTTGAACTCATCAGGCACTTGCTGACTGACGCGACGGGAGGAGTTAATTCTGACTACCGCTGGCCCAACTTGATCAACCACTTGCGTAATGTAGTTGGTATCAGGATTATCAGGTGCCGCCGCGATCGCTGCTGATAGGCTGCTGGCGATCGGGATTGTCGGCGGAGCAGATGGGATCATTTGCTGTCCCAACAGAGCTGCGCCAGCTCCAAGCGATAACAAGGAAAGATAAAGGGCAGATTTTTGAATTGAAGACTTAGCCTTAGGTTTACGAACAGGCACGACTTGGCTGTGATCCGAATTATCCGATTTCATCTCTTTACCACATTTATAGCTAACTGTACTGATTCTAATCTGCGATCTATGACGCTGATGTGACAAAGATGTGGCAAAGAGATGACAGTCTGCGAATTAAGGATAAAGCTGCATCACCTGCGTAATCGGCAGCCGAGATTGAGCCGCCAACGCTAGGGTTGAAGTGTGCCCCTGCTCTAGGTGATCGGCACCAGCACAGCCAATCATGGCGGCATTGTCTGTACATAGCGACAGAGGTGGCAAGAAGACCTGGAGGTTGTGTTGAGCCGCCGCCGTTTGCAGATGCTCTCTCAGACCGCTGTTAGCAGCCACACCGCCCCCGATCGCAATTTTTGTTAAGCCTTGGTCTAACGCGCAAGCGATCGCCCGTCGAGTCAGCGATCGGGCCACCGTTGCCTGAAAGCTAGCTGCCAAATCAGCGATCGGCAACGGATCGACCGTCGCTTTCAGTTTTTCCACCAAGCGCAGCATCGCAGTTTTTAAGCCACTGAAACTAGAGTCGTAGGGATGATAACCGCCCTCCGGCAGAGAAATACTGCCTTCCGGCAGCCCAAACGCCCGCGGATTGCCCTGCTGGGCTAGGCGATCGATCGCCGGCCCGCCCGGATAGCCCAATCCCAGCAGCCGCGCTACTTTATCGAAAGCCTCTCCGGCGGCATCATCACGGGTTTGACCTAAGGTTTGATAGTCGCCACATCCCCGGACGTGAATCAGGCTGGTATGCCCACCTGATACCAATAGACACAAGAAAGGGGGCTGGAGGTCTGGGGCAGCCAGGTAAGAGGCATAGATATGCCCTTCCAGATGATGAACGCCAATCAGGGGTTTCTGCTGGACTAAAGCCAGGGTTTTAGCCGCCGTCAAGCCGACGAACAGCGCCCCGACTAAGCCCGGCGCACAGGTGGTGGCAATCCCGTCAATTTCACGCCAGCCAATGTTAGCGGTTGCCAAGGCGCGATCGATCACATGATTAATATTGGCTAAATGTTGACGCGAGGCCACCTCTGGCACGACGCCGCCATAGGGGCGATGGTCAGCCACTTGAGAGGCAATAATGTTGCTGAAAATGTGACGATTCTTAACAACTGCGGCGGCGGTTTCATCACAACTCGTTTCAATTGCTAAAACTGTTGCCATTAGCTGGTAATTTTTTGATAGGTTAATCGAAATTGACGGTTGCCTCAGGCTTTACTGGAATTTTCTGGAAGGGCTATGATGGCTTCCAAGTTCAGATTGATTGCCGTTACCAAAAGTCTAAACTTTTTGGGTCTAGGCTTTTCGTGATTAACTTTCGTAATTCGTAATAAAGGAAAACAATTCCATGCGCCGATTGTTTGCCCTAGTTCTTGTCTGCTTGCTCTGGGTCGGTTTTGCCCCCTCTGCTTCTGCTGATGTTGCTGGACTGGTGCCCTGCAAAGATTCTCCCGCGTTTCAAAAACGGGCAGCCGCTGCTCGTAATACTACTGATGATCCGGCTTCCGGTCAAAAGCGGTTTGAGCGCTACAGTCAGGCTCTCTGTGGCCCAGAAGGACTACCCCATTTGATTATTGATGGTCGTCGGGGACGGGAAGGCGACTTCCTGATTCCTGGTGTTCTATTTTTGTACATCACAGGTTGGATTGGTTGGGTCGGTCGGGCATACATTATTGCTGCCCGCAAGTCTGACAACCCAGCTCAGAAAGAAATTGTGATTGATGTGCCCCTGGCGATCAAATGTGTAGCCCAAGGCCCCCTGTGGCCGCTGTTGGCTCTGAAGGAATTAACTTCCGGTGAGCTATTGGCTAAGGATGGAGACGTTACTGTTGCTCCGCGTTAACCTAACCTACTCACTAATGGAAGTTCGCCCATGAAGTACTTTGTCACTTTTCTCTCAACAGCTCCGGTGATTACAGCCATTTGGCTAACGATTACCGCTGGGATTTTGATTGAGTTTAATCGTTTTTATCCAGACCTCCTCTTCCATCCGCTTTAGAGCAAATTGGTTGGAATTTTTGACGAGGGTAGTTTCTGACAAGCTGCCCTCGTCTTGCTATTTGCGTCACTCACATCATTCATGCTTGAGCTAAATTCTGACCACATTTGCGTTTAAAAATTGACGACTTATCTTCCCAAACCAGGGGATCAGTGGGTGGTAACGGCTGAGCAAATGCGCCAAATTGAGGAACGGGTGTTTGCGGCTGGAATGCCGATCGCTGCCTTAATGGAAAAAGTCGGGATCAGAATTGCCCAGCGGGTGCAGCAGCTTTACCCTCGCTCCAAGTCTTTAAATTGGGGCGTGCTGGTGGGGCCAGGTCATAACGGGGCAGATGCGCTGGTGGTGGCGCGTGAACTGCACTGCCAGGGCTACCCAGTCCAGATTTATCATCCGTTTCAGCACCGCAAAGATTTAACTGACCAGCATCGACAGTTTGCTGCTCACTTGGGGATTGCTGTGGTGAACCAAGTGAGTGATTTGCAAGCCTGTGACGTTGTCTTGGATGGGCTGTTTGGGTTTGGCTTGGAAAAGCCCCCAATTGGGGAAATTGCAGCCGCGATCGCCCAGATCAATACCTGGCAAAAACCGACTATCAGCATTGATTTACCCTCTGGGCTACACACCGATACCGGCGAAGCTTTAGGAACTGCGATTCAAGCCACTCATACCCTCTGTCTAGGGCTGTGGAAGCTGGGCTTACTCCAAGACCAAGCGCTAACCTATGTTGGTCAGGTTGAGCGCCTAGACCTCGATCTGCCGGTTGCCGATATTTCAAGTGTGCTAGCGGCATCGCCCCGGCAAATCGGCAGAATGACTAGGGCAATGGCGATCGCGGGTTTGCCCCTACCACGCCCCCTGGCTATCCACAAATATCAACAGGGTCATCTGCTGTTGGTGGGTGGCTCTAGACGTTACCCCGGCAGTATTTTACTGGCTGGACTGGCGGCCAGAGCGACGGGGATTGGCATGTTGTCGATCGCTGTGCCAGAGTCGCTCAAGTTGCTTGTCTTGGCCCAACTGCCAGAAGCCTTAGTGATCGGCTGTCCAGAGTCAGATGAGGGGGCGATCGCTGACCTGCCACTCGATTTGGCTAGCTTTGACGCGATCGCCTGCGGGCCGGGCTTAACCACCGCCAACCCGCAACTGGTTGAGCAGGTATTGGCCTGCGATCGCCCGCTGGTGCTGGATGCTGATGGGCTAAACCTGTTAGCCAGTTTGGGCACAGTGCCCAAACTGCAACAGCGGACGGCACCCACCGTGCTCACCCCCCATCCAGGTGAATTCAAGCGCCTGTTTCCTGATTTGGGAGGGCAAACCGACAATCGAGCGATCGCGGCTCACCTAGCGGCTCAGCAAACTGGAGCAATTGTTTTGTTAAAGGGGGCCAGGGTGGCGCTCGCAGACCCCAATCAGCAAGTTTGGCTCAATCCTGAGAGTACCCCTGCCCTCGCCCGTGGTGGCAGCGGTGATGTTTTGACGGGCTTAATTGGCGGCTTGCTGGCTCCATGCAAGTCAGCCGAGCAGGTCGTTGCGGGGGTGCGATCGGCGGTGTGGTGGCATGCTCAAGCTGGCATTTATGGCGTAAATCAAAACACTGAACTAGGGGTTGATGCCTTCACGCTGACGCAATTTTTGACCCCAACCCTCAAGGCAGCTTTAGCCAGTAGCACTCCTGCTTATGCCTGAGTCAGTTTATTGAGAATCATAGACTTAGTAAAGCCCAATAATTTTCTGCAATCCTTAGAAACAGATCGGTTAGGGCAAGTCACTGTTGCGATTTAATCATCGTGCTATTCTGCTGATCTACAGATGACTAGGCGGCTCTAGTCTGCTATAGCTGCAAGCAGTTTTTTGATCTCAGCCGGAAGCCGTAGCCCAAAATCCTTAATAATAAAATTACTCTCGTCCTTCGCCAGATTCGTCTCGTCTACGTCGCTTTCCCCTATGCCCCTTGCAGATAACATCCGTCGCACCAAAATTGTTGCCACCGTTGGCCCAGCGATTAGTAGCCCAGAGATGCTGCGAGCTGTCATTGAGGCAGGAGCCACCACACTCCGGCTCAACTTTTCCCACGGCACCCACGAAGACCACAAACAAAGTATTCGCCTGATCCGGCAAATTTCCTACGAACTCAACCAGCCGGTTGGCATTCTGCAAGACCTCCAGGGGCCGAAAATTCGGCTCGGAAAGTTTGCCGATGGGCCAATTGTGCTCAACCGGGGCGATTCTTTTATCCTCACCAGCCGTCAGGTTGCGGGTACCACCAAAATTAGCTCCGTCACCTACGGCCCCCTAGCTGATGAAGTTCCAACTGGTGCGATCATCCTGCTGGATGATGGGCGAGTTGAGATGCACGTTGAAGCGGTTGACCGAGAGCAGAGAGAATTGCATTGCCGAGTCGTGGTGGGTGGGCCACTTTCCAACGCGAAGGGGGTAAACTTTCCCGGCGTCTACCTGTCGATTAAGGCAATGACCGACAAAGATCGTCAGGACTTAGCGTTTGGACTTAATCAGGGCGTTGATTGGGTTGCCCTCAGCTTTGTTCGCAATCCCCAAGATGTGCTGGAAATCAAAGAGCTGATTTCTAATGCTGGCAAACACGTGCCGGTGATCGCCAAAATTGAAAAACACGAAGCGATCGAACAGATGGAAGCGATTCTGTCGGTTTGTGATGGCGTGATGGTGGCGCGGGGAGACTTGGGAGTTGAGCTACCGGCAGAGGATGTGCCAATCTTGCAGAAGCGATTAATTGCGACGGCCAATCGGCTCGGCATTCCAGTTATTACCGCCACCCAGATGCTCGATAGCATGGTTAACTCACCGCGAGCCACGCGAGCTGAGATTTCCGATGTGGCTAACGCAATTTTGGACGGCACAGATGCCGTCATGCTTTCTAACGAGGCGGCGGTCGGCAAATATCCGGTGGAAGCGGTGGCAACGATGGCTCGGATTGCCGAACGGATGGACGGTGAACGCCGCAGTAACCCCAATCTGACCCCCGAAACCGCCGGGCGCTCAATTCCGAATGCAATTAGCCAAGCCGTCAGCCAGATTGCCGCTCAGCTAAATGCCAAAGCAATTCTGACTCAGACCAAAACCGGCGCCACTGCTCGCAATGTCTCAAAGTTTCGGCCCCAGATTCCGATTATTGCTGCGACTCCTCATTTAGATGTGGCGCGACAACTGCAACTGGTTTGGGGGGTAGAACCGTTGCTGGCGCTGAACATGCCCTCCATGCGGCAATCTTTTCAGGCGGCTCTCAACATGGCCCAAGAGCAGGGTTTACTGAATGAAGGTGATTTGGTCGTGATGACGGCGGGCACCCTGCAAGGGGTAGCTGGCTCGACGGATATGATCAAAGTTGAAATTGTCACCTCGGTTATGGGCAAAGGGCACGGGATCGGCCAGGGATCCGTCAGCGGGCCAGCCAAAGTTGCCCGGAATGGGGCAGATGCCAATAATTTTAGTTCTGGAGAAATTCTGGTTGTCACCCGCACCAATGCCGATTTTGTCGAGGCAATTCGGAAGGCAGCAGGCATTATTACTGAAGAACCTAGCCTGAATAGTCATGCCGCCGTGCTAGGGCTGCGGTTGGGCATTCCCGTCATTGTTGGGGTCAGAAATGCGACAGAAGTGATCCGAGATGGCACCATTTTGACTATGGACGTGCAGCGAGGACTGGTTTACTCTGGCGCGATCGAGTCGGGGTTGAAGATTCCTGGGCTAACGGTTTAGTAAACTTTTGCCGAGTCTGAAATTGATGGTAAAGCGGCGAAAAGCCAAAAGCTTTAGCTGGCTTCTAACCAGTCAAAAATCTGATCTAACTGCTTAGTTGTGACAAGACCATACTGCCAGAGCACCACGGGCAAGAGATTAACCTTTTGCTCACAGTGTTTCAGGGCCAAGGCGATCGCAGCTTTGGGTAGCGCCAACTCTACCTGTAGAAACTCAATTAGGTTTGTCCAACGGGACGGCTGCGGGGTCATGGGGAAAAAATGAGAGCGAGTGTTAATCAATGTAACGGGAAAAATCAGAATGTGCAACATTCTACCGGAAAAATCTAAGCGATTAACTGTAGAGTAATTTTTGTTAATTACTATAGATGAATGATTTTGGCTTAGCCTGTGGCGGTTCGCCATCCCCCGATCGGTTTAATCTGTAGCAGACGATACGGCAAATTCATCCTTCAGCATCAGATGAGTCCGGTTAAGTAACAAATAGTAATAATTAAAGGGCGATCGCCCAAGTTCTCTCATAATTGCAGCCAGTTTTGCGAGCGAGGCGTTCTGGCATTGATGATCTTTTGAGTCGCGTGGGCTAAGACGATCCAAAATTCTGACAAATTTTAGGACAGCCCTAGAATTAAAACAGCCTTTCATAAGAAAAATCCCATGTACTTGACCTGGTTGGATAGTAATTCTTGGCTGATTGAAATGGCTGGGCAGCGGATTTTACTTGACCCCTGGCTAGTTGGGCCGCTGATGTTTGGCAACTTGCCTTGGCTGTTCAAAGCAGAACGTCCCAAGCCGAGGTCAATTCCAGCCGAGATCGACCTAATCTTGCTCTCACAAGGCTTAGAAGATCACGCTCACCCCGCTACGCTTCAGCAGTTAGACAAAACTATTCCGGTGGTGGCGTCTCCTAGCGCTGCCAAGGTGGTTGAGCAACTCGGCTACACTCAAGTCACTCGCTTGGCTCACGGGCAAACCCACACTCTCCAGAACAAACTTGCCATTCGGGCCACAGTCGGTTCGCCTATTGGCCCAACGGTGCGCGAAAATGGCTATCTGCTGACCGAGCTAGCCACAAACACGAATCTATATTACGAACCCCACGGCTATCACTCGCCTGAGTTATCGGACTTAGCGCCAGTGGATGTTGTGATTACCCCACTGCTGGATTTATACCTGCTGATGGCTCCCTTCATTAAGGGCGGACAGACCGCTCTCGAAGTTGTGAAATTACTCCAACCCCAGTACGTTTTGCCAACCGCAGCCGGAGGTGAAGTCAAGTTTGAAGGATTACTGATGGCAGTGCTGAGAGCGAAAGGCGGGACTGAAGCCTTCCGGCAGAGTGTAGTTGAGCACAACCTCTCAACCCAGGTAATTGAACCAGCACCCGGCGATCGCTTGCACATTCAGCCCCAATCGAGAGTCGCCAGCCGCGTCTAAACGATAGCGGTTCGTGCGATTTGACTAGGAGAGACTGCTGGGCAGCAGGGCTGTCATCCCTTCTACCGGCAAAGGTTGACTAAACAGATAGCCTTGCATTGCTTCGCAGCCCAGCGATCGCAAAATTTGGTACTGGGCCTCAGTTTCTACTCCCTCCGCCACGACGTTCAGCTTCAGACCCCGCCCTAGGGCAATAATGGCGGTTGTAATGGCTAAATTTTGCGGATCATCGGCCAAATCACAAATAAAAGAGCGATCAATTTTAAGCCCACTGAGCGGAAATAGCTTTAAGTAACCCAGCGAAGAGTAGCCGGTGCCAAAATCATCCAGCGAAATGCCGATCCCCATTTGGCTGAGCTTTGCCAGCAAAATGCGGGTAAATTCCAGATCGCTCATCGCGGTGCTCTCGGTGATTTCGAGTTCTAGGTGAGGCGGCGCTAAGCCCGTCGTCGAGAGAATCTGGGTAATAATATTCACCAGATTGGGCTGCTGAAACTGCAAGGAAGAAAGATTGACCGCCATATTAATCGCAGAAAAGCCTTGCTCTTGCCAAGCCCGACACTGCTGACAGGCGGTGCGGAGAACCCATTCTCCAATCGAGACAATCAGCCCACTCTCTTCCGCCAAGCCAATAAAAGTTTGCGGGGAAAGTAAACCTAACTCTGGATGCCGCCAACGCACCAGCGCTTCTACCCCAATCATCTTGCCGTTGCGAGTGTCAATTTGAGGCTGATAGTAGAGACAGAGTTCATTCCGCTCTAGGGCTTTGTGCAGTTCATGCTCGAGGGTGAGGCGGGTAGAAGCGTGGTTATTCAGGCTCGGCGTATAGAGCTGATAGCGATTGCGGCCCAGGCTTTTGGCTTGATACAGGGCAGCATCAGCATTGCGGAGCAGCGTGGCTGCATCTGTACCATCGCGGGGATAAACGGCAATTCCGATGCTGCATGTGACCCGAAAAGTCTGCCCTTCCAAGCAAAATGTCGCCTTAAAAGCCGATAAAATCCGCTCTGCCACGTTGATCGCATCTTCGGGTTGGCTGAGATGAGGCAGCAGCAGCGTAAACTCGTCGCCACCCCAGCGCGCGATCGTGTCTACATTCCGCAACGAATGAACAACCCGACCGACCACCTGTTGCAGTAACTGATCGCCGATCGCGTGCCCCAGCGTGTCGTTAATCGTCTTGAACCGATCTAAGTCCATGAACATGACCGCTAGGGCTTCCTCTGTACGCTGTGATTCTGCCAGCGCTACAGACAGGCGATCGTTGAGCAGAGCCCGATTGGGTAGACCCGTCAGCAGGTCATGGAAGGCTTGGTAACGAATCGTGATTTCTGCCTGTTTGCGGGCCGTAATATCTTCCACAGTGCCCTCAAAATAGAGCAGGTTGCCTGCCTGATCATAAACAGCCCGAGCGTTTTCAGAAATCCAGATCATTTGACCATTTTTACGGTAGATTTCTGACTCAAAATCACTGACGCTGCCCTGTTGTTCTAGCAATTGCAGGAACTCAACTCGACGATTAGGCTGGACATAGAGGTGATCGGCAATACTGGTCAGATTGGCTTTGAGATCCTCTGGGGAACTGTAGCCGTAGATATTAGCCAAGGCTGGATTGGCGCTAATGTATTGACCAGCAGGGATAGATTGAAAAATGCCTTCGGTCGCATTTTCAAAGATGCTGCGATATTTGGCTTCCGCTTGGCTCAGTTCATGTTCAGACTGTTTGCGATCGCTGATATTCCGAATCACCACAATAATTTGATCTGTCAAAAAAGCGATCAGTTGGGCTTCGAAGAACTGCTCACCGTTGGGCATTGGCAAGCTGTACTCCAGATCAACCCGTCGCTGACCTTGGTTAATTTGAGCGATCGCAGCTTCTACCTTCTGAGCAGCAGGCGCGGGAAGAACATCGATCATTCGCTGACCTAAGAATTCGGCGGGTGGGATGTAGAGGTCAGCACTGCGTCCGGCTTGCCAGTCCAAAATCGTGCTGTCTTGACTCAACCGAAAATAAAGGTCAGGTAAGGCCTGGAAAACTGCTTGCAGTTCTAGAGTGGTCTGTTGGAGTTGCCGTTCTGCTCGCTGCCGCTCTAGGGCGTTGACAAAAATTTCAGCCACCACCTTCAGCAAACAAATAATTTCATCTGACCAAGCCGCTTGGCGATGGACGCGGTCAAACCCCAACATGCCAATCAGTTGCTGCCCTAGCACCATTGGCACTGCCACAATGGACTGAATGCCCTGCTGTTCGAGATAGATTCGCCAAGGTTCATCCGCAGGTAAATCTCTCACACAAGGATTGTGAATAATGGCTCGCTGCTGGATTCGATCGGCGTAGTAGGGAATGTCATCAAGAACCATGCCTTGCAGGCGATCAATCTGCGGTTCAATCCCCGCCGCACACCACTCGTAGCTATTACTTTTAATTCTCTCGTCTTCGGAGATGCTAAAGATATAGCTGCGATCAACCCCGGCAAACTGACCAATTTCTGCCAACACAACATTGATCACTGGATCAATTTGGTCGCAGGGAATATTGATAAATCGAGTCGCCAGCGTCGTCACCAGTTGCTCAAACTCGATCCGATAGGTCAGGTCAGCGGCTGACTGCTTCAGCAGCGTAATATCAGTGATGTAGCCTTCAATGTGTAGAATTTGCTGTTGCCGATTAAGAATGCAATTGCCTTTTTCCCACACCCACTTTACCTGGCCGGCTTTCGTGCAAATCCGATATTCCACACTGTAGGGCTGTCGCTGAGCGATCGCTGCCCTAATGGTCGCCAAGACGCGCGGCAAATCTTCAGGATGAGTAATTCGATTCCAGCACAGCTCCTCTGTTTGCAGCAATTCCGCCTGGGTGTAGCCGCTCACCTCCAAACAGCCTTGGCTCAGATACTGCATGGGCAGTTCAGGAGTGATCTGGCAAATAAAAACAACGCCCGGCAGGGTATCGATTAACCGCATCAAGTGGGCTGTATTTTGAGTAAAATCAGCTTGATTGGGAAAACCAGGAATGACTGAGTCTGGGGAGTTGCCCCCGGTTGTCTTAGCTCCAGGCATTTGTATCTCAACGCTAAAATTCTAAAAAAGTCCAGTTTTAAGGACAGCAATATCTCTGACTAGACCGCCAGCCGCAATTAATTTTTTATTAGGTCATATTACACGGGTCTGATCAGATTTTTCTACCACCCTAATCATAGGCGGCCGAGTTTTCAGCAGCAATTAGCACAAAAGCTAGACCCTAGCGATTCAACTTCAAAACCGTTGTCCAGTCAGCTTGCTGAGACCAGGATTATTACTGATCATGAAGTAGCAAAACCCTCGGTTGCCCCCCAAACGCAACTTTAGCTGGCAAGATTAGCTATAAGGCGTTAAGACAGAGTTATTATCTCATCTCAGTTGATTCTGTAGCGTGTAGGCTAATAATCTACGCCACCTCTGGATTGGCAGATGTCTTAATTAGATTTTCTAATTAACAAATGCCTTAACTGCTGCACTTTATCCTGATAGCAATTCGACTTATGTCAACCCTTGTGATTGTTGAGTCACCCACAAAAGCCCGCACGATCCGCAATTACTTACCCGCTGGCTATCGAGTCGAAGCCTCAATGGGGCACGTGCGCGACTTGCCGAAGGATGCCAAAGAAATTCCGGCGGGCGTCAAGGGAGAAAAATGGGCCAGTCTGGGGGTCAACGTTGAGTCTGATTTTGAACCCCTCTACGTCATTCCTAAGGACAAAAAGAAGATCGTAGACGAGCTAAAAGCAGCTCTCAAATCGGCTGACGAGTTGCTACTAGCAACGGACGAAGACCGGGAAGGCGAAAGCATTAGCTGGCACTTGCTGCAAGTTTTACGCCCCAAGGTGCCCGTGAAGCGGATGGTCTTTCACGAAATTACGGATGAAGCAATTAAGCAGTCGTTAAACAACTGTCGGGATGTGAATCAGCAGTTGGTGCGGGCCCAAGAAACCCGCCGGATTTTAGACCGGCTGGTCGGCTATACGCTTTCGCCCTTGCTGTGGAAGAAAATTGCCCCCAGTCTCTCGGCGGGTCGGGTGCAGTCGGTGGCTGTTCGCCTCCTGGTGAACCGCGAGCGGGAACGACGGGCGTTTCGTCAGGGCAGCTACTGGGACTTAAAAGCAACGCTGGTGCAGGCGGAAAGTCCCTTTGAGGTCAAACTGATCACGCTAGCTGGCCGCCGAATTGCTACGGGGAGCGACTTTGATGAGCGGACTGGGCAACTGTTTGGCGATCGCAATGTTGTGCTGCTGAACGAAGCCGAAGCTCAGCAGTTGCAGCAGCGCTTGCAACCCCAAACCTGGACGGTCAGAGACCTAGAAGAGCGCCCCGTCACTCGCAAGCCCTCGCCGCCCTTCACCACTTCAACCCTGCAACAGGAAGCCAACCGCAAGCTGCGCCTGTCGGCCAGAGACACAATGCGGGTTGCCCAAGGGCTGTACGAGCGCGGGTTTATCACTTACATGCGGACAGATTCGGTTAATCTTTCCCAGCAGGCGATCGTGGCGGCCCGTGACTGCGTCCAGCAAATGTATGGCGCTGCCTACCTCAGCCCCCAACCCCGCCAATACTCGACCAAAAGCAAGGGCGCTCAAGAAGCCCACGAAGCGATTCGTCCGGCCGGCAGCAGTTTTCGGACGCCGCAGCAGACCGGCCTCACTGGCACCGACCTGGCCCTGTATGACCTGATCTGGAAGCGAACCGTAGCGAGCCAAATGGCGGAAGCGCGGCAAACCCTGCTCACCGTCCAGGTTCAAGTTGCAGATGCTGGGTTTCGAGCCAGCGGCAAGCGGATTGATTTTCCAGGTTTCTTTCGGGCCTACGTCGAGGGTTCAGATGACCCAGAAGCAGCGATCGAAGATCAAGAAGTGATTTTGCCCGCCCTCAAACAGGGCGATCGGCCAAGCTGTCGGCAGCTAGAGGCGATCGGGCACGAAACCCAGCCCCCCGCCCGCTACACCGAAGCCACCTTGGTCAAAACCCTAGAAAGCGAAGGGATTGGTCGTCCGAGCACCTATGCCAGCATTATTGGCACGATTATTGACCGCGGCTACGTGCAGCGGCAAGGAAATGGGCTACTTCCCACCTTTACCGCCTTTGCCGTCACGGCCCTGCTGGAAAAAAACTTTCCTGACCTGGTGGATACGGGCTTTACGGCTCGGATGGAGCAAACCCTGGATGATATTTCGACTGGCGATGTGGCTTGGCTGCCCTACCTCAAACAGTTTTATCTAGGGGAGAGCGGATTAGAAACCCAGGTCAAAAATCGAGAAGCGGCGATCGACCCGACCGAAGCCCGCACGATTGTAATGGAAGGATTGGATGTCAAGGTGCGAATTGGGCGGTTTGGCCCGTTTATTGAAGTCGAAAACGACCAAGAGGAATCAATTCGAGCCTCGCTGCCCCAAGACATTACCCCTGCCAACCTTGACCCAGCTCAAATTGAGCTATTGCTGCGGCAAAAGCTGGAGGGGCCCGATAAACTCGGTCTCCACCCTGATACTGGCGAACCGATTTACCTCCGGTTAGGCACCTATGGGCCCTTCGTTCAGCTCGGCGATGTCACAGACGAGAATAAAAAGCCGAAGCGAGCCTCTTTGCCGAAGGGAACGGCGATGGAAGACGCAACCCTAGAAATGGCAGTTGGATTATTGGCTTTACCGCGCTTGTTGGGCGCGCATCCTGAATCGGGAGGTAAGGTGCAGGTGGGCTTAGGCCCTTACGGTGCCTATGTTGTGCATGACAAAGGCAAAGAGGGTAAAGAGTATCGATCGCTCAAAAAAACAGACAATTTGCTAGAAATCACCTGCGATCGCGCCTTAGAGCTGCTAGCCGAACCAAAAGTGGGGCGAGGGGGACGAACGGCCAAAGCCAAAGAGGCCCTGCGTGAGTTTGGCCCCCATCCTGAAGACGGAGAAGCAGTCAATATCTACGATGGCCCTTATGGGCCTTACGTCAAACACGGCAAGACGAATGCTTCCCTGCCAGAAGGCGAAACAACCGAAAGTATTTCCTTAGAAACTGCTCTCCAGCTTCTAGCCGCCAAGGCCGGGACTCAATCAACCAAGAAAAAATCAACCGCCAAATCGACAACCGCTCGTAAGCGGGCAGTCACTCAAACCAAAACCACTAAAGCAACCTCAAGTAAGGCAACTTCTAAAACCAATGCGAAAAAGGGTTCTTAACTGCGGTTGGCTAATCCGCAAAGTCTTGATTGGGCAAGCTTGAAAGCTTTAGGTTTTGGTGGGTCAAGCCGCACTAATATCGCTCAGCCACTTTAGGAAATCGACTGACCAAATCCTCCTCTTGCCTGGGTTCTCCGATCGGTTGGAGTGGTGATTCCAGACATCGGCATCTCTGCACTGGTTAAATCCTTCTTTCTGGTATACGATGCAGCAACATCCGTTTGGGATTGATGCAGCAGTTGTTTTGCCAGAACGTCTGCATTTGGACGTTGCCAGCAGAGGATTCGGATTATTCAATGCGCTGGCGTTTGATTAAGTCGTTTTTTTCGCGACATTGCCCAGACGAGGTGCGAGGAGAGATTTCAGCTTCAGGACAGAAGGAGCAGGCGGTCTGGCAGCGACGATTTTGGGAGCATTGACCTTGCCCCGAAAAAGTGGACAATTCCCAAGTGACCTTGCCCCGAAAAAGTGGACAGGTAACTTAAGCGGCGATCGGGGAATTTAGGGTACTCCAGTAATTTGCTTCAAACTGAACAGGGGAAAGATATCCAATAGTCGAATGCATCCTCTGTCGGTTGTAGAACACCTCAATCCATTCTGCAATGATCGTCCGGGCGATCGCTCTTGTAGAGAAGATCCTGGGATAAATCAACTCGATTTTGAGGGTACCAAAAAAGCTTTCAGCCACCGCATTATCCCAGCAATTAGCCCGACGGCTCATACTACAGGTTATCTCAGCTTTGTGCAGAGCAGTCTGGTAGTCGCCACTGGCATATTGGCTGCCTCGGTCAGAATGAAAGACCAATCCAGTCAGTGAGGGTACGCGCTGCCCCAAGGCGGCATCTAGCGCCGACAAGACCAGTTCTGTGCGCATATGTTCAGCCATTGACCAACCCACCACCCGTCGTGAGAACAAGTCGATAATGACCGCTAAGTAAAGCCATCCTTCTGTTGTCCAAATATAGGTCATATCAGCAACCCAAGCACGGTCAGGTTCTGTGGTTGTGAAATTCCGATCAAGCACATTCTTTGCAATAGACCTGTTGCTTAATAAGCCACAAAAAGCCATGAAAACCAAGCAGAGCAATCATTCCAGGCGATTTTCATGATCAATGGCTGCAAGCTAGTGACGATAAGGGTTTCGGCGATTTTTTGCGTTATAAAGCAACAGGTCTAATGGGCAAGTCATGTTCAGAATCAGTCGTGGTCTTGTATTTACGCTTGAGGCGAGCACCAATACCCAGCTTTGCCATCAGCCGAACCACCCGTTGGCGACCGACGTGAAACCCTTTGGCGACCAAAGCGGCATGAATCCGAGGTGAGCCATAGGTTTGACGGCTCCCTTGATGAATCTGTTGAATCTGCTCGGACAAGATTTCATTCTCCTGAGTTCGAGGGGATAGTTTGCGATTGAGCCAGGCATAGTAGCCACTCCTGGCTAGCTTGAGCACTTTACACATCAAGGCAATCGGAAAGTTTTCCTTCTCTGCATCAATTAGCTCAAAGGGTCGGAGCTTTCCTGAGCAACGGCAGTAGCTTCAAGTCGGCAAAGCCGCCCAACGCTCTGCCTCAAGAAGGTCGCGGCCTTTTTGAGGCAGGGCGTTGGCGGGGTTCCCCCGCTTAAAGCCACTGCCGTTAGGAAATCTCGCTCCATCTGAACTCGTTTCAGGTCACGGCGTAAGGTAATTAGTTCTTTCCGTTCAGTAGAGGTCAGTTGCCCTTGAGAGTTCGGCTGCTGGTCAATTTGAGCTTGCTGAACCCATCTGCGCAGAGCGCTTTCGCTTAATCCCATTTCTTTGGCAATCTGGCTCACGGGTTTACCAGATTGATTGACGATGCGGACGGCCTCAGCCTTCTGCTCGTCTGTAAATAGCCTGCGCGGTTTTTGTGTCATGTGAACATGCTCCTGAGTTGACGACTCTTGGGAATTGTCCACTTTTTCGGGGCAAGGTCACTAAGCCAATTCACCAAATCGGTTAGCTCAGAAAAATCAAGCAGCGCATCTCCTAACGCTTCCAATTGCGGTAGAGATAGAGCCTCGATTTGAGTCCTCAACTCCACTGGCAACGCTCCAAATCGACGGGTGAGTTGACGAAGAATCAGCGATCGCCCTTCTTCTTGTCTACCGCGTTGCTCAGTGCGTTGTTCCCACTCCAATCACTAAGATAGAGATGTTGCACTGGAGAATGACTGATGAGTGTTGCTGCCACCTTGATGAACAATCCATTGCTGATTGGAAAAGGCTTGCCGCCCTTTGATCGCATCCAGCCTGAACAGGTTGGGGCAGCGGTTAATCAACTTTTAGCCGAGCTAGAGCAAGCCTTAACTGAACTAGAATCCTCGGCGGTGCCAACATGGGCAGGTCTGGTGGAGCCTTTAGAGCGAATTAGCGATCGCTTAACTTGGACCTGGGGAGCGATCGGGCACCTGATGGGAGTCAAAAACAGCCCGGAACTGCGAACTGCCTACGAAGCAGTCCAGCCCCAGGTGGTGCAGTTTGTGAATCGGTTAGGGCAAAGCCAGCCCCTTTACGTTGCATTTAAAGCAATCCAAATCGGCGAAGATTGGTCAACCATGACCGAGGCCCAACGGCGGATTGTGGAAGCGGCAATTCGCAGCGCTGAGCATTCAGGGGTGAGCCTGACCGGAGAGGCCAAAGAGCAGTTCAACGCAATTCAGCTAGAATTAGCCGAGCTTTCGACTCAATTTTCTAACCATGTTTTAGATGCAACCAAAGCCTTCAGTTTAGACTTAACTCAACCGACTCAAGTGGCTGGCTTGCCGCCTAGTTTGCTGAGCTTAGCCGCTCAAACGGCTCGCGCCGCTGGCTCTGAGGAAGCTACCCCGGAAGCTGGCCCCTGGCGGATCACCCTGGATGGGCCGAGCTTTGGCCCGTTTATGCAGCACAGCAGCAGCCGTGACCTGCGCGAACAACTCTACCGAGGCTTTATTAGCCGCGCCTCGGCGGGTGAACTCGACAACACCGCTCTGATTGAACGAATTCTCACCCTGCGGCAGCAAAAAGCCAAACTGCTGGGCTTTGACAGCTACGCTGAATTGAGCTTGGCCAGCAAAATGGCCCCAAACGTAGCAGCAGTCGAGCACCTGCTAGAAGAGCTGCGAGCCGTCAGCTATCAGGCTGCTAGCCAAGAGATCGAAACCCTGAAAGCCTTTGCCCAAAGCCAAGGGGCCGCCGAGGCGGCCGACCTCAAACCGTGGGATGTCAGCTTTTGGGCTGAGCGGCAGCGGGAAGCCAAATTTGCCTTTAATGCTGAGGAGTTGCGTCCTTATTTCGCGTTGCCCCAGGTGTTAGAAGGCTTGTTTAGCCTTGTTCAGCGCTTGTTTGGAGTCACCATTGCAGCCGCTGACGGGCAGGCTCCGGTTTGGCACCCCGACGTCCGCTATTTTCAGGTTGCTGACGAAACGGGTCAGGCGATCGCTCACTTTTACCTTGATCCCTACAGCCGTCCGGCCGAGAAGCGGGGCGGAGCCTGGATGGATGATTGCTTAGGGCGGGCCAAAATCAGCGAAAACGGGATTGCGACTACCCGCTTGCCCGTGGCCCATCTTGTTTGTAACCAAACACCCCCCGTTGACGGCAAGCCTAGCCTAATGACCTTTGCCGAAGTTGAAACCCTATTTCACGAGTTCGGGCATGGCTTGCAGCACATGCTGACCCAGGTTGACTACGGTGGTGCCGCCGGGATTAACAATGTCGAGTGGGATGCGGTGGAGTTGCCCAGCCAGTTTATGGAAAACTGGTGCTACGATCGCGCCACCCTGTTTGGGATGGCCCGCCACTATGAAACTGGGGAAGTATTGCCAGAGCATTACTATCAAAAGCTGCTAGCCGCCCGCAACTACATGAGCGGGACGGCGATGCTGCGCCAGTTGCACTTTAGCTTGGTTGATGTAGAGCTACACCACCGCTACCAGCCGGGACAAGGAGAGACAGCGGCAACGGTGCGCGATCGGATCGCCAAAACCACCACGATTCTGCCTCCTCTACCAGAAGATGCCTTTTTGTGCGCGTTTGGACACATTTTTGCCGGGGGCTACGCGGCTGGTTACTACAGCTACAAGTGGGCTGAAGTCTTAAGTGCAGATGCATTCTCGGCTTTTGAAGAAGTCGGCTTGGAAGATGAAGTGGCGATCGCGGCAACTGGGCGCCGTTTCCGAGATACAGTCCTTTCTTTGGGTGGCGGCAAACACCCGATGGATGTGTTTAAGGCCTTCCGGGGGCGAGAACCCAGCACTGAACCCCTGCTGCGTCACAGTGGTTTAGTCGCGGCCTAGCCCATAGAAAGGTTGGAGAGCATTCGACCTGAACTCTCCAACCTTTCTGAAATTGTTATGACGATCACCAGCCTGTGGGGCGAACTTCTGTATGATTTGGCACGAATCATAAAAAGATGCTGCCGAATATTAGGAGTGATAAAGCCCTATGCCCAGATTGACGGTTCCCCCGAATCTGATTGGTTCTCTCGGTGCTGATACCTTGGTCGGGCAGGAGCTAAATGCAGATCCAGCGATCGGGATTGAAGTTTTGCCAGAGGGTCTAATTAATACTCGCGGCGGAGATGATGTTATTGAGGGAATCGGCAGCAGCTCCACCAGTAACGGCACCGGGATCGAAAATAGGGGCATCCTAGCCACCAGAAATGGCAGTGACACAATTGAAGCCAAAGGGATCGGCGGTAATAGCACTAGCTTGACTGACGGAGATGGCATTGGCATTTTGAACACTGAAGATAGCAATTTAGATACCGGAACAGGTGATGACTCGATTACCAGCGAAGGAATTGGTGGTGCAGGGTCTGAAGGAGATCCCAACCTTAATCCTAATCCTGGGGCTGGGAGTGATGGAATCGGGATTTTAAATCATGGCATTTTGAATACTGGAGTTGGCGACGATCGAATCACCAGTCGAGGCACGGGCGGTAGCGGCGGAACTGGACTTCCTGGTGGCTTTGGCGGGGCTGGAACTGGGATAATCAACAGTGGCGTTTTGGGCACTGGTTCAGGCAACGACGCGATCGCTAGTAATGGCATTGGCGGTAGCGGTGGCTCTGGTGAAATTGGTGGCGGCGGTGGAGTTGGAACTGGGACTTCAATCACCGACACAGGAAGTCTTAATACCGGTGCAGGCAATGACTCGATCAGCAGCATCGGCATCGGTGGCAGCGGCGGCGACTCTGAAGATTTTTTGGGACAAGCCATGCCTGGTGCAGCAGGAATCGGGATTACCAACCAGGGCAAGCTGGAGACAGGTGAAGGTAACGATTCAATCTTTGCTCAAGGTGGCGGTGGGACGGTGGGTACAGGCGGGCGCGTCAGTGGCAGCGGTGGTGATGGCATGGGCATCCTGAATAGTGGTAGCCTCGTGACTGGGGCTGGCAATGACTCGATCCAAGGACTGGGTGAAGGCGGCGAAGGCGTTGGCGGAAATGGCGTTGGCATTACCAGTACAGGTCAGCTTAGTACTGGCCCAGGTAATGACTCAATTCAGGGCACTGGTACTGGTATTTTCGCAACTGGGATAGCGAATAGTGGCAGTTTTTCAACCGGAACCGGGAATGACACGATTCAGGGCATCGGTACTGTTACTCCTGTCTTCGACGATTTCTTAGGAAATATTTTCGGTGATGGGATTGGTATCAGCAGCACTGGTCAACTGAACACAGGCGACGGCGATGACTCGATTTTGGGCGTCGGGACAGGCGGTGCGGTTGGGACTGGTATTGCCAATAGTGGTCAGCTTAATACAGGTCAGGGTAATGACACGATTAAAGGGGAGAGTACCGGGCAGACCCTTGAGCTTGGCCCTGTGGGCACTGTTTTAGCAAAAGCTAAAGGAATTGACAACGCAGCGGGTAGCAGTTTATTAACCGGGAGCGGTGACGATAAAATCATTGGTTCTAGCCAGGGCTTAACCTCCTCCGATCGCGGGGTCGCCTATGGTATTTACAACGATGGTCTGATCAACACAGGTACGGGGGCAGATATTTTGACGGGAGAGGCGATCGCTGACGGCATTGATGCTGCTGCCTATGGCATTTACGGTCAGGGTACGATCGCCACTGGTGAGGGCAATGACAAATTGATTGCGACCAGCAGCCTGAATGGACTGGCCCAAAAAGTCAGTATCGGAGGTGGTTTGTCGATCGACTTAGGGGCTGGAGATGACCTTTGCCGAGGCTTTGGACAGGCAACCGTAAAAGCTGGCAGTGGCTTTGACACCCTCGACCTCAGGGCATTTAATCGTTCTGAACTGCGTGTTTCGGGGGTTGTCGCTTCCAGCGGTGCTGCCAACTTCGCATTTGCCAATAATGGAGACACCATTACCATGACCACAACGGGTTTCGAGCGGTTTCTGTTTGCTGACGGTTCTTTTTCATCCAACACGCTGGTCAATGGGTAAGCGCACAACTCACCTCAACCTGATAACTGATTTAGGATGGTTTTAGGAGATTTCTGGCAAAAAGTTACCCGCTGGCTTCGACTACGCTCAGCCAGCCGTGCCCTGAGCGCAGTCGAAGGGCACGGCTCGAAGAGTGAAATCACTCTAAGAAATCTCCTTAGAACCAACTTCAACAGGGATCAGGAGCATTAATAATGAGCGAGAAATCGTTTGCCCCTTGGAATATTGGTCGGTTTATTTGCACCTTGGTCTTTTTTGAAACGGTTCCGTTTTTGGGCAATTTTGGCTGGATTCGGCAGGTTCTAGCCAGGGAATCAACCCAGCCGATCGCTCAAAATCAGCTTCAGGAAAACACGATGACTTCAGAGCGCCGCATTTTTGACTTTATTCAGCCTTCAGAGGATTTACTCAAGGTTTGGGGCGCTCTTGATGATGTAGTCATGGGTGGCGTGAGTGAGAGCCAATTCCAGTTAATGCCGGGCGCAGCCGTGTTTACGGGCAATGTTTCGATCGCCAATTCTGGTGGATTTGCCTCGGTGCGAACCCGCAATTTCCAGCCCCCGCTAAATTTATCTGGCTATGCGGGGATTGCCTTGCGAGTCCGGGGTGATGGTAAGCGCTATAAGTTTTTTATCCGCACAGACGACCGTTGGGACGGAGTGGGCTATGCCTATTCGTTTGACACCACCCCGGCAACCTGGCTCACGATTAAAATTCCGTTCAGTGATGTGACTCCGGTTGCACGGGCGAAAACGGCTTCAAATGCGCCTGCGATCGCTCCTGAGCAGATTTATTCTTTTCAGCTCATGCTGAGCAAGTTTGAGTACGACGGCGCGCTTAACCCCCAATTTTCCCCTGGCCGTTTTAGTTTAGAAATTGAGTCGATCAGCGCTTATCGTTAGTCCTCAAGCCAACAACTCGTGGCGGCTGGTACAAAATAACCATTACGGGTTTGAGCGCAATCTAGCAGTTCTGAGTCCAAAAAACCTCTATTTTGCTCAAAACTAGTGTATTCACGGATGAGATATTGCCGACCAGAGTGATATTCAAGTAAGAGGGGAAGCCTTAGATTTCACGTTGCAGCGAACCTGCAATGCATCTTCATGATCGACTACCATGCGAATTCAGACTCGGTTGTTCCTGTTGCTGACGGTGTTGGTGTCATTAGGTATAGCAGCAGGATTTCTGCATCAAAAGCAAGAAGAGCAGCGATCGCAAATTGTGCGAGAAAATATTAGGCAAGATTTTATTCAGAAAACCGAGAAAATATTACAGCTTAAAGGTGAATCTCTAGAAACATTTGCCTATGACTATACCTACTGGGATGAAATGATTGATTTTGTCCACACCAAAAACCCAAAATGGGCTTATGACAACTTAATTACAGGGGAGCATCCCAGTTTTGCGTTAAGCATTTATGCTTAGCCACCCTATTTACTGAGGTGCGGTTGAGAAGTATCCATTGAGGTAGGCACACCGATGCTTGAGCAGTTGAGGAACATTCTTCGCTTG
>JAESGG010000037.1_pt1 | contig 52707 bp, 49 predicted proteins | sample 9266231 | NCBI WGS metagenome assembly JAESGG01 (sample SAMN14515337, study PRJNA621664) | algae metagenome | isolation source: Aphanocapsa sp. GSE-SYN-MK-11-07L and co-occurring heterotrophs from wet... | place: USA: Grand Staircase Escalante National Monument, Utah | collected 2006-04-16 | reverse complement strand
CGATACTTCGCTGGAAAGACCAAGTGGTATAGCAAAACAGTAACGTTGTGACTCTTGTGGATGTACTCACTCATTTCTGCATTTTACGCCGCAGAGCGGACGGGGAATTTACCCCAAGAGATTAAAAGTGGCACATTACGGGCAGTTTGTACTCAAGTTGGTGTTTCTAGAGAGGAGTTTCTTGAGGCGTACAACCAAAGCTAGGTTGCTGCCAGCAGGCTAACAATTCCCTTGCAGCGGACGGAACAGAGATCTGGGCGGTGTTGTAAAGGTTATTTGCTGCCGCTGAAGGGGAACGTTATCTCGCTTTAGTCTTGGGTTGGAGCCGCATTTTGAGAGCTTCATTCAAGCTATAAGATTCCTGTGTTGCGATTCTTCGGGAAGACACTGCGTGATGAGCCAAGTTTGGTTGGAGACCAACGCAACCTCCAGCATTGAAAATTAGGGTAAGATTTCAAAGTTGTTTTGGTAGGCGATTCGTCAGAGACGACGCTTTGCGATCGCTGCGCCTCTGAGCGACTGCCCTTTGATCGATGGTTGGATTATGAATGCAGTTGAAATTGAAGAGGCCGTTTCCCAGCTTGCGGGCGCACCCTTTGACTCGGAGGAGTTTCCGTTTGCTTTTTTGGAGGCATTTGGAAATAAGCAAACGACGCTCAAGAAGCTGAGAAGTGGTAGCTCCAATCAATCAGATTTGGGCGGTGTGCTTCAGCGCAATCATATTCACTTGCAGGTTTGCCCGGAAGGGGAAGTGACGGCGACGCTAACGGCTTTGCGGGAGAGTGGAGCGACGAGGCGATACAAGGCGAAGTTTATTTTGGCGACGGATGGCAAGAGCTTTGAGGCGGAGAACCTGGTGGATGGGGAGACGATCGCTTGCGATTATCCCAAGTTTCACGATTATTTTGGGTTTTTCTTGGCGTTGGCGGGGATTACGACGGTTAAGCAAATTCGGGAAAATGCCTTTGATATTAAGGCGACGGGGCGGCTGAATCGGTTGTATGTCGAATTGCTGAAGGAGAATCCGGATTGGGACGGGGACGATCGCCGCGAAGAGATGAATCATTTTATGGCGCGGTTAATCTTCTGCTTTTTTGCGGAGGATACGAATATTTTCCATAGTGATGGGTTGTTTACTGCGACGGTTCAGCAGATGAGCGATGCCTTGAATACCCATGAGGTGCTGTCGGAGTTGTTTTGATCGATGAGTACGGATCTTAAGTCGCGGGCAGCGGCGAAGATTCGCAGTTGGGCGGAGGTTTTTCCCTATGTGAATGGTGGATTGTTTTCGGCTAGTGATGATGGCAGTGTGGCGGTGCCGCGTTTTAGTAAGGTTGCGCGATCGTATTTGCTCCATGTTGGCAATCTAGATTGGAAAAAGATCAATCCCGATATTTTTGGCTCGATGATTCAGGCGGTGGCGGATGATGAGGAGCGCGGTGCTCTGGGGATGCACTATACGAGTGTGCCGAATATTCTTAAGGTGTTGAATCCGCTGTTTTTGGATGATTTACGATCGCAGCTAGATACAGCGGGAGAGAATGGGCGGAAGCTGCTGAATTTGCGGCAGCGGATGGCGCGGATTCGGGTGTTTGATCCGGCTTGTGGATCGGGGAATTTTTTGGTGATTGCTTATAAGGAGATGCGGAAGATTGAGGCGCAGATTAATGCGTTGCGGGGGGAGGGCGATCGCCGTTCTGAGATTCCGCTGACTAATTTTCGGGGGATTGAGTTGCGGCATTTTTCGGCGGAGATTGCGCGGTTGGCGTTGGTGATTGCGGAATATCAATGCAATGTGCTTTATCTGGGGCAACTGGAAGCGAGAATGCTGTTTTTGCCGCTGAAGGATGACAATTGGATTACCTGCGGGAATGCGTTGCGGTTGGATTGGTTGAGTCTTTGTCCGGCGACGGGGACGGGGGTGAAGGTGCAGCGGGAGGATTTGGATTTGTGGGGGGAGACGCGGGAGTCCGCAGAGATTGATTTTGAGAATGAGGGGGGAGAAACTTATATCTGTGGGAATCCGCCGTATCTTGGCTCTAAGTGGCAGAGCACTGAACAGAAAGAGGATCTGCAAAATATTTTTGAAGGACGCACCAAGAGTTGGAAATCCCTCGATTATGTGGCTGGTTGGTTTATCAAGGCGGCGGATTACGGAACGCAGACAAGTTCTGCTGCCGCTTTTGTGTCTACCAATTCTATTTGTCAAGGGCAACAAGTGCCGATTCTCTGGTTGCTGATTTTTGAAACTGGGCACGAGATTGTCTTTGCTCATACATCATTTAAATGGGCGAATCTTGCCAGTCATAATGCTGGCGTAACTGTTGTGATTGTCGGCATCTCAAATCATGCGAGAACACCAAAACTACTCCTTTCAATTGGTGAAGATAGTAAGACTATCGAGAAAAAGACAGACAACATAAATGCTTATTTAATTGCAAGCACAAACATTATTGTTGAAAAAGCATCGAAGTCTGATTGTGGCTTGCCTCAAATGATTCGCGGTAATATGCCTTACGATGGAGGAAATCTGCTACTTTCCTCGGCTGATTTGGAAGAACTGGGCTTGTCCAAAAATCAAAACGGGAAATTTATCCGAGCTATATACGGTTCCGCTGAATTTATAAAAGGTCTGCAACGCTACTGTTTGTGGATTGAAGACCAGCACTTAGAAGAGGCAATGTCCATAGAATTAATACGGAAACGCATTGAGGGAGTTCGTCAAATGCGGCTATCAAGTCGCGATAAAAGTGCCAATGACATGGCAAAGCGTTCTCATCAAATGCGAGAGATGAATGAATCAAAGCAATACACCATTGTTCTTCCAAGAATAACTTCTGAAAACAGAGATTATCTTCCAATAGGCTTACTTAAAGCGCCATCAGTTATTACGAGTCAAAATTTTGCATTATATGATGCTGAAATTTTCTATCTCTCCATCATAGTTTCAAGATTGCATTGGGTGTGGATTAAGACTGTTTGCACCACAATGCGGACAGACTTCTCTTATACCAACACCCTCGGCTGGAACACCTTCCCTGTCCCCACCCTGACCGACCAAAACAAAACCGACCTAACGCGGTGCGCCGAAGACATCCTGCTCGCACGTGAGAGCCACTTCCCCGCCACGATCGCCGACATGTACGACCCCGATCGCATGGATACCGAGTTTCCCTTAGTGCGGGAAGCCCACGATCGCAACGACGAAATCCTCGATCGCATCTACATCGGTCGCCGCTGCAAAAACGACACCGAACGCCTCGAAAAACTCTTCGAGCTATACACTAAAATGACCAGCCAGCAGGCACCAGCGAAGCAGACCACCAAACGTAAAACTAAGCAATAGTCCCTTCAGCCATAATAAAAGCACAAACTCATTTATCCCCGAAAACCCCATGACAGCCGTCGAAAAACTCCACCAACTCATCCGAACCCTGCCAGAAGACCAAATCAACGCAGTCCTCAACTTCGCTGAACTGCTCCACCAAAAACAACAATCCGATCGCCCTCAATCAATTCCCCCCGGCACCCTCACCGGACTACGGGGCATCGCTAAACGTTCTAGATCCGCCCCAATCGATGCTGACCTCCAAGCTGAATATACCGACTATCTCACCCAGAAATACCAAACTGAAAGACTTTGAAGATAGCATCCAACTCGCTTGTGCCACCCTCAATCAACTCGACGCAATCGTCACCCGCGATCGCGAAGACTTCATCAGCGGCCCCCTCCCCATTTACTCCCCAGCCGAACTCCTAAACCAGATTTAAGCGATCGCATGGACAGTGAATTTTCATTGATGCGGGAAGCGCACGATGTAACGCCGAAATCCTCGGTCGCATCGACAGCGATCGCCGCTGCAAAAACGACACCGAACGATTAGAAAAATTGTTTGAGCCATACACCAAAATGACTAGCCAGCAACCATCACCACAAAAGTCAGCCAAACGGAAGACTGGCGGCAGCGGATTATGAACTCAAAGCTCTTTCAGTCGCCGATGCTAACATTAGATTAGCCATTCAAAAGCTCAATCATGATTGCCATACCCAGTCATTCCCCCAAGTTGACACCTGCCGAATACTTCACTTGGGAAGAACAACAATTGTGTCGCCATGAATACATAAATGGCGAAGTCTACGCAATGAGTGGCGGCAGCCAAGACCACAGCCGGATTGCGCTCAAGTTTGCGGCCTTGCTGGATAATCACTTAGTTGATCGCCCTTGTCGCGTCTTCAACTCTGATTGCCGAGTTAACATTTTCGGCACCGATGACTACACCTATCCCGATGCCAGCGTCAGTTGCGATCGCCGTGATACCACCACGGCTCAATACATCACCTATCCCTGCCTGATTGTTGAAGTCTTATCAGACAGCACCGAAGCCTACGATCGTGGCAAAAAGTTCGTTCGCTACCGCCAAAACCCAGAACTCCGAGATTACGTGCTAGTCAGCTCCCAGGAAATCGCGATCGATCTTTACCGCAAAGGCGACGATGGACGATGGGAAATCCTCAACTATCGTGCTGGCGACAGCATAAAATTACAATCAATTAACTTGAGCTTCCCCATTGAGCAAATTTATCGCGGGATCGACTTTTCAGCGCCTGTGATTTAATAGACAGGCAATTTCCCAGATTACTCCCGTAACTCAGCCCAATCGCTTCCCCTCCATGGTTACCCCCATCCCATCTGTTTCCGTCACCTACGCCCAAGCAGGCACCTCCACCCGCCCTAACGCCCTCGGTATGCGCCCCATGCAAGAACTCGCCTACCAAAAACGCGGCGAACAATACCTCCTAATCAAATCGCCCCCCGCCTCCGGCAAAAGTCGGGCACTCATGTTCATCGCCCTCGACAAGCTAGAGAATCAGAAACTCAAGCAGGCGATCATCGTCGTTCCCGAGAAGGCGATCGGCTCCAGCTTCCACAACGAACCCCTGAGTCAGTATGGCTTCTGGACTGACTGGCAAGTCGAACCCAAATGGAATCTCTGCGACTCACCCGGCGGCGACAATGGTGGCAAAGTAGATGCAGTCAAGAAGTTTTTAGATAGCGACGATAAAGTGTTGGTCTGTACCCATGCCACCTTTCGCTTTGCCGTCGATAAATTTGGCATCGAAGTCTTGGACGATCGCCTGATTGCCGTAGACGAATTTCACCATGTTTCCGCCAACCCCGACAACAAGCTGGGCGATCACGTCCGCCAACTGATGACCCGCGACAAAACTCACATTGTCGCCATGACCGGCTCCTACTTTCGCGGGGATGCCGTTGCCGTCCTGCACCCCGAAGACGAATCTCGCTTCGATACCGTCACCTACACCTACTACGAACAACTCAACGGCTACCAATACCTGAAGCAACTCGACATCGGCTACTACTTCTACGCTGGCAACTACACCGACGAAATCATGCAGGTGCTCAACCCCAACGAGAAAACCATTCTGCACATTCCCAACGTCAATTCCCGCGAAAGCACCAAAGACAAAATCCGCGAAGTCGAACACATCATCGAAGAACTGGGCGAATGGCAGGGCACCGATCCTCAGACGGGGTTTCAACTGGTGAAAACCGCCGACGGCAAGATGCTCAAAATCGCTGATCTGGTAGACGATGATCCCGCCAAGCGGGATAAGGTCGCCAACGCCCTCAAAGACTCCACCCACAAGAACGATCGTGATCATGTTGATATCATCATCGCCCTCGGCATGGCGAAAGAAGGTTTCGACTGGATCTGGTGCGAACATGCCCTGACGATCGGCTACCGTTCCAGCCTGACGGAGATCATCCAGATCATCGGTCGCGCCACCCGCGATGCACCGGGCAAGACCCGCGCCTGCTTCACCAACCTGATTGCCGAACCCGATGCCAGCGAAGCCGCCGTCACCGAAGCTGTAAATGACACCCTGAAAGCGATCGCCGCCAGCCTGCTGATGGAACAGGTCCTCGCGCCGCGCTTCGAGTTCAAACCCAAGCGCCCCGACAATCAGCCGACACCGGGCTTTGACTATGGCGAAGGCGGCTACGATCCGAGCAAGTGTAACGTGGGCGTTAATCCCGAAACGGGTCAAATTCAGCTAGAAATTAAAGGCTTAGCCGAACCCAAAACCCCGGAAGCCGAACGCATCTGCCGCGAAGACTTGACCGAACTGGTGACGGCCTTTGTCCAAGACAAACCCACGATCGAACGGGGTCTATTCGATGAGGAACTGGTACCCGAAGAACTGACCCAGGTGCGGATGGGCAAAATCGTCAAAGAGAAATTCCCAAATTTAGACGAAGAAGATCAAGAAGCGGTGCGTCAACATGCGATCGCTGCCTTCAACCTCGTCCAACAAGCCAAGCAAACCGTGAACGAAGCAGGTGGAACCTATACCACCGATACCGATGCGACCAATCCCAGTGTGACGAATCCCAGCAGTCCCAATCTCAGTAATAGCGAGACGGCGAAAAACACCGCCCTCATCGACGGGGTACGGCAGTTTGCCCTATCGGTCACAGAACTCGATATGGATCTGATCGATCGCATCAACCCCTTTGGCGAAGCCTACGCCATCCTGGCTAAGTCCATGAGCGAAGAACGGCTGCGGCAGGTGGCAGAAGTGATTGCCGCCAAACGGATTACCCTGAGCGTCGAAGAAGCGCGAGAATTAGCTAAACGGGCACTGCGGTTCAAACAAGAAAAAGACAGGTTGCCCTCTCTTACAGCAGCCGATCCCTGGGAAAAACGGATGGCAGAAGGGGTTGCCTTCCTACAACGCAAAGTGAAGGAGGAAAAAGATGCCTAAATACACCACCGATGATGATTTAGAATTGCTCGGCGAATTGGGTGTAGACCTTGCCCCCGAACCATCCGGTCAGCGTTCCGCCAAGGAAGAGCGGATCATTGCAGGCTTCGAGGAAATCGAGCGGTTTGTAGAAGAACAGGGCAGACTGCCCCAACATGGGGAGGATCGGGATATCTTCGAGCGGCTCTACGCCGTGCGTCTGGATCGCCTGCGGGAATCGGAGGAATGCCGTGCCGTCTTGGAACCACTAGACTCTCGCAGATTGCTAGTGGCAGTCGCAGATACCAGCCTACCCCTAGAAGCAGACCTTGACGATGAAATAATGCTGGACTCCCTTGGCATCAATGCAGACTCAGAGAGCGACGTTATCCGGCTTACCCATGTGCGATCGCGCCAGGAAATTAAAGCCGCAGAGGAAATCGCCCAGCGCACTCCCTGCCAGGACTTCGATCAATTCAAACCGATCTTTGACCAAGTACAGCGTGATTTGGAGACAGGGACACGGCAAACCATCAAATATCGGGATAATGCGGCAGTCAACCAAAGGGATCTGTTTATTCTCGATGGGCAGAAGGTCATGGTGGTCGATATGGGTGAACCATTTGTTAGTGATTATGGGCGGCAAGACCGGAGACTGCGGGTGGTGTATGACAATGCCACCGAGAGTGATTTGCTGTTGCGATCGCTCCAGCGGGCTTTAAATAAAGACAAAGCCAGTCGTCGCATTACCAATTCAGATTTCGGCCCACTTTTTGCGGATACTGAAGCAGCGGACGACTCACCGACTGGCTACATTTACGTGCTCAGGAGCAAATCAGATCATTCCGTCGTTGTCGAGCATCGATCAGTCATTCACAAAATCGGAGTAACCGGAGGTGATGTGAAAAGCCGGATTGCCAACGCCAAGAAAGACCCGACCTATCTGCTAGCGGACGTAGAAATCGTCGCCACCTTCAAACTGGCGAATATCAACCGCAAGGGACTTGAGGCACTCCTTCAAAAGTTTTTCGGCAGCGCTCAATTGGATCTGGAATTGCAGGATCGCTTCGGCACGCCAGTGAAACCGAGGGAGTGGTTCCTCGTTCCGCTGGAGATAATTGAGGAGGTGATTGAAAAAATCAAAGAAGGAACCATCGATCAATTTCGATATGATCTGGAAACAGCCAGTCTCACACGATGCTCCACAGGAGCCGCTTCGCGAACGCGTAGCGTTGTCATCGACAAATCGTAATGCTACCCCAAGGGAATAGCCGCCATTAAGAAGACACCTACCGTGTATGACCAAAGAGTCTGTTTGTCCCTGATTGGAAAGTGAACGAAATGTACTTGCCAAGCGAGATAACAAATCGATGGAGCCGACCGCCAAGAGGTTATCTGTGTGTAGCAGAAGTTATCTGAGACGGCTCATCTCAATCGTTAGATAGCAATTGCAGATGGGATCTGGACAATTTAGGTCGTGAGAGACGCACCTCATTTAGGATAGCCATATTTTTCATGCAAAAAATTCTTGTCTTTGGCAACTCTGGCTCAGGCAAAAGTACTTTTGCCAGGTCGTACTCTGAACAGCACAACATCAAACACCTAGATTTGGATTCAATTGTTTGGGAGCCTGGCACAATTGCAGTTCAACGCAACCCCGACGCAATTAACAAGTTGCTTCAAAGTTTTATGGCATCAGAACCAGAGTGGATCATCGAAGGTTGCTATGGTGAGTTAATACAAACCGCTGCTGCTTCATGCACAGAGTTGATCTTTCTCAACCCTGGATGAGAGGCGTGCCTAGCAAACAACAGGTTAAGGCCGTGGGAACCCCACAAGTATGAATCACCAGAACAACAAAACGCCATGCTGGCAGTGCTGGAGGATTGGGTGACTAACTATTACCACCGTGAGGATGCTTGGTCTTATAGTGCTCACCGCGCCATTTTTGATGCGTATCCTGGCCAGAAGAGTGAGATCACGACCTGCCACGCATACAGCATAACGAGGCATAAAGCTTGAAAATCTAGATCTGGTCTGGGTCAACCCCCAGCGCTTTCAATTGTTTAGCCATTCGGTTTGCCTTCTCCTCAGCCGTATCTCGCTGTTGTTCAGCCCGCAACCGTTGCTGACGCTCTTGCTCAAAATCAGTTGGAATCCAGTTGCCCTCATCATTCAGCCAGCGCAACCATTGGCGGCTGATGCCTTGGTATTCACCTTGCCACAAGCCCAGACCAATGTTTAAATCTGGTAGCCAAATTCGGCCGGCTAGAATTTGTAGCTCCTGATAGCGCTCTTCTACGAGTTGATAGGCTCTTAATATGCCGCTGTAGCGATCGAAAAGGACATAGTAGGGCAACTTTAATACGCGCTCATACACCTGCCATTTGGTGGGGGGTTCACCCGCTGCTGATATTGTTTGTCCCAAATCTTCTCTCTTGGACACTTGCTCCAAGTCGGGAAACCCGCCCACCGCAGTGTCCGCTTTGTCTGTCCCCGGTGAGAGCAATTCTACGATTACAGAGGGATTCACTTGCTCATCCCAAATCACATAGCTCAAACGCAGGTCGCTGTTTGCATAGAGTCGAGGCACACCGATCGCCACAAACCAATCTGGGCGTTTATGCCAGAACGGATTCTGAACATCGTAGTAAAGGTTGAGATCAGTGCCGGTAAAAATGCGCTCTCTGCTCACATTTGTCAACCGCAGGGTGGCACTCAAAAGCTGTGGTTGCAAATTATGAAATTCATCCGGCAAACCTGGTTCCTCTGGGTCTTGACTGGGCAAATCATACATCGTGGGCAGCTTGGCTGGCTTTTGCGGATCTGCCTGCTCAACAAAAGGGAGCGATACAGTCATAAAGCAAACCTCATTCTGCTAGCTATATCTTACTGGTCATAATTGAAAGATAGAAATCTGAACAACCATGGCTCTCAACCTTGTGATCTAACTGCTATCGAAGCAAGACGGCTAGGAGCTTTTCTCTTGACAATTGCCGTTGATTACCAACCAGAGTGAGTATTATGCAGAGTGAGCAAAATCCTGATAAAGAACTTGATTCTCCATCTGATTTACAGAGCCAGCCATCTGTTGTATGCATAGATCTAACTCCCGAATTTCAGCAGAGTCTTCGCAACTTGGCAAAACGCTATCGTAGTATCCGTTCTGATATTCAGGTTGTGGTTCAGGAATTGCAAATAGGCAATTTTGTTGGTGATCGCCTTACAGGAATTAGTGAAGGCTACGTTGTATTCAAAACAAGAGTCAAGAACCGGGATATCCAGAAGGGTAAAAGTGCTGGATACCGATTGATTTATCAGATTGAGTCACCAACATCTGTACTACTCTTAACAATTTATTCAAAGTCAGACCGTGAGGATATCAGTATTAAGGAGATCTGCAATATTTTTAATGAGTTCTACGGAAATTCCTAGATGAGTAGATTTCTGCCGGAAGAAGTTACGCAATCCTGTTAAGGGTCAGTTATCCTTAATTTAGATGGATTGAGGTTTAAGTCATGAGAGCAGTTGAAGTTACAGGTGCTGTGGATGAGCAGGGGAATTTGTCCCTTAGTGAACCTGTGCCTCTAATTGCTCAAGGGGCTGTTCGTGTAATTATTTTGTTCTCTGAGCAAAAAGAAGAATTTGAGCAAGACCCAGACGATACATCAGTTGAAGATATAAAAGCAAGTTTACAGAGAGCTTTGCAACAGGCAACTTCTGGGCAGAGAATCCCACTGTCTCAAATGTGGGAAGGAATTGACGCAGAGTGACTAACATTTTATAGATTTAGTATTAAGTCTTAGCCTTAATTACTAAGCACGCCTCAACTAACAATTGAGGCTCTTTGGGCAGCGTATTACATATCGCCTCTTGTTCACTGCAGTATAATCTTGCAGTCTAACTCATCGCTAACATGCGCTGAATCGGCTGAAGCGCTGCAATCCGAATTGGCTCTGGTAGCGTAATTTCTGGGCTGCGGTTTTTCATTGCTAAGTAGAGCTTTTCGAGCGTATTCAGCCGCATGAATGGGCATTCATTGCAGTTGCAGTTGCTGTTGGGTGGGGCGGGAATAAAAGTTTTTTCAGGATGTTGCCGCTGCATTTGGTGAATAATCCCCGGTTCGGTGACAACGATGAATTCTTGCCCCGGCTGATCAAAGCTGTACTTGAGTAAAGCCGTGGTCGAACCAATAAAATCGGCATGGTGCAGGACGGCTGGCTCACATTCTGGGTGGGCTAGCACCTCAGCGTTTGGGTGCTGAATTTTAAGCTGGACTAGCTTTTTCTCAGAAAAGGTTTCGTGGACAATACAACTGCCCTGCCACAGCAGCATTTCTCGCCCGGTTTGCTGGATCACGTAGCGACCCAAGTTGCGATCGGGGGCAAAGATAATTGGCTGCTCAGGTGGAAGCTGCTGGACAATTTTGACAGCGTTAGAGCTGGTGCAAATAATGTCGCTCATCGCCTTAATTTCGGCCGTGCAGTTGATGTAAGAAATCACCAAATGGTCGGGATGAGCGGCCTTAAAAGCAGCAAAGGCATCGGGGGGGCAACTGTCAGCCAAAGAGCAACCGGCCGCTAAGTCAGGCAGCAGTACCTGCTTGTCGGGGTTGAGAATTTTGGCCGTTTCTGCCATGAAGTGCACTCCCGCAAACACAATTACGTCGGCGGCGGTGCTGGCTGCTTGCTGGGCTAAGCCTAAAGAATCGCCAATGTAGTCTGCGACATCTTGGATTTCGGACTCTTGGTAATAGTGAGCCAAAATGACGGCGTTTAGCTCTCGCTTCAGGTCAACGATCGCGGCAAACAGGTCAGTTGGTAAATCGAGAACAGGCCGACGTAAAGCAGTGGAAAACACAGTTGGATCAGGTTGAGTTGGATGAGATTTGGTTAAGTAATTGAATTATAGTTGAATTTACCAAAACTGACAGGCGATTGTTATCACAGCCAGCTCAAGCAAGCGCAATTAATGCTTGGCCTGAAAGCTGAAGCCTGCGATCGCTTAGAAAATCTTCGGGACAAACTGACGCTCACCGCGGTTAAAGCGTCGCCAGGCATTGTTTAACCGATTGGAAGCAGGGGATTGGGCATCGTAAACCGCAATCACATTCGTCAGACCCCGCCCCGGTCTGACTAGGGTTTGCCCCCGGTAGGCCAGACCCAAAGATGAGCCACCATCTAGGTTCATCGCCTCACTACAGCCGAGCGCTTGCATAATTGCGGCTTCTTGATTCAGCGAGATCGGGGTTAAAAAGGCGACTAGAAAGATAAACTCTCCGCTGGCGTCGTAGCCGATCGCGGCTCTGCGGGCCACGCCCATCACCTTCCGATCCGTAAAGCCTTCACCTCTGGGGTTGAGCCAAATTCGCCCACCCCGCAGCAGTCTTGGCCCGGCTGTAATGGAAAACCACTGGTTTGACCAGTTGGGGCGACCTTCCAGGCGAGTTGTGACCATTTCTAGGCGCTTGCCTGAACTAATGCCGAGAGTTGTGCCATAGTCTTCCCAGGGCACATACTTCAGAAACTGTCCTCCCCCCACCATATTGCCCATAACGGGTAACTCTCGGTCTAAACCAAAGAAGGTGCCATTGATCACAACGGCGGCTTGCAAGCGGGAAACAAAGCCAGAGAAGGATTCTTGCCCATAGGAAATCCGAGAGCTATTGGCCCGATTTGCCCCTCTCGGCAACCCAATCGTTAGCAACACCTGAGGATTGGTTAAATCTACTCGCGCCACGTACAGCCTCGCCCCCAAGACACTCAGAGACTGCACCTGCACAGCCGAGTTGTCTGTCGATGGACGGGGGATGTTGAAACTTGGCGATTTGTCGTTTGACGGTGGAGTAACCGGAGCGACTGGGCTTTGGCGGTAGGTTGGATTTTGTTGAACCCACTCTTGCCAACTGGGTTGCGACTGAGCCAAAGCTAATGTAGACAAACCGACCGGAAAAGTTGATGCAATCAACAGCGATCGCAAAAGGGGCGGGAAATAGGGAAACAGCATTTTAAATCTGAATCAGTGACAAGCAGGAAACACAAATAAGCCGAGTGAGCAGGAATAATCTCACATCCCGCATCTTATCCTTTTGTACCCTGACCAGGCTGATTTGTGAGGATTTGAAAAGATTTGATTTGGAGAAATTAAGAAGCCCCAAGCATCGGTGAGTATACTAGTGCTGACGTGACTGCATATCCCTAGTGTCTGCCCAAAATAATCGCAATGAACTCTCTCCCCTCGATCAGATGCTCTGGGCTTTTATCGGCATCCTATTGACAATCAGCGGCACATTTCTTCCTTCTTCTCTGGTTGGCCCGACGGTTAGTCCAGAGGGCATCCAAATTCCGACGAGTATAGAAGAACTGCAAATTTACCCGCTCCAAGTCACTTATCAAGTTGGGGCAGTGCTGCTGGTTGGCTGTTTGGGCGGCAAGCAATCAGCAACTCTCGCCCAGATTGCCTACTTAGTCTTGGGCTTGGCAGGATGCCAAGTCTTTTCTCAAGGGGGTGGGTTGGACTATTGGCGAGAACCGACGTTTGGCTACTTGCTCGGCTTCATTCCAGCCGCCTGGATATGCGGCTACCTGGCGTTTCGTAAACCGCCCAGCCTCGAAAATTTGGCGATCAGCAGTTTGGCTGGCTTAGGAATGGTTCATCTGCTCGGCTTAATCTATCTACTGGGGCTATCTTTAGCGCGGCAGCTTTCTGAACCTTTACTTCAAGCAATGTGGCACTATTCTGTCCAGTCGCTGCCCGGTCAGTTAGCAATGGTTTGTGTGGTTGCCGTCGTGGCTCGGCTACTGCGCTGGGTGCTGATCTATTAGTCCAATAGTCCAATTTCTTGAGACATTGGACGTCAGAGCAATTATTCTCGTAGGTTAAAATTTAGGCTAAGCCTTGAGAGGAGGTCGAGTCTATGACAGTTCAACAGTTTCACTACAGCAAAGAAGAATTTGCTCGACGTGGGAATGAGATTTATCAGTCTCAGGTGCGTCCTCAAGTTGAGCAGGGCAATCATGGCAAAATTGTCGCGATCGATATTGAAACTGGAGCGTTTGAACTCGCGAAGGATACAATTACCGCTTCAGATCAGTTGCTTGAGCGCTACCCAGATGCTCAAATTTGGTGCATTCGGATTGGACAAAAGGGCGTTCATCGTTACTAAGTTGTACTTCCTTTGCCGTCTGTGACGCGTAGTCCGTTATCACCACAAAAGTAACCCTAAGCAAACCTTGGGCAAGTGCAAATTATGCAGTTTAAACTTGACTTCCAGTTTCACTCCCTATGGCGATCAAGGCGAGGTCGAGGCGATCGCCCCCTTTAGGCGTCATTGTGACCTGAATGCCGGGGCCAAAGAAAGCAGACATTTTCTCTTGCTTTTTCTGCCAAGTTTCCAGCGGGATCATTGGCGACTCAAACTCTAGCACCAGCGCATAGTTGCCATCCAGACTAGTTTCGTGCAGCCCTGCTAGCACGGGTCGCTCTTGATCAGACGGACTCAGCCCCAAGTGGCTTAACGAGGTGTCAAAGTGGGCCTCTTGCCCATAGCGATAGCGAGTCACGTCTAGCCGAATTTGATTTTGAGTCGCAGTGGCTTTGGCTTGGCGCAGTTCGATAATTTCTGGCGAGGCGGCTTGAGTGACTGGAATTGGCTTCAGTTCAGCCGCTTTGAGGGCTAACCCTCCCAGCAACAAAGGTACACCGTAGAAAAAACCGGCCAAATTGAGGGTTGGATTATTGAGGGCATAGGCGATAAAACCAATTACCGCCAATACTCCACCGACAATGATGCCCGTTGAGCCAAGAGAAATGTTTCGCAGCATAGTTGCCTTAGATTAAATAAGTTTTGATTAACGATAATTGGTGAATTGGAGGGCGATCGCCAGATCTTCCTGCCTCAGCCGCTGCATCACTTCCTGGAGGTCGTCTTTCGATTTGGCAACGACTCGCACCACGTCGCCTTGAATACTGGGCTGCACCTTCTTAAACTCATTCCGAATGGTTTTGCTCAGCTCTTTGGCAATTTCACTGCTGATCCCCTTCCGGAGGTTAACCTTTTGCTGCACCCGATTACCGCTCACAGACTCAACCTTGCCGTAGTCAAAGATTTTTTGCGATAGGTTACGCTTGGCGGCTTTGGTTTGCAGAATCGTTTGGATGGCATCAAGGGTAAATTCACTGTCGGTGTTGATGGTGATGCCGTCCTTAGAGAGTTCCAGGCTGGTTTTGGTGTCTTTTAAGTCATAGCGGCTTTTGATCTCGCGTTCGGTTTGATCAACGGCGTTGACCAGTTCTTGCCAGTCAAAATCGCTGACAACATCGAAGGAAAAAGTAGCTGCCATAGGCGGATCTCTCGCTAGATTTGCTGGTTCAGACTGGGATGCCCATTCCTTCAGTTTGGCTATAAGTTTGGCTCAGACGCAAGGGGATGCACTTTCCTTTGTGATCTAAATCGGTTAGCGAGGACAGTCCGACCGCCTTCTAGAGCAGCATTACTTAGGCTGGACTTTGCCAATCGTGGCGATCGCCCCATCCGGTTTTACCTGCCAAATATCATAAACCCCAACCACATCACCATTTTCGTCAAGGTTGACATTCCCACTTGCACCTTGGTAATTAATTGGTTTTCCTTCCCGCAGCAGGGCCAGACCTTTGCAAACATCATCTACTTCTTCGCCAGGGCCATTCGCCACTTCCCGCAGTTTGCCCTTAATCGCTTCACCAGTGTTGGCCTTGGCAGCTTGAGCGGCTAGGACTAATAAAGCCCCGGCATCCCAAGTTTGCGGCACATAGGCTGCTAGGGGCTGCTGTTTCTTCTCCTGCCAAAGTTTTTCTAGGGCGGCTAAGCCTTTGCCGTCTGCGCCTGGAACCGTGCCGATCGCCCCCGCCAAAATAAACTTGCCATCAGCGGTCTTGCCCACCTGTTGAGCAATGTCGCCGGTTTTCATCCCATCCGTCAGCATGATTTGAACGCCGCTGGTTAAGCCCTGCTCGAAGGCGGATTTGAGCAATAAACTGCCCGTCTCAGGGTAAAGAATTGCTGCCACAGCATCGGGCTTGTTGGCAAAGGCCGCCGCAGCTTCTGAATTGAAGGTGGTGGCCCGTTCGTCATAGCGGGTGGGATTGGCTTCATTAACGATCGTCCCGCCTAGCTTTTTAAAGTCAGCGATAAATTCTTTCTCAAAGCTGCGCCCGTAGTCGTTATTGATCACAACGGTCGAAACTCGCTTAAACCCGCGCTCGCGCGCCAAGTTGGCCAGAGCAGCCGCTTGCAGGTTGTCCGGCGGAGCAGTCCGGGCCCAGAACCCATTTAAGTCGCCTTTCTTGGCTCGTTCTGTAAACAGCGTACTGGTGCTAGCCGGAGAAATCAGGACAATGTTGCTTCGGACAGCAATGTCTAGGGCCGCATTGGAAATGCTGCTGCCGAAGGCCCCGACCACTCCAGCCACCTGATCGACTTCTGCTAGCTTGGTCATTGCTTCTGCCCCCGTCGGTGGGGTAGATTGGTCATCCTCTGAAATCAACGTCACAGGCTCCCCGTTAACGCCACCGCAAGCATTTACTTGCTCAATCAACAGAGAGGTTGTCTCGGTCAGGGGTTTGCCCAGAGAAGCTAAATCCCCCGTGGTTGGCATCAGAGAACCAACTTTTAATCCGCTACTGCTGGGGCCAGAAGTCTCGCAGGCCGTCAACGTCAAAATCATTAAGCAACCGGCGATCGCCGCGCGCCAGCGAACGACTTGTCGGGTTTGGCCAGCCAACTTTCCAGCGGATTTAGTCATATTCGTGATTCAAGGGGTAGTATTCAAGTCAGGATCTTAAGTCCCGTCAGCTTTGCCCACGGAACTTAAAATTCTTACAAATTTGGGACGGCGATGATTCAGTATTGCGTCCTAGTCAACAAAGAATACAGGCAAACTGCCTAATCTACAATTTGTCCTCACCTTCTGGCTTGCACCCTCTGCCTACTATTGCTCCTATCCTAAGAAAGAAAATCAGCGAACTTTAGAGGCAAGACATGGCACGGTTGGCACTGCTTAGCGCATCAGATAAAACGGGTTTAGTTGAGTTGGCTCAGCAGCTAATCTCAGAATTTGGCTTTGACTTGATTAGCAGTGGGGGCACAGCCAAGGCGTTGCAAGCAGCCGGACTGCCCGTGACCAAAGTAGCTGACTATACCGGGGCACCAGAGATTTTAGGTGGACGAGTTAAAACCCTGCACCCTCGCATCCACGGCGGCATTTTAGCTCGTCGCGATTTAGACTCAGATTTGCAAGATCTAGAACAGCAGCAGATTCGCCCGATCGATTTGGTGGTCGTCAACCTCTATCCGTTTGAGCAAACCATCCAGCAGCCTGACATTACCCTGGCAGAGGCAACCGAGCAAATTGACATTGGTGGGCCAGCCATGCTGCGGGCCGCTGCCAAGAACTTTGCCCACCTAACCGTGCTATGCGCTCCAGCCCAATACGCTGACTATTTGCAGGAAATGCGCCAACACAATGGCGAACCCAGTTTAAGCTTTCGGCAAGCCTGCGCTCTGCAAGTGTTTCAGCACACCGCCAAGTATGATCTAGCGATCGCCAATTACCTCAGCCACCTGGCAACCCCCACTGGCTTGCCCGCCTTGTTAACGCTGACTGGGCAACAGCACCAAACCCTGCGCTATGGCGAAAATCCGCATCAAACGGCGGCTTGGTATCAGACGGAACCAACTCCCACCGGCTGGGCAGCCGCCAGCCAGCTCCAGGGCAAAGAACTCAGCTACAACAATTTGGTTGACCTGGAAGCCGCCCGCCGCCTAATTGCTGAATTTAGCGATCGCCCCGCCGCCGCCATTATCAAGCACACCAATCCCTGTGGGGTGGCCGAGGCTGATACGTTGTCCGCAGCCTACGAACGGGCTTTTGCCGCCGATGCTACGTCAGCCTTTGGCGGCATTGTCGCCGTCAATCGCCCCCTAGATGCTGCAACAGTGACGGCGATGACCCAGACTTTTTTGGAATGCATTGTTGCCCCAGGCTGCGAACCAGAGGCAGTCGCAATTTTGCAAGCCAAGTCGAAGCTGCGAGTGCTGATTTTGCCGGATTTAGAGAGCGGGTCAGCGGTGACAGTCCAGGCGATCGCCGGTGGTTTCCTCGCCCAAACTAGCGACAGCCAGCCGATTCAGCCCGATGCTTGGCAGGTGGTTAGCCAAGCGCAGTCTACGCCTGAGCAGTGGGCAGAACTCGTCTTTGCCTGGAAGGTGGTTAAGCATGTTAAATCCAACGCGATCGTGATTACTAAGGCAGGGGCTACTTTAGGCGTTGGGGCAGGACAAATGAACCGGGTTGGCTCGGTGGAGTTGGCGATCGCCCAGGCAGGCAGCCAAGCTTCTGGCGCAGTCCTGGCCAGCGATGGCTTTTTCCCCTTCGATGATTCAGTCCGGGCGGCAGCAGCGGCCGGAATTACGGCGATCGTTCAGCCAGGGGGCAGCCTGCGAGATAGCGACTCGATCAAGGCGGCGGATGAATTGGGGATGGTGATGGTGTTAACCCAGATGCGCCATTTCTTGCACTAAATTTTTGGCTGAGCTTGCTGCCGCAGGCTGAGAACACTCAAAACCAGGCTGCTGTTTTGGTCGAGGACAGGTTACAATTGTTAATGGTTCTTTACCAGAACTTCTGGCTCAATTCCAGAAAAATTTGCTTAAGAAGTATCCAACCATCCTCTTTCTCAAGGCTCGCCCTATGACTCTCCCGATTCGCAATGTGGCGATTATTGCTCACGTTGACCACGGCAAAACGACCCTGGTTGACGCTCTGCTGAAGCAATCTGGCACCTTCCGAGAAGGCGAGGATGTGCCAACCTGCGTCATGGACTCCAATGATCTAGAGCGGGAGCGCGGGATTACCATTCTGTCCAAAAACACGGCTGTCCACTACAAAGAGAACTTGATCAACATTGTTGATACGCCCGGTCACGCCGACTTTGGTGGCGAAGTGGAGCGGGTGCTCGGTATGGTAGAAGGCTGCCTGCTGATTGTCGATGCCAATGAAGGCCCAATGCCCCAGACGCGGTTTGTGCTCAAGAAGGCGCTGGAAAAAGGTCTCCGCCCGATCGTCTTGATCAATAAAATCGATCGCCCCCGCGCTGACCCCCACAAAGCCGTTGACAAGGTGCTGGATTTATTTATTGAACTGGGTGCCGATGACGACCAGTGCGACTTTCCCTATCTGTTTGCCTCTGGAATTCAGGGCTACGCCAAAGACGACCTAGAAGCCGAAGGGTTGGATATGAAACCCCTGTTTGATGCTATCCTGCGGCACGTGCCGCCGCCAATTGGCGACCCGAATGCGCCCTTGCAGTTGCAGGTAACAACCCTTGACTATTCCGAATATCTGGGCCGGATCGTGATTGGCAAAATCCACAATGGCACGATCAAAACTGGGCAACAGGCCGCTTTGATTAAAGATACCGGCAGCATTGCCAAGGGCAAAATTAGCAAACTGATGGGCTTTGAAGGGCTAAAGCGAGTCGAGCTAGACTCTGCTTCCGCTGGTAATATTGTGGCGGTGTCTGGCTTTGCCGATGCCAACATTGGCGAAACAATCACCTGCCCGAATGAACCGCAGGCGCTGCCCTTAATCAAGGTGGATGAGCCAACCCTGCAAATGACCTTCTCCGTCAACGATTCGCCTTTTGCTGGCCAAGAAGGAGATTTTGTCACCTCGCGCCAAATCCGCGATCGCCTCCTACGCGAGCTAGAAACCAATGTAGCCCTGCGGGTGGAAGAAACCGACTCGCCCGACAAGTTTGCCGTCTCTGGACGAGGTGAACTGCACTTGGGCATTCTGATTGAAACCATGCGCCGGGAAGGCTATGAATTTCAAGTCTCGCAGCCGAAAGTGATATACCGAGAAGTCGGTGGACAGCCCTGTGAACCCTACGAGTGCCTGGTTCTAGATGTGCCGGAAGAAGCAACTGGCGGCTGTATTGAACGCTTAGGACAACGCCGGGGCGAAATGCAGGATATGCAGGTTAGCCCGAACGGTCGCACCCAGCTCGAATTCGTCATTCCGGCGCGTGGTTTGGTTGGCTTCCGGGGCGAGTTTATGCGCCTCACCCGTGGGGATGGAATTATGAACCACAGCTTTCTGGACTATCGCCCCTTGGCGGGGGAAATTGGAGCGCGACGCAACGGTGTGCTGATTTCCTTTGAAGAGGGAGTTTCCACCTTCTACGCCATGAAGAATGCCGAAGACCGCGGCGTTTTCTTCATTACCCCAGGCACAAAGGTTTACAAAGGCATGGTCGTCGGTGAGCACAATCGCCCCCAAGACCTGGAAATCAACGTTTGCAAAACCAAGCAGTTGACCAACCACCGCAGCGCCACGGGTGACGAGCTAGTCCAACTCCAATCTCCGATTGAAATGGGTTTAGAGCGAGCCCTGGAATACATTGGCCCGGATGAGCTGGTGGAGGTCACACCCGAATCCGTCCGCCTGCGTAAAATGTCTAAAAAGCTAGCCAAGCGCTGATTAGTCCTCTGACTCTGGCGATCGCCCTTACCCTAAAACCCTCTTTCAAGCTTGGGAGAGGGTTTTTGAACTAATTGTCGAACTTGTTGTCCTTCCTTCAGAACTGTTATTTGGGATGGACAATACTGCGCGATTACAGGTTGATAATAACGATTTGCCTCACGGCTGCGAGACTTGGGCGAAGATCCCGTGGGGGATAAAGCAGCGCTTGGGAATGATAGACAGCAGAAGGCTAATGTTTTGAATTGGGGCTAAACATGATAAGCTGTTGCAAATAATTCTTACTTAGTTCAGTCTGCCATCCTGATTTAGCCCTACCATGACGCTGATTCTCGACTTACCCAACTGGGATGAATTGCATGAGCAAGCCCCTGTTACTTACCCTGACCGCTCAATGGTTGATGAGTTTGAGGAACTTTTTGGTGTACCAGAATTTTTAGGGCAGGGCTACAGTCGGGAGATGGAATTGTTGCCCGGTGTATGGTTAAATTTCTCTGAATTTCAATATCAACAGGATTTACGGCTAAAGGTACCTGCCCACGAGCATCAGATTCAGATTTTAATTGTCTCTTCAGGGTTTGTAGCCTGCGACATTCATCCTGTCCTCGGTAGAACTCGCAGCTATTTTTCCGGCAGTGGAATTTCACCCAGTTACTTAGATCAGTTTCAGGGTGGACAGCAGGTTACTTATATTGATATTCAGATTGAGCCGGAGGTGCTAGAGTCAGTTTTTCTTGATAATCGCCAGCGCCAATCAGATGCGATCCGACAGTTGTTTAAGGGCGAGGAGTGGAAGGTGGCCTTCTATCCGCAAGTGACACCAGCGATCGCAGCGCTGGCGCGTCAGCTCTGGAATGTGCCCTATCGGGGTGCAGCAAAGCGGCTCTATCTTCAGGGGAAAGTATTTGAACTGCTGTCGATGTATCTTGACCTGATCTCAGAAGATGGAGTACGGCAGTCGGTATCACGGCTGAAACCAGAGGTGGTTGAACGGTTGCACTATGCTAAGGAAATTCTAACCACTCAACTTGCTCAACCTCTGTCATTACTGGAATTGGCAGAGCAGGTGGGGTTAAGTCATCGGTCGCTACAACGGGGGTTTCAGGTGCTCTTTGGCATGACGGTGATGAGCTATTTTCGACAGCAGCGCTTAATCCAAGCAGAACAACTCCTGCGTCAGGGAAATCAGACCGTAACCGAGGTGGCGATGCAGGTTGGGTATGGGCATTTGGGACATTTTGCCAGCGCGTTTAAGCGGCAGTTTGGCATCACCCCCAGCCATTGTCTGGTGGGGAAGAAGCAGATAGAGCACCCTTGATCCGCTACCTTGCAGTTCTGAGTACGGCTGCTGCCGTTAGGTTCAAGCCAGGAAAAACTGAAGAAACGATCAACTGGTCGCCGCGCAGGATTTGCCGTTCATAGCGACCGTCTTGGCTCAAGACACACAGGGTTAAGGTTGGCTGCTTCGGACGACCAATAAACAGCTCACCGCCCAATCCCTGGTAATCAGCAATCCAGTATTCTGGAATGCCCAGCAGAGCGTAGTCTTCAAATTTACGGGCGTAGTCATTTTGCCAGTTGCTACTGACGACTTCAGCCACAAACTTGATCGTGCGACCCAATGTCACAATCGGCTGATCATTCCATAATGGCTCTTGAGCTAGCGCCTCTCGGTCTAGGACAATCACATCGGGGCGAAATCCTGTACCAACGGTAAGCGGCTTAATCAGGCAGCGATGGGGGATGAAGTAGTTGAGTCGTTGCTGGACAATTTCACAGTTGAGCCATTGCCCAATTCCTGCCGCAATTTCCTCATGGGGGCCGGTGGGTTCCAAGTCGAAAAGCTCTCCATCGATCAATTCATAGCGATCGCTCTCCCCATACTGGGCAAGAAAGTCCGCAAAACTAAGTTGGGTCAGTCGGATGAATGGGTTGGTGACAAGTCTCATCGCTGGTTTACTGTTGCCCTAGTTTTTCGTCATGGCTGGGCTGCTTAGCCATAGGTGTTGCTTGCCTCTATCTTAAGCACTCTCAGGTCGTCTGATGGACTTAAAATCCAGCTTTGTGGCAGAGCAGTCTTGACCAAGTGGCAATTTTGGGATTATGGTTGGCAATTTTTGGATAGACACCCCTAGAGCAACTTCTTTACACTAATTCTCGATTACTTAATACAAGTAATTTTCAATAGAGTGGTTATGGGTGGAAGGAGTTGGCAATGGGTGCAGAGCGGTCTACGGTACGGGTATTGTGGGCGATCGCCGTCGCAGGCAGCGCGATCGCAAGTCTGACTTTACCAGGAAAAGCAGAAACGGGATCTCCTCAAGCGCTGATTCCCCAAGGGGATATAGCAGAATCAAAGTCTGTGGAACAGCCACCCATCTCTGAGCTACAGGACATTCAACAATCCGCCACCACGGTCAGAGACTGGGTTGCTCAAATTGAAGCAGCCACAGTGCAAGTCACTAGCGTCAAGCTGGAACAAACTGAGTCTGGGCTAGAGATTGAGCTAGAAACCGCAGAGGGTAAACCCCTACAGGTGGATGCGACAAAGTTTCGAGCAGAAGGAAATAGCCTAATTGCGGAGATTCCCAATGCGATACTGGCCCTGCCAGAGGGGCAAGCGTTTACCGCAGAGAACCCAACAGCGGATATTACAACAGTGCAGGTAGTACAAGAGGGTAGCCAAATTCGGGTGAGGGTGGTCGGGAAAGAGGCGCTGCCCAAAACCGAGGTGACACTGAAGACAGGAGCCTTTGCCTACAGCCTTAACCCAGAAACAGAAGAAGCTGAAGAAGAACTTATCGTCACAGGTGAAGGAGAAGGACGCTATTTTGTGCCTGATACTTCCACTGCGACTAAAACCGACACCCCGATCCGCGATATTCCTGCTTCGATTCAGATCGTACCGCAACAGGTGATCCGCGATCGTAATGTGAGAAGTGTTACAGAAGCAGTAGAAACCGTCAGTGGTGTTGTTGATGCTGGGGAGGGAACAGTTAGAATCATTAGAGGGTTTTATCAAGGAGCTGGCACAGCAACAAGTCTCCGAAATGGCTATCGAGTGGGAACTAACTACTCGCTTCTCCAAGAAGAACCGATTGTAACGATTGAGCAAGTTGAAGTATTGAAGGGGCCCGGTTCCGTCTTATTTGGCGCTCTAGAACCCGGTGGAGTCATCAACACAATTACCAAAAAGCCGCTGAGAGAGCCTTATTACAAGCTTGGTTTTGATGCGGGCAATTACGGATTCTATCAGCCAAGCATTGATTTATCGGGATCTTTGACTGCTGACAGAACAGTTCTCTATCGATTCATTACCGCCTACAAAAGTGCAAACAGTTTTATAGATTTTGTCAGCACAGACAACGTCATTATCGCACCTTCAATCACACTGAATTTGGGAGATAGAGTAAACCTGAATTTATACTATGAATATAGTAGATTCGTCGGAAATCCTTATATACCTAGTAATATAACTGCGGTACGTAGTGATGGTAGTCTTCTGGCGCGAAACCTTTTTTTGGGCTATCCTGACATCTCCTATAACGAAGGAATCAGCCAAAAGTATGGCTACGAGCTAAAGTATAACTTTAGTGACAACTGGCAGATTCGCAACGCCCTTTCTATCAACAATGTCAATTGGCCGAGACAACTCTTTAGCCTTCCCAGCGGACTTGTGGACGATCGCTTTGTAGAAATTTTCTTTACTGATCGCTCCTATTCGGATAACAATTATTTTGGACAGATCGACCTGCTTGGGAAGTTCAACACAGGTTCGATCTCACACCAACTTTTAGTGGGCTTCGATTTTAACCATTTTTCTGAAAATTTTAGAGCTTTTGATGCTCAAATGCCGCTACCTCCTCTAGATTTGTTTAACCTGAACTACGATATCCCAGCACCCGAATTAGTTCCAGGTTTTAGGTTCAAGCAACTGACTCAATCCTATGGAGTCTACTTTCAGGATCAGATTACATTTAGTAAAAACTGGAAGCTCCTGATTGGCGGTCGCTATGATTGGGTGTCTAATGAATTTGAATCACTGGTTGATGATGCTGATACACCAGCGACAAGTGATGGTGCTTTCAGTCCACGCATTGGGTTGGTGTATCAGCCAAATGATACTGTCTCTCTCTATGCCAGCTATAGTCGCTCTTTTCTTCAAACTACAGCATTCAGCTCAGACCAAACATTTAAGCCAACCAGAGGAACTCAGTATGAAGTCGGTATTAAAACTGATTTTTTAGATAAAAAACTTTCAGCAACCTTAGCTGCCTATCAGATTACAAAGACAAATGTAACAACCCCTGATCCTGACCCTGAGCGAGCGTTGCTTGGGTTCTCTATCCAAACTGGGGAGCAACGGAGCCGCGGGATTGAGCTAGATGTTGTAGGTGAGCTTTTACCGGGATGGAAAGTAACCGCTGCCTACGCTTATACGGATGCAAAAGTAACTCAGGATAACAGCATTCCGGTTGGGAATTGGCTTTATGGTGTACCCGCCCATCAAGCAAGTTTGTGGACAACTTATGAGATCCAGAAGGGCGATCTGAAGGGGTTAGGATTTGGCTTGGGTCTGTTTTATGTGGGTGAGCGTCAAGCTGATTCAGCAAATACATTACAACTAGAGGGTTATCTTCGGACTGATGCGGCACTTTACTATCGTCGAGGTGGGCTTAGAGCAGCACTCAACGTCCGCAATTTGTTTGATACTGACTATGTCAGCTTCGCAGATAATAGCAGCACTTTTGTTCAAAGAGGTGCACCGTTTACTATTACTGGTTCTATCAGTTGGGAATTTTAATTTAGCTTTATCCTATAAATTCCCCAAACTTGAGGCATTTTCAAGGAATGACTTTCCTGAAATTGGACTTTTATACCATTTTCATTGTCCCAGCACGCTAGTCGAAACTACCCACTTTAGTGGGAGGCTTTAGCTGCTACACACTTCTGACCCAAAAGACTCAGGGTCTTGCCGTTTAGAGATCTGAGCTATAGCCGTTAGTTAAATTAACAGCGAAGCCAGAGACCGGGACTTTTAGTCCCTTCCTAACCTCTGGACTTTCAGTCCAGAGTGGTTAAGTTAGCTTTGCACTGTTTAAAATTAGTGAACTACCCTCAGAGAATAGCTTTCAAGTCAAATGCAAATAGTGCAGGTTGATTTGAAATTGGTATTAGGGCACCCTTTGAAAAAAAGCATTAGTTAAATGCTGATTTAGCAGCATAAATTTGCTTAAGTTGCCTACAGGCTTGGGCGATCGCCTCCACCCCACCAAATCATCCTGTTCCCTAAAACCTCCAAACAATTTGAGCAACGTAGGCATAATTCTAGGGGTTGCAAGCAGCGTGTGCTTTTGACCCGCGATCGCAAACGGAAGAGAGGCAGAACAGTAAAATAAAGTAGGTGACGATACAGCGTAAATATGGCAGCGAAAGATCGGTTTCACGAAGCGGTCAGGAGGGCACTCGAAAAAGAAGAGTGGGTCATCACTGACGACCCGTTGAAGATAGAGATTGGTGGTACAAAATTTGAGATTGACTTAGGGGCTGAACAAATTTTGGCCGCAGAAAGGGCAGGTGAAAAAATTGCTGTCGAAATCAAAACCTTTCTAGGTGACTCACCCGTTGCTGATTACCATACAGCGCTGGGTCAATTCCTTAACTATCGTCTTGCTTTAGAACTGAGTGAACCCGACCGTATTCTATATTTAGCTATTCCGGTTGCCGTTCATCAAGCCTTTTTTCAACGCGAATTTGCTCAGCTTTCTGTCGAACGATATCAGATCAAGCAGCTCATTTATAATCCTGTTCAGGAGGCGATTGTGCAATGGATATAAACTTTTACCGTCAGTGTATTCAAACACTGCTCAGCAATTATGCTGCCATCCCGATTGCCAATGGAGACATTGAATCACAAGTGGTTTTTGATGTGCCACGCGATCGCTATCAGATTATGAATGTAGGCTGGGATGGCGATCGGCGTGTTCATGGCTGCGTTCTGCATCTAGACATTAGAGATGGTAAAATTTGGATTCAACATAACACAACTGAGCTTCTGATTGCCCAAGACTTGGCAGCAATGGGAATTCCTAAGCAAGACATCATATTAGGATTCCAAGCTCCTTACGTGCGAGAGTACACTGGATTTGGTGTAGCCTAAACCTAGCTACTGCACCTCTCCTTCAAAGGCTTGCTTGAACCAGCAGTGCATGACCAATTTGGTGGATAATCGGGGTCAATTCTCTGCGATCGCAAAAACGCCTCTAGCCGCTTCCATTGCTAGAAGTTGGAAAAGATCGGCACGACATATCCCTCTTCACAGATCCGTAGCATTGAGCAATTTCAGAGTTGACATTGTAAAAATCTCTAGCTGCTGGACTGCTCAAACAAATACACGTCGTCTTTTTTGTACTGTAATCTAACTCTCGGTTGCTGGCTTAAGTCATTGACCAAATCTTTGTAGACTTGTGGATCGGCAGCCCAGCCTGGATGTCGGGTATTAATCAGGACATAGTGAAATTTGCTAAATCCATTCTCCGCTTGGACTTTCTGGTAGTTATAGCCAATCGTCTGACGATGGGTTAAGTGGGGGGCAATGATATCGGTTGTAAAAACGCTGTCTGTAGGATTAACTAGGGCGATCGCCTCCCTCGTCGCGGATAAATTATCAAGATGGTTAAGGTAGTTTGAGCCGAAAAACCAAACTTTACCTAGGGCCGCAAACCCAACCAGCGACCATAAAATAATCGCCCGTCTGCTCTGTATCCAGGCTTTGCCAGCCGCCAAGCTAGCAATTAAGGCCACCATCAAAAACGGAATAATCGGCAAGGAATAATGCAAAATCACGTTTTTCTGCGAAGCATGATCCGCCAGCAAATTTAGTGCCAAACAGGGAATTGCCGCAATTAAAGGGGCCATGTAGCGAGGGCGTAGCCCCCAAACTACGGGCGCTAGTAATAGCGCCAAGTATTCAAAATTAAGGGGCGAGAAGAGATTTGCCAGAACCACCTGCGGTTTGGCAAGAAAAATGTTTAAAGTGTCCGCAAAAGAACTGCCAAAATAGCTGTAGCGATAGAGATGTCGGTTAACAAGCGCTGCCTCAGTGCCAAAAAAAGGAATAATTAGCTTATTGGCAATGAGGAACCAGGCAATCCCGCTTGCAATTGCGATCGCCCCGTAAACTCGGCGCTTTTCAAATAACAGTAGCCACACCCCTAGCCCAAACACGGTCAAAGCTAAAACGGCCTTACAGCCCAACACCAAGATAATGCTGAGACAGAACCAAACCGTTCTGTTTGCCCTGGCAGCTAAAATTGCCGTCAGCAAAGCCGGCAGAGCAATCACGTCGGGATGAAAATCCGCCAGAGCGCTGTTGTAAACGACGGGATACAAGAGATAAACCGCCACCATTGCCGTCGCGAGGTGTTCTTTTAGCCCTGCCTGCACCGCCAGTAAATAGGTGGGAATTGCCCCCAAAGCCAGGGCGATCGCCTGCACAGCAAACAGCCAGTAGACGCTGGGATAAACTTTGTAGAGTAAAGCAATAAAATACAAAATCCAGGCCGCATGATCTGCCAAAACATGGAAGCCCAGCACAGAGGCGATCGGCGGTTTTCCTTGGCTGATCAGATAAACGCCTTGATCAAAAAAAGCTAAATCTCCCGATGAATTAAATAATTCATGCCTGAGAACACTAGAGACAAACATGAATAAAGCACTAATGCCGACGGCCAGAAAAACAGGATGCTTTTGCAGATTTCTAATCAAGGTGGCTTGGTGAATCGGATGTGTTGGCTTTATCATACTCCGAGAAAATAATTGCTCCTGGAATCAGACAGACCAAGATAAACAACGAAGGTTTTTTTGGCAAGGAACATGTTTCTAGACAATTCTTTCCTGTCTACTGAAGCCCTGTAGCACTTCTAAAAACTGTCCCAAAAGATGTAGTGGCTGATCTGATTTCGGTCTATTCTCACTGTATTGTTTGTCTTGTCGGTCAATATGGGCGAAACACCAGCACTCACTCAACCGCGACGCCGTCGAACAGTGATCCTACTGCTCGGACTGGCAATTCTGGTCAGACTTGCCTGTGTTCCCAATCGATCTTACGACTACATGTCGTTTCTTGACCCCTGGTACGAGTTTATTCAGGCCAATGGCGGATTAAGCGCCCTCAAACAGAGCTTTGCTGACTATACCCCTGCCTATCTCTACTGGCTGGTGATTGCCTCTGGCCCCCTCGCCTGGCTGCCCAAGCTTTTCTCGATCAAGCTGTTGGCAATGGGGGTTGATTTTCTCTGCGCCTTTTTTGTTTACAAACTGGTGCAGCTCAAATACCCAAATCAAGACTCAACACCTACCCGCCTGCGAAATCGCCCGATCGCTGCCTTTTTCACAATCCTGTTTGCGCCAACAATTCCGCTCAACAGCGCCCTCTGGGGACAGTGTGATGTTCTCTACACGACGGGCTTGGTTGCTTGCCTCTATTTTTTATGCATTAACAAAAAAACTTTTGCTCTGATTGCCTACGGGTTAGCCTGCTCTTTCAAGCTGCAATCGATCTTTTTAGCCCCGTTCTTGTTTATTTTATTTTTGAAGAAAAGAATTGAATGGTGGCGTTTTTTGCTGATTTTCGGGGTTTACTTCGTCACCGTGATTCCGGCTTGGTATGCTGGCCGCCCGCTGCTTGAACTGCTGTTGATCTACTTTAATCAGGCGACTCAGTACAAAGAGCTAACCAAAATGGCTCCGAATATTTACCAGTGGATTTCCAACGATCATTACAGCACCGTGATGCCGTTGGGAATTGGTTTGACCTTGGTGACTGTTTTGATCATGACCTGGGTGATTTACCACAGCAAAGTCCAGCTTAAGCCTGAATTTATGGTGACGCTCAGCTTTGCCTCTGTGATTGTGATGCCCTATCTGCTGCCGAAAATGCACGATCGCTACTTTTTTCCGGCAGACGTGAACTCGATTATTTTTGCTTTTTACTACCCGCAGTATGTCTGGATGCCCGTTGTCATGCAAATAGCCTCTGCCATCAGCTACGCCAACGGCGACTTGACCCCACTGATTAAGGTTTGCTCTCTGTTTGTCGGCGCAGTCGTCTTCGTAACCCTCCAGCATTTGTATAAAACTGCGATTCAGAAAGCATAGACTTGCAACTTGTGTGCAAGCGATGCTGTGTTTAGGTTCTGCTTGAAAACTTCTTGGCAAGGCCTCCGAGAGTCATATTTTCAGCGATCGCATCGTGGGGAATTAGCACATAAGTCCAAGGCTTGCCGCCATGCTGCTGCATATAGTCAGTGGCTTGCTGGCACCAGCGCACGGCCACTTCTTTTTTAGCCAACACTTCAGCATCAGTGATCTGGCTGCTCATTTTGGGTTCCAGCATGTGGATAGCTGTCTCGGCTTCAGCAACAAAGTCGGGTTGATACTCGCGATCTTCACCCTGCCAGCGATAGAAAATTTGAAACTGTCCTTTGGCGGGACGAAACCATTTGAGGGCATCGCGCTCTAGGAGCATTGCCAGCTTGCGTTCGGCATCGGACTGAAATTTTTGTTCTAGGTACAAACATTTTTCAAACCCGCCAAAGAGATACTTTGCCATGTTGCTTTTGTCCGCTGGCGCTTGGCGATAGTTGAGCAGGGGTTGGCTGGTTGATGTGGTGTAAGCGCTTGGCTTCAGAGCAGTGAAGCCTCGGCTAATCTTAACGTCATACTCTACAGGGGCCTCCCAGAAATGGTTTTCCATTTGGGAATGGATAAAACGAGCAATGTCGCGCTGATGGAGCCGTAGCACTTTACGGGTGTCTTGTTCAGAAAGGTAGTGTTGGAGGTGATGCACCACTTGTCCAGCTAGGTTATAGAGCAAATCAGCGTGTTCGTCGTAGGCAATATCGTCAAAGTTGACGAGGCCGCTCACCACATAGTCTTCAAGCTGCGCTTCTTCGATGCCGCCTTCCCCTAGCCCCAGTATTTCCTGGGTTGGAGTTCTGAGGTGTTGAATCCACAGTTCATCGGCGGGGGCTTGATAGTTGAGGCTAGTGAGGTCAAGGCTAAAGGGATGAAATCCGGTTTTAACTTCATCTTTGGGCACTAACTGAATACGCGGAATATCAATGGTTTGCTGAATCACTAGTTCAGCCGTTTTGGCAACAATCTCTGCAATATTCGGCTGCTCAAGAATGCCTTCTAGTTCAAGCTGCGGGGCTTGGTATGCGGCCTCGACGGCTTCTTTGACCTTAGCCTGCACGGTGGGACTTAGCAGATGAGCTGAGGTGGGGACGGTTTCAGGCTGGCGTTCAAGCTGGCGAATGACTTGGTAGGCCATCTGAGCAATTTTTTGGTCTACGGGAGTGGTGAAGACGGGCTGTGGAGGTAGCTGTGCCGTAGTAGCTGATGAGGTTGCAGTGGGTGCTGCGTCTGAGGGTTGCCAGCCAAGCTGACGGTCAAGAATGGGTTGGGAGACGACGGTTACAGTGGTTTGGGTTAGGGTTTCTGGGGCAAGAATGACTTGCTGGAGACGGATTTGGGAGTCCGGGCGGTTGGCTTCATCGATAATCTCTTGGAATTTATCGTGGGCGATGATGTTGAGGCGATCGACGGATATGACACCAGTGCGTTTGCCGTAGGGGAGGCGCAACCCCCGTCCGATCGACTGCTCAATCAAAATCCGGGCGTTAGCAGCGCGGAGGGGAATGATGGTATAGAGGTTGGTGACATCCCAGCCTTCTTTGAGCATGTTGACGTGGATGACAATCTCAGTCGGTTCATCGGTGCGCTCAACATTAAGCAGGCGATCGATCATCTCGTCTTCTTTGCTGCCTGTGGTGCTGGAGTCTACTTGGATCACCTTGTTGCGATAGCGACCTAGAAAGAACTCTTCGGACTGAATCAGCGTGGCCAGTTGAGCGGCGTGAGTAGTATCGCGGGCAATCACAAGCACGAAGGGTTTGACAATGGGGTTGCCAGTTTCACGGGCGTAGGTTTCGAGTTCAACTTTGATGCTTTCGTGCAGGCGCACACCATCTTCGAGTTTGAGGCGCTCAATTGCTTCGGCAGACATGCCAGCGGGGTTAAAGTCTTTACGGGTGACGACAGCGGGTTCTTTGACTAAGCCGTCTGCCATTGCCCGTCCGAGGGGGTAGTCGTAGATGACATTTTTGAACTGAATTGCGCCTTTACTGGTTTCTACAAACGGAGTGGCGGTGAGTTCTAGACCCAGAATTGGCTTGAGTTCGTTGATAGCGCGAATTCCAGCCGAAGCGCGGTAGCGGTGGGACTCGTCCATCAGAATCACGAGGTCATCCAAATTGGCTAAGTAGTCAAAGTAGCTTTCGCCAATGTACTCTGACAGGCGTTTAATGCGGGGGCTTTTGCCGCCCCGGACTTCGGAGTTAATCTTGGAAATATTGAAGATATTGATTTTGCACCGGACAAAATCAGTGATGGTAGCTGCTTTTTCATAGTTGTCGCCTGTGATGATTTCAGGAGCATCGGTGGCAAATTCTGAAATGCCTTTGAAAACGTATTTTGCAGTATTAGGCGTGAAGTCAGTGATCAGTTTGTTATAGATGGTGAGGTTGGGAGCCAAGACAAAGAAGTGTTTGAAACCGTGGGCGAGGTGCAGGTAGGTGATAAATGCGCCCATGAGCCGAGTTTTGCCCACGCCTGTTGCTAGGGAAAAGCAGAGGGAGGGAAATTCGCGCTCAAAGTCTGTGACGGTGGGATATTCGCTTTGAATGGCAGCTAGTGCAGTGTCTCTATTACTGTTTTGTTTGGAGGGCAGGATTTCGCAAAGGCGATCGAGGATTTCGAGGGAATCGCGTTGGGGTGGGCGCAAGCTGAGGCGGCCGGAGATGGCGTTAACATGGCGATTCATAGATCAAGACCTCTTCTGCTCTCTGAGAAATTTAGGGGGCACTGCTGATTTCAACAATCAAATCCCCCTGATTTAGGCGTTCTAAAGCTTCGGGCAATGTAGCCATCAGCAGTGTTCTCAAATTGCGGTTTGTCACGTTGCCGCAGGTTAACCACAAAATTTGAGGCGGTGCCCCTAAACGACAGACGAGATCTACAAAGTCAACATCTTTTGTCATAATGACGGCATTTTCAGCCCCTGCTGCCGCAAAAATATCAATATCTTGAGCGTCCCGCAGTCCGATCTCTCTCAATGCAGTTGCTTCTACAGCGAAGGTCGCTGACAGCCAACTTGCTAAGGTTGGCGGAAGCTGAGCATCGATCCAAATTTTCATGCGGTAAGTCTAGAAAATTCAGTCCGTCGGGCAGCAAAGAGCAGGCAGGCTTGAATATCTGCGGGTTCTAGGTCAGGGAAGTCTTCTAAAATTTCTGTGGCGGTTACGTTCTCAGCCAGCATTTCTAAAATATCGCTGACTCGAATCCGCATCCCTCGGATACAGGGACGGCCACCGCACTGACCGGGGGTTTGAGTAATGCGCTTAAGCAAGTCTGAAGTTGAATTCATGGGATTGCCTCTGTAAAGTTGTTATTGATCACAGTCTGCTCGAATTAAGTCCGTACTGTCGGGGAGGTCAAAGTCAGTGGGGTTGCCTCTAAGGCAATCGCGAATTTTGGCCAACGCCTCGTCTGTTGATTTTTGAAGATTGGCTACGCAGTGCGTAGCCGATTCAGGTTTCTGGTTTTGCTCTTCATTCTTCATAGGTTTAGCTCCATCTGGCCAGGTTTGGGGGGCGCTTGGGGCAGGTTTTCAACCTTAAGGCTGTAGTCATCGTGACCCCATTCGCAACGGGAGAGGACTTGTTTGGGAATTTTTTTGACGGTCAGGTTGGGGAATTTATCGGCTTTGCCGCGAAAGGCCATGCACAGCACGAGTAGGGTGCGGTCTATGCCCACTTCTTCGCTCAGGTGGGCAAGTTGGTCGTGGCTGAGGGTTTGAGTGGTGATGTAGATGAAGTCGCGCTCTGTGGAGTAGCCTTGCTGCCAGTAAAAGGTGTCGGAGGGGGCATAGGTGAAGCCTTCCAGTTTACAGAGGGCTTCAGCAAGCATGGCGGGATTATAGGTTTTGTTAATTACCCAGTTGCCCCATTTATCTTTTTCGAGTAGGGAGGGGGCGAGGCGATAGTAGCGAAACCCACCGCCGCCTTGCCAACCGACGGCTTCGGTAATACCGCCTTTGTCTTCACCATCAATCACTTTTTGGAGGCGGGGGATGATATGGGTGTGGCAGTGTTCGCCCAGTTCAATCATGATCCAGCGGCGACCCATTTTGTGGGCAACTGCGCCTGTAGTACCGGAGCCAGCAAAGGAGTCAAGGACGCGATCGCCTTGCTCAGTGCAAATTTGCAACGCACGACAAATTATGTCTTCAGGCTTCGGTGTAGCAAATACACCTTCCTCGCCAAAAAGCATTTTTTGATGAGCTTTAGTTTGGCGCGTAGTATCAAGATCATTCCAAATAGTTGGATAAGGACGAGATGGATTATCTGCCGCAAACTCGCGAGTGTAGGGAACCCATCGCTCAATGCCATTCTGGCTGCGATTTTTCCAAATTAGTTCTTTTCTTGCAATCAGTTCTTCGACTCCTTTCTTGCCAATAGCCCAGCAAGCTTCTCTCCCATCATCATGAATTGGAAACACCTCAGTCCCATCAGGAGAAATGACTGGGAAAAACATTGATGGACGATCTGATCTCAAACTATTTTTACCATTTTTCTTCAAAAGTCGATCTCTGTAAGGACGATCCGACTCTGAATCTGGTTTTCGATAAGCTTCAAGAATTGAGTCATCTATTTTCTGTTTAAATTTGACCATTTCTGATGTCTTTGCAAAACAAAGAACATACTCATGGTCAGGTGTAATCGGCACTTTGTTGTCGTTGGGACTATCAACCTTTTTCCATATAAATGATGTAACGAAAGATCCTCGACCAAAAACCTCATCGCATAATACCTTCAAATAATGAGCCTCGTTATCATCTACAGTTATCCAAAGCGATCCATCTTCTGATAACAGCTTGCGGATAATTTCTAGCCTGTCACGCATCATTGACAGCCAAATCGAATGCTCTAACCCATCGTCATAATGGGTAAATGCACTGCCCGTATTGTAAGGTGGGTCAATAAAAACACATTTGATTTTGCCTGTAAACTCTGCTTCCAACGCCTTTAGTGCCAGCAAGTTATCGCCAAAAATCAGCCGATTATCAAAGCTGTCATTTTCTGTTACTCGATGGGGCGCATGGTAAGACTTGGCTGGGTCTTCTAGCAAAATGCGCGGCTCCAGCTTCGGCCGATGCTCCTTACCAATCCAAGTCAGTTCTAGCTTTGGTTTCGCAGTCATTAAAAATGAAATTTTAGAATAGAGCGAGTAGTTTGATAATGCCTATCTAACGGAATCAAACGGAATCATTGGATAACCTCGTTAGTTTCAAGAACGTTCTTTGATCCGCTGCTGTAACCGATCAATCACCGCAACACTTAAAGCATCTTCTGGCTCCACAGATTCTCTTTCAGCCAAGATAGACTTGACTTCATCGCTAGACCCTTGCCTTAGCGCCTGTAATAGTACAGCAAACTCCTTCTGTTGCTGGGCCGCATCCTCAGCAACGGGCTGAATTGAATATGCCGACGAAACTTGTCGAGTCAGTGCATAAGTAATGTATTGATTCAGAGAAACTCCCTCCCCTTCAGCCAAGTGAGCCAACTGATGATGGAGGGTTTCAGGCAATCGCAAGGTTAACCGACTCATATAAAACTCCATTAAGACGCTAATTTGATCACTAACTCAGTCGGAGTCATCACCTGTAGACCTAGGGAGACTTTCGCCCTCTGGAAATCTCGAATATTTGATGTAACTACTATTGCACCTGCATTCATCGCACAATCAATGACAAGATCATCCCCAGGATCAGGCGATGTGGGCCGCCATGAGTAGTAAATCGCTGTAAACTCAACCTTTCCCAGAAGTGCAGACAAAACAGGTTGGAGCTTCTGCCAGCGAATTTCTGAAAGCTTTCGAGATAAGACATCCTCATACTCATAGGCAAGTGCAGTAGAAACGCAAACCTGAATTAACCCTGCCAACCATGCATCAATGATTAATCCCGCAGCACCACCCTGCTTTGTTAGCCCCTCAAAAACTACGTTGGTATCAATAACAACTCGAAATTGCAAATCAGCAGCCATGACACCACTATAGCACCATTTATAGTGTCACAAAAGATCGGAATCTGTAGAAAAAGGGACTTGTGGTGGAGTCTGTGCTAACTTCGCCAACAAAGCGCCACGTAGCTGCTGACAATCAGCGGCACTACTAAAAATAGAGCGAAAATGCCGAGTCTGCTCAAAACCCTCAACACTGCCCGCAGCAGATTGACGTGACACATACCCCTTCGCCTCACATACCGTCCAAAGCTCCTCGGCGAATTCTATAGTACGCTGCGACACAGCCATTACCTCATCAACCGTCAGATTCAGGTCATCCCCTCGCTCAGGATACAGTTTGATAAAAATCACCATGAGCACTAGCCAGCGCGCATTCTCAAAAAAAGCCTTGCGAACTCTAGTGCTAGACCTACCGCTATCCTGCATTGCCTTGATCACTAGTCGCTGAGCCTGCACTGCCCGCCAGACTGCCCGTGCCGATCTGTCTGCCCGAAACACCTGTGCATAGCGAGAACGAGACAAATTTTCAGGCGGATAGATTTCATCCATCGACCAAAGAGAACGCCGATTGACTAGAATGCGGGCACAAAAATCATCGCAATCCGATGACCTAGCCAAACAGGCTGATGCTGTTGTTGCTTCATCAAGCGTAAAGTTTGTCTCGTCTGGTGTCGGAGTATCCACATCATCTTTGTAATGGTAGGTAATTCCTGATAACAAAAGCTGGTTCGCAATTCGGGCTTGCTGCTCATCTTGGGCCACAAAATCCCGTAAACCAATTTGATTTTGAAAGTTTGTGCTTCGAGTGATGGTTTCAGCAAAAGCCCGATCATCCTCACATCGTTGTAGCGAAATCACCTTGATCAAAACATTCCCATCGGGTGTAGAAGCCAAAGTTTGGTTAAAAAACTCAGCCACAGAACCTAGTGTTTGTGCCCCATTCACAATAGCTAAACCGTAGGCTGTAATTCTTTTGAACTCAGCATTAGCACGATCAAGATTATTCACCTCAAGCCTTTCGCAGTAAGCGGTTAGTCCATTATTCAAGTAAAAAAAATGGTGTGGCTCTTTCTGAATTGTGGTTAGAATTTGGGTATTTACATCCGTGCTGCCCTTGTAGGCTCGGATGTTTGCCACCACAAGTCGTTTGCCGTGCTGAGCATAAAGATCGGCTAAATCCTTGAGTGGCAGTAGCCCGAAAACAGTTTCATAGGGTTTTGTCACCCAACCAGGCTTCAAAAGCTTAAGCTCTAACTGCGGCACACCCGGCCCTATATCTGCACCAATTAGCCAACCGTGAACCGTTGTGAGATTGCAGGATTGAAATTCAAAATAGTTATCTTCGCCAGAGCAAAATCGCTGTCTAAGATCTTCAAACAAACTCAGCCGATCATCTGAAACGAGGTTAATCCCGGAGTACACCAAAATCGCGCGCACCTGACCCGCTTTTTTAAGCTGAACTTCAATTTCAGGACGACGTTTTTGCCACTCTGAATTCAGCTTAAAGTTCTCAAACTTTCCTTGAAGCAGATTTTCGAGTCCAGCTTTAAAGCTGCCCACTTCTTTCAGTTCTGGTTCTCCGCGACCATTAGTAAGATACTTTGACTGCACTGCGAAGAGGGTTGCGTTAGAAGCAACATAGAAAATCGCGTCAATTCCGCCATCTCCCCCACCATCCACAATAGATTCAGCCGCTTCTTCAAAAGAGCAGCCTGCCAGTTTATGAATCGCGTAAGCAGCCAGTGCTCTTGATAGAAAATTAGTCTCGCGATCTTGTGGCTTGCCAGAAACTGCTTCTGCCAGTTTTCCTGTGAAGATAGCTCTCAACTTCTTGGGAAGCTCTAAAATCTCAACTGGAATCTCTGCCGTCATGAAAGGCTCCAGCGAATGGTAAATAGGCACTGAAGTTCGCTCTTTTGCTCTAGCTTGCCTTCAATTTGGGCAATAAGCTCGTCCCGCTGACGATCGACCTCATCCTGCGCTTCAAATAGCGATCGCCGTTTCTGGTTCCGCTGCTTCTCCAGTTCCTTGAGCTGCTTTTGCCCTGCCAGTTTGGCCTCTAAGGTTAGTGCTGCCGTTGCAGCTCGTTTAGCTTCCCTGATCTGGCGATCGAACTCCTTAATTTCCCGCTCCAGCACCACCTTTAAATCTTCAGCCCAACCATCTAATTTTTTGGCTTCAGCCTCAAAAAAATCGGCATTCCGTTTAGCAATCTGCTGCTGAATGGCGCTCAGCCGCTGTTGAGTTATTGCGTCTAGACGAGAAAGGGCGATCTCCTCCTCTAGTTCACCTATCCGACCTGGTATACACAACAACTTCTGTACCGTATCTTCTTCCAATATCTGCCCCCCATCAGTCATAGTTGCAAAAATCAGATAGTCCTCCGTCTGATCCAAAGCCTCAACCGTCAGAACCGATAAGCTCAAATCGCCGCTTTGCCCCAGTAAAGTCTCCAAAACGCTAACCTTACTGCCATAGGCCGCATAGTCAAACTGAATGACAATAGGAGATAACACACGCTGCTTCGCCTGCTCAATTAGCGCATCTGCCAGAGGATGCCCCATCCGGTAGGTATAGGCTGTATCTGAACGACGCGGTAGCTCATACAGCCCCAATGGAATTACTTCTGCCGTTAGACCCTCTGGCACCTTGTTTAAGCGAAACGCACCATTTTCTGAAAATTCAGCTTCCTGAGCCAACTCATGCTCAGTAAGCTGCATCAATAGACGCTCAAACCGACCTAATACTTCCTTCGACCTCTGATCGCTGATCTTCAGTTTGTCACAAACATCCTCGTCAAAATTTTCCAGCAATTTTTGTCGGGTTTGCGTCATCGCCTCATTAATTTCAAAGCTCAAATCCTGCTGAAGCCGATTAAATGCTGCCTCAATCTCATCTGGCTTTCGGCACCGCTGATAAATTTCCGCAATCCGCTTCTCAAAATCCACCCCAGACTCGATTGCCCCTAATACCTCATCACTGGTGCCAAATACGCCCTCAAATAGTTGAAACTTCTGCGCCAGCAGCTCAAACACACGGCGATCCGCTGCATTTTTTTGGTTCAAGAAGTTGACTACCACCACATCATGCCTTTGCCCATAGCGATGACAACGGCCAATCCGCTGCTCAATCCGCTGGGGGTTCCAAGGCAAATCGTAGTTAACAATCAGCGAACAAAACTGAAGGTTAATCCCCTCCGCTGCTGCTTCCGTCGCAATCATGATAGTTCCCTGCTTTCGGAAGTAGTCTACCAAAGCAGAACGCATATCCGCCGTCTTTGAGCCAGTAACCTGATCCGTCCCTTCATTCTGCTTCAGCCACCCCGTATAAATTGCCTTGGACTGATCATCATTATTGGTTCCATTAAATAGCAAAAGCCCGCCACCCCAAGGGCTATCTCTCAGCAGTCGCAGCAAATAGTCCTGCGTTCTACGAGACTCGGTAAAAACAATTGCTTTTTGGGCACCGCCATACTTAACCGTATCCGCAAATGCTTGTTCAAAGGCTTTTAGCAATGCGTTACCTTTCGCGTTATGCTCAATCGAAGCAGCTAGTTCCGCAAAAGCATCCAGTTCTAAAACCTCACTTTGGATAGCAGCCCGCTCCAGTTCAGAGATGGGTGCTCCATGCTCCTCCTCTTCCCACTCTTCAGCAATATCTGCCAGCCCCTCATAGTCCTCGTCTAGTTCATCGGTCAATGGTCGTAAATTCTCTTGCTGGCTCAATTTAGCCTTGAGCCGCTTGGATAGAGATATTAGCGTTCCAGCGATCGCAAAGGTTGAAGATGCCAACAACTTCCGCATCACCAACGTTGTTAATGCTCGTTGGCTGGCTGGCAGTGCCTGTAAATTATCGCGAGAGAGGTATTCAGACACCAGTTCATAGAGCTGCTGTTCATCTCGACTCGGCGTAAACTCCTCAAGAATGGCATGGCGCTGCGTAAAGGGAACATAAGCCATTACATCTCTACGTAACGTGCGATGGCAGATCGGCTTCAGTCGTACCTTTAGCATTTCGGATGCATACGGTTGACTCAAGTTAGAAAACTGTTCTCGAAAGCTTTTTAGATCCCCAAATACCTTCTCATCAATAAAGCTCACTAACCCAAATAGCTCTAACAACGAATTCTGCAGTGGTGTTGCTGTGAGCAAGAGTTTATGACGTCCTTGCAGCGTTTTTCTTAATGTATTCGCAATCACATTGGAGGTCTTATATACATTCCGCAGACGATGGGCTTCATCAATAACCACTAGATCCCAAGCAATATGCTCAATTTCATAAGCCTTATTGCGGGCAAACTGGTATGAGCAAATTACTACCGTATCTTTGCCTTCTGACTCAAAAGGGCGATCACAACCTTGTTTGAGGGCCGCGTTGTAAGTCTTCGCTTCCAGAATTGAACAGGGCACAAAAAACTTTTCAGTCATCTCTTGATGCCACTGCTTCCTTAGATTTGAGGGCGTAATAATCAAGATTTGACGCTTCCGCTCAGCCCATTTTTGGGCGATCACCAGTCCCGCTTCGATTGTTTTACCTAGTCCCACTTCATCAGCAAGTAGCGCACCCTTCGATAAAGGAGACTCAAAGGCAAACAGCGCCGCTTCAACCTGATGGGGATTCAAATCAACCCTTGCCCCAGCAAACGCACCCGCTAGCTTTTCCAGGCTATTTGATGAGCATCGCTTGGTTAGCTCATAGGCAAAATATTTGGTGTGATAGTGGGTTAGATTCATGAATGGATGAGCCACTGGTAGCAGAATTGAGAACTCAAACGCTTGACTCTCTCAAAAAACAGATTAATTGACATTTCAGATTTTAAGGATTTTTCCAATAAGCTGCAATCGATCTTCTTGGCCCCGTTCCTATTCATCTTGTTTTTGAAGAAAAAGATTGAATGGTGGCGGTTTCTGCTGATTTTCGGGGTTTACTTCATCACCGTGATTCCGGCTTGGTATGCTGGCCGCCCGCTGCTTGAACTGCTGTTGATCTACTTTAATCAGGCGACTCAGTACAAAGAGCTAACCAAAATGGCTCCGAATATTTACCAGTGGATTTCCAACGACTATTACAGCACCGTCATGCCCTTGGGGATTGGTTTGACCCTGGTGGCGGTTTTTATTATGACCTGGGTGATTTACCACAGCAAAGTCCAGCTCAAGCCGGAATTTTTAGTCACGCTCAGCTTTGCCTCTGTGATTGTGATGCCCTATCTGCTGCCGAAAATGCACGATCGCTACTTTTTTGCAGCCGACGTCAACTCAATTATTTTTGCCTTTTACTACCCGCAGTTTGCCTGGATGCCAGTTGTGATGCAGGTGGCCTCTTTGATTAGCTATGCCAACGGCGATTTGACCCCGCTGATTAAGTTTTGCTCCATCTTTGTCGGCGCAGTTGTCTTTGTCACCTTCCAGCATCTGTATAAAACCGCAATCCAAAAAGCCTAAGCTTGTGCCTCAGTTGGGAGCGATACAACGCATAGTTGCTTTATGTCCGATCCCTGACTACTTGGTTAGGGGCATCGTTGGGGGTTAAGCACCAACCGATCACCTGACAACTACTGCCAGTCCTCTTAAACGAAGCAGCATAACAAACGATTGCGACAGCGCCCCAGATCAGTTAGGAGGCTTTGCATTTCTCGTAGGGCTTTAAGACTTCCATCCTAACTGTCAAGCAGCCACAGCCCATTCGTCAGCCTGGGAGATTGCAGCGGCAGAGTGAGTCCCTGCTGTAAACCATTCACAATGATGGTCAGCATTTCAACCAATTTAGGATCCCAGCGATCGCCGGCCCACTGCTGGCACTGGACTAAGGCTAATTCAAGCTGGTCTTGCCACTCATCGACTTGCCCATCATTGATGGTTTTGGGAATTGCTAACCCGTTGACCCGCTGCTGAAAGTCAATTACCAAGCCTAGAATTCGAGACTCTAGTGGAATTTCATCACCGACCAGGCCAGCCGGTTCTCCATTGCCATTCCACCACTCGGTCTGATGGGCAATAATTTGAGCGATCGCCCGCAGTTTGGGCATTTGGCGGAGAGCTTGTACCCCCGGCACCAAGGCACAGGCCAGCCGAGAATGAGGGGCTGCTTGACTGGACACCGATGGAGCAATGATTTTTTGCGGCGTTCCTTGGAAAGGAGCCAACCGATGCAAAATACTGGCCAAGCGCAGCCGCTTAGCTTGCCAAGCCGGTAGATCGAGCAACTGGCAGATCATTTCCACCAGGGCTGTCACCTCAGTCGTTGCCTGGGGATTGTCTGGATCCATCAGGTCAATCAGTTGGGCGACGCGCAAGAAGGCCTGCACTTCGTTAGAAAGCAAGTTGCGGTCTAGCTGCTGAGCCGTCTGGACGGGCTGCAAGGTTTGCTGGTTGGCTTGCAGATAGTCCACCACCCGACTCACCACGCTGTAGAAATGCAGCGGATCAGCCTGCTGTGCTTCTGCCTGAATGGTTTGAACATGGGCTTGGAGCTGAACCTGGAGGTCTGGGTTGTAGGCACCAATATGGGCGATCGTCAAATCAATCGCTTCTTGAACCAGCTCCGTTTCAAACGTCCACAGCCCGTAGAACTTACGCTGCAAGTCCGACTCCGGCGGCTGATCGCCATAGTCTGCCAGCGACAGCTCTTGGCACAGCACCATCGCCGTATAGCTGGGGGAAAGAATCATTAAATGCCATTCCTGCGCCACCGGATCTTCAGGCGTTAGCTCCACCACAGTCACCTGCGATCGCTGGCTAGTCGGATGTTCATTAAAGCCAGCATCCGCCGCGGCCATAATCACCACCTGGCGAGTGTGGTCAGCAATCTGACCATAGCGATCGGCTTCTTCTAAATACCACTTGCCGCGCTGAAAGGCAGTCAACATCAGTGGAGGGCTATCTTCGCTTAAAACACAATCCTCTAGGGCATGACAAAGAGATACCAACGTGTTTTTGTAATAAACCCCAAAGTTGAGATGGCGCTTGCCAGTTTCTCCTCCCTGATGAGCAGCTTCTAGCAATTGCAGAATAGAACCCTCTAGCATTAAATCTTTTCATAAACGAATGCTTTCACTTATTGTAAGCCTTTGGTTAGAGGTAGAGGTTAAACATCAATGTCAATATTTTCATAGAGAGCGATGATTTTGATTTGAGCGGCAAATGCACTCAAGGACAATGTGACAGTCGGATCATCATATTTTGAGAGCAGCCATTGATTAGCAGCCGTTTTGACGTAGTGTTCCACATGGATACTGTACTGATCGATGAGCAGATATTCGCGAAAGCTGTCAATGCTACGGTAAGCAGAAAACTTTTCGCCGTGGTCATAATCTTGGGTTGATTTGAATAGCACTTCAGCAATAAAGCAGGGATTTGCCACGGTGTCGGTACGCCCTGTTTGAAGCTGTAGGGGTTTTTCGACAACCATCCGGGATAGGTGTAGAGATTGCGATTCCCCTGTGGGGAGGCTACGCCACCGGGAATCCACAGCCGTTGATCGGCTCCAAAAATCCGGTAGGGCTTGCCTCGTAGAGCAGATTTGAGCAGAGCCGCAAGATTAATTGCCAATTCATTGTGGTCAGGTGTGCCCCCGGTCATCGGAATAATAGCTCCATTGCGGTATTCACTGCGAGTTTCAGATGCAAGCTCAAGTTCAAGGTACTCCTGAGGAGTGTAGATTCGCTGTTCAAGTGCCTGTGTCATAGTCAGGGTTCGGCTTCTAATTTTTCAAGGGGTTGATTTAGTGCGGTAGGCGGGATGATGGAGGACGGCGTAGGTGCAGTGAAAGATGGCTGATTTGGTGATGGTCGTATCGCCATAGTGGGTCTGGAATTGGGTTAAGACCCAGTCAGTAATATTGTCGATCCGGTTTCCGTTTTCGTTATAGCGGTAGAGGGGCAGGCATTGAGAACCACCCATCGACATTACATCAGGAATGTTTTGAATGCCAAGACTAAAGAATGGCATTTCAGTTCCACTCTTTATCCAAATAGCTAAATTTTCATGTTCAAAATTAGGAAATATATTTGGTAACTGATAAGTTCTTCCATTAAAGTGGCTGTCAAAACAAACATTTACTTTAATGAAAGGTCTGTAGATCCCAAAAGTTATCTTTTTAATCTCAAATTCTTTCTTAATTCCACGTTCTAAATATTTTTCAAGATCAGCATCCCACTTAATATCTAACTCCTGTCTTACGCCGTTCTCTCATCGATCGCGGTACACCTCAACAAAATACTTCATCCGCTCAATCAGAGCTTCTTTTGAGAAGTCATAAACCCATTCATCTCGTTGAGTTTTAACCCCTGCTGAAAAAAGCCGAAAAACTGCCTCCTGCGGCTTTCCAGCCTTAACCTGCTTATCAATCAACGGCAAAAAACTATCAAAATCGTTATCAGTTAAATTAATCCAATTCGCCTTCTGATCCGGCGAAATGTGATCAAACGGAATCTTTTCAAACTGCATCCGCTCAAACCAGTCGAGCTTTTCTTCCTTCGTTTGCTCATCCTGCAAAGTAAAGTAGAAAATCTTTGCCTTGCTCATACCCACACCCGCTGAATAGAATACGCATCAAACTTCTCATCTCCACTAACGATATCCAACCCGTAATTCATCGCTTAGGCGACCAAAATGCGATCGAACGGATCGCGATGTTCTGGCATCAATGGCAAATTGATGTAAGTTTGCGTATCTTCGATGTCAATCGGTAAAATCTCAGCTCTCGTAACCGCTATTCATGCTAGTAAATCGTCAAATGAGCAATAGATTTGCAGCTTGCCAATATTCAGTTTGATTGCAATTTCCCACACACTCGCCATACTAAAGAACAAATCTGACTTCGCTTCAACGATCTCTCTAGCTTTCAAGCTCAAGCTAGGATTCTGTGTTACATACCAAAGCACTACATGCGTATCTAGAAGCACTGCCATACTACATATAATCCTTTAGATCTTTTAGAGGTTCATCAAAGTCATCAGATATCACTATTTTTCCAGCTAAACTCCCATAACCGTACTTTTTTTCATACTCAGTACAAGCAGCAGCATTAGTCAGTTCTAGAGGCTCATCAAAATTATCTGGCAACGGCAAAACAAATGTGCCTTTCATAGAACCAGCTAAACGACGTTTCTTTGATGTTTCTGATTGGAGCGGTCGTGTCGCCTGTTTCTCCAGCAGAAATTCAATGTAGTGGAGCACTTCGGTTTGAAGTGATTCAGGCAGCTTTTCCAGCTTTTCTAGAATGGTTGGGTGTATCATTGCTTTTCTCCTTTTCTGTTCTTACTAAAAACATCACCGCAATGCCCGTTTGAATCCCAAACACATTATTTTTGGTGCCTGAGATCTTCGGGTTATTCCTCACATCAGATTGAGTATCGACAATATAAATATAATCAAACTCGCGATCGACACATTTGCGAAAGCCATCAAAGGTTTTGGAGTCAATAAACGATCGATTGGTAACAAACGCAATAATGCCGTTTTGACCCAGGCGATCGCTTGCCCAGCGAAAGAAGCGAGTGTACATATCGTAAACAACAATCTGATTTTGGGCTGTTCCTTCTTTGATGTAAGTCCCTTTAATCGCCTTGTCAATGCCTTTGTAGAGACGATTTGCGTTACGTTGGTTGAAATTTTCCTGATGGGCGTTGTAGGGCGGGTTGCTAATGATGACGGAAATTGTTTTTTCATTCTGCTGTTGAATGCGAGCAGTATTCTGCACACTCATGGCAAATAGATCAAATTGATGCCCTTCAGGACTTCTGCCTTCCTCTGCCTGTTCCGCCTTATCTACAAAGCTTCCAGATCAAGGCGAGCCAAACGCTCATAGGCATTGGCGATCGCTCGTTCTCCGCGCAGGAAGCCCGTATTAGCGCCAGGACACAAATAAGTCAGGGTTTGCGGACTAAAGGTGTCTAAAATCTGTTGGACGCTTTTGAGTTGCCTTGGCCAATGGAAGGTTTTAGGGGTGCGGAGCGGGGTGGGTTGGCCCTCAGGGTTGGGCAGTAAATGCCGACCCGTGCATAAAATTCCAGCTTGGGCTGTGTTGTAAACGCAGGCTGAACCTGGGGAATGTCCAGGTGTCCAAAACACTTTTGTCTGTGGGGTCAAGATCAGCTCTGTCGCAAAGGAAGTGGTTGGACAGTCGGGTAGCAAATAGGCTTCTTGCTCTTGGACGACAACGTCGCAACCCAACTGCTGTTGCAAGGACTTAACCTCCCCGATTCCGCCGCGATGGGTAATCACTAGCCAGCCCACCCCGCCAACTTTGCTCAGAAAGCTTTGATTTTCTAGAGTCCGAGCTGGACAATCAACCAGGATGTTGCCGTAATTTTCTACAATAAGATAAGCCGTCCCTCCTAAAGTCTGCCGATTGGGCGCAAAAGCCCAAAGGCGATCAAAAATAATCTGAGGTTGTTTGTTGGAGTTAGCCACTTGAGACCTAAAGCATGATTTGGCTGTCGTTGACTTTGCTAGGGATAATTCTGCTGCTAATTGTGCGGCAGAGTGTTAGCCGTTCCACGCAGACCCCTTGGTGGCTATTATGGCTGGTACTGATGCTGCCAGCATTCTTGATTGGGGCTTGGGCTTTAACCCAGGGGCCCAAACAACCAATTCCGCAGCCGCTATTGGTGAGTTCGTTAATTCTCAGTTCGCTGCTGTATTTTGTGCTGGTGCAGCGGGGCCGAATTGCTAAATCCGCCACACAGTCGGCGGAAGCTGCCGATCCTAACTCAGCGGAGTCGGCAACTAGCCCACCCGAAGTCCGCCCGCTGGAGAAGTCAGAGGAAAGTTTACTCCAAAGCTGCTTTCCGTGGTCAATCTATTATTTGCAGCAGATTGAGTATCGACCCCAAGCAGTGATCTGTCGGGGACAACTGAGATCGCAGCCTGAAACTGCCTACGAAACGATTCGCGATAACATTACGGCTCAGTTTGGCGATCGGTTTTTGACCATTTTTCAGCACGGAGCGGGCAATAAACCGTTTTTTGCCCTTGTCCTCAATCCCCAGCGTCAAGAGGAATTGACGAAGCGACCTCAACAGGCACCTTTGACTCGACCGGGGTTGGCCCTGATCCTAATCTGCCTCACCTTGGTGACGACAACCCTGGCTGGAGTTGAATTAGCGAATCCTAGCCTGACCAGCAAGACGTTTACTGCCAATCCAGGCATTATTTTAACCGGCTTGCCCTACGCTTTGCCTCTAATGCTAATTTTGGGGATTCACGAGCTGGGGCACTATTTGACGGCTCGGTTCTATCAAATTCGGGCGACTCTGCCCTATTTTATTCCCGTCCCGTTTGCACTGGGCACCTTTGGGGCGTTTATCCAAATCCGATCGCCGATCCCAAATCGCAAAATCTTGTTTGATGTCGGAATTATGGGGCCGATCGCGGGGTTTGTGATTACCCTACCCGTGCTGATTTGGGGTCTATATCACTCTGAAATTGTCCCCTTGCCAGCCAAGGCTGAGCCGTTTAATGTGACTGCCTTTAACCCTAATTTTTCAGTCCTGCTGATCTTGATTAGCCGCTGCGTGTTTGGGACTGAGTTGATGACCAACACGGGCATTCATTTGCATCCAGTGGCGATCGCCGGTTGCTTAGGCCTCGTCGTCACAGCCCTGAATTTGATGCCAATTGGTCAACTGGATGGCGGGCACATTGTCCACGCGATGTATGGGCAGCGGGCGGGGGCGGCGATCGGGCAAATCAGCCGCTTCATTGTGCTGCTGTTGGCGCTTGTCCAACCTGTACTGATGTTTTGGGCAATTTTGCTTTTCTTTATGCCTGCCTTTGACGAGCCAGCCCTCAACGATGTCAGCGAGCTAGATAGCCGCCGCGACTTTTTGGGACTGCTCTCGCTCACCCTTTTACTACTGCTTATTTTGCCTGCCCCCGACCTGCTCAGTAATCTCTTACTGACGGCAAACCCAGCGCCATAGCGGGTGGCGACGGCCCTGCTGGCGAATTTGCAGCACCCGTTTTTCAAGCCGCTGCTGCTGGATTTTGGGGCGCCCAAATAGAATATTGCGAGACTGCCAAACCAGGACGGCTAAGGTCATGCCAATACACAAAGCTAGACCGATACTGGCCAGGCGGTTAAAAATTAGCCCGTACTTGAGGGCAGCCCAGGTAAAATCTTCCAGACAAAGTTCCAGGACTGAGCGCAGCTCCCACAGACTGGCTAAGCCAACCGTCAGCCAGAGCAGGCTGACGACAAGCCAGCGCCCCCAGACGGTTAGCTCATGCAATCGCTCTACTTCTTGCTGAAATTGGCTTAGATTAATTTGTTGGGAACTGGTGTAGGTCAAGGGCAGTTCTGGCAATGAAGAGTCTGGGTTTGGCTTACTCATACATCCTGAGGAAGGATTTTATAAACTGTCTGGCGGTTGATCGATCGCCGCTTCTCCAGGATGAGAGCGGTTGCCTTCGGTTCGTTCTCGCCACCAGGCTAACAGCGTACTGGCAATGAAAATACTCGAATAAGCCCCCATCGTGAAACCAATAATTAATGCGAGGGCAAAGTTTTTGAGCGTTTCGCCGCCAAACAGAAAAATTGCCACCAAGGTCAGCAGCGTGGTCATGGTGGTGTTGATTGATCGGGCTAAGGTTTGAACCACTGCCGCATCCACCGTTTCGTCGATTGAGCGATCGGGGTAGAGCTTCAGGTTCTCGCGAACGCGATCGTAAATCACCACCGTATCGTTGACTGAGAAGCCAACAATCGTTAACAGCGCAACCACAAACAGGCTGTCAACTTCTATCCCTGCCACCAAGCCCAAGATCGAGAAAATCCCCACCGTAACCAGCACATCGTGAAACAGAGCGACGATCGCCAAAATTGCATAGTCAAGCTGAAACCGGATGGTCAAGTAGACAGTAATCCCGACAAACGAGAGCAGCAGGGCCAACAGCCCATTTTTGAGCAGCTCTTGCCCCAGGGTTGGCCCGACCGTATCGATTTGGGTTTTGGCCGGATCAAATTTGCCTAACTTGGCGGTGAGTTGGCTCTGCAAGCGGGTGCGCTGATCCACATTCAGCGGCTCAGTCCGAATCGAGACGCCGTGCTGATCCAGAATTTGGATGCTGCTGTTGCCCAGTCCTTCAGCGGTTAAAACTTCTCGCACCGCTTCAATTTTGAGCGGTTGGCTACACTGGCTGGGCTGGGCGGCACAGTCCAGTTCAAATTCTAGCCGGGTGCCGCCGATAAAATCTAATCCTAAGCGGAGGGGAGAGCGGATTTCGGGATTTGTCCAGGAAATCCCCATTGCAATCAGCCCCGCCAAAATAATCGCCAGTGAGATTGACCACCAGAGAGATCGCTGTTGAATGACGCTAAACTTCATCGTACGCCCTCCACTTTTGGGCAAAATAGCTGCGGCTTTCGCAAACTGGGAATCGTCAAGGCAAACAGCATTAATGTCCGGCTACAGGTAACGGCGGTAAACATACTTACTACCACCCCGATCGCCAGGGTGAGCGCAAACCCCTTTACTAAGCCCGACCCCAGCCAAAACAAGGCGGCACAGGCAATTAGGGTGGTGACATTACTATCCAAAATGCTAGAAAAAGCCCGGTAAAAGCCTGACTCCACCGATCGATAGAGCGACTTGCCAGCCCGCAGCTCTTCGCGCGTTCGCTCAAAAATTAGCACGTTTGCATCGACTGCCATCCCAATACTGAGAATAAAGCCTGCAATCCCCGGCAGAGTCAGGGTGACACCCAATAAGACAAAAGCGGCAAAGGTGAGCAGCGCATAGAGGCTGAGCGCCAAATCGGCAATCACCCCCGGCAGCCGGTAGTAGACTGCCATAAAAATGAATACCAGCACCAAACCGCCAATCCCAGCATAAATGCTGCTGCGGATGCTGTCTTGCCCCAAGGTGGCTCCAACCGTCCGGTTTTCCACCACTTCCAGCGGTACGGGTAAAGCCCCGCCCTGCAATTGCACCGCTAGGTCGTTGGCGGCTTGGGCGGTGAAGTTGCCAGAAATTTCGGCATTGCCGCCGGTAATTCCGGTTTGGGCATACTTAACATCAACCGATGCGGCGCTAATTAACTTGTCGTCCAGAAAAATTCCGAGAGTGCGCCCGGTGCCAGCCACCCGCTTGCTGAGGTCAGCAAACAGGTCGCCCCCCTTGCTATCAAATCGCAATAGCACACTCCAACTTTGGGGACTGATCGGTGAGGCCAAGGCTTCCCGCAGCAGGTCGCCGGTTAGGTCGGTTTTTTCGTAGAGGGCGGCGATCGCCTGATTGCTCTTGGCGATCGATGCAATGGTTTTGGCAACAGCCGCCTGATCTCCAGCTTTCTCTTGCTCTAGCAACTTGAGGTTTAGCTCGGCTCGCAACTGCTGTTCAATTCGTAATTGAGCGTCTGTGCCCGGTTTTTGGAACCGGAAATCGAGTTGGGCAGTTCCTTTCAGAACTCGCTCTGCCTGCTCTGGGTCATTTACCCCCGGCAGTTGCACCAGCAGCTTGTCGTCCCCGGCAGTTTGGACGAGGGCTTCTGAAACCCCCAGCCCGTTAATCCGATTTTCGACCACTTGCTGGACGGCTGCTAAAACTTGGGGCGTAATCTCCTTCACTTTTTCAGTCGTTTTGACTTGCAGCATCAGTTGAGCGCCGCCCTGGAGGTCTAGCCCTAGCCGCACCGGCATTCTAAAGATCACGAGCAGCGAACCAATCATCAATAAGGCAATCAGCCCTAAGAGGAGACGTTGTTTACCCATTGGCGATTTCTCCCAACCAAATTAGCGTTTGTGAACAGGCTTTAAACACGCAGGGCCACCATTTTCTGGACTGCTTCGACAATTTGAGTCGGTTGAACAATCGTCAGGTTTTCTAAGGTGCCATTGTAGGGAGTCGGAATGTCTTGGGAAGACAGGCGCAAGACAGGCGCATCTAGCTCATCAAACAGTTGGTCGTTAATCGAAGCCGTCAGCTCGGCCCCAATCCCGCCTGTTTTCATGCACTCTTCGACAATTATTACCCGATGGGTTTTCTGAACCGAGGCGGCGATCGCTTCCATATCCAGAGGTTTAAGCGAGATCAAATCAATCACTTCTGGATCAAACCCAGATTTTTCGAGGGTTTTAACTGCTTGCAGGACATGGTGGCGCATCCGCGAGTAGGTCAGAATCGTCACATCTTTGCCAGGACGGACAATCTCGGCTTTATCTAAAGGCAGCAGATATTCCTGATCCGGTAAATCTTCCTTCAGGTTGTAGAGCAAAACGTGTTCAAAAAACAGCACCGGATTCGGGTCACGAATCGCTGCCTTGAGCAAGCCTTTGGCGTTGTAGGTGGTTGAGCAGGCGACAATTTTTAACCCTGGCACCGCTTGAAAATAGGCCTCTAAACGCTGGGAGTGTTCTGCCCCTAGCTGCCGCCCAACGCCGCCTGGCCCGCGAATCACGATCGGAATTTTGAAATTGCCGCCAGAAGTGTAGCGCAGCATGCCGGCGTTATTAGAAATTTGGTTAAAGGCCAGCAGCAAAAAGCCCATGTTCATGCCTTCAATGATCGGTCGTAAACCCGTCATTGCGGCTCCGATCGCCATCCCGGTAAAGCTGTTTTCGGCGATCGGGGTGTCTAAAACCCGCATTTCGCCATACTTTTCGTAGAGTCCCTTCGTGACTTTGTAGGAACCGCCGTACTGGCCAACATCCTCACCCATGACAAAGACTGTCTCATCCCTTGCCATTTCCTCATCAATGGCGGCCCGCAGGGCATTGAACATCAAAACTTCTGCCATGGTTGTTCATATATTGCTACTACTGCTTACGTTAGCAGAAAGCCGCCCTTGGTCAAATTTAGGACAACCGAAAAACCTTAAAGGCAGGACTTGAGCGCCGTAGCCAGTTGATCAGCGCTCTGGTAGCGATCGCTCAAACGCGGTTCGGTGGCGGTGTAAATCACCTGCTTCAGCGAATCGGGAATGGCAGCAATCTCTTGAATTTGGAGGCGATAGCCTTGCCCCCGGTTGCGATAGACCTTAATCGGACTTTGCCCCGTCAGTAGAAAAATTAAAGTCGCCCCAATCGCATATAAATCAGACTGAATTTGCGGATTACCTAAGGTTTGTTCCGGCGAACTATAGCCCTCAACCGCGATCCGGGTGCCGGGCGAGTTACCCGACTCTTTAACGGCCCCAAAGTCAATCACGACAATCTGGCTATCTTTGCTCCGCACAATTAAATTGCTGGGCTTGAGATCGCGATGGATGACAGGTGAGGCTTGGCTGTGAATGTAAGAGAGCACGTCACAAGTTTGCAGCATCCAGGCGATCGCTGGTTCGACGGCGACTGTTCCTTTCTGTTGCACCCACTTATCTAGGTCTTGACCGTGGATCAACTCCATCACCAGATATTTTTTATTATTCTCAACAAAATAATCGAAAAACCGGGGAATCCCGGAGTGGGATAAGGATTGCAAAATCCGGGCCTCTCGCTCAAATAACTCCTGCGCTTTTGGGATATTCTCCATCGCCGCGTTCATTTCTTTCAGCACTCGCAGTTGGGGCATTTGACCCGGCTGGTCTGAAGGAACGCAGACCAAAAACGTGGTTCCCATGCCGCCGTGACCAAGCAGCCGCAGGACTTGATACTGCCGGATTGTGCGCTGAACATTCAGGGGTTGCCGACAGTGAATGCAGAATAAGTTGCCGGGAAAGTTGCCGGCGTGGGTGCAGTTTTCTGGCCCAGCCGTCACTTTTTTTTGGCTGCTGGTTTGAATTTCAAATCTGAGCATTGGGCCGGTCGGCCCAAGCTGAATGATGCTGCCGTCGGCTAAGTTGCCCTGGGGTGAGAGCTGGCCATCTAAAAATGTGCCGTTGCTGCCCCGACTCCGCAGCCGCCAAGTCCCATCGCCAACGTGGTGCAGTTCTAAGTGGTAACGAGAAACCAAGATATCCCGGAGCACAATGTGGTTGTCTGGCGATCGCCCAATGCAAATAACGGGCTTTGTCGCAAATTGCCACTGTTGAACAGGAGTTTTTTGGCGGGAATCAAGCAGGGTAATAGTAACCACACCAAAATTAATCAGCTAATGTGTATTCAAGTTATATCAATCCGGATCGAACAAATATCAAATATTTATAAGTACCAAAGATTTTCAACTTTAGCAGTCCGGTATGGGCGGCGATCTGAAATCAGCCCAACTTAGAGAATGTTTGTAAATGTTAGTTAAGCTGTTTCTTTTTTCCACCTTCTGCGATTGTTGTCTAATCGCCGTAGCATCAAGCGAATCATGGCAACATACACCATTCCCTCATGATTCTCTGGC
>JAESGG010000036.1_pt1 | contig 55432 bp, 56 predicted proteins | sample 9266231 | NCBI WGS metagenome assembly JAESGG01 (sample SAMN14515337, study PRJNA621664) | algae metagenome | isolation source: Aphanocapsa sp. GSE-SYN-MK-11-07L and co-occurring heterotrophs from wet... | place: USA: Grand Staircase Escalante National Monument, Utah | collected 2006-04-16 | reverse complement strand
TATTACCTGCCGAAGTTTCTCAAAAATGACCCGCCGAGGTTGCTGTCATTTGGGTGCCGAAGTTAGTGTCTTTAGGCCGCCGAAGTTAGTGTCTTTGGGCTGCCGAGGTTAGTGTCTTTAAGCAGGCAGTCTCAGTCGATGGGATTTCGATGCCGCTGGTATTGCTAGCAGGTCTGGTGACAACCCTCTCGATTTTGTCGGCCTGGCAAGTCGATCACAAGCCGCGTCTATTTTATTTCCTAATGTTGGTGCTCTACTCAGCCCAAGTTGGCGTCTTTGTGGCCCAAGACTTGCTGCTGCTGTTCATCATGTGGGAGGTCGAGCTGGTGCCGGTCTACCTGCTGGTGTCGATCTGGGGTGGACAGAATCGGCAATATGCTGCCACCAAGTTTTTGCTCTATACGGCGGCGGCTTCAATTTTTATCCTGATAGCAGCGTTAGCAATGTCTCTTTATGGGGGTGAAAACATCACCTTTGATATGGCTGAGCTGGGCATGAAGCACTATCCGCTGATTTTGGAACTGCTACTGTATGCTGGCTTGCTGATTGCTTTTGGGGTAAAGCTGGCAATTTTCCCGCTCCATACCTGGCTACCCGATGCCCACGGTGAAGCCTCTTCTCCGGTGTCGATGATTCTAGCCGGGGTGCTGCTGAAGATGGGGGCCTATGGGCTAATTCGGCTCAACATGGAGTTGCTGCCCAATGCCCATGTTTACTTTGCACCAGTGCTGGCGAGTTTGGGGATTGTCAATATTGTCTATGGCGGATTTGCTTCCTTTGCTCAGTCAAACATGAAGCGTCGCCTGGCTTATTCTTCCGTGTCTCACATGGGGTTCGTCCTGCTGGGTATTTCTTCCTTTACAGATTTGGGCATTAGTGGAGCGATGCTGCAAATGCTCTCCCACGGGTTAATTGCTGCAGTGCTGTTCTTCTTGGCGGGTGTGACTTACGATCGCACCCACACGATGGAACTAGAGAAAATGGGCAACATTGGCAAGTTGATGCCAAAAGTGTTTGCGCTGTTTACGATTGCCGCCATGGCCTCTTTGGCGCTGCCTGGGATGAGTGGCTTTGTGAGTGAACTATCGGTCTTCGTGGGTTTAAGCAACAGCGATGTCTATAGTTCCGGCTTCCGGACGGGAATGGTTTGCTTGTCAGCGATCGGGTTAATCCTAACCCCGATTTATCTGCTTTCAATGCTTAGACAAATCTTTTACAGTGCTGGTAATGAACCTGCGTGTCTGTTGGGCGATGTCTCTCTCCAGAAAGACTTTCAAAACAGTCAAGCGGCCAACTGCTTTGGGACAAGCTGTGTTTTGCCCACCAATGCTGATTTCAGCGATGCCAAACCACGGGAAATATTTATTGCTGCCTGCTTTCTATTCCTGATTGTTGGAGTAGGGGTTTATCCTAAGCTAGCAACCCAGATGTATGACGTGAAGACTGTGGCTGTGAATAACCATGTACGCCAGTCCTACAGCCAAATTTCTCACGTTAATCCACAGGTTTATGCTGAGGGTTTTTGGTTTCCAAGGATTGCAGTTTCAGATCCTGCTCCTGTAATAGCCACGCTTGATTAGTCTGGGTTTGAAATACGGTTAAAACAGTCAAATTTGATCTGCCTGGAAATCTTTAATCCCTCTAACTTCCCACACTATCGGGCCGCTCCACTAGAAAAAAGGGGGACTTTGAAACCGTTCCCCTTTTTTAAGAGGAACCAAGGAAGATCTTCAAGCTAGCAAGGTCGCCCAAGATACTTTGCAAACATCCTCTCACCCTGAATTCTATTAATCAGTAAAAAGCCGCCTTGTCAGAAGCGGCTTTTTAATAAGCTAGCTATTTAGACTAATTCAAGGCTATTTCTTGGTAATCCGAGGCGGTTCACGAAAGAAAATAGCAAAAAAGAACAGACCAATCAAACAAGCTATGATCAAAATGTAAGCAATGCTTTCCATAGCATGACTCCTTCAAGTATTAGACAGTCTCTTTGCGACGGGTTGAAGTATCACCCAGCTTTTGATAGAAGCCCCACTCAACTTGCTCTTCCGATAATTCAGGGTCAATCCCTGAGAACACATCACGGAACAAGGTGCGAGCCCCATGCCAAATATGACCAAAGAAGAACAAGAGAGCAAAGCAGGCGTGCCCGTAGGTAAACCAGCCCCGCGGACTTGTCCGCAGAATACCATCTGAACTAAGCGTTTCCTGATCAAACTCAAATTGTTCACCCAATTGAGCTTTGCGAGCATACTTTTTGACGGTTGGCGCATCCTTAAAAGTCTGCCCGTCTAACTCACCACCATAGAAACTAACGTTTACGCCCTGCTGCTCAAAGCTATACTTCGACTCAGCTCGACGGAAAGGAATATCAGCCCGGACATCTCCATCCTTATCAGTCAAAATGACTGGGAAGGTTTCAAAGAAGTTGGGCATCCGCCGCACAAATAGCTCCGTACCTTCAGCATCCCGGAAGGTTGCATGGCCAATCCAGCCTTTAGCAATCCCATCCCCATTGTCCATGGCTCCTGTACGGAATAAGCCGCCCTTGGAGGGATTATTACCAATGTAATCGTAGAACGCCAGCTTCTCTGGAATGGCTGACCAAGCTTCAGACAAAGATGCTCCCTGCGCCAAACTAGTTTGAACGCGGCGATTAATCTCCTGATTGAAATAGCTGCCATCCCATTGATAACGAGTGGGGCCAAACAGTTCAATCGGGGTTGCAGCGCTGCCGTACCACATCGTCCCAGCGACCACGAAAGCAGCAAAGAAGACGGCGGCAATACTGCTCGAAAGCACGGTTTCAATGTTACCCATCCGCAGAGCCTTATACAGCCTTTGGGGAGGACGCACAATCAGGTGAAACAGTCCGGCAATAATGCCAACGACACCCGCAGCAATGTGGTGAGCAACAATCCCGCCTGGGTTGAAGGGGTTAAAGCCATCTGGCCCCCAAGCTGGCGCAACGGGTTGAATGCTACCAGTTAACCCATAGGGGTCAGAAACCCACATGCCTGGGCCAAACAGACCCGTTAGATGGAAGGCACCAAAACTGAAGCAAAGTAGCCCAGACAAAAATAGGTGAATACCAAACATCTTGGGCAAATCCAAGGCAGGCTCACCTGTACGCGGGTCTCTAAATAGCTCTAGATCCCAGTTTACCCAGTGCCAAATTGCTGCCAAAAACAATAGTCCAGACAGCACAATGTGGGCTAGGGCTACACCTTCAAAGCTCCAGAATCCAGGATTAACGGCGGTCTCTCCTGTAATACTCCAGCTACCCCAAGAACCTGTGATGCCCAACCGAGCCATGAAGGGCAGAACAAACATGCCCTGTCTCCACATCGGGTTAAGCACTGGATCGCTGGGATCGAAAACGGCTAACTCGTACAGAGCCATCGAACCTGCCCAACCCGCAACGAGTGCAGTGTGCATCAGGTGAGTGGCAATTAGTCGTCCTGGATCGTTAATCAGAACCGTGTGTACTCGGTACCAGGGTAGTCCCATTGACTACGCTCCTCCTAAAAAAACTTCAACATTTTGCAGTTAGCGGCTTAATAAAGTGCCTGATCACCATAGATACTTTGGGGCACTATGACGAGTGTAGCGGTCTAGCTCACCCTTGTAAAAGCTAGAAAGCTAGCGTTTTTTTGTAAAAATAAGAGTGTATAAAGAAGTGTAACCAGTGTGAGAACTGATTGCAAGCACATTCGCAGGGAATCCCCATGGGAACTATTAAGTTTATTAAAGAAGAGCAAGAAGTTGTTGTCGCAGATGGGGCTAACTTACGCTTGAAAGCACTGGAAGCAGGTATTGATATTTACACTCTCAAAGGAAAATTGTTTAACTGCGGTGGCTATGGTCAGTGTGGAACTTGCATTGTTGAGATTGAGGAAGGGATGGAGAATCTCAGCGATCGCACGCCCGTTGAAAATCGCAAACTCAAAAAGCGCCCCCCTAGCTATCGGCTGGCCTGTCAAACCCTAGTTAATGGTTTAGTCAGTGTCAAAACCAAGCCATGAGGGGAACAGCAGATGGTATCCTGAAAAGTGTCGGCAAACCTATGAAGATAAAGCACTGAGGCTATTATGGAAGTAAATAACCTGGGACTGATCGCCACAGCACTGTTTGTGATTGTGCCGACAGTGTTTCTGATTATTCTTTACGTACAAACTGCCAGTAGAGAGAGCAGCAAGGATACCTAGAGTTAGCAATTTGGATTGAGCATCGCTCCTCTCTCCCAAAATTCATTAAGCTTTTAAGTCCCACTGCTAAGCAGTGGGACTTAAAAGCTTGAATTGCTTGAATTAGATATCTCAATCCTTATTCCCGCTGGCTTCGCGGGCGCTCGAACTTAGAGGCTGGGGTAAACTGTTCGACTGGAACCCCTTTGAGGGCTGCGTGCATAAAATCTCCCCAAATCGGCGCGATCGACCCGCCTCCCGTAGCTCCTTTACCAATTTGCTTGTAGTCATCGTTGCCCGCCCAAACAGCGGCCGCTAGTTGGGGCACATAGCCAACAAACCAAATATCTCGCTCATCAGACGTGGTGCCGGTTTTGCCAGCAGCCGGGCGACCGATCGCCGCCGCTACCCCCGTACCACCCGTAATCACAGACTGCAAGGCGCTGTTGAGGGAAGCGGCCGCCCAAGGGTCAAGCACCAGCTTAGGTTGCGGTGTGTTGTCTAACAGTAAATGTCCGCTGTTGTCGGTGACTTGCAAAATGGCAGTCGCGTCTGATTGCCAGCCGTCGTTGGCAAAGGTAGCATAGGCACTCGTAATTTCCAAGGGAGTCAGATCGACAGAACCCAAGGGTAAAGAAATCACCGGTGGAATTGGGCTTTTAATCCCCAAGGTGCGACAGACATCAATTACTTTTTCAATCCCAACTCTTTGCCCCAAGGCAATCACCGGAATGTTGCGCGACGAGGCCAAGGCAGACCGAATTGACATTGCTCCGCTAAAGGAGTTGTCGTAGTTGCGCGGTGAGTAGGGTTCACCGTCATTAAAGGTCATCGGTTTGTCTTGAACAGTGGAGTCAGGCGTATATCTGCCCGTGGCAAAGGCAGTGTAGTAAACAAAAGGCTTAAAGGCCGAACCCGGCTGACGCACGGACTGGGTCACTCGGTTAAACTGGCTTTTGCTGTAATCAATGCCACCCACCATCGCTTTAATGAAGTGGGTGCGGGGGTCAACCGCAACCAGGGCCATCTGGTTGGCCCGAATCCCTTGACCGATCAGGCGGGCATGACCTCGCCGCACAGTCTCCTCGGCAAGATTTTGCAGTTTTAAATCAACCGTCGTTTGAATCCGCATTCCACCTTTAATCACGGCTTCGCGGCCAAAGCGCTGGCTTAACTCCTGGACAACTGCATCCGTCACATAGGGGCTGCGGCTGCTTTGGAAAGAAGTGATTTTACCCAGCTTCAGTTTTTGGTCATAGGCAGCTTCGGCTTCGGCTGAGGTGATCCACTTCAGCTCCACCATCCGATTGAGGACAATTTTCTGCTGGCGCTTGGCTAACTCCAAGTCAACGAAGGGGCTATAGGCTTCAGGGGCCTGGATAATCCCGGCCATCATGGCTCCTTCAGCTAAGGTTAAATCTGCGGCTGGCTTGTTGAAGTAGCTCTCAGCGGCAGTTTCAGCTCCGTAGGTATTGTGTCCCCAATAGACTTGATTCAGGTACATTTCCAGAATCTCGTCTTTGTTAAAAATTTGCTCTAGCCGCAGGGCAAGCACTGCCTCTGCGACTTTGCGGCTGATTGCTCGCTCTGGGGTTAGAAAGAGGTTCTTGATCAACTGCATGGTCAGGGTAGACCCCCCTTCTACCGTTCGACCGGATTGGGCATTGGCTAAAGTAGCCCGCAAAATCCCAACCGGGTTAATGCCTTGATGCTGGAAAAAGTTACTGTCTTCGATCGCCAAGACGGCCCGCTTTAAATCTGGAGAAATTTTGTTGAGGGGGACAACTTCCCGGTTCTCCTCGTCGTGCAGACTGGCTAAAACTTTGCCGTTAATGTCGTAGATGTGAGTGGTTTCACTGGGCACATAGCCTTTGAGCGATCGCACATCCGGCAAATTGCGATAGCTGATTGCCAACCCAACTAAGCCGCCGGCGATCGCGGCACTCCCGACCATGCTGGCTCCCAAAATTGTCGTACCAGCAATTCTGCCAATCGATTTAAAAAAAGAATTGGGCGAAGAGGGATGAGATTTTTGGCCAATTATTCGGATTGACAATTTAACTTTCCTCTAGGTTTGGCAGTAACCCCGTGTCACATTAATTAGGTAGCATAGCATTCGCAGTGTCAACTCTTATTCAGAGTTCGTTGGGGTTAAAACCTGAGAGTTACTCGTCAAATCAACTGATGCTTATGCTGCGAGATCATGCTCGTTGCTGAACTGTATGGCTGTTATGGATGCTATTTCAAGATTAATCGAACGGGGAGTTAGTGAGGTCTTTCCCCACGTTGCCGACTCAGAGCAGCCGGCTGAGAACTTGGCGGTTCGGCTATTAAGACCAGATCGCCCGCTCCGGATTAAATTTGGGATTGATCCAACCGGCTCGGATGTGCATTTAGGGCACAGTATTCCGATTCGGAAGCTACGGGCCTTTCAGGATGCAGGCCACACTGCGGTTTTAATTATTGGTGACTTTACGGCCCGAATTGGTGATCCAACTGGCAAGTCGGAAGTGCGGCGACAGTTGACCGAGGACGAAGTGGCAGCCAACGTTAAAACCTATCTGGATCAAATTCGCCCGATTCTGGATTTTGACGCCCGCCTAGAAATTCACTACAATTCAACTTGGCTCTCGCAGCTTGATCTAGGCAAAATTGCCGAACTGCTGGCCACGATGACGGTCGGGCAAATGTTAGCCAAAGAAGGCTTTGCGGAGCGATTTAGCAAGGAGCAGCCGATTTTTCTGCATGAGTTTCTCTACCCGCTGATGCAGGGCTACGACTCGGTGGCAATTCAGGCAGACGTTGAATTGGGGGGCACAGATCAAAAGTTCAATATTGCGGTCGGGCGAGATTTGCAGCGCCAGTTTGGGCTGTCACCTCAGTTTGGACTGCTGATGCCAATTCTGCTTGGCATCGGCGGCGGTCAGAAAATGTCGAAGTCGCTCAATAATTACGTTGGTTTGGCAGAAGACCCAATCAGCATGTACTCCAAGCTAGAAAAAATCCCGGATGCGATTATTCCCCAATATTTTGAACTGCTGACCGATCTGCCGCTTGATCAACTGCCGGAGAATCCCCGCGATCGCCAAAAGCTATTGGCGCGAGATATTGTCGGGCAATATCACGGGGACGCGATCGCCCAGGAAACTCAGCAAGAGCTGGCGGCAATGGTGATGCAGGGACAAATGAGCCAAGCTGATCTGGTGCCTGAGTTTTCGCTGCAAGAAATTAATTTTCCCTGCAAGCTAACCTATATTATTGGCGCAACTGGCTTAGTGCCCGGTAGCACCGAAGCCCGTCGTCAAATTCAAGGCGGAGCGGTTAAGCTCAACGGCGAGAAAATTACCCAAATTGATTACGTGGTCGATGCTGCTTCCGAGCTAACAGGTTTGATTCTCCAAATTGGCAAAAAGAAATTTGTCCGTTTCACCTGACGGTTGCCCTATCCAGCATAATCAGGATCTCAGCGGGTGCTTTAAAAGTCAAATTTGCTCTGCCTAAAAATCTTTAGATCCCCCCAACCCCCTTTTTAAGGGGGTTGGGGGGATCTAAAGATAGCAACGTCGTCCAAGATGCCTCTAAAACACTCTCTCACCATTTTTTATAGGGTAAAAACTTTCCATTCATTGTCACCTTGACGCGATCGCCCTTCGGGTCTGTCACTTTTTCAATGTCGAGCGTGAAATCGATCGCGCTCATAATCCCATCCCCAAATTTTTCCTGAATAATTTCTTTGATTGGCATCCCGTAGACCTGCATGATCTCATAGAAGCGGTAGATCAGCGGGTCAGTCGGCACGATTGGCCCTAACCCTTTGGTCGGATACGCCGTCAACTCTGGGGTCAAATCCAAGGGTAGATCCAGCGCTTGGAGCAGTTTTTGCGCTTCATCTTCAGAAGCCGCCGACTGTCGATAGAAGAGAGATGCAATCCAGACTTCATCTTGCCCTAACACCTGTTCGAGGTCAGTAAAACTGAGTCCCTTGGCTTGCTTGGCTGCCAAGAGCTGTTGAGTAATGACAGGAATTTCAATGTTTGACATGATTTATTTCTCGGTTAGGAAAACAGGGCTGAAATTTTCGATCGCATCCGTTCGTCTTCACTAGTAAATCTCTCCTCAGCAGATTGCTTGACTAAAGATTCACCAATCAAGACCGCGCTGGCTCCGGCTTTAGCAACTTGCTGCAAATCAGCCGCAGTATGCAGACCCGACTCGCTGACAGCCAAAATTTGTCGTTCTTGCAGCCCAGCTAAACGGGCAGACAGAATATCGCCGGTGGTTTGCAAATCAACGGAAAAATCTTCCAAGTTGCGGTTATTGATCCCAATCAGTTTGACTCCATCAAGAGCCAAGACTCGATCCATTTCTGCCAGAGTGTGAACTTCAATCAGCGCAGCCATTCCCAAAGCACGAGCAATTTTAAGAAAATAGCTGAGGTCTTGATCAGACAGAATCGCGGCAATCAGCAGTACCGCATCGGCCCCATACAGCCGAGCCAGGTAGATTTGGTAGGCATAAATAATAAACTCCTTACACAGCAGCGGAATCTTCACCTGCTGACGAATTTGTTGCAGGTTGGCAAAGCTGCCCTGGAAAAACTTTTGATCGGTCAAAACAGAGAGGCAGGCAGCGCCAGCGGCAGCGTAGGCTTGGGCGATCGCCACTGGGTCAAAGTCAGGTCGCAAGACGCCTTTGCTAGGAGAAGCTTTTTTGACTTCGGCAATCAAAGCGGGTTGCGTCTGACCTGCGCGGAGAGCCGCCACAAAATCGAGGGCTGGCGGCACGGCTGCCACTTGCTGCCGGAGTTCCGACAGCGGCAGTTTTTCGCGCATCTGGTCAATTTCTACTTCTTTTTGCCAGACAATTTCTTCCAAAATATGACGGGGGGCAGCATTCTCTACCTTGGTCTGGTAGCGTAATTCCTGTACAGCCACAGTCGGGTTGGGAGAACGACGACGAATTTGCATAACTGTCTCTGAGCGTCTTTAGATTATTTTGACAAGCTGATCGTAGAAATTGGGCAATTTACCCTAGTCCCCATTGTGAAGGACAAACTGGCTCTGGCGCTCGCGATTTTTGATCGCGGTCAATAAGTGGGTTAATTATTGCTACCCCCATGTAAAACTCCTTAGTCACCCTTGTCTACTTTGCCTGTCTTGCTATGATCAGTTCACGGAAAAAGCCCTTGACTTCTGGCTGTAAAGCAACTTTATGAGAACACTAATTCTGGCACTCTTCCTGCTGCTGACAACTTTGGGCTTACCTGCCCCAGCGTTTGCCCACGCAGTCGAGACTGATTATTTGATTAACGCTCAAGCTGCCCTGGAAACCCGCAGCCATTACAGCACGGGAGAGCCAATGGAAAAGGCAGTGGTAAAAGTTTACTCACCTTCTGACCCGACTAAGCCTTGGCTGGAGTCCACCACAGATGCCGAGGGGAAGTTTGCTTTTCAGCCCGATCGCAAGCTGCCCGGCGAATGGACAGTCAAAATTGGCCAGTCTGATCATGGCGATATTGTCACACTCACAGTTACGGATCAAGGAGCAGAAGTCGATTCGGAGGGTGTGCCAGAGCAGGCAAACGGGAGCAAACAAATTGTTGTGATCGGTTTCGCTGCCCTTGCTGGTGGAATTGCCCAGAAACTCTCATCTCGCCAAAAGCACTAGATTTAATCAACAATCCAACCTCCCCGTCTGGTCTTAAAGTCGGGTTTTTGCTATGTTGGCTCAGGAGTTAAGGCGAATCACTATGTACGATTGCATTATTGTTGGAGCTGGGCCAGCCGGCGGCGCTGCTGCTTATCATTTGGCGAAGCGGGGGCGGTCAGTCCTGATCCTAGAAAAAGAGAGCTTACCCCGCTATAAGCCCTGCGGCGGTGGAGTTTCGCCAGCGATCGCCGCCTGGTTTGATTTTGACTTTAGCCCCGCTATTTCCCTACGGATTAACAGCATTCGCTACACCTGGAAGATGGACGACCCCGTCGAAGCCAAGCTGGAAAACCAAGAGCCAATTTGGATGGTGCGCCGGGATGTCTTTGATCACTTTTTGGTTCAGCAGGCTCAAAAGCAGGGAGCAGAACTCCGCGACAGTACAGAAGTGGCCGGGATTGAGTTTAAGAGCGATCGCTGGCAGGTCAACACTGCGGCTGGCCCAGTCGAAGGTCGCTATTTGATTGCCGCCGATGGAGCCAAAGGCCCAATGGCCAAGTGGCTGGGATTTAAGGAGCGCAAGCGGCGAATGGGAGCCGCTTTGGAAGCAGAAGCGATGACCGAAATCAAAGATGAGCAGAGCATTCACTTTGATTTTGGCATGGTCAATAACGGCTACATCTGGAATTTCCCAAAAGCTGATGGTTACTCGATCGGGATTGGCACCTTCCGGGGCGGTGAACCGCAAAACCTACGGGAAATCGTCACCGAGTATGCCAATATGTTTGGCGTTAATTTCAAAGAAATCAAACAGTACGGGCATCCGCTCTGTCTATGGGACGGCGATCAGAAACTGCACACGCAAAATGCCCTGCTGGCGGGCGAAGCCGCCTGCGTAGTTGACCCCTTCACGGCCGAAGGCATTCGACCTTCTATCTTTAGCGGTGTCAAGGCGGCAGAGGCAATTAATGCTGCCTTGGCAGGCGATCGCAATGCGCTCGAAAACTATACCCAAGTCATCAATCAAGAGTGGGGTAGCGATATGGTTTGGGCCCAGCGCCTGGCCGGAGTCTTTTACCGGGTGCCAGGAGTAGGCTACCGCTTAGGGATTAAGAAACCCGCTGCAACCCGCCGGATGGGCAAAATTCTAGCTGGTGAGTCTCGCTATGGAGATGTAGCGGCAACAGCGATCAAACGGCTGAGCAGTGGCTTAATTCCAGGGCGAGGATAGTAGGGTGGGGGCGATCGCCTAAAAACTTTTTAAGCATGAGCAAAAGACTGAGAAAACGGCTTTGGCAAGCTGCTCTACTTATTTTTTTGCTGCTTAACTTGTTGTCCTATGTTGGTGTTTACGGGTTTACCCACTATCGATCGCCAGGACAATTTGGGTTTGGTCAAACCCGGCCGGACAGCTCTAAATTGCCCTCTGAGGCTGGGTTAGCCTATATTACCCGACGGATTCCAGTTGGTCGGCAAGCTTGGTTAGAAACGTGGTTAATTCCAGCCTCTCATGCTTCAGCTCAGGGAACCGTACTGCTCTTTCCTGGCAACGGCGGCAGTAAGGGAAGCCAATTGCTGGCTCCCGCCCAAGTCTTGCACAATTTGGGCTATGACTTGATGCTAGTAGACTTTCGCGGCGTTGGTGGCTCCAGTGGCAATACATCGACAGTGGGGATGCGGGAAGCTGAAGATGTCGCCCTAGCGGTTCGGTTTGCTCAAGCCCAAAAACTGCCGCCGCCGCTGGTTTTGTATGGCGTTTCCATGGGCAGTGTGGCAATTTTGAAGGGCGTGGCTCAAAACAAAGTTGCCGTGGATGCGATCGTGCTGGAATTACCGTTTGTGCGGCTGCTGGATGCTGTCAGAAGTCGCTTGCGAGTCCTGCGGCTGCCCCCCTTTCCGGTTGCTGAAATGATCGTCTTTTGGGGCAGTGTTCAGCACCATGTGAATGGGTTTACCCACAATCCAGTCGTTTACGCCAGTGAGGTTAAGTGCCCGACCTTGATTTTGCAAGGTCAGTTAGACAAGTGGACAAGTTTGGCAGAAATCAGACAGCTATTCGATCAGCTCAAGGGGCGCAAGCAACTGGTGATTTTTCCGGAAGCAGGACATCAACTCTTGGTGACGGCAGATCAACAACTTTGGCGGCGAAGTGTTGACCAGTTTCTAGAAGCCATTTAGATTGAATTTGAATACCGGGGAATTCCCCAACCCTCTGCATTTACTAATTGCAAGTCGAGCTAGATTCAAGTGTCTGAGTTATCTACGATTAGCGTCACCGTGCCGGCAACCACTGCCAACCTTGGCCCCGGTTTTGATTGTCTGGGGGCAGCCCTCAGCCTCTATAACCAGTTTGTTTTTTCACTTACTCCAGTTGCAGAAACCCAAATTCAAGCCTTTGGAACCGAAGCTGAACGGGTTGTCTGCGATCGCACCAATCTGGCTTACCAAGCCTTCGCCCATTTTCATCAGCATGTGGGGCAAACTCCGCCCAACATCAAGCTGGAAATTAAATTAGGTGTGCCTTTAGCCAGAGGTCTTGGCAGTTCAGCCACAGCGATCGTCGGTGGGCTGGTTGGGGCAAATTGGCTAGCTGGTCAACCGCTGACCACTAGTGAGGTCTTAAAACTAGCGATCGCCCTGGAAGGACATCCCGACAATGTCGCTCCGGCTCTGTTGGGAGGCTGCTGTTTGGCCGCAACGGGGCTAGAAGCAGATGCTTGGGAAATTTGTGATTTAGCCTGGGCAGAGCACCTAGTGCCGATTGTCGCCATTCCTGAATTTGAACTCTCGACCCGGACAGCTCGGCAGGTGTTGCCCAAAGCCTGCACCTATGCAGATGCCATCTTCAACACAGCTCATTTGGGGCTATTGGTGCGCGGCTTGCAAACCGGTCGCGGCGACTGGCTGCAAGCTGCTCTACAAGACCAACTGCACCAGCCCTACCGTCAACGCTTAATTCCAGGCTATACAGCAGTTCACGCTGCCGCCCTAGCAGCCGGAGCCCACGGACTAGTGATCAGCGGCGCTGGGCCAACTTTGCTGGCTTTAGCAGATGCAACCAAGGCACCAACGGTCGTAGCAGCGATCCAAACTGCTTGGTCAACCGCTGCTGTGACGGCTCAGGTGCAGGCTTTGCAGTTGGATAGTCAAGGGGCGATCGCTATCCAGGTCTAACTTCGCCACCTGTTTAGCTAGTTCGGCGGGAATCCCCACACCATATCATTTGCAGATTGGTGTGGGATGAAAGCCAGGTTTGTTGAGGTGGGATGGTTGACCCCTTCGGCCCGGCTCAGGGGCCAGATTCCAAATGGCCCCTGAGCTGGGCCGAAGGGGACAGGAAGACCATCACCGCCGAGACAAACAATCTTCGATATAATCGACTTACATTTTGAACAAGACTAGTGGCAACTTTCTGTCCCGACACAAACGTACAGCTTGCTGGTGAACAGTGCGGCGGATAGGAAATGCAAAAGACAAACATTTTAATCAACAGTTGGCGGGAGGACTATCTCGTGAACTCTAAACAAATTGCCTGTGGATGGGATTTGATCGGGGCTTTGTAGGACAAACTACGGCTAGACACTACCAGTTGAAGCAGGAACTTCCCAAGATGCCGGGGTAAACAGGGGTTTATCCGTGAGGTGGGAAGCCCGCGCTGTACCTGTACTCAGATCAGTGGCGGGAGGATGTCACCGGCAAAAGCCAAGAAGATGACGTAATCGCGACTAAATCACAGCGCAGCTAGTGTCTTAAATTTTTCCTACTGGGAAGAAAACTATTTTGCCAAGAATGCCTAGCAAAGCCGTCGCTAAAATTGCTACCAATGACCAGAATCGATTTTCTTGACTATTGCCACGTGTCTCAAGGGTATCAATTCGCTTATTGAGGGACTTATCAAGGTCAATAATTTGCTGCTGAACAGACTTGATTTGCTCTTCAGTTCTGGCTTGGCTGATCTTGATTTCCTGAATACCCGACTGAAGACTCTCAATGTTCGTTGTGAGCTTATCTAATCGTTTTAAGACCTCTAAGGCATCTGTGGCTTGGGTCATACAGGTTCTCTCTGTAACTTTCTTTGCTTAAGGAGCGATCGCTATTGTGCCAAATATTGCTTTCAGGATGACAAACAACAAGATTTGATCTAGAACCATCCTAAATCAGGGGCGGGATTACAGAGTGGGCTTGCTCCTGCAGCGAGGACAAGAAATTTTAGATATTCTCCTCCTATATTCTCACCGAGGCGCAAAGCAAAAATCGCTAGAATAAACCTGACTCTGGGCAGCATTCTGTCATAGGCTAAAACCCAGAAATGCCCTTCCATTGGATTTACTGTCATGGTTTCCATTGCCCGCAAAAATCTATTTGAAGATCTGCCCCGGTTTATGGTTGCCCAAGCAGGCATCATGTTTGCGGTTGGTCTAGTCACGATTCAAACCGGCTTACTTGATGGCTTTACCAAATCTGCCAGTTTGCTCGTTGATAACTCTAAGGCAGACATCTGGGTTGCATCTAAGGATATGCGCTACCTGGAGCTGACAATTCCCTTACCCTACGAGCGGTTGGCACAAGCGCAGCGGGTTGAGGGGGTAGACCGAGCCGAAGCCCTAATTACGCGGGGGTCGCTGTGGCGCAAAAACTCAAGTGCGCAGATTGACCCGATCCGACTGATTGGTTTTGACCCGGACGGACAGCTTTTTACGCCTTGGCGAATTAACCAGGGTAATTTGAGTGATCTCAAGCAGCCCTACACAGTGATGATTGATCGATCGAATCTAAAAGCTCTTGATATTAGTGGGATTGGTGATACCGCCGAAATTAGCAGCGTTAAAGTTACGGTGAAAGGGATTACGCAGGGCATTCATTCAATTGTTTCAAGTCCGTTTGTGTTTAGCTCTCTGCCCAACGCCAACTACTATTTTGTGTCTCAGGCAATGCCTACGGGCACAACCCAACCGACAACTCCGCCAGCCCTAACTGCCAAAGATCAAATTACCTATATTTTGGTGCGGGCAGAGCCAGGGCAAAACCTGACGGATTTGAAATCGCGGCTAGAAGCAGCATTGCCCGATACCCGCGCTTTTACGCTGGAAGAAATGGCGCAGTTAAACCAAACCTATTGGCGTCGCAGTACTGGCGTTGGCTTCATTCTTGGGATGGGAGCGGCAGTTGGGGTTGTGGTTGGCATGGTCGTAGTGGGGCAAATTCTTTATTCATCCGTGTCTGACCACCTGCAAGAGTTTGGCACCTTGAAGGCAATGGGATCTTCTAACTGGTATATCTATCGGGTGATCATTGAGCAGGCGCTTTGGATGGCGGTGCTGGGGTATTTACCCGGCATGGGGCTGTGTTTGGGCTTGTCGGCTTGGACAATGCAGACGCGAGCGATCGCCATTTTGATTACGCCTAGCACCGCGATCGCAGTGTTTGGGATGACAATTGTCATGTGCACTGGAGCAGCGGCGTTTGCGATTCGGAAAGTAACTCACCTTGATCCAGCAATGGTGTTTAAGTCTTAAGCCCAACCGGGCATCCTAGTAATTAGTGATCATGATCACCGTTCGGACAGGTAAGTGTCACACTTAGCCTGTCAACGATTGACTAAAAAGTATAGGATGCAGAAAATATTTGGCTGCTCTATCTGCCAGTAGTTGCTTTAAACTTCTCTCATGGTAAATCCCCTGGTGACACAGCCCCAGCCATTGACAACAATTGAGCCTACCCCTGAGAAAGTCATTGTCGCTGAAGGGTTAGAGATGATCTTCCATTCCGGCAACCAAGAGTTTAAGGCCCTGAAAGGGATTGACCTGCAGGTTTTTTCGGGTGACATAGAGTTATTAATGGGCCCCTCTGGGTCAGGCAAGACGACTCTGCTATCAATTTTAGGCGGTATTCTTACGCCTACGGCTGGCGAAGTGCATTTGCTGGGGCAAGAAATTACCCGCTTGTCTCAGAACAAATTAGCCCGCTTCCGGCTAGAAAATATTGGCTTTATTTTTCAGGGGTTTAATCTTTTCCCAGCCTTGACTGCTTCTGAGAATATTCAGACCGCGCTTAACCTGAAGGGGATTCGAGGTCAAGCCGCTCGGCAACACGCCTTAAAATTGCTAGACCAAGTCGAGCTAGCTGATCGCGCTGATAATTTACCCCGCGATTTGTCCGGTGGGCAGAAGCAGCGGGTGGCGATCGCCCGCGCCCTGGCCGGTCAACCGAAGCTGATTTTGGCTGACGAACCCACCGCTGCCCTCGATTCCCACCGAGGACGGGCGATTATTGAATTACTGCGCAAGTTATCCAAGGAAGAAGGCTGCACCGTGGTCATGGTGACTCACGATGCCCGGATTATTGATATTGCTGACCAAGTCGTGCATGTCGAAGACGGCATGATCACAGATAACCCAAGCAATTTTTCCCGCTTTGCTGCATGACTCAACGGGCCTTTGTCACCGGCGGGACTGGATTTGTCGGGGCAAACTTAGTCCGTCTATTGCTGAGCGAGGGCTATCAGGTTCGAGCTTTAGTCCGAAGTAGCAGCTCACTGGCGAATCTGCAGGGATTGCCGGTCGAGATTGTCCAAGCTGATTTATTAGCAACCAATCTGGTCGAGCATCTGCGCGGCTGTCAGGTCTTGTTTCATGTCGCGGCTCACTACAGTCTTTGGCGCTCAGATCGAGACGCTCTCTACCGGAGCAATGTGTTGGGAACGCGGCAGATTTTAGCAGCGGCGGCTGAAGCCGGAATTGAGCGCACGGTTTACACTAGCTCTGTGGCGGCGATCGGGGTGCCAGCCAGCGGCCAAGTCGCTGATGAAACCTATCAAAGCCGGCCCGAAAAGCTGGTCGGCGACTACAAAAAGTCCAAGTATTGGGCCGAACAAGAAGCTCACAAGGCAGTGGCGGTGGGGCAAGATATAGTGATTGTCAACCCCAGCACGCCGATCGGCCCCTGGGATGTTAAACCAACCCCAACTGGAGACTTAATTCTGCGCTTCCTGCGGCGACAAATGCCAGTTTATATGGATACAGGGTTGAACCTAATTCACGTTCAGGATGTCGCAAGGGGACACTTGCTGGCTTTAGAAAAGGGAAAAGCGGGCGATCGCTACATTTTGGGGCACCAAAACCTCAGCCTTCAGCAAATTCTGCACCAGTTGTCTGAGCTAACCGGGCTGCCTGCTCCTCAACAGACGATTCCGGCTTGGATTCCGCTCAGTGCAGCCTGGGTGGATGAATATGTGCTAGCCCGATTTGGCAAATCGCCCTCGGTGCCCCTGGATGGGGTGCGAATGGCCCAGCAAAAAATGTACTACGATCCCTCGAAAGCTGTCCAGGAGTTGGGCTTACCTCAAACCCCAGTCTCATTAGCCCTCAAAGAAGCAGTCGATTGGTTTATTCAGCACGGCTATGTACCAGGGCGATAGATTAGGGTTAGTGGGGAAATAGATCCCAAATGGGTTTTATAGCACTTCGTTGACCGGGAAGCGATCGAGTAATTGCCCCGCCCGAATCGCATTCCGCCGCAGTTCCGAGGAAGTATGGGGAGCATGGGGAAGCTGCGAGAGAAAGTCGAGGGTACGCCGGAGCAGCCTGACAATATCGCCTTCATCTAAGTTGGTGTGGGCGCACAGTTCTGGCCATTCCACCCCTAAAGCCCACTGCTCAACCAAGCCGACCAGATCAATTTCTAACCAAATCGGTAAAACAATCTGCTGTCGCCGCTGGACTTGGAACAATTGCCGCCGCAGCGGGCGCAGCTCGGCTAGGGCAATTTCCACTTCCTCCGGTGGCAAATAGGCCGTCCAGCTATCGGAGCGGGGCGCTTCTGTCACCAAGGCAGCACAGGCCGCCGCTAAATGATGGGGAGCTAGGTTATCGAGTCCGCCCGTAGCGATCGCCAGTCCGAGCCAGAGTTCGTTGTCTCCCCGCAGGGCGGCAGCGGTTTCCCCTAACTGGGTCGGCGTAAATTCTGCCAGTCCGCCAAAATGCTGCAAAATCTCGATCAAGCGCAGAAATTCGTGCCAGTGGCGATGGGACTGCTGCTGAAGTTTTTGCTGGCGATCGCTAAGCTGCGTTTGCAAATCGTTGACCCGCCGTTGCAGCCGCAGCAGCGCCGCCGGATTTGGGTACTGCTGCCCTGGATGGTTGGCTAGCTTGGCTTCTATGGCGGTGACTCGTTGACTTTGCGTCACGACTTCGGGGGCCAGGGTGAGGGCAAAGGCGGGAATTTGCTCAGCGATCGCCGCTGTCGCCTCATCCCCCCGGTGCGATTGCCCTAGCTTGAGCGGCATCTCTGGCGGCAGGCTGAGGTCAGGTAGCTTAAACTCGCCATGCATTTCTAGCACATGGTCGGGGCTGACAATATACCAGCGATTGTCTTTGCCCAGGCAAGCCAGGTGGGGAAACTGTCCAGAGCTGGGCAAATGAGTCACTAAGACAGCCGCTAGGCTATTGTCCAATTCTGGATTGGTAGCCCGAAAGGCAGCCTTGGGTTTAAGGCTGAGCAGCGTCCCGGGCGCGGCATGAATCAGGCTGAGGGCTAGGGTATGGTGCTGGTTTTCTTCGGCTTGCTGCTGCAAAATTTTGAGCAACCGCTGCTCTTCGCGCAGTTTCTCTTTCAGTTTTTGGTAGCTGTTGAGAGCCACCAAGTCTACCCCGGCTAAGCGAACTTGGGATTGGTTTAGCTCAGCTTCAACATCGGCGATCGCCTGCTGCTGCGGCATTAAGTGCAGGGTAGCTAAATATTGCCCAAAACTGCGCTCGACTAAATCTTTAGACTGCTCCAGGGTGTGGGTTTGCAGCAGATTCAGCACCATCCCGTAGCCCGGCGTAAATTGACTGACCAGCGGATCGGCTTTTGAGGTGGCCAAATAAGCGGCTTCCCGCGCACCCTCAAACGGGCTTTGCACGGTCACAACGTGCCCTTCTAAATCCATCCCCCGTCGCCCAGCCCGCCCAGCCATTTGCAGAAACTCCGACGGCGTCAGCAGCCGATGTCCAGAGTCCGTCCGCTTCGAAAGGCTAGAAATCACCGTTGTCCGGGCGGGCATATTAATCCCCGCCGCCAGGGTTTCGGTGGCAAAGACAATTTTGATCAGCCCCTGCTGGAACAGTTCTTCGACGATCGCCTTCCAGGGCGGCAAAATTCCGGCATGGTGGGCAGCAATTCCTCGGTAGAGCGGCTCTAAATAATCAGCCCGCCCCACTTCTGGGTGATGCTGCAAAAACTTGTCAATTTGCGTTTTGAGGCGATCGCTCTCGTCCTCAGTCAGCAGGCTAATCGCACCCACATCCTTAACCGCTTGGTCGCAGCCCTTGCGGCTAAAAATAAAGTAAATCGCTGGCAGCATATCGCGCTGCTGGAGCTGACTGACCACGTAGCCCAAGGCTGGACTTTCAGCCCGGCGGTCTTTGCGGGAGCCACCTCGCCGCCGATCTTGGCTGCCGCCTTTTGGCTGCAAGCGGGGGTTAATTTTGTCGCCTTCCCGATTTAAGAGCGGAAACAGCCCCTTCGGATGGCAAAAATGAAATTGCAGCGGTACGGGTCGCCAGTCAGAATAAATCAGCCGAGTTGAAGCATGAACCCGGTCAATCCAATCGGTCAACTGGTCGCCATTCGCCACCGTTGCCGATAGCGCCACCAGTTGAATTTCCGACGGGCAGTAAATAATCGACTCTTCCCAAACCGTGCCCCGCTGGCGATCGTTCATGTAGTGGCACTCGTCTAGCACCACCACGTCTACCCCAGTCATTGAGGTGCCAACTTCGCCAATCGGGGTGCCGTAGAGCATATTCCGAAAAATTTCGGTCGTCATCACCAAAATCGGCGCATCCCGATTAATCGAGACGTCTCCAGTTAGCAGACCGACTTGCTCTGCCCCAAACCGATCGCGAAAATCCCGCAGTTTTTGATTTGAGAGCGCCTTCAGGGGCGTGGTGTAAAATACCCGCCGCTGGCGAGTTAACGCCCGATAAATCGCATACTCACCAATTAAAGTCTTACCAGAGCCAGTTGGCGCGCACACCACAATCGACTGGTCGGCTTCCAGAGCGGCGATCGCCTGCTGCTGAAACTCATCAAGCTGAAATGGAAAAAGTTGATCAAACTCCGGCAGTCGGTTAGAGACGTTCACATCGTCACAGTAAAAATTAAGAATAGCAGCCAGAAACAGTTAAGTCCTGCTCTCAGTAGTACCATACCCCACCAGCAAAGATCAGCGCTGCGATCGCCTGATCTCAGTTCTGGCTAATTTTGAGAGTTTGCGATCGTTTCTTAATGCTGCTCTAATTTGTCGAGCACAATAATCTTGCGGTGATTTAAAACCCTTTGATCATTCTGCCTTAGTTTCAGCGCATAGTCGTAACTAACCGTCGCTTCTTCATAGCGCCCTAATTCATACAGAGCAATGCCCCGGTTGAACCAGGCTTCGTGCTTGTCGGGCATGGTTTTTAGGGTTTCGTCGTAGCTGGCAATCGCTTCTTCATAGCGCCCCAAGATACCCAGAGCATTACCACGGTTAAACCAGATTTCGGGTTTATCGGGTTTAATTTTCAAGGCTTGATCATAGCTGGCGATCGCTGCTACATATCTTCTGGAAATACTAAACAAAACCCCCTGTTGAATCAACAAGTCAGCTAGCAAATCAGGCTTTTGATTCGGTTCGTCTAACCAAGCTTGAATTAGCGCTTGCTTGAGCCGCAGGAGTTCTGTGGTTTTGCCAACTCCGCGATGCCCTGTGTAAAGTTGGCAGGTGGGTTGATCTGAACGCTCAATTTTTCTACCCAGCTCTCTCAAAATATTGTCGTTGCCACGCACCGCATGACAGTCCACATAAAACTGGTCGCTTGGTGGCAATGGACGAGATGGATCGAAGGTGTTAGAGAGGCGATCAACCAAATCTGGCGGCTGAGTCATGAAAATAGATGTTAAACCTGAGACTAAGCTGAAGTATAAGACCTAATTTCGGTCAAAAGCGCTAAGCACTCATGACGCCTGAGTCGCCCAGAGCAACTCAAAATTAGCAAAAATAGGGGCGATCGCCCTGCCAAGACAGTCAAGGTCAATTTATGATAGGGTAAATCTTGCCAAGCGCGGGCGTAGTTTAGTGGTAAAACTCCAGCCTTCCAAGCTGATTATAGGGGTTCGATTCCCCTCGCCCGCTTAGCATTCAACTCGATTTAGAGACTGCGATCGCCTTCAATTTGCAAAGGCTGATCTTTTTTAAGCACTCAGAGCTATTTACGCAGCCCCTCTACTTCCAAACCTGCTGCACAAGTTCCATCATCCGTTGCCAAATCACTTGCGGGCCAATCCCGAAAAAAACCTGAAGTGCCAGCGCAATTAGGGCAATCTTGAGGGCAGTGCCAAAGGTGGATTTAAATACCTTCAGAAACCAGGTAAACACAAGCAGAGAGACCACTACGGCGGCGATCGTTATAATCAGTTCTATTGGCATCTTGGCAATCTCTCCTGGCTGGGGCGCCCAAAGTCCTGACTTCAATCCAACCGCCCTTGGCTATATTATCTGATGGGATTTTGTCTAATTAAGTGCCATTGGCGATGCCTGATTTAGCTGGCCCTAACCTCGATCAGTTTTATCGTGACTTAAACCAGCAATTTTTTGCTGGTGCCCTCCCGCCTGTGCAAGTGCGATGGTCAACCCGGATGACCCGCGCCGCCGGGATTTACTATGGGCAGCGGGGCTGCATTGCCCTCTCTCGCCCTCTGTTATTAAATAAACCAGAAGCTTTAATCAGCACCCTCCTGCATGAAATGATTCATGTCTGGTGTCATCGGGTGCAGGATCGCCCCCAGGAAGGACATGGGGCAATGTTCCGAGCCAAAATGCGGGAGATTAATGCGGCTCAAGCTCAGATTCAAGTTACCCTCCGCCATCAGTTCAATACGCAAGCTCTGGCTCGCTATCAGGCGTACTGTGATCACTGTGGGCGATCGCGGCTTTACCATCGCCGCTGCAAGGGCTTGGCCTGTGGAGCCTGTTCCCGGCAAGCGGGCAAACGCTGGAGCCAACAGTTTTTACTGACCTGGATTCCGCTTTAGGAGAGAAATTTATATGTCAAAGTCGCAGTGGCAGTGTTTTGTGGAAAATTTAGGGCAATGGCAGGGGTCATTTACCCGCCTAGATGCCGATGGGCAAGAGTTAGAAGATACGCCAAGTTTGCTCAATTTAGAAGGCTTAAACCAAAATCAAACCGCTCGTCTGATTCTGCAATTTTTTACTGCCGATCGCCAAACGCTGACTTCCGAAAAAGTATTTGAATTTAGCACCCTCAGCCGCAGCATTCTGTTTTTTGAGCAGGGCGGATTCTCCCAAGGGTCAATTCAACTGGCTCCCCATACCGAATTTGGGGCCGAATTTGGCTTAATTGAGGGCAATCGCCGCCTCCGGCTAGTCCAACTGTTTGACACCCAAGGTCAACTGGACAGAATTACCCTGATTCGAGAGCAACGATTAGGCACCACCGCCCCAGAGCGCCCACCGCTGACCCTGGAGATGCTGCTGGGGCAATGGCAAGGCGAAGCAATTACCCTCTACCCAGACCTGCGATCGCCAGACACCTACACCACTCACCTCAACCTAGATCAGCAAGGCAGCGAGTTAACTCAGCACCTGACAACGAGCAGCGGGTTGGAGATTATCTCCAAGGCAGAGATTAGCAATGGCGTTTTGAAATTCAATCAGGGTAGCCAGCCCGTACAGGTGCTGCTTTTGCCCGATGGCGCTTCTTGCACGTGTCCTAGACAAATCCAGCCTCGTTTACCCCTGTTTTTAGAAATGGGCTGGTTGATTCAGCCCAACTTGCGGCAGCGGATGATTCGCAGCTACAGCGCCAGCGGTGAATGGGTCAGCCTTACCCTCGTCGTTGAGCATAAGCAGAGCTAGCCCGCTAGGGTAGCTTGCTCACAGAAATTTTTTCTTGGCTCTCTGCGTCCTGCCTTTTCCCTAGGAGTCGAAGTTGATTTATTTACAATCCTTAATAGGCTCTCATACTTCAGATAGATTGCTGGCTCAGGACAACCTGCAAAGCTAATAGAGATTAAATGCAGCGAGTTACGAGGTCAGACCGATGCCGAATTGCCCCTACTGCTCCAGTGTGCTACTGCCTCATCTAAGCTCGATCGCTCACCTTTATTATTTCTGCCAAGAGTGTCGGGTCGAAGTGCCTGAATCGATGGTGCAACTCCAGATGGCGCAGCAAGCCGAACGAGACAAGACGGTAGCCAATAGTGGTGTTGGCCAAGTCTCCCCAAGGGCGACTCGCCCAGTCGTGAAAGCGTGATTTTGGCTAGCCATTGCTACCAATGAGTTGATTAATCAACTTGACCAACTTCTGGCTGCTGTCAGGGATGCCGAGGGAGATCGCCCGTTGACGCATCATGTGCAGCGAATCTGGAGACTCCAGCAGTTGCAGGACTTCAGATTCTAGCCCTTCAGCCGTTAAGTCCTGCTGGCGGAGCAGTTTGGCCGCCCCCGCCGCGACAAAAACGGCCGCATTGTGGGTTTGGTGATCTTCGGCGGCGTAAGGATAGGGAATCAGCAGGGCTGGCGTGCCCGTGACAGCCAATTCAGCCAGCGTCCCTGCTCCGGCCCGACTAATCGCCAAATCTGCCCGTTGGAGCAGCCCCGCCATATTGTCGTAAAACGGCAGAGCCAGGTACTGGGGATGGCTAAAGGAATTGGCTTCTGGGTCGCTGTCGCCCGTTAGATGCACCACCCAAGCTCCCAACCCCAGCCAGCGACTTGCTACCTGCCGCACCAGTCGATTGATCGCCAGCGCCCCTTGGCTGCCTCCCACCACCACAATCAGGGGAACTCCAGTTGGAATCGGCAAATCTAGCGGCTGGGGTTGAGTAAACTCAGCCCGAACCGGCATCCCCACATAGTCGGTTTTAGTGTTAGGAAAATAGCGAGCCGTCTCGGCAAACCCCAGCCCCACCAAGCTGCACCACGGACTCAACAAGCGGGTGACTTTGCCAGGGATGGCATTCGCCTCGTGCAAAATTGCCGGTCGCCCTAAACTGCGAGCAGCGATAATCGCTGGAGCAGCAATGTAGCCGCCAGTTGTGAACACGCCCTGAAACTGACCCCGTTGCAGCAAGCGGCGAGTTTCCCAGGTTGCCTTGACCAAGCGCCATAAAATTAGCAGTGTCTTTAAGCCTGGTTTGGTCTGAAATCCTTCCACATTGATAATATGCAAGGGGTAGTCAGTCGGGACAAGCCGATTCTCCAGCCGTTCAGGCACACCTAGCCATTCAATTTGACAAGACAATTCTTGGGCAACGGCGATCGCTGGAAACAGGTGCCCGCCTGTCCCACTGGCGGCGACTAATAATTTGACTGGCTGCATCTAAACTTGGTTTCAACCGTACAATACAATCTAAGCATCTCAGCTCAGTTATGTTATCGCTTCTTATGGTTCAACCCATGCGCTTTATCAATAATTCAGGGTCAAGCGATCGCTCTGTCCCGCAAACTCAGCCCCATCAGGCTTCTATGCTTTGTAAAAGTGGACTGGCGATCGGTCTGCTGTGCGGATTAGCTTTGCTGCCTGTCTCTGTGCAAGCAGCCCCTCGACCCGTCCAGATTGCCCAGGCGGCCGCTCCAGCGGAACTGCAAAAAACCCTGGCTGACCTAGATGCGGCTGCTAGCCGTCGCGACTTAGCCGCAGTCATAAAGTTTTATGGGGCGAATTTTACAACTGCCGATGGCTTAAATCGGCAAGCGTTAGAGGAAGCGCTCAAAAAACTTTGGCAAGATTATCAAACCTTGACCTACAAGACAGAAATTAATAGCTGGAAAGCAACGAATGACGGCTTTATTGCCAATGTGACCACGACCATTACCGGCACAGAAACAACGGCGGAGCGAACGCTGACTTTAAAGTCAACCCTAAAAGCCGAACAGCAGTTAGTCGGGCAAACCATTGTCAGCCAAAACATTCTGAGTGAAAATAGCCAAGTCACCTCTGGCGAAGCGCCACCCACGGTGCAAATGAGCTTACCCACCGAAGTGAAAGTTGGGCAAGATTACAACTTGGATGTAGTAGTGCAGGAACCGCTGCAAGACAGTCTCTTGGTTGGCACAGCCACCGAAACTGCTGTCACCCCAGAAGCCTACCTGAAATCTCCTAAGCTGGAATTAGAGTTGCTATCAGCCGGGGGGATTTTTAAATTGGGCAAGGCTCCTAGCCAACCCGGCGATCGCTGGATCTCAATTGCCCTGATTCGAGATTCTGGCATCACCCTGATTACGCAGCGCCTAAAGGTTGTCAAGTGATGAATGCTGATCCGTTGCTAAAGCCAGCAACTTCCCCGGTGCCAGAGCCTCAGGACACCGAGCCAGAGTCTGAAGCCCCGCGGCATGGCCCAGGGCCAAGTAGCGTCTACTTTAAGTCCGAGCGCGATAAGCTGCTGCTGACCTTACCCAAACCCGTCGAACCCAACGTGGCCTGGCTGCCGCTCTGGGAGGAGCTTCAGCAGCAAATCAGGGCGGGTGAGCGGTTCTGGCAGGTTAATTCCGAAGTCGAGCTGATTGTCAGCGATCGCCTGCTTGATCAGGGACAGTTGCAAATGATTGCGGCAGCCCTAGATCAGGTGCAGCTTAAATTAAAGCGAGTCAATACCAGTCGGCGGCAGACCGCCATGGCCGCAGCCGCAGCGGGCTATGCCGTTGAGCAGGAGTCCCCGGCTTTACCCCTCCAGTCAGCCGCCAACGCTGCCCCACTGGAAAATCCCCTCTATTTAGAAACCACGATTCGCTCCGGGACAGAAATTCGTCACCACGGCAATGTTGTGATTGTCGGCGACATTAACCCAGGCGGCAGCGTGATCGCGACAGGCGACATTTTAGTTTGGGGGCGGCTGCGCGGTGTTGCCCACGCAGGGGCGCAGGGCAATCCCGACTGTCGAATTATGGCCCTCCAAATTGAAGCCACCCAACTGCGAATTGCTAACCAGGTAGCGCGTACCCCCAAACCACCCGCCCAGTTCTATCCTGAAGTGGCCTACATTAGCTCAGAAGGCATTAAGCTGGCCAGCGCGACTGAGTTTGGTAAAAATATTTTTGTGCCGCCTCAAGAAGCACTGTAAACTAGTCAGGCAAAGCTGGCTTTTGGCCAAAATTTTCTTTTCATCGAAGGTTTATGGGTCGCATTATTGTCATAACGTCCGGCAAAGGAGGGGTAGGCAAAACCACCTGCACTGCCAATTTAGGGATGGCCTTAGCCCGACTTGGCAAAAAAGTTGCCCTGATGGATGCCGACTTTGGGCTGAGAAATCTAGATTTGCTGCTGGGGCTGGAAAATCGGGTTGTTTACACGGCTCTGGATGTGGTGTCTGGACAGTGCCGACTCGATCAAGCCTTGGTCAAAGATAAACGCCAGAATCAATTGGTGCTGTTGCCCGCCGCCCAAAGCCGCGATAAAGATGCGATTACCCCAGACCAGATGAAGCAATTGGCCCTGGAGCTATCGCAAAGATTTGACTATGTGCTGGTCGATTGTCCGGCTGGGATTGAAATGGGGTTTCGGAACGCGATCGCCGCTGCCCAAGAGGCGCTGGTTGTGACCACGCCCGAAATCGCCGCTGTGCGAGACGCTGATCGAGTGGTCGGGCTACTGGAAGCCAACCGAATCAAGACGATTAACCTCGTCGTGAATCGACTCCGCCCCGCTATGGTGCAGGCCAACGACATGATGTCAGTCCAGGATGTGCAGGAAATTCTCTCAATTCCGCTGATTGGGGTTATCCCAGACGACGAGCAGGTGATTGTTTCCACCAATAAGGGGGAGCCACTAGTTTTAGCCGATAATCTTTCGCTGCCGGGTCTAGCGATTAGTAACGTGGCCCGCCGCCTAGAAGGACAAAAAGTAGACTTTATTGATTTAGATGCTGCCTACGACAAGAGCCTGCTGGCCCGTGTTCGTCGCTTCTTTCGTTAGATTCACCCCATAACACCATGCTGAGTGACCTGCTAGAACGGATTTTCTCTAAAACTGGGGCGACGAGTCGTGATCAGGTTAAACAGCGCCTGAAGCTGGTGCTGGCCCACGATCGGTCTGATCTAAACCCGCAAATGCTGGAAAACATGCGGCGAGAAATTCTGGAAGTCGTCTTGCGCTACGTCGAGCTAGACGCCGAAGGCTTGGCTTTTTCCCTGGAATCTGATCAGCGGACAACGGCCCTGATTGCCAACCTGCCGATCCGCCGGGTCAAAGCCGAACCCTATCCGCCCTACGAGCCTGAAAATGTGGCGGCTGAATCCCAGGATTAGGCAACAACAATCGTGGAAGAAGATCGTTTTTGGTCATCCGATGGGATTTGGGTTCTAAAGCTGATTTTGCTCTCAGTTTTAATCTCAATTGGCATCAAGACGCTGGGGCCTGATTTAGCGCTGCCCCCAACCATCGCTGTGATTCTGGCTTTGGTTTTTTTGCCCACCGTTGTTTTGACTGTCGCCCTCCTCTGGCGCTATGCAGTCAAAGACTAAAACTGCTGCCCAACCGTAATTGACCTTACCTCGCCTTGGCGCTGCACGACTGCTTTTTGGTCAGCGACTTGCACCAGTTCCCAGCCAGTTGCCCCCAAAGGTTGCCCAACTGTAATCCGCTGGGTTGTGCCGTCAATATCTAGCAGCGCCACTGAGCGATCGCCCATTTCCATCACTCCCCGCAGCGTGTACTTGGCCTTCGGAGGCGCTAGGGGTTTGGCAACAGGTGCAGCGGCCGGAGCCGTCGGGGCGACAGCCGCCACTTGGGGCGGCAAGCTCAAAGTCGTCGATGTCACGGTTTGGGCGGGCTGCGGTTTATAAACCGGAATATAGACCCGCTCGACGCCACTAGCCGTTGCCCCAACGGCAGAAGCATTGGCCTCAACGGTCGGGGGCAAAGCGGAAGTAATGGCTGGCTGGGGAACTGTTGCCGTCTGCTGTTGCCCAATAATGTCTAGCGCCCGCTGCATGTACTGGGCAAATTGAGTCTCGGCTGGATTAATCGGCAGGGCTGGCGAAGCGATGGCTACCGGCATCACCGGCGGCCGAAACACGTATTTGCTGGCCACCCACAACCCAGCTGTCATTAAAATCGAGGCGCAGGCTAACCCCAGGAACAGGCGATCGCTATTTTCGGCTGGATTTTGCAGCCAGTGATTCGCCTGAGTTACCGTCTCAGCCGCTGGCGCAGGGTTGGCACTCTCACCGGCAAAAGGTTCACCAGGATAAGGGGCATAGGGCACAAACAGATCAGACTCTGCACGTTGGTCTGGCGGCTGTGCGGTTGAGGCTTGATTCTCTAAGCAAGCAGGCAGCAGCTCGATCGACAGCGGGTAAGCAGGCTCCAAGCTTTGCTCAAATTCACGAAAGACTTCATCAAGCAGGCAATTCGCTTTAACTTCTGCCTGGCAAGATTCAACGTCGTAGCCTAAACTGTTTGCCCCATCTGTGCTACTAGGGCGTTGATATTGCGACATAGCTTACTTAAAACACTCCCCCGTGCGGTGAACCACACTGTCTCCACCAATGCCATACAGAATATACCAGTCCTAGATTATTTGTAAAAGAGCAATTATCTTTCGGCCTCTAGAGTGCTCTACTTGTCTGGCTTCAAAACAATGCGTGATCGCCCGACACTGATCGGTTAAGTGACTAGACCTGTTTTGAAAGTAGCCGCCGTGGTGGGAGTCTCGCTTAGATCAAGGCAATTATTGTCGAGTGGCGGCCAACCATTGTTCGAGGTCGGCTGACCCAGTAAAGTCCAAGAGGGCTTCTCCCAAGGCTTCCAGTTGAGGCAATGGCAGCGCTTCCACCTGGGATTGCAGCCCCGGAGAAAGTGCACCAACGCGACGGGTGAGCAGACGCAGGATCAGGGACTTCTCACCCTGCTCAATCCCCTGCTCAATTCCCTGTTCAATCCCCTGTGCCATCCAACTGGTGACAATTTGCATAATTCCCTCCTGTTCGGCTGCATCCAGTCTACCAATCTCTGCCTGAAACACCTGTTCTTCCTGAGTGTTCAGGCGTAAGTACGTATCGACAAAGCCAGAAATGAGCTGCGTGCGGGCCGGGTCGAGGCGCAAAGTTGCCAGCGATCGCAAACATTCCGCTTTGACACGGGGACGCTCCCTTGGTGCAATCTGCATTTTAGCCATCAGAGCCGCTGCCACTGGATTGGGTTGGTGCAGATAATCCCGCCAGTTCAATCGATTCAGTTGGATAGACGTAAAGTTAAACTCCATCACTTTCAGATCAGGAAATTCGACGGTGTAGGTATGGGGTTCTTCTCGCAGCGGCTCGTCAAAGGAAAAGATCACGACTGGATAAATCGGCTGTAAGTATTTCTGATGCAGCCGCGCAAAGTAGAAAAACATTCGCCGGGCAAAATCAGCTTTTGAGGTCGCCTGGGCTTCAACATGAATCAGAAATCCGACGGACTGTCCTGCCAGTTGGACTTGAGCGAGCAAATCGACGATGTGCTTCTCGCCCGTCGTCAAGTCAGCAAAATATTCTTGGGGGAGCAGGGTCAAAGAGGTGGGGTCAATCTGAGCGGCCACTTGGGGCAAAAAGAGTTCCAGAAATTCCAGCAAGAAGGTAGACAGGAGCTCTTTGAACAGGCGATCGTGGTCGGTCATAGAGAAAGTACAGCTTGGGGGGAGTTCTCAACTTGTCCTTGGGTGATTCAAGTTAGTGGCAGCGAAATTGACTTCATAAAACATAGCGTTACTCAAGTTAGCTCCACTCAGGTCAGCTCCACTCAGATCTACGCCGGAGAATTGCCACTCTTCCAAGGCCAGGCGCTCAAACAATTCCTGAGCAGTCATAACTACGCTCTCCAAAACACAACCGTCCCCACCTGGACAAGCTTCCTGACGGGAACCACTCCATTTAACCTCAACATCGAAGTCACCGACCTGCCCAGGGACGGGTCAACTGGCCGTTGCTTGCTGGCGTTAGCCATAGCTCAACTCACCGGCTTTGCCACCAACGGCACCCCCACCTTTTTGGCGATTGCTCTAAAGAATCAGCCCTGCCCAAATTTGGGGGGCTAAGGGGGCAAAAGCTCATTTATCAAGACATCAATGCAAGAGCGCGGTTATTCAGACCGCAGCTACCTTTGATAGTAGCGCCACTGTGGATAGGGCTGGTTTTGTTGCTGTGGCAAGGGTTGGGGCTGAACCTGTAGCGGTGGTTGAAAATAGTGCGACTGCGGAAAAGGTTGAATCTGTGGCTGCGGGTAGGGCTGAATTTGCTGTGGATAGGGCTGCAATTGGTTGTAAATCTGTGGCTGTGGTTGAATTTGCTGTGGATACTGCTGCTGAAGCTGAAACTGCTGCTGCTGAGCTTTTTGAAATTGCTGGAGCTGCTGGACATTAAGCTGCTGCTGTTGACGATAGCGCTGAAGCTGATTTTGAATCTGCTGCTGCTCCCGCAACTGATGTTGCAGAATTTGCTGCCGATAGGAGGGCGGTGGCTGCCAGCCAGGGGGTGGGGTTGAAGCTAGCAAAGTTAAAAACATCAGCATGATCAATCCTCCCAGCAGTGAGTGAGGTCAACAGCAGATCAAAACTTACCCCGCCGGAGCAGGGCATTCCAGGCTTTGAGTGTGTCTTGCACATCCGCCGATAGCTGGGATTGCTGAATATCAGCAAACCGCAGGGTGGCATCGGGTGTAGACAGGGTAATCGTTGCATAGGCCGGTGCCTCAACCGGGGCGGGATAGTCAAGTTGATTAAACCGGGCAAACCGTTTTTCTTGCAAAAGCTGCTGAAACTTACTCACCATCTCAGGGTTGACTTGCCGCCCAGGGCGTGTCTCCATAACCCCTTGAATATTAGGTTTAGTGATTAAAACTCGCCCATCTGCCATCAGGACTGTTTGAGTGCTGCGGTTGTTTACCCCACTGTAGCTAATGAGCCGAAACACGCTGTCTGTGCCCAAGGGTGGAGGGAGTTCTGCGGGCGGGATGGTTTGCGGCGGCTGAATCAGTTGCCCCACCACCTGGCTACCGGCTTGATCAAGCATAACTTGGGAACCCGATTGGTTAGTGCGATAAACCCAGCGCTGGCGATCGCTCTGGGCTACCACTTGCCAGCCAGGGACTAGCGCCTCCGTACAGAGGGCATTTAAGCCGCCTAAGCCCAAGCAACCATCTGACCAAATTTTTGGCTCTGCTTTGCTGATTTTGAGTTGACTTGGCTCCAAGTCAGACCGAGCAGCGGCATCAGCTAATACCTGCTCGACAATCCCAGCCGGCAAAAACACTTGCGGCGACTGGAGATTTTCTAAGCGCAGTTGCGTGCCTGAGCCGTTGGTGCGGTATGTCCAGACCTGTGCGCCATCGGATGCTTTCACCTGCCAGCCTTGGACTAGGGCCTGCGAGCAGGATTCTTGAGCAGTCGGCAACCCCAGACAGCCATTTGGCCAAGTTTGACGGCTAGCCGAGATAATTTTTAGCTTGGCGATCGCCAGGTTTGTCTTTTGGGCCAAGTCTTGCCGAATGATTTGGGCCAGTTTGGGCGGCAGTTGAGCGGTTGGAGCCTGGGCGATCTGGTCTGGAGGATTTGCCAAGGCGGCAGGGGCTAGACGGGTCAGCCCAATTGGGGCAGCCGCGATCGCCAGCAGGGCGGTCAGGCTACCAGACAACAAAAATAAGTGCGGAAGTTTCATAGCGTAGTTTTATTTTATGGCAAGCCGTCGAGCCTATAACTAGTGATGGTGTTGCCGATTTGCCGTTGCGATTCGATTCGACTGAACCAATCGCACTGTATTCCTTAATCTACAATGCTTCTGGGATGCGATTACAGCAATGATGCATCCTGATAGGCTAGTTTAGGAGCCTCGTTTTTAGAATCCAGGAGCGTGTTTTATTGATGATTCTTGATGGCTCACGGCTAAGTGGTTTAATCGCTGCTGGACTCATACTTGGCTCGTCCACCGCTGCTTGTGCTCAGCAACCACCCACGGTCGACAAATCCCTGGTGCGGGCTGCCCTGCTCGTGCGTGCCTTTGATCAATTAGCTGCCCAGTGTAAGTCTGGACGCGGTTTCAATGATCGTGAAGCAGCCTCAATTGCCACTTGGGAATCGGAACAGGGTGTCAGCGTTATCCGCACCCAGATGCGTGGGAGATCAGCCGATATGCAGAAACACGTCGAGAAAGCTGCCACGATGCTGATAAATGAACTCAATCAGCGCTCCAATGACGATCCCTGTGCGCTTGCCTTAGCCCTAACAACCACTTCTTCTGCAAAACTTGCCACTGCAAATCCGCCTGGCTCGACAAACGAAACTAAACCAGGAGAGACGACCTCGGCCGCTCCATCTAAATCCAGTTCAACCCCACTGTCGGCAAATTCAAAAGTTGCTAATCTGATTACAACGATCGACTCATTTGGCTTCAATACGCGAATGACGATGGGCGTGGGTGGTTTCCTGATCCAGGATGTCTATCCGGTTGTATTGTTCCGTAACGGTGAGGCCCTCAAAGATGTCAAGGGGCTGACCTACTCTGGAGGTCTCAGCGCCCATCGCAGCTCCAATCCAGACGACTGGACTCGATGGCGACGCAATGGCGGGCGGGTGGAGCTACAGACTTCCGAAGGCTGGAAACCTCTGCCTTTTTCGCAGACCTATCAGTCCTTACCCAATCAGTTTCGGTTAGAGGGCACGTATCGATCGCTGTCTGGGACTGGGAATGTCGCGATCGGTGGTAGCAGTTCAGTTGCGGCTTGGCGCACCTATACATTCTCCTCGGATGGTCGAGTCGTCCGAGATGGCGGTGCTGGAGCATCATCCGATGGCACAGTGACATCCTCAACTGCACCGAACCAGCGTGGACGCTACCAAGTCGATGGTCTGATTTTGCGCATTCGCTACGATGATGGAACAACGGAAGAGCGGATGCTAATTACCAATCCCAAAGATCCGAAAAGTTCAATCTGGCTGGACGGCAATGGCTATTCCAAACGGAAGTAGTTCAAATTAACTCCAGCTATATCAGCGTCCTGTGTCAATTAAGTTTTGATGGGCTGTGCGAGATAAGTCCCCAGCCATGCGGGGAACTTATCTCGCACAGCTAGCTTGACGGAATATCAAGAAATATTTTTATCCGCCACCCCCAGAAGCACAATGCAGATTCAGCGGCAATGTACAGTTAAAGATATTTGTCGGCAGTTGCAGCCCTTACCATGCCTTCTGATTACCTAGAGCGGATTCTGAATGCCCGCGTTTACGATGTTGCTCAAGAAACTCCGCTGGAAGTTGCGCCCAATCTCTCTGCTCGCCTGGGCAACAAGCTGCTGCTGAAGCGGGAAGACATGCAGTCTGTGTTTTCGTTCAAGCTGCGGGGAGCCTACAACAAAATGGCTCAGCTTCCAGCCGACGTGCTGGCTCAAGGCGTAATTGCCGCTTCGGCGGGCAACCATGCTCAAGGGGTGGCCCTCAGCGCCAAGCGATTGGGCACCCAGGCGATTATTGTCATGCCTGAGACTACGCCGCAAGTCAAGGTGGATGCGGTTAAAGCCAGAGGGGGTGAGGTTGTCCTATACGGCGACACCTACGATGATGCCTACGCTTACGCCCGTCAGGTGGAAGCCGAGAAAGGCTTGACCTTCATTCATCCGTTTGATGACCCAGATGTGATTGCCGGACAAGGCACGATCGGGATGGAAATTTTGCGCCAATACCAGCAGCCGATTCAGGCTATTTTTGTCGCGATCGGTGGCGGCGGCTTGATTGCTGGGATTGCTGCCTACGTGAAGCGGCTGCGCCCGGAAATCAAAATCATTGGCGTTGAGCCGGTCGATGCAGACGCGATGTCGCGATCGCTGCAAGCCGGAGAACGGGTGCGCCTCCCCCAGGTGGGTTTGTTTGCCGATGGCGTGGCCGTGCGAGAAGTCGGGCAAGAAACGTTTCGGCTCTGTCAGCAGTACGTTGATGAAGTGATCCTGGTCGATACAGATGCGATCTGTGCGGCGATCAAAGATGTGTTTGAAGACACCCGATCGATTTTGGAACCGGCTGGCGCACTAGCGATCGCCGCTGCCAAAGCTTACGTGCAGCGGGAGCAAATTCAGGGGCAAACCCTAGTGGCGATCGCCTGCGGGGCCAACATGAACTTCGATCGGCTGCGGTTTGTGGCCGAACGGGCCGAATTTGGCGAATGTCGAGAAGCGGTTTTTGCGGTCAATATTCCGGAAGCGCCGGGCAGTCTGCGTAAATTCTGCGAATGCTTGGGCCGGCGCAACTTAACTGAGTTTAGCTACCGAATTGCTGACCAGCAGACCGCCCATATTTTTGTCGGAGCCCAAATTCAAAATCGAGCCGATGCAGCCCAAATGGTGGCCCATTTTGAAGACTGCGGGTTTAAAACGATTGATCTCACCGATGATGAGCTAACCAAACTGCACCTGCGCCATATGGTGGGTGGGCGATCGCCCCTGGCTGAGAATGAACTCCTCTATCGGTTTGAGTTCCCAGAAAGACCAGGCGCGCTGATGAAATTTGTCAACTCAATGAGTCCTGACTGGAATATTAGCCTCTTCCACTACCGCAATCATGGCGCAGACTATGGGCGAATTGTGGTTGGCATGCAGGTGCCGCCCCACGAGATGGCAGAGTGGCAAGCCTTTCTCGACACGCTGGGCTATCGTTACTGGGACGAAAGCCAAAACCCTGCCTACAAGCTGTTTTTGGGCTAGGCTGTTGCTGGTGCATGTTGTGGAGCGAAACGATGAGTAAAACAGTGCTGATCACAGGCGCTTCGAGTGGAATTGGCAAAGCTACGGCTGAGTTATTTGCTCAACAAGGCTGGCATGTGATTGCCACGGTGCGATCGCCCGACCAAGCTACAGACCTCAAACAACTCAAACGATTGACGGTGCTGGGGCTAGATGTCACCGATAGCGATACGATTCAGCAGGCGGTGGCAGCGGCGATCGCTCAATTAGGTCAAATTGATGTCTTAGTTAATAATGCTGGCTATGCCTTGGTCGGCCCGTTTGAAGCTTCTAGTCCGGCTCAAATTCAACAGCAGTTTGCTACCAACGTGTTTGGCTTAATGGAAGTCACCCGCGCCCTCCTCCCCCACTTTCGCCAGCAAGGGCACGGCACCATTATCAATGTTGCTTCGGTCGGCGGCCGAGTTACGTTTCCGCTCTATAGTCTTTATCACTCCACCAAATGGGCAGTGGAAGGGTTTACAGAATCTCTCCAGTACGAACTGTCTCCCTTGGGGATTCGAGTCAAAATCATTGAGCCGGGGCCGATTAAAACCGATTTCTACGATCGCTCTATGGATGTGATGACGCAGCCAGGGCTGACCGCCTATGATGCCGTTGTCAACACGGCCATGCCCAAAATGAATCAAGCTGGTGCTACTGGTGCTTCTGCTGAAAGCGTCGCCCAGGTAATCTATCAAGCCGCAACTGACAATAGCCCGCGACTTCGCTATGGGGCTAATTCAATCCTGCTGCTCACCCTGCGGAAGCTGTTACCCGACAGTCTGTTTTTCCAAATTGTTCGCCGGGCACTCCTGTAAAGCTGACATGGGCTGACATCAACTGTCATGGGTTAAAACGAGATGCGCTATATAATGCTTGCAGGCGTTTAGCAAGATGCTGGGCCGAGTTTTTTGAATTAGCGATAAGTCTAAAATTTATCAGTGGATATTTGAATGTTCTTGCCCAGGAAACAAAACAGATTCAAATCATTGAATCTGCATGCTCTGCTCACTTTAATCTCCTTAACTGTTGTTAGTGGAGTCGCGATCGTCCCTGTCCAGGCAGAAGAAGTTTGCAAAGTTACAGATCCCACCGGCACCCCGCTCAACGTTCGCAGTTCGCCCAATGGTGAAATTGTGAATGCCCTCAGAAACGGCCGAGAAGTTTACATTCACGAAGTTGCCCGCGACAGTCAAGGTCGCGCCTGGGTCAAAATTGGCGGCTACTATGACAGTAGGTATCGAACCTGGGGCTGGGTGATTCGGGAATTCCTGAGCTGCTATAGCCGTTAACGACGCACTTAGCCGCACCAAGGACTATCCCACGGGCCACCCCCCACTTCTAGCCCACATAGAGCGCTAGTTGCATGCAGAATGGTTTGGGATTTTTTGCCCAGCTTTAGGCTTAAACGTCCGTGCATGGTATCTCGGCAGCAGAACTGAAGTCCGGTTGCAGTGGGGGCCCGTAGAGGCGTACCGAGGCGATCGCAATTTGCTTTTAGTTCTAGCCAATATTCACCATTATCCGCCGCCATTGACCAGCTTCCCCAAGGCTGAATTTCCCAGGTGACTTTAGCATTCCAAGGCACAAACTCATAGAATTTGCCCCGGTAGTGCAACCCAACCATTGCCACTGATTCCATCCACCACAGCACTCCTCTGCGCCCCCCGCCAGCGGTTAGAGCCAAATCTGGTTCACCCTCAAAACTGTTGCAGTTGAGCCAAAACCATTTTTGCGGAAAGGCTCCCCCCCAGTTTTTTTCGCCATAGGCTGGCGCTTGCTGAAATTCGTAGCGCTTGCTCTGCCAATCAATCCAGCCGGTAGCCAGCCCGTGGGCCATCAAAATTTGCCAGCCCGGTTCAAAAATCTGCGATTGCGACAGCCAGCCCGCCGTGGACTGCTGGGGCTGATCTGCTGCTCCCCAGCCGTAGATTGGCTGAATCTGATAGTGCCAGCGAGCAGTCAATCCACTGCCCGGATCAATCAAGCTGCCCTGATGCAGCGTAGCCGTGCCTTGATAACCCTGGTGAATTTGCTGCTCAAATTGGCTAGGCGGTAAAAACTGGGGCAACAAATCAGCAGTAGCTTTACCCCAATGCCCTAACCCCAACTGATGCCGCCAGCCCCAAAATCGGCTGACATCAGGGAACGTGCGGCAGAGATAGGTATCTTCCGGGCCGAGAATTTGAGCGGCTCCACCGCTGTAGGGTTGTCCACCCGTCGGATCTTCAATCGAGTACATAAAGGCAAACGTCTGCCTACACTCTGGCAGTGTTACCCGGTAGTACCACCCTTCAAAGAAGCGGCGATCGCTGCCGTCCCAGTGGTAGCCGCTATGGGGAGTTTGTAAAAAATTCAAATTAGGTTTGCCTCTCAATGCCTGCTTAAAGTCTAGGGGCGATCGCGATATTGCTCAAAAGCAATGGCAATTTTAATATTGGTTTTTAGGCGGAAACCGCTCAATTTACCAAGTGATGCGGTCTTTAATTTTATCCAGTAGACCGGGGCCAATCCCTGGCACTTCGTCTATATCTTTCAAAGAAGTAAATGCTTTCTGAGTCCGGGTTGCAATGATTTCTGCTGCCAGTTTAGGGCCAACCCCAGGCAGGCTCTCTAATTGGGTAGCCGTGGCTGTATTGAGGTTAATCCGCTGGTCAGTCATGATTGCAGCGACGCTTGAGCTGCTAGGTTGAGCTACAGTGGCCCCTCTGGCTTGAATAACCCCACCGCATTGCTTGAGTTGATCGGCAATCTTTGCTTGCAGAAATTTTGGGATTCCCAAGCGGCTATTGGCATAGAGACGATCGAACTCCTGCTCATAGTGGGCAGCAACGGTTGGATGGCGAATCACTAACAGAAATTCATCATTGCCTCGGTTGGCGACGGCCGACCAGTTATGAGAGCCAACAATCACAGTTTGTCCATCGATCGCCCCATACTTATGGTGCAGTTTGTCTCCGGCGGGTAAAACTGGGGTGCCGACCGTTGGAATTGGACTTGCCCAAGGGCGGTTGTCTGCTTCGTAGTAACATTTGCCTTGCTTGGCCTGCCCCGTATTCGCCAGTTGAACTCCTAGCAGATCTAAAGCTTCACTAAAATCTCGGTAGATAAACCCCGGATCAACCAGCAGCCGAATGCCTACGCCCCGCTGATGGTCAGCTTCTAGGTTATCTGCTAACTGCTGGTCAGACAGGACAAATAGAGCCATATTGATCGATTTGCGAGCGCTGCTGAGCGTACTGCCAATCAGCCCATTCGTGGTTTGCGCCCAGGCAACGGTTTGAGAAGAAGGCGAAAACTTGACATCGACAGTTGCCTCACCCACCTTCACCTGCTGCGGGGGACGAAACGGTTTATTGACGCCAAATCGGCTATCGGCCTCGCCACCGGGGCCATCGCCCCACATGTAGTTAAATTCCTGGGTAAACAAAGCGGCCAAGTCGCGGCTATCAATCAGCAGTAAAGAGTTGGCGTTGCCACGGGTGTCGGGCTGCCCAATGTCCCCATGCACATCGCTCAACGTGAAATTGGCTGTTGTTGCGACCAGCGTCTGACCATCGATCACGATAAATTTATGATGCATCAGCAGACTGCCCTGGGAGCGATCGGCAGTGTCGTCAAGCCAAGCCACTTGCCCCTGATTCAGAATGCTTAAGACATCTCGCTGATTAATCTCGGCTGGAGCTAAGTCGCCATTTGCGTTTAAATCGACCAGTTTCTTCCAGCTTTCGTAGCGTTCTCGCATCACCGGATTCGTCAAGTCGCTAGCGCTCAAGCTACTCCAAGGCTGAGTGTAGGTGTTTTCCATTACAACCCGCACTTTCACCCCTGCTTGCTGCCGCTCGACTAGGGCATGGGCAAGCTGAGGCAAGCGGAATTCTTGGACAGCGACATCAATTGAGACTTTCGCCTGCCGAATCGCATCCAGCATGATTTGTTCTAAATTGTCTCCAGGACGGCTGATCTGGCGATAGGGGTCAGTGTAAGATTGAGACTGACGATGGTTCATGTAGACCTGAATCAGCGGATACTGGGGGAGAGAGCTAAGATTCTGTATCCGAAGCGCTGAATGGGGAATTTGGCTGATTCCATAGGCAACCAGTCCCAAGCCCAAGAGCAGCAAAGCTATAAACCGCCCATGCTTGTGCAGTACCTTGCGGAGGGATCTAATCACCTTGGTTGACCTGCGCGATCGCTGGAAGATTCTGGGTAATCTTAAACCTATAGTCTAATTGCGATGATTGTGCTCGAAATGCACATAAAACATCAATTTGATAGATTTACCAATTCCAAAGCCCGTGGTTAAAGTGGAAGCGTAGGCATCATATCCGCCATGATAGAGCAGCGAGATAAGTACATTGTTGAAGCCATCTTTAGAAATCCTGATCAGCAGGATTGGGATTGGCTGACTGAGGCCTTTGGGGCCACCTATTGCGAGACAGAACCGCAGGCAATGGCGATCGCCCGCTTCTTATCGACTCATCCCGCCGTTGAAATGGTAGAAGTCCTGTATCAAAAGGTAGGTCGGCGTTTGGAGTCAATTTGGGCCTCTGACCCCCGCGTTTTAAAAGCAGCCAAAGATCGGCTGTCGCGAATTAGCGATGCGGCTGATTTTCTAGGAATGGATAATCCAGCCTTCGCTGAGTGGCTGGTCATGGAGCGCAAGACCGACGACTACTGAGCAGTCGATTATTTAGCAGCAAGATTAATTTGAGTCTTCAAAGTAAATTAAGCCAAGTCTCAAATTAGGGTGACAATCGCCAAAGTGGCACTTGCGAAGATGTGCAGTTTTGAGCCAGGCGATATTCTAAGTCCAGTGAGGAGTGATTCGCAAACGAAAAGCCTCTGGGGTCGAAACACGGCAAGACTCCCAGAGGCTTTTTCTTCTGCTCAGGTTTTTTGCTAAGAGTTCTAGAATTTTTAAAGCTTTAACGTGAATACGACAGCCTAGCTGGGGGCGAGGTGTGGCAGTGAGCGGCGATCGCTGAGCGCCATCTTTACTCCGCCTGCCGCAGTCATCGTTAATCCTCGCCGTTTAGGCAACACAGGCTTCGTCTCTGCCAGAGTGAGTTGGCAGTGGCTCAAAATCGTTGCTAAAGCTAGCTTCATTTCAAACAGGGCAAAGGCCGCGCCAATGCAGCGGCGGTTGCCGCCCCCAAAGGGAATATATTCATAGGCGGAAAATTGTCGCTCCAGGAAGCGCTCCGGGCGAAACTGCTCAGGGTCCGGGTAGAGGTCAGGGCGCTGATGCAGGAGGTGAATGCAACCTGCCAGGATTGTCCCTGGTGGGAACAAATGATTGCCACACTGAAAGGGGGCTTTGACGGTGCGGAGTTGGGTCATGAGGGCGATCGGATAAATTCGCAGCGTTTCGGAACAAACTGCGCTCAAGTAGGACAATTTAGCAATGCTGCTTGGATCAGGGTGATCTGGCAAGCTAGCTAATTCTTGCAGCAGTTTATCTTTCACCGCTGGCAGACGATGAATCCAGTAGATAGACCAGGTGAGCGCAGTCGCAGTAGTTTCATGACCTGCGATCAGCAACGTCATCAACTCATCTCGCAACTCTTGATCCGTCATCGGCTGTCCTGCTTCATCTACAGCCAGCATCATCAAGTTAAGAATATCTGTCCGATCTGGATTCGGGGTTTGCCGTCGCTCGGCAATTTCAGCAAAGATCAGCTGATCGATCTGGGCGCGTCGCCGCAGTAACTTGCCAGAGGGACTCCAATCGCCCAAGTCTAGCTGCAAACTGGAAAAAAACATCGCCACTGTCCCGGAGACAGAGGTCATTGCTTCGATTAGCTCTTGCAGCAGGCGTTTTAGCTGCACAACCCGATCGCCCTCTCTCACCCCAAACACAGCTTCGATGATTAGCTGTAGGGAAATTTCCTGCATGGAATCTCGCAGGGTAAAGGGTTGATCGAGTTGCCATTGGTCAATCACCTGCTCAGTAATTTGGCAAATCAATTGCCCATAGGCCCGCATTCGTTCGCCGTGGAAGGGTGGCATCAGCAACTGGCGTTGGCGCTGATGGCGATCGCCATCAAGCAACAGCAGCGAATTTTCTCCCAGCGTGGGCAAAAGCAGGAAGTTGCTGTTGCCGACATCAAACTGACTGGCGGGGGCAGTAAAGATTTGCTCAATCATCTCTGGGTGACTGACCATCACAAACGGAGGAAAGCCTGTGAAATGCATTTGGAAGCAGTCACCAAACTTCTGATGGTTGGTTTGCAGGTAGCCCAGCGGATTAAAAATCCATTCCAAGAGCTGCACCAACGCAGGTGACTTAGAGCCGGCAATTGATTTCATTTCATTCACTTCCTGATCGACAAATTTACTCATCAACAGGCGAGGGCGCGCTGCCGCACTAGGGTTGCTGCTAAACGGATCGCTGCTTTCATGCTAGTCGGATTGGCAATCCCCTGACCAGCAATATCAAAGGCAGTCCCATGATCGGGGGAAGTGCGGACAAACGGTAAGCCAATCGTGGTATTCACCGCCCGGTCAAAGCCCATTAGTTTAACTGGAATTAAGCCTTGGTCGTGGTAAAGGGCAAGGTAAGCATCGGCAGGCGGTTTGGCTGCGCTCCCGCTGCCGCCAAACCAAGCTTGGCCAGGTTGTACCCAAAGCGTATCCGGGGGAACCGGGCCAATCAGGGTGAGATTAGGGTAACGAGATCGCTGCTCTTTCAGCCACGGAATCAGCCAGGTTTGTTCTTCTGTCCCTAGTTGCCCTTGTTCGCCGCTGTGGGGGTTTAAACCGGCGATCGCAATTCGGGGCTGATCCAAACCAAAATCAAATCGGAGCGAGTCAACCAGTAGCTTTAGCTTTTGGCTCATCAGGGCTGGGGTAAGGGTGGTAGCCACCTGATGTAAGGGAATATGGGTGGTGGCCAGCAGCGTCCGCAGCATCCAGCCCGTATGGGGAGATTCAGCCACAAATAGCATCCCAAATCTCTCTAGGCCAGCCTTTTCGGCCAGCAACTCAGTTTGTCCCGGATAAAGATGCCCCGCTTGCTTCCAGGCGGATTTAGCGATCGGCCCGGTCACAATCCCGTCAAATTGCCGAGACAGGGTGAGGGCGATCGCCTGCTGTAAATCCGCAAAGCTGGCTTGCCCTGTGGCAGCACTGGGCTGGCCAAGTTGAAAATCTTGATTAAAAAACCCGGTTGCCTGGATTAATTCCAGGTCAACCGGGTTAGCCAAGAGTTGCTGGCACCCCTGTAGCCGTTGATAGGTTTTCCGAAGCAAACCAGCGTCAGCAAGAACCGCTACTTGACAGCCTTGAATAACGGTTGGATCTGCCAGTGCCTTCAGCACTACCTCTGGGCCAATTCCGGCTGGATCTCCCAGCGTCAAAATTAAGCGGGGTAGGGCAGAAATAGCTTACTCCTCGTCGTCTTCAGAAGCAGCAGGAATTTCTTCCTCTAGTTCAGGTTCAACTTCAGCCGTAGCTGTGCCTAAACGCTTAGCCAGCATCTCTTCTCGATACTTGGCGGCCATTTCTTCAGCTTTGTCGTAGACAACCTGCGGATTTTTGACCATGTCGCCTGGCTCTGGCTCAAGCTGCTTGGTCGAGAGCGAAATTCGTCCCCGCTCGGCATCCAGGTCAATGATCATCACCTTCACCTCGTCATTGACGTTAAAGACGCTGTGCGGAGTATCAATGTGATCGTGAGAAATTTCTGAGATGTGAAGCAGCCCGCTCACGCCGCCGATGTCAATAAAGGCACCGTAAGGCTTGATACCACGGACAGCCCCAATCACGACTTCGCCCACTTCCAGCTTGTTCATCTTCCGCTCAACCAAAGCGCGGCGATGACTCAAGACAAGCCGATTGCGTTCTTCATCGACTTCCAAGAACTTGAGCGGCAGTTCTTCGCCCACAAGGTCTTCTTTAGTGGCTCTGGTGCTGATGTGAGAACCGGGAATGAACCCGCGTAGCCCTTCAATTCTGACCAACGCACCGCCTCGGTTGGTAGCAAACACCGCCGATCGCACGGTGGCATCTTCGGCTTGCAGTTGGCGCACCCGTTCCCAAGCCCGCATATATTCAATCCGGCGAATTGAGAGGGTCAGTTGCCCTTCTTCGTTTTCGTCAGCCAGAATAAAAAATTCGCGGGTTTCGTTGGAGTGCAGGACTTCTTCCGGCGCATCAATCCGGTTGATTGACATCTCCTGAATTGGAATGTAGGCCGCCGTTTTGGCACCGATGTCAATCAGAGCACCTTTGGGTTCAATGCTGAACACTGTCCCTGCCACAACATCACCCGGATTAAAGTGATAGTCGTATTTGTCAAGGAGAGCCGCAAAATCTGCGTGGGTAAAACCAATATCTGGTGCTTTGAGTTCCTGATTGACCATGCTAAATTTTTCCTGGAAAGTTACTCCATCATCAATTGCTACTAGTACAGACATCCGCTCTCGTTGGGTTAGAACGGGAGGGCTAGAAGGCTAACCTCGCAGCGCAGCGAACTGTCAGCAAGCTTGAGGCTGGACTTTCCATCATAGCGTGATGGTGGTACACCTGCCAATTGCGATCGCCGCGAATGGACTGAGCTTTTGCCCTTTAACCAGCGGTTTAGCTTCTGATCAAAATCGAAGCGTCCTCTGCCAGCGGTGAACTGCCCCGCCCTGCTCCACCCAGGTCTTGCAGGTGATTGAGTTCATCTACAAAATCGCGTACGCCCTGAAATTGGCGGTAAACCGAAGCAAAACGGACATAAGCGACTTCACTCAAGTCTTGAAGATTTTTCAGAACAGCTTCGCCAATTTCCGTACTGGTGACTTCGCGGACGGCTCGCTGCTGCAATTCAGCTTCAATTTCATCGACGAGAGCTTCCAGTTTGAGCGTAGAAATGCCGGTTTTACCACAGGCGGTAATAATGCCTCGCAGGAGCTTAGATCGATCAAAAGACTCGCGCTGGCCATCGCGCTTAATCACAGTAATCGGGACAAACTCAATTCTTTCGTAGGTCGTAAATCGGCGATCGCACTTCAAACACTCTCGCCGCCGCCGAATGCTGCGCCCTGCTTCGGCTGAACGAGATTCCAGCACTCGACTATCGGTATGCTGACAAAATGGGCACTGCATGGTTGATCCAGTCCGGCAGGTAAGCAGGGATAAAAATATTAAATTGCGGTCTTTTTTAGATCGGCTTTTCTTAATAGTCTGCGCTGAGACTAGACTAACGTCAACTGACCAAATTTGCCTGCAAAAAACTCAGCCAGCGGTCTGCTAGGGCAACTTCTGTGAATGGAATTTGTAAAACTTGCGGCGAGTCTGAACCCAGACTGCGAAGCTGAAGGCTCAAATTAATATTTTTGCCGCGTTTGGGTAAATTTTCAGACGTAACGAGCTGATTATCAACATAAAGATGAACAGCAGCCACCTGCTGTAGAGAAACCTGATTCACCTCCGTTGGGCCCCGGCGAGTTGGTTTGGCCCAAACCAATTGGTCGCCTTTCAAGCCCAACATGGCATAAATATCGTACTTGGCTTGATCAAACTGGCTGGCCCAGAGCCGATAGGCTTCAATTTTTTGATATTCCACCCAGCCTAACCCAGCCAAGATGACAAAGAAAATTAGCAGTAGTGACCAAAAAGCTCCCTGAGCCATAGCAAAAAGCGCCGATGTTGCAAACTAGTGACTTTAAAATTCTAAGTCGCCTCAGCATTGCTGAGGCGACTTAAAATTATTGACAGATTGAGGACAGCCAATTTTTTAATTCAATTGGTGTAGCTGAAGATTAATTTAATATTTGCCGAAAAATCTTGGCAACCAATTTTAGTGAGAATGTTTGGAAACCTCTCCCGCAAACGGAACCATGCCTGTGGCTGGATAGTGATCATGATTGGGGGCAAAAATTCGACTCACAGCATCAGAAACAAAGTCAATCATAGACTGGACAATGTGCACAATTTTCATCAGATTCTCCTTGAAAATGCTTTTTCTGTTACCACATATTCTCTTGGATAATTTCAATATATTCGAGGCTTGAATTGATCTTGACTTGCCGCATAATTCTTTACGCAATTGCCCGCAATATCAAAGAATTCAGCATCCGCGATCGCTAGCCATTAAGCAACTGCAACTTATGTTTTTAATTAGTAATTTCTGATTAAAACTAAATCTGCCTGATTTGCCATGCTTGGGGGGATCAAACAAGCTGGAATGTAGGTTTGACGGTTGATTTTGGCATCAAGATGCGCCGTCAGTGCAGGCGATCGCGGGCGTTCGTCAAGTAGCCAACCCGATGATGTCGCTGCCCCATCCCTATCCTGCGGGTGAAGCCCAACCATATATATACAATTAGCTTCAACCCTTGCAGGGATAACTTCCCCCAAAATAAATCGTTTAAGGTTACGGTGGATAAAGAGAATTTCCCTTGAGGACTCTGTTTTGCCTGTTTACACTTTCGCTGCCCCTGACAAAATTGAATGTTAGATCGAGTTTTAGAGGTACTTCCCGCGATCAGTATAGATACCCTGCTGACGCTGGGAATCTTAGTCGCCCTAGAGTCGATCCTATCTGCTGATAACGCGATCGCCCTGGCTTCCCTAGTCCAAGGGATTGAAAATCCTAAACTCCAGAAGCAAGCTCTGAATTTAGGTTTGGTGGCTGCGTTTGTGCTGCGGGTCGGGCTGATTTTTACCGCGACATGGGTGATTAAGTTCTGGCAGTTTGAGTTGGCCGGGGCAGCATACCTGCTTTGGCTGTCGGCCCAGTACTTCAGCTTTAAAGAAGACGCAGAGCATCATCACCACGGGCCAGACTATACGTCTTTATGGCAGATTATTCCCCTGCTCGCCTTTACCGACCTGGCATTTTCTCTCGACAGCGTAACAACGGCGATCGCCGTTTCTGAAGAACGCTGGCTGGTTCTAACTGGGGGCGTTTTGGGGATTATTGCCCTCCGGTTTTTGGCCGGGCTGTTCATCCAGTGGTTAAAAGAATTTACTCATCTCCAGGATGCTGGCTATGCAACGGTTACCCTGGTCGGGCTGCGGCTGTTACTGAAGGTGTTTGATTCTCAACTTGTGCCACCAGAGTGGCTGATGATTTCGGCAATTATGATTTGCTTTCTCTGGGGTTTCTCGAAGCGGGAGCCGGCAGCAGATGTGACAGATGCTGTCCCGATCAACCAGCCATCTCAGCTAGGTGAGGGCTTGGCTGAGGTTCCACCCTTGATTGTTGAGGAAACACTCAAAATTCCTGAATCTGTGACCTCAGATCAGGATTAAGAACATCTCTGCTCACCGAGAATTTAAATCCAGAAAACTAATGAAGCCTTCTGATCAAGCTGGGATTGCCCCGAAATGCTTGATGAGTAAACCTTGGCATAAATTCTGGAAAGCCGACCATAAAGCAACTGGCGGAGGCTAAGGGCAAAAGATTGTTGAGCAAAGATTCTTTCTGGGCACCCTAAACTAAGAGTTCAACATTTCTATTCTATTTTGGGCAAATCAACCCGTTGCCTCAAGATCCAATTTTGGCGATCGCGAGTTTCGGGCAAGGGTAGAAATGGCTCAACCTGTTCTGGGAATGCTTGGGTAAGTTTCTTAAACTAAGATTTATGGTTAATTTTTTTACAACTCCGATTTTTTACATCACGCCCTATGTTGTCTTCTGGTCGATTCTGAATGGTCTAATTGTCTATGGCTTGATCAGGCTGATTAAGATTCACATTTCTCGCAGCTCTCAGATTATGACTGCAATTGCGACTGCACTGACGTCGATCGCCTGGAATTGGAGCATTGTCTTTAACCAATCCACCCGATATCTAAATGTTGATCATCCAGCTTTGAGAGTTTCCTGGGCAGACGCCCTCAATGGGATCTGCGTGTTTGCAATGATTTCATTCTTACTCGGCCAATTTACAAGCAAAAAATGTCCGGCAGAGACGGTGACAGCCACAGCTACCTTGGCTGCCTTAGTTACAGTGGTGACTGACATATTTTTCTTCTAATAGATTAATGACCCACCCATCGCAGCGATTTGCCGGGCGAGTAGCAGTCTTGGCGACCATGCACGAAAAAGAAAAGGCGATCGCGCCCCTGATTGAACCCGCCTTGGGCGTAACCGTGCAAGTGCCCACCAACTTTAACACCGATGCTTTTGGTACGTTTACACGAGACATTGATCGGGCTGGCAATCAGCTAGAAGCAGCGCGGCGAAAAGCCGAAACGGCGATGGAGCTAACGGGCCAAACCTTGGCGTTGGCAAGCGAAGGTAGCTTTGGCCCCCACCCTGCTTTTCCTTACCTGTCCTGCGATCGCGAATTGGTGGTGCTGATTGATCGCCAGCATGAGTTGGAGGTGATCGGACAAGTCCTCACCCCCGAAACCAATTACAGTCATAAAGTTGTCACTAACTTGCCAGCCGCCCAAGCCTTTGCCCAGCAAGTCGGCTTTCCGCAACACGGTCTGGTCGTAATCACTCGCCCGGAAGCACCCTCCGAAGCCGAGATTTTTAAGGGGATTACCAGTCCAGCCGCTTTAGAAAAAGCAGTTCAGCACGCCTTGGCTATCACCGGCAAGGCCCAGCTCGAAACCGACATGCGGGCGCTTTACAATCCAACCCGGATGCAGGCGATCGCCCAAGCCACCCAAGATTTAATCGCAAAGCTGCTGCGTCTTTGTCCGCGCTGTGAGTCGCCAGGCTTTGATCTAATCGAAACCGTACCAGGTCTCCCCTGTGAGTGGTGTGGCTTGCCGACGGCTGAGGTGCGATCGCAGGTGTATGGCTGTCAAAAATGTGGGCATCGCCAAACGATCGACTTTCCGGAGGGCAAAGAAAAGGCCAGTCCGGCAGAGTGTGCCTACTGTAATCCTTAGCAGGTTGCGCTGTTAGAAAGACTGCTCTGGATCAATTGGGGATTGATATAATCTTCAAACAGAACCATTGCAGGACTCTCGCAATTAAGGTGTGATCCAATGAACAGTGCCGATTTACCTGAACCTCCAAGCTGTGATCTTGAGTCCAGTATCCAGCCCTATCGGTTTGCCGATTTGCCAGAGCATCGACCGATTTTTGCCGATACTGAATCCTATCGGCTGGCTGACTTACCGGACGATCGGCCAATCTTTGATGCTCCAGCAGAAGTTGTAACTTGGAGTTCAATTATGTATGGTCGCCCAGTTGGAGCCAGCTCGCTGAAGCAAATCGAAAACGTCATGCTACCCCATAATCGCCCGCTCTTTAGCAGTGAACTGGTAGATTGGGAAACATTTACAGTCTCCGGCGATCGGCCAATTGCGCCTAGCCCAATTCTGCTAGAGGAATGTCCTGAACTACCCAATCATCGTCCGATCGGCTCGAATGACATTGACAACCCATTTGAACTAATGGGGTTTATTGATTAACTGGCCAGGTACTCGTGAATGTCGCTTTTGCGTTTGCGGAGTTTGCCAAGGGCTTCCCGCTCAATTTGACGCACCCGTTCTCGACTGATACTCAGGTGATCGCCCACCTTGGCTAGCGTCATCGGTTGACCATCCTCTAGCCCAAACCGGAGGGCTAGCACCTGCCGCTGTTGGGGAGTCAGGTCTGCCATCAGGCGCTCCAAGTCTGCCCGCAGGGAAGCTTGAGCCGTAAAATCATCGGGAGAAGCGGCGGTGTCTTCTAATAGTTCGCCCAGCTCAGTGTCTTGGTTGTCACCCACCCGCACATCCAGCGACAAGGGTTGCCGAGAGCGTTCTAAATATTCCCGCACTTGCTTGGGTGTGAGTTCTAGCTCATCAGCCAATTCGCTCATGGTGGCAGCCCGCCCGTACTGCTGGGAGAGCGATCGCTGAGCTTTTTTAATTTTGTTCAGCTTTTCAGTAATGTGAATTGGCAGTCGGATGGTGCGGCCCTTTTCGGCGATCGCCCGCGTGATTGCTTGCCGAATCCACCAATAGGCGTAGGTAGAAAACCGATAGCCCTTGGTCGGGTCAAACTTTTCTACCCCGCGCTGCATGCCGATTGTGCCTTCTTGAATCAAATCCAGCAGGTCAACATTGCGCTTAATGTATTTCTTGGCGACTGAAACCACCAGCCGCAGGTTGGCTTCAACCATCTTGCGCTTGGCGACTTCGCCCTTAGCTAAAGTGGCTTGCAGGTTGGCAACTTCGACCTGAGCAGCGATCGCCCACTCAGCTTCAGTTGGTTCGTGCCCTAGTTGCTCAGTCAGATGTTCTCGAACCTGGTTGAGCATCGCTAACTGCTGCACCTGCTTGCCATAGAGGATTTCCTGCTCATGGGTCAGCAGAGGCACACGCCCAATCTCACGCAGATAGGCACGCACTAAATCTTTAGAAGTCTCGGCAGTTTTCATAATTTAGCCCCGCAGTCCTAATGGGAAGCAAAACGCAAAGTTAAGGGAATGTGGGCCGGCCGGCGACAGCATGGCCGAATAGGAAGAGTAAAATTCAATCTCGTTCAATTTTGTGACCAGACTAGTCAGTTCAAAGCAATTCGATAACACTATGTAAACAATTGTAACATTCCTAAGCTGGTTCTTCTCATTATTCGGTGACCAATTCTGACTTTTTTAAAGATTGCTTAAGATATTCATCCTTCTGGGCTGAGGAGCCAAGGCTAGAAGTGCTGACGGAAAAACAGCTTAAATTCAATCTATTGGTACGTTCTAGACTTTGGTTAGTCGAGAAGATAAGCAACTGGCTGGTGACTCACAAGTTTCACTCTATTTACTAATGTTAACGGGCGGCTGGGCAAGATGATATTCCTGAATTGATTTGACCGCCAGCGGAGCTGATTGCAGGGCCCGAATCGCTGCCGCCGTGGCTTTTGCCCCAGCCAGCGTGGTGATAATTGGAATTTTGTACATCAGGGCCGATCGACGAATTAGGCGCCCATCAACTTGCGCTTCCTCGCCTGAAGGCGTGTTCAAGATCAGTTGTACCTTCTGGTTTTTAATCGCATCCAGGACATGGGGACGACCCTCATGCAGTTTCAGCACCAGTTCGACATCGGCTAGCCCGTGCTCTTGCAACACGCGGCGAGTTCCCTCGGTAGCAATCACCTGAAAGCCCATTGCCATCAAGTCTTTGACCACTGGCACAACGGGAGCTTTATCGCGATCGCTCATCGACACAAACACTGTCCCACTCAGGGGCAAGCGCTGGTTGGCCGAGAGCTGCGACTTGGCAAAGGCCCGCCCAAAATCTTGATCGACCCCCATTGCTTCCCCCGTCGATCGCATTTCTGGGCCGAGCAGCGTATCGGTGCCGGCAAACTTATCAAACGGCAGCACGGCTTCTTTGACCGAGACGTAGCTGGGCACTTTCTCTTCAGTGAACTTCAATTCAGCTAGAGTGCGCCCAGACATAATTCGAGCGGCAATTTGGGCCAAGGGAACCCCGATCGCCTTCGAGACAAAGGGCACCGTCCGCGAGGCGCGCGGGTTGGCTTCTAAAATGTAGACCTGATCACCTTGAACCGCTAATTGCAGGTTCATTAAACCCAAAACATGCAGCCGCTTGGCCAGGGCGATCGACCAGGCCCGGACTTTCTCTAAGACAGGCGCAGACAACGAGATCGAAGGTAAAGTGCAGGCCGAATCGCCGGAGTGAATCCCGGCTTGCTCAATGTGCTCCATGATCCCACCAATCACCACTTGACCGGTTGCATCAGCGATCGCATCCACATCCACCTCAATCGCATTTTCGAGAAACTTGTCGATCAGAATTGGGTGGTCGGGTTCAACCTGAATTCCATAGGTCATGTAGCGCTCTAGCTCGGCATCTGAGTAGACCGTTTCCATCCCCCGACCCCCTAACACGTAGCTGGGGCGCACCATGACTGGGTAGTTAATCCGGCGGGCGACTGTGAGGGCTTCATCGTAGCTACGGGCCATGCCGTTGGGAGGGCGGTCAATGTCGAGTTCGCGCAGAATGTCTTCAAATCGTTCTCGGTCTTCGGCAATATCAATCGAGTCAGGGGAAGTGCCCCAAATTTTACTGGTGACGCCAGTCGCTGGGTGGTTGAGGTACTCTTGCAGCGGCACCGCCAACTTGAGCGGAGTTTGCCCGCCAAACTGAATAATGATCCCGTCTGGATTTTCAGCTTCCAAAATGTTGATTACATCTTCTTTGGTCAGGGGTTCAAAGTAGAGCCGATCGCTGGTGTCATAGTCGGTCGAGACGGTTTCTGGGTTGGAGTTAACCATGATTGTCTCAAACCCATCTGCCCGCAGAGCATAGGAAGCATGGCAGCAGCAGTAGTCAAATTCAATTCCCTGCCCAATTCGGTTGGGCCCGGAACCCAAAATCATTACTTTCCGGCGCTCTGAGGGCAAAATTTCTGATTCTGGCGCGACGACGGTCACTGATTCCGAGTCTTGCAGGGTAATTTGCTGACTGGGAATCTCGTAGGCGGAATAATAGTAGGGCGTAAAGGCTTCAAACTCAGCCGCGCAGGTATCAACCGTCTTGTAAACCGGGATCACGCCGAGCTGCTTGCGATAGGCTCGCACTTCATCTTCGGTCGATTTGGTAGCAAAGGCAATTTGGCGATCGCTAAATCCCTGCTGCTTAACTGCCCAGAAATCTCCCACCGTCAGTTGGCTGAGGGACTTGCGCTTCAGGTATTTTTCGGTTTCCAGCAGGTCGCGCATGTGGCGCAGGAACCAGGGGTCAATGGCGGTTAGCTCGTAAACTTCTTCAATCGTCATTCCCATTAAGAAGGCGTGCCGCACCGTGAAAATCCGCTCTGGGTTGGGGGTGCGCAGTCCGGCTCGAATTTGCTCTAGGCTGGGCAATTTTTCGGCTTTGTCGCAGCCCCAGCCGGCCCGACCCGTTTCCAGCGATCTCAGCGCCTTCTGAAACGACTCCTGGAAGGTGCGCCCAATCGCCATTGCTTCCCCAACCGATTTCATTTGGGTGGTCAGCACGGGCGAAGACCCTGGAAACTTCTCAAAGGCAAAGCGGGGAATTTTGGTCACGACATAATCAATCGTCGGCTCAAAGCTGGCCGGTGTTTTTTTGGTAATGTCGTTCGGAATTTCATCTAGGGTGTAACCGACCGCAAGCTTGGCCGCAAACTTGGCGATCGGGAAGCCGGTGGCCTTCGAGGCCAGGGCCGACGAACGAGAAACTCTCGGATTCATTTCAATCACGATCATGTCGCCGGTGTCGGGATTGACGGCAAATTGAATATTTGAGCCACCTGTTTCCACGCCAATTTCACGGATGATTTTGATTGCGGCATCCCGCAGCCGCTGATATTCTTTGTCGGTCAGGGTTTGGGCTGGGGCAACGGTGATCGAGTCCCCCGTATGAATGCCCATCGGGTCAAGGTTTTCAATTGAGCAGATAATTACCACGTTATCTGCCAAATCCCGCATCACCTCTAGCTCGTACTCCTTCCAGCCAATCAGCGATTGCTCAATCAAAATCTGCGAGACGGGGCTGGCATCTAAGCCGGATTGGGCAATTTCTTCAAATTCTTCTTGGTTGTAGGCAATGCCGCCGCCAGAGCCGCCCATCGTAAAGGCAGGCCGAATGATAATTGGGTAACTGCCAATTTGCTGAGCGATCGCCTTTGACTCGGCCATTGTTTCAGCTAAGCCAGACGGGCAAACCCCGACTCCAATCCGCTCCATGGCCTGCTTGAACAGCTTGCGGTCTTCGGCCATTTCGATCGCCGGTAGCTTGGCCCCAATCAGCTCTACTCCATATTTTTCCAGCACGCCCGTTTTAGCCAACGTCACGGCCAGGTTGAGGGCTGTTTGTCCACCCATCGTCGGCAACAGAGCATCTGGGCGCTCTCTGGCAATGATCTTTTCGACCAGTTCCGGTGTCAGCGGTTCAATATACGTGCGATCGGCAGTGCCAGGGTCGGTCATGATCGTGGCCGGGTTAGAGTTGACTAACACCACCTCGTAACCTTCGTCCCGCAGGGCTTTACAAGCTTGAGTGCCAGAATAGTCAAACTCGCAGGCCTGCCCAATCACGATCGGGCCAGAACCAATCAAGAGAATTTTGTTGAGATCGTTACGGCGAGGCATAGGAAGACTACGAATTAAAGAAGGACGGGTAGGCAGCGTTTTAATCCTAAACCGTAGCATGGTAAAACATTGTTGCCGATACTGCATTTAGAGATTTAGAAAGCAGAAGCGGAAAAGGCAGACAAGCCAGAGGGGCAATCCAAATCAGGTAACGTTGCTTCTATACCGAACCGATCAAAAGAGGTGCGATAGTTGAGTTTTAACTGGAGTTGCCCAAGATGACGTCTAGATCGGCTAGATCTACACCTTCAACTTCTAGAGTTGCCCTCTGGCGGGATGCTCGGTTCTGGCAGTGGGCAGGGCAGGGATTGGCTGTGGCAGTGGTGGGGCTAATTTTGTTCTTGCTCTGGAGCAATCTCACCCGTAATTTGCAGCGGTTAGGTCTAGAACCAGGGTTTGACTTTCTCAAGTTTCAAGCCGGATTTGGGATTGGCGAAACCCCGATCGCCTATCAGCCCACCTACAGCTATTGGCGGGCCCTGTTTGTCGGCTTAGTCAACTCGCTGCGAGTAATTGTGTTTGGCATCGGGCTAGCCACTGCGGTCGGTCTGGCAGCCGGAATTGCCCGCCTATCGCGAAACTGGCTGCTGCGGCAACTGGCCATGGTTTATGTTGAAATACTGCGGAATACGCCATTACTGCTGCAATTGTTCTTTTGGTACTTTGCGGTTTTCTTGAGTTTGCCCAAAGAGGGTGAGATTAATTTAGCCGGAATTTCGATCAGTAATGCTGGAATTACGCTGCCGGGGGGGCTGCAACTTTCGCCAGAGTTTTCGGCCCTGCTGTTGGGGCTAACGTTTTACACCGGCACGTTCATTGCCGAAATTGTTCGGGCTGGCATTCAGTCTGTGCCCAGGGGACAGTCGGAAGCAGCTCGATCGCTGGGTTTAAAACCAGCCCTTGTCCTCTGGTTAGTAATTTTGCCCCAAGCGCTGCGGTCGATTGTGCCGCCCTTGGGCAACCAGTATCTCAACTTGGCCAAAAATTCTAGCTTGGCGCTCGCGGTCGGCTATCCCGATCTGTATGCGATTGCCTCTACAACTTATAACCAAACCGGGCGAGCGGTAGAAGTGATGATTTTGATTATGAGCAGCTATCTGCTGATCAGTCTGGTGATTTCTCTGTTGCTCAACTTCTACAATCGCAGTGTCCAACTGGTGGAGCGCTAACCCATGACTTCCAAACCGCCTGAGTTAGCCTCAACTTCAACCGTCTGGCACTGGTTAAAGCGCAATCTGTTTGATTCTTGGCTGAGCAGCCTGTTCACCCTAGTTTGCTTGTGGGTGGTCTTGTATGCGGGCTGGCAGGTTTTGGATTGGCTATTCGTTAAGGCTGAGTGGGCGATCGTGCAGCAAAATTTCTCTCGCTTGTTGGTGGGGCGCTACCCGCCCCAGCAGTATTGGCGGCTGTGGGTTGTTTTAGCCCTAATTTTGGGCCTTGGCGGTGGGCTAACTTGGTACGGGATAAAAGCTAAACAGAAACCGATCAGCGTGTTTACCCTGACCCTCTACCTGCTGCCCGTCTCATTTTTACTCGTACTTTGGCTGATTGGGGGTGGGCTGGGATTGCCGATAGTCAATAACAACCTTTGGAATGGGTTGCTGTTGACCTTGCTGCTGGCTTCAGTCAGTATCTTTTTGGCCTTTCCGTTGGGGGTGCTGCTGGCCTTGGGGCGCAAGAGTGAGCTGCCGATTCTGCGCGGCTTTGCGACGGCTTACATCGAAATTATGCGCGGCTTGCCCCTAATTGGAATTTTATTCATGGCTCAGGTGATGCTGCCGCTAGTGCTACCAGGGGAATGGCGTTTAGATCGGCTGCTGCGGGCGATCGCCGGGCTAGTTTTATTCAACGCTGCTTACCTGGCCGAAAATGTGCGCGGCGGGCTGCAATCGATTCCAAAAGGGCAGGTTGAAGCTGCCAAAGCGCTGGGCTTGAATGTACCTCTCACCTTAGCGCTTGTTGTGCTACCGCAAGCTCTCCGCACGGTGACACCAGCGATCGTCGGTCAGTTCATTTCTTTGTTCAAAGACACGTCACTGCTCTCTCTATTTGCCCTCTTAGAACTAACGGGCATGACGCGCTCCATCTTGGCCCAACCGCAGTTTTTTGGTCGCTATGCCGAAGCCTACGTGTTTATTGGTCTGCTCTACTGGATATTCTGTTTCACAATGTCGCAACTCAGCCGTCGCTTAGAACGCAGTTAGGAGATGCTTCTGAGCAAAACCACAGCATAAGAACATTTGTGAAAAAGCTTGCACATACTATCCTCCGCTAACTATTACTGGGTACCTAATTTTAGTTTCGTGTCCGAAATCGTGCCTGAGCAATACATCTCTGTCAAAGAAACCTCTGAAATATTGAATTGTTCAGAGCAATATGTTCGCAAACTACTCCGATACGGTGAAATCATTGGAGAGAGGATTAGCAGTCGCTGGATTGTTGCATCGGAATCCGTAAACGAGTATCGCTGGAAGGGAGAAGATGTTAGTGTACCTGTCCCTGACCATGCAAGAAGGTCTTTTAGTAAGCCAAACCTCAAAGCTTTAAGCTTTTTTTCTGGCTGCATGGGTTTAGACCTAGGGCTAGAGAGGGAAGGAATCAAGGTGCTTCTTGCCTGCGAGGTTGACCCAGCAGCCCGAAAAACAATTCGTCCAGACATAGCACTCATTGGAGATATCCGAGATTACTCAGCTACCATAATTCGAGAAAAAGCAGGGTTAAGTCCGACCGAAGAGATTAGACCTCTTGCGAAAGTATTTGTATTAAGGAGAAAGTAGGTCAAAGGAGGATTTGTTCATGACCTACAACGATGTTAAAGACCTCAACCCCGCAGCATTTAAGCGGCTGTGTGGGGTGCGAC
>JAESGG010000035.1_pt1 | contig 58125 bp, 59 predicted proteins | sample 9266231 | NCBI WGS metagenome assembly JAESGG01 (sample SAMN14515337, study PRJNA621664) | algae metagenome | isolation source: Aphanocapsa sp. GSE-SYN-MK-11-07L and co-occurring heterotrophs from wet... | place: USA: Grand Staircase Escalante National Monument, Utah | collected 2006-04-16 | reverse complement strand
GGTGATCGACGCAAACCATTTTCCGTGCCGATACAAAATCGTGCAGGTCGATGGCGTGCCCCACTGACGAGCTTTGCCGCGCATCTGAATCTGCCCCAAATTGGACAAATCTAAAGACCCGTTATCGTCCGTTGTGTGCGCTTTCCATCCTGATGTGCAAGGATACGTCCACCCGGAGTAATTCCGAATCCAAATTAGGATTTCTCCAGAACTCAAAATCAAAGCCAAAAAGATTGCTAAAGAGCGAAATGTTAGTGTCTCTGAAATGCTCGTGGACTATATCAAACGGCTTCCTAATCCGAAAGGTTAGTGGCAATTCCTCATCGTACCTAATCCTTTGCTCAACTGCGTTTCGCATCAGTCAAGGGCACAATTCGTCATTGCCTGGCCCCTGAGCGTTCGACTGAGCGCCCTTCGGCTTGAGCTCAGGTCGAAAGCTCACGCCGAAGTCCGAGCCGAAGGGCGCTATCCTTCCCTACCCCGCTTCGCTGAGGGTAGGGACTGCCGCGATTACGTTCAAATCCAGATAAATTTACCCGTCCCCCATCAACCATATGCTTTCATAGGGTTGCAAATAGATTCGGTCATTGGCGATCGCCAGATCTGCGCCGGTCAGCAGGTTATTAACATTGCCCTTCAGACCACTGAAGTAGATTAAATCGGCTTTGACGGACTGCTCAGCTTGATGGAAGTTGGCAAACAGCATTAGGTTTCCTCTGGGGCTACGTCGGGCCAGCCCAAACACATGATTGTTGTCAGTCCACATGGGCTGGATCAAGCTGAGTGTATGCAGGGCAGGAACAGCTTTGCGGGTATTAATTAACTTGCATAACCCTCTGTAAATTCGGCCGGCCACCTGGGTCGGGTCATGACGGCTAGCGGCGATCGCCCAATTCATGGCGGGACGGTGCATCCAGCGGCTGTCGTCGGCTTTGGTTGGGTCTTGCAGATAGCTAAAATCATTGGATAGCCCCAGTTCATCTCCCATGTAGATCAACGGCACACCGCCATAGAACAAAATCAGACTATGTAGGAGCAAAATCCGGCAAATCGCCAGGTCAATTTCATAAGTTGCGACCGGAAACCTTCTTCACAAGTCTTTTCGATTTTTGATAATTGCTCTCAGACTGAAATAGCATAGAGTTGAGTCATCAATACACTTTGTCTAAACAGTTTGGTTTAGCTCAGTGGCATCTTTCTTTTTGGACTCAAATTTCAGCTTTTGGACAGGTTTGTTGCCAGGCAGGGTGTAATTACGATTAAGAATACGGATGAAGCTGGCAATAATGCCAGCCAATCTGCTATCTATCGGCTAACTACCAAGAGGATTCAAAGATGGAAACGCTGGCTGACTGTGCTCATGGGGCGATCGCCAAGCACTTTCATAAAGTGACCAAGCACGCTGATGATGTCACGACCAGTCGAGACTCAGAGGCGATTCATCAAATGCGGGTGGGCTTGCGGCGATTACGGACTGCCCTGCAAGTGTTTACCGATTTTGTTGTCTTACCCAAGCCGATCAGCGTTAAGCAGGTGGGGGCAATCGCCCGTCCCTTGGGTGAGGTAAGAGACTTAGATGTACTGCGAGATGCCTTTAAGACCGACTATTACCCTGATCTGCCAGTAGCCGAACAACAGCAGCTTGACAAAGCAATTAAAAAGCTAGCCAAGCAGCGCAGCCAGGAAATGGAAAAAGCGGAGCAGATTTTGGGCGGCGATCGCTATCAACGCTGGCTGAGTGCTTGTCATGACTGGTTAGATCAGCCTGTGTATCAGCCGCTGGCAAATTTGCCAATTCGGTTAGTGGCTCCAGATTTACTCTTGCCGTTGGTCAGCACCTTCTTGCTGCATCCGGGCTGGCAGGTGGGAGTCAGTTGGCAAGCGGGCGAACCCACTTTTGCGCTGAGTGATCCGCAAGCGCTAAACTCTCTCGATCAGTATCTCCAGAATCCAGCCCTGCACGACCTCCGCAAGCAGGTCAAACGAGTTCGCTACCAGGCTGAATTGTTCAGCGATTTCTATGGGCCTGACTACGCGGAACAACTGCGAGAGTTCGGCACCTTACAAGACCTCTTGGGTCATCTGCAAGACAATCGCGTTCTTAACACTTGGTTAGTCAAAAGTTTAGATACGGAACTAGACCAAGATTTACCCAGCTTGAAGCAACTTGTTGAACACCGACAGGTTGAGCAATGGCAAACTTGGCAAACTCAACAGCAGCGCTATTTAAACATTGCCAACCGCCAATCTCTCCGCCAAATGTTTGCCGCTGTGACCGAGCAGGAGGCAGAACCGCAAACCTAAAGTGTTCTAAATTAGGTGTGCCTTTTTAGAGAGTGAAGCAAAAACGTTGCAAATAGAGTAATCCACTAAAGCCAACCCTTGAGGCGATAAATGACTAAACCGATGTACTCTTTGAGGGCAAGGGTTGTTTTGTCTAGGGCATTGGCTTGGGGCACGATACTCAGAAGTAGACTGGGCAGGCCTGGATTATCCTCTGTAAAGTTGCCTCGAAAGTCACTGGGAGCGGCGATCGCGTTAATGCCCAAGTGGTGAAAAATGGCTAGGGAACGGGGCATGTGAAAGGCTGATGTGACGAGCAAAATTGGCCCGTAAATATTTTCTGTTTGCAAAATTTTCTGCACATTGACAGCGTTCTCGTAGGTGTTCAACGAGAAATCGTCCTGTCGAATCGCATAGGCGGGAACACCCATTGTCATCATCAGGTTGGCCATGTCTGCTGCTTCTGGGTTGCCCCCGCCCAACATTGGCACTCGTCCACCGCTCAGAATCACCAGTGGGGCTTTATCTTCCCGGAAAAGTTTGGCTCCATAGAGGACGCGATCGCCAGCTTCTGTGAGTTCCACCCACGGTCGGGGCGGATCGGCTGAATATGTAGCTCCACCCAAGACAACAATCGCCGCCGCCTGTGGTAGCGAGCCAGCCGGAATATTTTGCCCTTCTAAAGTCCACAGCAGCCCTTGGGCAAACAGTGAGTTCCCGCCAAACACGAGTAGGCCGAGACTCATTCCTAAACAGAGCTTGGCCCGCTGAGGACGTTTAGCCAGACTAGCGATCGCCACTGCCAGCAATAGGCAGGCTAACCCCAGAGGGTACAAAAATAACGGTAAAAACTTAGACAGAAAAAACATAGTGTGCCTGAAATAGATTTTCAGCTCTGAAAATTTGGATCAATTTCCCAGTTCTCATAATATGGATACGTCCCTCCGCGATCGACATTTAGAGTGAAAACATCTTTAGTTCTGCGATTTATTTCCCTGAGTACCACAACCCTATTGCTAATCGGTACAGCGATTCCCTGCATCGAGAGTTTTAGTTTGACTGCTGGCCAAGTCGCCCAAGCCCAAACCCCCACAGCCAAACGCCGAATTGCCGTTCTAGACTTTGATTATGCCAGCACTGGTATGACCTACGGCGGCTATGCTCCCTCAAAGGGCGTCAGTGACTTACTGACGAATAAGCTGGTTCAAAATGGCACCTACAGCGTGATTGAGCGCAGCCGGATTGACCAAATTCTCCAGGAGCAAAACCTGGGAGCTTCTGGGCGAGTTGACCCAGCCACCGCTGCCCAGATCGGCAAGATTCTGGGGGTTGATGTGGTGGTCATTGGCTCGATCACCCAGTACAACGTGGAAGAAAAAGATTCCGGTGGCTCTCTGGGCTTCTTTGGCGTCAATGTTGACAGTAAAAAGTCCAAGGCAACCGTTCAGTTGACTGCCAGGCTGGTCAGCACCAGCACGGCTGAAATTCTAGCCGTTGCCCAGGGTGAAGGTCAGTTAGACCAGAACGACAGTAAAGTATTTGTGCTTGGCACAGGTGGCGGCACCAGTTCAAACAAGCTGGACAAGTTATTGAGCGCCGCTGCCAGCGAAGCGGTTGACAATTTGAGCGCTCAAATTGTGGCGGCTGCTCCTAAGATCGACTCTCTGCCAGCGGCTATCCCCGCTGTCAATGCCCTAGTTGCAGACGTGACGGGTAACTTAGTTACGATCAATAAAGGCAGCGGGGATGGCTTTCAAGTCGGCATGAAAGTCTCGATTGAGCGAGTCATCAAGCAGGTAAAAGACCCCAGTACAGGAGCCGTCCTGCGTACCATGACTCAACCGATCGGGCAAATGGTGTTAACGGAGGTGGATGCCAAGTCCGCCTTGGGTAAAGTAACCAAGGGAGTCAACTTGCGGGTTGGTGATCTAGCCAAGCCAATGCCTTAAAGCAATATTTAGAGCAAAGGCAGAAAGCCAAGAAAGATTCCTTCACCTTTGCTCTAAATCGTCCCTGACAAAATTTTGGTGCCGGTCGGTTCTAACGGTGAACCGACTGGCGCTTTAGTAACAAACATCCCCTTAGCCTTATTGCCTTTGGGGGGAGTTTGCGGCGGATTGAGTCGAATAAACACCTTGCCTTGAAGATCAGTGGTGAATTCGCCGCAGGGCAAAACCGCACCATCGCTCAGGGTCAGCCAGAGCCGATACACTTCTGCCGGGGGGAGCGGCGGCAAGTCTTGCAGCGATAGCACGACTTCTTGCCATTTGCCGGGAGTAAACAACAGCGTGCCGGTGCCTGAGTCACTGCCCTTGAGCGACACCAGTTTGCTGTTTGGGTGCTGAAGAATTTGAGCTAGACTCTCGGTCTTTTCGGCATTCCCTCGCTCAGCCATCTGAAGCGACTCGCGCAGACGCAAATTGTCTAGCCCGGCCGCGATCGCCACCAGGGCCGCAATTCCTCCCGCTAGCCAGCCCCAAGTGATGCGTCTTTGGTGGCCCGCTAGAGCAATCACCTCTGGTGGTTGGCTGGCTGGGACTGGTTGCGGCTCAGGGGTCTGAATTGCTTGCAGAATCTGATGGCGCAGTCGGGGCGGTGGCGCAACTTGGGGCAGATCGTAGGGGACAGTCGCTAACGCCTCTTGCAAAAAAGCAACGTTGCTGTTCAATTCTGGCTGCTGGCGCAGCAGTTGCTCAAATTGGGCTGCTTCCTCTGGGCTAAGGTCATCTAGGACATAGCCAGCGGTGAGGGCTTCCACCAAATCCATCGGTTCGTCAATAGAAGGAGAGTTGCTCATAGATTTCACATCGGGGACAACGGCTAAGAGGGAACCGAAATCGCCAATTAAACAATATTATTCCAAGACAGTTTTTAAGAGTTGACTCAGCTTCAGCAAGCCCTGCCGCGATCGCGTTTTGACTGTGCCCAAAGGCACCTCCAGTTGGTTAGAAATTTCACTCTGGCTCAACCCTGTGTAGTACACCATCTCTAAAACTTGACGTTGGGCATCGGGTAATTGGTTCATCGCTTCCTTGACAAATCCTTGCCGCTCTTGCAAGTTGGCGTGTTCAAACGGGGTGGGTTGAGGCGCCTCTGGGGAAAGGATGCTTTGCCAGCGATCCAAAGACTTTTGGCTGCTGCTGCGCGATCGCAGCTTGTCAAGGGCGCGAGAGCGGGCTAATAAACACAGAAAACTGCTCAGTGACCCCCGATTGGGATTGTAAATATCTTTTTTCCAGAGGTTAACAAACACGTCCTGGGTCACATCCTCTGCTTCTTGAACCTGATTGAGCACCCGCAGGACAGTGCTAAAAACGAGCCGACTATAGCGATCGTAAAGGATTTCAAACGCTTCTTGTTGACCAGATCGCAGCCGCTGCACTAAGGCGGCGTCTGAAGCGTTCGACTCAATTTCAGGTTGATCAGGCATAACCTCTTTAGATCAGAAAGCTCCTAACGATCACCGGTAGGAGCATGTCTTCAAATTTATGTTAAGGGTTCAACTGTCAACAAATCGCTAGGCTACACACTTCTCAACGTTGGCTGAGGCCGCATTGCCTTTCGAAGAGATGGGTTCAGAATAAACTTGATGTCTAGATCCTGAACCCGTTTGCTGAAACTCAACCGGGGAAAACACACCAAACCGACGGTGATGGATTGCTGGGCAACCGACCTAGGCTTGAACAACGAAGTCGGATGCTGCCAAACTGACGGCAGGGTCAAGGGTGGCAAATTGACCGCCAGCCCCAAATCCAGCCGTTCCGCCATTGGTGTCGTAGAACAAGTTGCCGTTGGCAGAGTTGTAGATAATCTTGGCACTGGTGATACCGGCGGCGGCATCACTGGCGACGGTGGTAAATTCATTCGCGACGCTAAACCCGCTGCCGGCCCCACTGTTCAAGAAGGTGAAGGTCGATTTATCGAGTACGATTTTGTCAAAGCTAGAGCCAGAATTTTCAAAGCCTTGGATGGTGTCAACACCGAGGGCTGCATTAAAGGCAACACCTGAATTGAAGACATAGCTGTCGCTATCGGTTCCACCGATCAAGATATCGTCACCATTGCCGCCTTTGATCCGATCGTTACCGTCATTACCGTAGAGGTAATCATTGGCGCTACCACCAATCAGTAGATCATCTCCGCTGCCACCATCAGCTTGCAGTCGGGTGTGGGTACGAGTGCCAATCAAGGCATCGTTACCAGCACCGCCATCAAAGAAAACTTCTTGCACACTGGTGTTCGACAGGTTGTTGACGGTGAATACGTCGTTACTGCCTAAGCCTTCGACATCAAATTTTTCCGCCGAGTCTACGGTTAATGTGAAGGGGCCAAGATTAGTCCGGTCAAAAATGGCCAGATTGCCTTGCTGCTTGAGAACAAAATTTTCGCTCTTCAGATTAGAGCCTTCTACCTCGACGGTATCATAGCCAGCATTGCCGCTAATCCGATCGCTGCCATCGCCATCGTCCCAGCCGAGGGTATCATCTCCGGCCCCACCAATCATTGTGTCATCGCCTTTTTCCCCTTCGATGTCGTCATTGCCGGCATTGCCATAGAGGGAATCATTGGCGCTGCCACCGATTAGCACATCATCGCCAACCCCACCATCCGCTACCAATTTGGTGCTGGTGCCGCTGCCATCAAGGGTATCGTTGCCTTCGCCGCCAGAGAATTTGACCACTTGCACAGCGGTGTTGGAGAGATTGCCAACAGTCAATAGGTCATTACCGCCTAAGCCTGCAATATCAAATTTTTCCGCCGAATCGACGGTCAGTTTAATTGGTACCAAATTAACTCGGTCGAAAATAGCCAGATCACCTTGCTGTTCCAGAACTAGCTGATCGCCTTGCACGACAGCGCCATTGAATTCAACTGTGTCGTATCCACTGCCGCCGCTCATCCGATCGCTGCCGTCGCCATCATCCCAAGCCAGAATATCCTTGCCAGCTCCACCAATCATGGTGTCGTTGCCTTGGGCGCCCTCCAGGATATCGTTACCGTCGCCACCGAGGAGGGTGTCGTCGCCTTGCCCACCATCGACTAGGTCGTTGCCAGCATCACCCGCTAGCAGGTCATTACCTTCGATAGCAATTAAGGTGTCGTTGCCAGCATCACCAACCATGATGTCAGCGTCGGGGGTGCCGTCGATTAGGTTATCGAGGGTGTCGCCAAGAAATAAAGCCATCGGAATCTCTCCATAATGTTTAGTGGAATTGAGCAGGGAACTACAGGCGAGAATTCAATCGGACGATCGGATCTCGCACCCAGTTTCCCCAACCTTCAGATCTGAGGTTGAGTCAGGCACAGAGCACGTATTGAATTGGATTGAATTCTTGATTTACAGATAGTACGGGGGTGACTTGCGATCGGATTGCTATTTTCTTCAATTACCGATCTGAAATCTCTCAACTAGAGACAGATAATCGCTCAAAGCCTTAACCAGAGAGAAACTTGCAAGAAAAAATATCAATCAAGCATAAGAACTACGGGGCTAGCCCTAGCCTCAATCCTTTATCGCGCCAAGCAATCAAGGATCAAAGCCAAAAATCAACAAGGAACAAGTGCTTTAATCACCCTTAATCACAAAGGTAAACGGCGATCGAGAAGAAGTCGGGAGGAGCAATCAGCATTCGCTTGTGGTTGAGCGTAATTCCTGAATCTGGCCTTAATCTTCGCCCGCTTCATCAACCAGTGACTGCAAATCTTGCTGCTGACTGCGACGGGATGAGCGGCGGTATTTTTTGAGTTCTAGCTTTGGCTCATAGTCGGTTTGACCGCGATCGCTGGTTTTACGCTTAAGGGCAGATTCAGCCCCGCCCATTGCTTGCTGCTGAATTTCGCGGGTTTGGATTTCAGCCAAAAATTCTAGATAGTGAGGATAGCGCTCCCAGTCTCCCCGGACGGCGCAGTCAGGCTCATCCCGATGCAGGCAATTATTAAACTGGCAGCTCGCCTGGGCGAGGCGCTGGCGAATTTCTGGAAAGCAAGCAGCCAACTCGACCGCTGAACCGAGCAGGGCGGGTTGGCTAAAGCCGGGGGTGTCTGCTAGCAAGCCCCCATTGGTCAACTCAAATAATTCAACATGGCGCGTGGTGTGCCGGCCTTTGCGACCGCGATCGGAAACGGCTCCGGTGGCTAAATTTAAAGCTGGAATCAGGCGATTAATCAAGCTCGATTTACCAACGCCAGAGGGGCCAGAGATTACCGTCAGTTTGTCCTGCAAGTGCTGAGTCAGAATTGTTAGCCCTTGCTCCAGCGGCAAACTCAACAAGGTTGGACTGTAGCCCCATTGTTGGAGCCGATCGCACCAGTATCGACACTGCTCCGGTGCGACCAAATCTTGCTTACTGAGACAAAGAGCAACTTCTAGGTCTGTGCTTTCGGCCGTAACCAAAAAGCGGCTGAGCTGATAGGGGTCAAGATCGGGTTCCGTCAAAGCAAACACCAGCAAAAGCTGATTCGCATTGGCCACCGGGGGGCGGCTAAGTTGGGTGGTGCGGGATAAGACCTGGGCGATCGCCCCCCGCTGACCGGCCCAGTCGGGTTCTTCAATCCCGACTTGATCGCCAACCATCACCTGCTGGCCAATCTTTTTCAGCCGCGATCGGCGGATGCACAGCAATTCCTCAGCCGGCCAGACCGAATCGGTGGTCAGGCGTACTCGGTAGTAGTTAGCCTGGACTGCTAGCACCGTGCCCCACAGCGGCTTGCTCAGTGGACAATCTTGAGTCACCCGATCGGACGACGGACTTGCAGGGCAAAAAAGTCAACCCGATCAACCAACTGCTCAACGACATAGCCCGCCATCTTGAGGCTATCCGGCACTTGTTCCACTGGCTCACCAGGGTCTAACCAGACCTCTAGCAAGGCCCCTGGCAACATTTGTTCTAGGCGCAACTTGGTGCGAACAAAATTGATCGGGCAGGGTGTCCCCCGCAAGTCAAGCTGCTCGTCTGGAGTCTCAGCCGTGGTCGTAGACATCATCCTCGAAACAAGCCTCCCAAGAAGCCTTCAATCCCACCTTTGCCGATCCGATCGCCTTTAATCTTGGCTAATTTCTCTAGCAGTTCGCGCTCTTCTGGGGTAATTCGATTCGGAATGTCAATTTGAATCGTAATCAAGTGGTCTCCCCGCGAAACCGGGTTGCCCAGACGCGGCACGCCGTGATTTTCGAGCGTCAGGACTGTATTCGGCTGCGTGCCCGGCGGAACCATTAATTCTTGCTCACCATCTACCGTATTCACCATTAAGCGGCTGCCCAAAATCGCTTGCAGGTAGCTAATTTTAATTTCAGACAGAACATTAATCCCTTCGCGGCGAAATTCTGGGTCGTCCTGGACAAATAGATAAACGTAGAGGTCGCCGGTTGGCCCATTCCGTTGCCCAGCATCCCCCTCGTTAGAAACCCGCAGCCGCGTACCCGTATCCACTCCGGCTGGCACAGAAATTTTGAGTTTCTTCGTCACCTGAGATTGACCAACGCCGCCGCAAGTCTCACATTTGTCTTCAATCACTTGCCCACTGCCATTGCAGGTCGGGCAGACCGAAACCTGGGTGAAGCTGCCAAACGGGGTGCGAGTCGCTCGCCGCACCTGTCCTGCTCCATTGCAGGTGGTACACGTCTTTGGCCGACTGCCGGGCTTGGCACCGCTGCCAGAGCAAACGGCACAGTTTTCCAAGTGAGTGATCCGAATTTGCTTTTCGCCTCCGAACACGGCCTCCCGGAACTCTAGCTTGAGGTCAAAGCGCAAATCATCACCGCGGGCGGGGCCACTCCGCCGTCGCGACGGCTGGGCGCCAACCCCACCAAAGCCGCCAAAAAAAGTCTCAAAGATATCGGCCAGTCCGCCCATATCGGACATGTCTTGGAACCCGCCGGCGCCAGAGCCACTCACGCCTGCTTCACCAAAGCGATCGTAGCGCGATCGCACTTCTGGCTCGGAGAGGACTTCGTAAGCCAGGTTGATTTCCTTGAATTTTTCTTCTGCTCCGTCTTCTTTATTAACGTCAGGGTGGTATTTTCGCGCCAACCGACGGTAAGCACGCTTTAAGCTCTCCGGGTCTACATCACGGGAAACGCCAAGAATATCGTAATAGTCGCGAGCCATAAAGCGCAGTCGTTAAGAAAAACGTCGTTAGTCTAAGCTGAAGCGGTCAATCAACAGCTTCATAATCTGTAATTACTGTATCTTCATTATTACTGCTAACGACAGTTGCATCACTATTACTGAACTGGCTAGTGTCGCTCGGATTGTAGGTTGGGTTAGTGGGCAGGCTAAAAACTCCCGGTGGGGCTGTTTGTTGATAAACCGCTGTTCCCAAAGCCAACAGCGCATTCTGCAAGGCTTCCAATTTTTGCTTCATCGCTTCGACGCTGATCGAGCCGTCTAGCATCGCTGCTCTCACATCGTCTACTTTTAGCTTGACTTGCTGTTTCAAGTCCTCACTTAATAAAGCCGCATTGTCTCTAAGCGTAGATTCGTAGCTGTACAGCAACGTATCGGCTTGATTTCGCAACTCAGCTAGCTCGCGCTGCATCCGGTCAACTTGGGCATAGATTTGCGCCTCTTGGCGCATCCGCTCTACTTCGACCGTGCTCAAGCCGCCGCGGTTAGTAATTTTGATGCTTTGCTGTCGCCCTGTGCCTTTGTCCTGGGCGGAAACGTTCAAAATTCCATTCGCGTCTAAGTCAAACGTAACTTCAATTTGGGGCACTCCGCGCGGCGCGGGCGGAATTCCGGTCAGTTCAAATTGAGCGAGGCACTGATTATCCTTAGCCATCGCCCGTTCGCCCTGCAGCACCTGAATCTCAACCACGGTTTGCCCATCGGAGGCCGTCGAGAAGGATTGGGAACGGCTGGTCGGCAGGGTTGTATTGCGCTCAATGATTTTGGTGAATACGCCGCCTAGCGTTTCAATTCCCATCGAGAGGGGAGTCACATCCAGCAGCAGCAGGTCTTTGACGCTTTCTTCTTTGCTCAGAATCCCGGCTTGAATGGCTGCCCCCAATGCCACTGACTCGTCGGGGTTGACGGATTTATCTGGAGTTTTGCCGCTACAAAACTTGCGAATGGCCTCTTGGACGGCTGGGATCCGGGTTGACCCTCCCACCAAAAGCACCCGGTCAATATCACTCACACTCAAGTTTGCGTCTTTGAGGGCTTGATTCATTGGCTCAACGGTGGCACTGACCAAATGCCCAACCAGTTCCTCAAACTGAGCCCGAGTTAACTCCGTTTCTAAGTGCTTGGGCCCAGTCTCATCTGCCGTGATAAACGGCAAATTGATCGTGGTGCTAATTGTGCTAGAAAGCTCAACCTTGGCCTTTTCGGCGGCTTCCCGCAGCCGCTGTAGGGCCATCTTGTCTTGGGAGAGGTCAATTCTTTCTCGCGATTGGAAAGACTCTAAGAGCCAGCGCAGAATGCACTCATCAAAGTTGTCGCCGCCCAGATGATTGTTTCCCGCTGTTGATCTAACCTCAAAAACGCCATCGCCCAGCTGCAAAATCGAGACATCGAAGGTTCCACCACCCAGATCAAAAACCAAGACAGTTTGATCCTGCGCCTGTTTGTCGATCCCATAGGAAAGGGCCGCTGCGGTTGGCTCGTTAATAATCCGCAGCACCTCTAGCCCGGCGATCGTGCCGGCATCTTTGGTGGCTTGGCGCTGGGCATCACTGAAGTAAGCTGGAACGGTAATTACCGCTTGATTAATCACTTCCCCTAAGTAGCTTTCAGCGTCTTGCTTAAGTTTCTGCAAGATCATGGCCGAAATTTCCTGCGGCGTATGGGTGCGATCGCGAATTTGCACATCCACCGTGTCGTCTCGGCCGCGAATGCAATTGTAAGGCACCCGCGATCGCTCTTCTTCGGTTTCCTGCCAGCGGCGACCAATAAAGCGTTTAATGCTAAAGACGGTGTTTTCAGCATTGGTCACAGCCTGTCGCTTGGCCAGTTGACCGGCCAGGCGATCGCCAGATTTGCCAAAGCCAACAATACTGGGTGTTGTTCTCCCCCCCTCTGCATTGGGAATCACAACCGGCTTGCCCCCTTCCAAAACGGCAACGCAACTATTGGTTGTGCCTAAATCAATGCCAATGACCTTTCCCATAGTTAGCGGTGTAAGTGTGAAAAGAGTAGCAACTCAAGGCATCAAGCTATATCCAAGTTTAGAATGCCGCAAAATGCACCGAAGACTATCAACAGACTACTAAAAATTTCAGTCGGGTAGATGTTGTTAACGAACAAATCAAGCTAGAAACACCTCATATCAAACGGTTAGGCAGTGAGTTGCGAGTTACCCATAAGCGTTAACTTAAGTTACTCTGATGAATTTTCCTCCGAGATTACCACGGCTTCAGGAGCAGCAGCAACTTTGACCAGGGCATGCCGCAGGACAAGGTCGCCGAGCAGATATCCCCGCACCATTTCCTCAATGACTGTCCCTTCTGGATGCTCGTCGGTTTGCTCTCGCATCACGGCTTCGTGCAGGTTAGGGTCAAAAGGCTTCCCTTCAGAGCGCATTGGCGCTACTCCAATTCGCTTTAAGCAGTCAACAAGCTGCTTATAAATGCCTTGATAGCTCATGTGAACATTCGCCTCTGCCTCGCTCTGGGGTTTGAGCTGAGACCTGGCTCGCTCAAAACTATCAATGACGGGCAGCAGTTCACCTAAGGTACTGCGCTTGACCTGCTGTTCTAGGTCTTCTTTTTCTTTTTGGGTTCGTTTACGGAAATTGTCAAAATCAGCCACCAGCCTGACGTACTGATTCGTCCGCTCATCATACTGACTCCGCAGTGACTCTGCTTCTTCCGCCAGTTGAGCCAACGCCTGCTCTAGGTCTTCTTCTGCCGGTGCCTCGACAGCTTCGGCTTCAGCCACAGGTTGCTTGACCGCAATTTCGGTCTCTTCAGCCTTGCCGATGTCGGGTTGATTGACTGCTTCTGCCCCTAAGTCCGCAGCATTCTGATCAACAGTGCTTTGCTCCAAATCCCCCTGTTGATCGGTGCTGGCAGCAGTGTAATTTTCTACAGATGGCTCTTCCTGAATCATGATGCTTGAATGCTAGTTAACGAATGCAACTTAACAAATATTCTCTGACAAATAGCGAGGAATCATCAGCGATCGCTATATTTTGGCGCTGGAAGACTAAATCTTAGCGTGTTTTAACTCTCTTATACTAGCTTGCCTGCGGACGGAAGCCTTCTGTCAAACCGGGAGTGATTAGGCACTGCCCTAAGCCCGATCGCTAACGACAAAGCATTTAGGCTGGGCTGATAGCAGGGCACCGTTACCGGCAGCAGTTGCTCCTAAACTGACTCAAACTGAAGTAGTCTGAGAGCATTGATCAAGAAATTTCGCTCAGACTGAACAGATTTTTGGGTTGTTGGGAATCCTATATGTTTAGTACCAGAGTTTAGTTTCCATTTAACGTTTCAAGTATTGGCAATCATGGTCAACTCTCCTTCTCAACGCCGTGCCCTCATCACCCGGCAGAGCTTTTCTCCCTTTGGCAACAAGCTGATTCAGACGGGTTACGTTAATTCAGACCAGATGCGGGAAGCTGCGCTGGAGAGTCGCAGAAGCGGACGCCCTCTGACCGAGATTCTAGAAGGTCTGACCGGGAAGACCTTGCCGCCAGAAATGCTGCGGCAGTACAAAAAGCAGCAATTATTTGAACTAAAGGTGATTTACGGGGTTGACTCGCTTGACCCGGAATTGAACCAGATTCCCACCGATCAAATTCACGAATTAATTGGCACTTTAATCAGGATTGATATTTGTCGCACCTACCAGCTTGTGCCACTGACGATTAACCGCACCGCCGAGCCAAACTCAATTCTGGTGGCGATGGTTGACCCCGATAACCTCAAAGCCCTGGATGAGCTAGGGCGCATCCTCCGCCCGCAAAACCTGAGTCTGCGGCGGATGGTGATCACCCTAGAAGACTATCAACAGTTGATCGCTAAGTATCTGGATGAGCAGGTTAGAAAACAAGAGCTGGTGGTGGCCCAAGATGTCAACGTTGATCTAGGGGATGACCTAGAAGCGATCGGCGTTCTTGATGATGCGCCGGGCGAAGAGGAAATCGATCTGGCAACCGCCGTCCAAGGGGCAGAAGATGCGCCGGTGATTGCCTTGGCGAACAAAGTGCTGGCCAAAGCCCTCCAAGAGGGAGTTTCTGATATTCACTTAGAGCCGCAGGAAGACTATCTGCGGATTCGCTTCCGCAAAGACGGGGTGCTGCGCCAGGCCTTTGACCCTCTGCCGAAGAAAATTATTCCAGCCGTAATTTCTCGATTTAAGATTCTGGCCGATTTGGATATTGCAGAGCGGCGATCGCCCCAAGATGGTCGGATTCGCAAAATCTTCCAAGGGCGCAAGATTGACTTTCGGGTCAGCACGCTGCCCAGCCGCTACGGCGAAAAGATGGTTTTACGGATTTTGGATAACTCAACCACTCAGTTGGGCTTAGACAAGCTGATTAGTGACCCTGAGAGTCTGGAAATGGTCAGGAGTTGGGTCAGCCGGCCGTTTGGGTTGATTTTGGTGACGGGGCCAACCGGCTCTGGTAAAACCACCACGCTGTACTCTGCTCTGGCTGAGTGTAACGATCCGGGCAAAAACATCAGTACGGCTGAAGACCCGATCGAGTACACCTTGCCAGGGCTGACGCAGGTGCAGGTGATCCGGGAAAAAGGGATGGATTTTTCTAACATTCTGCGCGCCTTTCTGCGCCAAGACCCGGATGTGATTCTGGTTGGTGAAACCAGAGACCGCGAAACGGCCAAAACTGCGATTGAAGCCGCTCTGATCGGACACTTAGTGTTAACGACGCTGCACACCAATGATGCGGCCAGCGCGATCGCCCGCCTGTCTGAAATGGAAGTGGAATCGTTCATGGTTTCTGCCTCCTTAATTGGGGTCGTGGCCCAGCGGCTGGTTCGCCGGGTTTGCAACACCTGTCGGATTCCCTATCGGCCAACCGTGGAAGAACTCGGACGGTTTGGTCTGTCGGCTTCGTCTGAGCTGGATCTCACCTTTTATAAGGCCAATTCTCTAACCCCGGAAGAAATGCAGACCGCCCGCCTGTCTGGGCAGTCGATGTGTCCTAACTGCAACGGTGTCGGCTATAAAGGTCGCTGTGGGGTTTATGAAATTATGCAAGTCACAGAACGCTTGCAAACCTTAATTACCGAGGGTGCTCCGACGGAACGGATTAAAGAAGTCGCTGTGGAAGAAGGCATGAAAACGCTACTAGCCTACAGCCTCAACTTAGTCCGACAAGGGTTGACAACTTTAGATGAAGTCGAGCGCGTCACCTTTACAGATACCGGCCTGGCCGCAGAAATGAAAGCCAAGCGGAAGAGTTCGCTCAGTTGCCGGGTTTGCGCAGCCATTCTCCAGCAAGAGTGGCTTGATTGCCCTTACTGTATGACTCCGCGTTTCCACGACTAGCCTGCTTGGTATTTTTTGACTTTTTTGTCTTTATATCTATTCCCTAAATCAGAAGGAGCACTAGCAATGGATTTGATGATTGAAGATCTGATGGAACAAGTGGTGGCAACCGGGGGGTCTGACCTGCATATTTCGGCTGGACTACCTCCCTATATTCGGATCAGTGGCCACTTGACTCCGACTGAGTATGAGCCGCTAACGCCAGAGCAATGTCAGCGGCTGATCTTCAGCATGTTGAACAATACTCAGCGCAAAAATCTAGAGCAAAATTGGGAGTTAGACTGCTCCTACGGCGTGCGCGGGCTAGCCCGCTTCCGGGTGAATGTTTATAAGGATCGGGGCACTTATGCGGCTTGCTTACGGGCTTTGAGTTCTAAGATTCCCGCCTTTGAACAGTTGGGCTTACCGAATGTCGTGCGGGAAATGTCAGAGAAGCCCCGGGGTTTGATTTTGGTGACTGGGCCGACCGGATCGGGCAAAACCACGACCTTGGCAGCGATGATTGACCTGATCAACCGCACCAGAGCAGAGCATATCTTAACAGTTGAAGACCCGATCGAGTTTGTCTACGAACCCGTCAAGAGTTTGGTTCACCAGCGCCAAGTCGGGGAAGACACCAAGAGTTTTGCCAATGCCCTCCGAGCCGCGCTGCGGGAAGACCCAGATATCATTCTGGTCGGCGAAATGCGGGATCTAGAAACGATTCAGCTTGCGATCACAGCGGCGGAAACCGGTCACTTGGTGTTTGGTACCCTGCACACCAGCTCGGCGGCCCAAACCATTGACCGGATGGTGGATGTGTTCCCGCCAGAGCAGCAAATGCAGATTCGGGTTCAGTTATCTAACTCCCTGGTCGCCGTGTTTAGCCAAACTCTGGCTCCTAGAAAAAACCCGAAACCGGGCGAGTTTGGGCGGATCATGGCCCAAGAAACAATGGTGGTGACGCCAGCGATCGCCAACCTGATCCGGGAAGGCAAAACCTCTCAAATTTATTCGGCGATTCAAACGGGCGGCAAATTGGGCATGCAAACCCTGGAGAAAGTTCTGGCTGACCTCTACAAGGGAGGAGCGATTTCTTTTGAAGTGGCAATGTCTAAAACATCTCGCCCTGATGAGTTGCAGCGTTTGATTGGGGGCGTTCAGGGAGCAACCTCAATGGCAGGTCGATAAGGCTGAGAGCCACCCTAGATGACTTGTCCATAGGTCTAGGGTAGGATTTACGCAAATGCAGATTATTTTATGAGTCAATATTGACTGATGATAATTGAAAGTTCCTACTTTCTTCGTAGAGATTGCGTAAGTTCTCTGAGTTTTGCCCTGCGAATTTTACATTTAACTGGTTGAGATTCTGAAGTTATGCCTACTTATCTTGCTCGTGCCCGCGATGCCCAAGGAAAAGCCAAAACGCAGAAGGTGGTAGCGACCTCGCCGCGAGAGGCCCGCAGCACGCTGCAAAATCAGGGACTCTACATCTTAGAAATCAAAGAAACTCAGGCAGTCGGTCTAAAAACCGACATTGACCTAGGGTTTCTGCAAAAAATCACGGTTAAGGACAGAGCAATTTTTTCTCGCCAGTTTGCTGCCTTGGTCAATGCTGGTGTGGCTTTGGTTAGAGGGCTAGGGGTGATGGCTGAGCAATGCAGTAACCCAAAACTGAAAAAGATTTTGTTAGCCGTCAACAACGACGTCCAGCAGGGCAACTCCCTCTCGGATTCGATGAAATCCCATCCAGAAGCCTTCGACGACCTCTACGTGGCGATGATTCAGGCCGGTGAGACGGGTGGGGTGCTGGATGAAGTCCTCAACCGCCTCTCAAAATTGCTGGAAGACCAAGCCAGACTGAGTAACCAAATCAAATCTGCCATGGCTTACCCAGTGACAGTCGGCAGTTTAGCCGTGATTATCTTTTTGGGGATGGTGATCTTTTTGATCCCAGTCTTTGATGGCATCTTCAAACAACTGGGGGGCGACCTGCCTGCTTTTACGCAGATGATGGTGGACTTGAGTAAGTTTCTGCGCACCCCCCTTAACCTTGTCCTGCTGATTGGCTTCTTTGTTGCCCTCGTCTTCTCGATCAGGATGTACTACAAAACGACGTCTGGACGGGTCAACATTGATCGGCTGCTGCTGAATTTGCCTTTGTTTGGCGACTTGGTGGAAAAAACGGCCGTAGCCCGTTTTTGCCGCACCTTTGGTTCGCTGTCTCGGTCTGGGGTGCCAATTTTGAGTTCTCTGGAAATTGTCAGCGAAACCGCTGGTAATCAGGTGATTTCTAATGCGATCGACGAGGCTCGCAAGGAAGTGCAGGGCGGGGGCATGCTCAGCCTGGCCCTGCAAAAAGAAAAGGTGTTTCCGGTCATGGCGACCCAGATGATTAACATTGGCGAAGAAACGGGGGAACTCGACAAAATGCTGATGAAAGTAGCTGACTTTTATGAAGATGAAGTTGAGCAGGCGGTCAAATCCCTAACTAGCGTTATGGAGCCAATTATGATTGCTGTCCTGGGAGCAATGGTGGGTTCAATCTTGGTGGCGATGTACCTGCCGATGTTTAAGATCTTCGATTTGGTCAAGTAGGCGCTGGTTCAAAAAAACTCAGACGGGCACAATCGATCTGACCGATACTAGAATGTCTAGCAGAGTATATTGCGGATCGGCTTTGTGTTTGAGGATCCCTCAGAACCAAAAAAAGATTGGCTGTCTGGCGATCAGGCTGTTTCCTCTCCGACTTACTACGCCCTGCTGGATTTAACCCCAGGCTCGTCTGTGCGCGAAATTCGTCAGGCCTATCGGGAAAAAAGCAAGCTCTATCATCCTGATACGACGGTTTTACCGATCGCGATCGCCAAGGAGCATTTTCATCGGCTCAACGAAGCCTATGCAACTCTCACCAGTCCAGAACGTCGCTTACAGTACGATCGCAAAATTGGCTTTTCCAAAATTCCAGTTGTTCAGCCTGCTCCGTCCCTAGGCAATCAGTACAGCCCTTGGCGCAAGTCGTCGGCTTATCTTGATGCCAGAGATCGCCCCTTGTCGCCCGGAGAAGTATTTGCCCTGTTTCTGCTCGGTCTGACCTTGGTTGGCTGCCTGCTGTTAGCGATTCTGGTTGGGTTAAGTCGAGGCGAACTTGCGCTTAAAGCCGGACTTCCTCTGCTGGACTCTCTGCATCCTCAGCCTGCTGTTTCTGAACCGATTGTTTCAACCTCATCAGCCAAGGAGGCTCGAGATCAAAAGACTGCATCTTCTCCTGCCCAGCCAGATCCTAAATTAAATCAACGTTCCACACTCTTTCGCGCTCACCCCTCCTATGAGTCACGCCTCTCTCCCCTCACCAGAAACTCCGCTCTACAATCATCCGTTACCAGACATTGAACAGTGGTTGCAAAATCACGGCTGTGAGCGGGATAGCTCTGACCTACATCTGTGGCGGGTCGAGCGTCCAACTTGGCAAGCTGAAATTTGCCTAGATATTGAGGATTTAACGGTTCGCTATCAATTGGCTGAACCAGCCAATAGCAAGATTCAGCGCTCTTTTAAATATTCTCTCAGCCGCCAAGACATTGAAGATGCTATTTTTGCCGGCCCTTAAAGTTTGAGTCGTTTAAGATAACTGGGGTGAGAAGCTTTACCCAAACTGACCCTTTGCTCACGTCATAAAGATTTTCTGTAACAGTTGAAGCTTAAGAAAAACCGCTGTAAGCTTTGGGGTTAAGTAGGATGGAGTTGATTGAGTTCATCCTCGCCGTTCAAACTCTGGCGTAAAAGTATCGGTAAGACTGTGGAGATAACTGATGCGACAACTTAATTTTGTAATGATCTTTGTGATTTCCCTAGCGCTGGTGCTATTCGGGATTCAGAACACTGAGATAGTCAGCATTAAAGTGTTTGAAGGGGCAAACATTTCCGCCCCCCTTTGCATTGAGCTAATTGTCGCCATGGGGATCGGGGCAGTTCTGGCTTGGGTGTTTAGTGTCTGGATCAAGGTGCAACGCATGTTGTATGCGCAGCCGGAAGTGGAAGAAAAAGAGGCCCAAATTGAGTCTCTCCAAGAAGACATCGAACGCTTTAAGGCAGAATTAGAACAACAACGACTGTTGCCCAGTGCCTCAATTGAATAACTCTCTGATTGACCGAATATTGACAATAAACGCTCTCAACTGCGGGTGCTCATGGATGCTTCTTTTGCCCAGACTGCGATCGCCCTCCTCTCTGAGATGGCAGAGCGAGGAGAAATTGATCCTTGGGATGTCCAAGTTGTCGATGTCTTTGACCGCTGTTTGAGTGAATTGGCTCAAAAAAACCAACAAGATTTGTCCCATTCGGGGCAGGTTTTTCTCTATGCTTCCATGCTGGTGCTGCTCAAATCCGATAGCCTGTTGGGGCTAGAAGTGGCTGAACCCGATCAAGACTTTGACAGTCTAGACGACTTCCCGGTTGATTTGGCCGAGCGCAGGGCGCTACCGGCAAATTTGGAGCGCCTGCTGCAGCGGCGGTCTGCTGCTCCCCCGCTGCAACGGCGTCGCGTCACCCTCAAAGAGTTGATTAGCCACTTGGAGAAAATTGCGGCGACGGTGGAAAACCCTGCCCACCGGCAGCGATCGCGCACCGTCCAGCGCCAAAGTAGAACTGCCGCGATTAAGTCAATCACTCAACTGGCTCACCAAGAAAATTTGGTGGAAATTGCGGCTGAGATTGAAGAATTTCTCAGCCTGTACTGGCCGCAAATTTCTCCGCAGGAAGGCTGGCTAGATCTAGAGCGATTGCTGGAGTTCAAAAACGATCGGGTAGGAATATTTTGGGCCCTACTGTTTCTCTGTTCTCAGTCCAAAGTAGAACTTCACCAAGACGAATTTTACCGCGAACTCAAACTGCGCCCATTTGGGCTTGAAGAGATCGCAGTTGGAGCTTAAACGCCTCTTGGCTAAATGATCCTGGACGCTTTGCAATTGTCCAAGGCGCCCGGAGGCGACGGCACTAAAGCGATCGCAGCCAGGCTAGTGGCAAATAGGTAAACTTGCGCAGCTTAGGCACGTAAGCCCGTTGATTAAACACATCGTAGTGATTTTTTTCAATCACAGTCAAAATTTGTCGATAGAGCAGTAAAGCAGACCAAACCGGCCAACGGGCATCTTGGCTTAACAACTGCACCCCTGCTTCGGCTTGGGCGTAAAACTGCCGCGCTCGTTCAATCTGAAACTGCATTAAGCGCCGCCAACGCTCATCCACAACGCCTTTAAATAAGTCTTCTTCGCTGTAGTTAAAGTGGGCTAGGTCTTCCAACGGCAAGTAAATTCGCCCCCGGCGGGCATCTTCCCCCACATCTCGCAGAATATTGGTTAACTGTTTGGCGACGCCCAGCGAGATCGCCTGTTCTCTGGGATTCTTTTGATTGTTGTAGAGATTTGTCCAAGGGGCCCGCAGGCGATCGCAAAAGGGCTCTAAGCCCATAATTGCCTCTGACATTAGCCCCACTGTACCCGCCACTCGATAACAGTAGAGATGTAACTCTTCAAACGTATCGTAGCGACTGCGGTATAAATCCATCCGCTGCCCCGCCACCATGTCTCGGAAAGGCTGAATTTCGAGCGGAAACCGAGCGATCGTATCGACCAGTGCCACATCGGCTGAGTCATCGGGCCGACCAACAAAAATTCGCTCTAGGCGTTCTTCCCAAGCATCCAGGGTTTCGAGGGTTGTGTCGGCGGCTTGGGGGCCATCGACCAATTCATCCGTTCGCCGACACCAAACGTAAATGGCCCAAATTGCCCGCCGCTTTGCTTCTGGCATTAGCAAGGTGGCTAGATAAAAAGTCTTGGCGTAATGTGCTGTGATCTGACGACAAAGCTCGTAGGCTTCTGACGAAGAAGCTAGCGTCTTTAGGTCGTTTTCAGGCAGTTGCAGCATTCGTAGTTGACGGAGACAGGGGCAGCGATCGAGGAGTCAAATCTGGAGCAGCAGCATCGGCTGGTAGATTGGCTGATGCAATTGCCTGCGCTGTAAGCTTACCAGAAAGTACTGCTCCTTCCATACTGCCAAGGTATCGTTGCATGGTATAGCTGCCGGACAGATAAAAATTAGCGATCGGTGTCACCTGATCGGGGCGATAGTTTTGGCGGCCGGGAGTTGCGGTATAGACAGAGCGGGGAGTTTTCACGACTTTATATTTGAGCAGTTTAGCAGGATTGTCCCCACTCAAATGCTGCGGGAATAGCCACTCTAGCTCTTTCATTGTGGCCGCAATAATGTCGGCATCCGATCGACCAATCCAATCTTTGGCGGGTGCTAACACGAGTTCTAACATCGAACGCTCAGGGTTGGCGTATTCGCGACAGGTGTTGCTCATATCAGCGTAGACGCTCAGCAAATCCGAGCGCGAAAACAGCAGATGGTCAACGTCTGTCAGCTTGCGATCGAACCAGAGGTGGAGATTAATTACCGGCACTCCCTCTAGCCCTTCTAATTTTTGGAAGAAAGGGATTGATTTCCAGACCTCCGGCAGCAGCAGCTTAACAATATCCACCGACATGGCCGAAACGTAAGCATCTGCTGTCAACGCTTCCGTTTGTTGCTCGCCCCGAATCAGAAAATGCTGAACGCTGCGATCTGGATTCAGGACAATTTCTTTGATCGGTGCATTCAAGCGCACTTCGCCGCCCCGCTCCGTAATGTAGTCAGCGATCGGTTGGCACAGCCGCTCGGTCGGTGAACCATCTAAAAAGGCAATCTTAGACCCATAGCGCTCTTGCAAAAACCGATTCAGCGCCGTCAGCAGAATGGTCGAAGAAACTTCGTCTGGATTAATAAAGGTAAGGGCTTTAGAGGCGGCAATAAAAATATCGGTGTTGACCCCTTCGTCTACGCCTTGGCGGCGCAGCCACTCGGTCATCGTGTATTTGTCCATGTCTTCCACGTATTTCTGCCCCCGCACCACCGCTGGCAGCAGACCGATCGCAAACCGAATCTTCTGCTTCCAGGTCAGCAGATCATTATTCCGCAGAATCGACATGATCACGTTAAACGGAGCCGGAATATCTGGCACGTCAAACCGAGACAGTCGCCCTGACTTATCCGGTTGATTAAAAATTAGCGTGTGCTGCTTCCACTGCAAGCGGTCTTCAATCCCTAGCTCTTTGAACAGTTGCAGCATGTTCGGGTAAGCGCCAAAAAAGGCGTGCAGCCCAGTTTCATACCAGTCGCCTTCTTCGTCTTTCCAGGCGGCCACTAAACCCCCCAGCACATCTCGACTTTCCAAGACAATCGGTGTATGCCCGGCATCCACCAGGTACTTGGCACAGGCTAAGCCTGCTAGTCCGCCGCCAGCGATCGCTACACGCATGAAATGCCCTCAATTTACGTCTAGAGGTTTTAATTTGCCTAAAATTCAGGCAAATCATGTACCCAATTATACCTTTACAAAGTGTTACAGGAGCTTATTTCTCCAGCAATAAAAATAAAGTCAGTCGGCTAATGATTTTCAAGCTGGCGTAAAACTAGCCTGCCTCAATCTGCGTACTGCTAGTGAAAACAGATTCGCCATTTTACGCAGACTCCTCAACAGGCAACTGGTCAAGCCAAACGGCTACTAGAGCAGGCTCGTCTACGTCCATCAACGCTTCGCATTAGGGCTGAGGTGATAATGGAGCTAGTTGAAACAATCTTGGTTTATAAGTTTCCGAACTACAGTCGTCAGGAGATTGCCGCCATGCTAGGGATGAGTGATTTGAGCGCTGAATTAAAGCAAACCCGTGTTTATCAGGAAGCATTAGAGGAAGGACGAGAGCAGGGACGAGAGGAAGGACGGGAAGAAGGTTCACAGCAGGCAACCCGATCGCTAATTCTGCGGCAGCTTGAGCGGCGATTTGGCCCTTTACCAGAGCGATCGCAGATTGGCCAACTCTCCCTGCCTCAATTAGAGAGATTGGCAGAAGTTCTGCTGGATTTCCAGACCAAGACAGACTTAGAAAACTGGCTAAATCAGATCACGTGAGGGCTGCTTGGCAGACCCTTCTAAGACACTCAATGCCCCTGCCGAGCCTCAAGTCGGGGCAACAGGATAGAATGAATGCGAGTCAATTACGATAACTACATTTTGAGCACACGAGAGGAGCAGCAAACTAGATGGGCAAAATCGTCGGCATTGACCTAGGGACAACCAATTCAGTGGTAGCGGTCATGGAGGGCGGTAAGCCGGTTGTCATTGCCAATGCTGAAGGTTCTCGAACCACTCCCTCTGTGGTGGCTTTTGACAAGGAAGGACAGCGCCTAGTCGGTCAACTCGCTCGTCGCCAAGCCGTCATGAATCCTCAAAATACCTTTTATGCCGTCAAGCGGTTTATTGGGCGTAAATATAGCGAACTCAGCTCAGACTCGAAGCGAGTGCCCTACACGATCCGGCGAGATGATAATGGCAGCATTAAGGTCAAATGCCCCCGCCTGGAAAAAGAATTTGTTCCAGAAGAAATTTCGGCAATGGTGCTGCGCAAGCTGGCCGATGAAGCCAGTCGCTATTTAGGCAAACCCGTCACCGGAGCGGTAATTACCGTCCCCGCCTACTTCAATGACTCGCAGCGACAGGCCACCCGCGATGCGGGGCGAATTGCTGGCTTAGAAGTGAAGCGGATTTTAAACGAACCGACAGCGGCTTCTCTGGCCTATGGGCTTGATCGCAAAGAAGAGCAAACCGTGCTGGTGTTTGACCTCGGCGGCGGTACGTTTGATGTCTCGGTTTTAGACGTTGGGGATGGCGTGTTTGAAGTCCGCTCGACCAGCGGTGATACCCAACTGGGGGGCAACGACTTTGACAAGCTAATTGTGGATTGGTTAGCTGAGCAGTTTTTAGAGCAAGAAGAAGTTGACCTGCGCCGCGAGCGCCAGTCCCTGCAACGCCTAACCGAAGCGGCGGAAAGAGCCAAAATTGAGCTTTCGGGGCTGGACGTTACTAACATTAGCCTGCCTTTTATTGCGGCAAATGCTGAAGGCCCTAAGCATTTGGACGTAGAACTGAGTCGGGCCGAATTTGAACGACTTTGTGCGGGGCTGATTGAACGCCTCCGCAAACCGTTGCAGCAGGCGATCCGCGATGCCAAACTCAAGCCGAGTCAACTTGATGCCGTGGTGCTGGTGGGTGGCTCGACTCGGATTCCACTCGTGCAAGCGCTGGTGCGGGAATTGACGGGGCTAGAGCCAAGCCAAAATGTCAACCCAGATGAAGTAGTGGCTGTGGGAGCAGCGATTCAGGCCGGGATTCTGGCGGGCGAAATGAAAGATGTGCTGCTGCTAGACGTTACCCCGCTGTCGGTCGGACTAGAAACGATCGGTGGGGTGATGAAAAAACTGATTCCCCGCAACACAACAATTCCGGTGCGGCGATCTGATATTTTTTCAACGGCTGAAAACAATCAAAGCCAGGTTGAAATTCATATTCTCCAAGGCGAGCGGGAGATGGCTGAGCATAATAAATCGCTGGGGCGGTTTAAGCTGACCGGGATTCCACCCGCCCCTAGAGGCACCCCCCAAATTCAGGTTTCGTTTGACATTGATGCGAATGGGATTTTGCAAGTGACGGCTCTTGATCGCTATACGGGTCGGGAGCAGAGCATTACGATTCAAGGGGCCTCAACGCTCTCAGAGTCAGAGATTGAGCGGATCTTGCACGAGGCAGAAGAGTATGGCGACAGCGATCGCCTCCGCCGCGAAAAAATTGACAAGCGCAACCGAACCCAAGATTTAATCAATCAATCCGAACGGCAACTGCGGGAAGCCTCCCAAATCTTTGGCTTTCAGTTTGCCAGCAGCCTGCGTCGCCAAATTGAAACCCTAATTCGCGAATTGCGCGATAGCGTTGCCCAAGACGACGATCGCCAGATTGACCTCAAGTACGCTGCTCTCCAAGAAGCCCTCTACGACCTGGGTCGAGAAATGTATCAGGCGGATCAAGACTACGAAGACGATGAAGACGCCTTTCGGATGCCAAACATTTCCCAGGCCGTTTCGAAAGGGATTGACGCCGTTAAAGATCGAGTTTCTCCCGCTTCCCCCACCGAAAAGCGCCGTCGCTCCAGCAGTTCTAGCAGCCCCAGCCGCAGTGAACCCGCTGTCTGGGACTCCTGGGACGATGATGATAACTGGTAGGGTGTATGATCACTCGGTACTGATTTTTCAATTATTAACTGCCTGATTTAGGTTCCATGCAGAATTTTCGGAACTACTACGACATTTTAGATGTACCCAGAGATGCCTCTAGCGATGAGATTAAAAAGTCTTTTCGTCGCTTGGCCCGCAAGTACCACCCCGATTTAAACCCCGGCGACAAAGCGGCTGAAGAACGGTTTAAAGACATTGGTGAAGCCTACGAAATCCTCTCAGACGAGGTCAAGCGGGGGCAGTATGACCAATTTGGTCAATTTTGGAATCAAAACGGGTTTCAAGGCAGTCGCCCCAGTCGTCGTCCGAGCGGGGTCAGCAACTGGAACAGTCGCACCAGTAATGGCACTGTTTTGGAGGAGGATGTCGATTTTGGCGAGTATGCCGACTTTCAGGATTTTCTCGATCAGCTTTTAGGCAAGCGGGCCGCCAAACAAACTAGTTCAGGTTCAGCCCCAAATCAAACTGCCCGCGCTACAGCTCCTCGCACCAGCCGCTACGAAACCGATCCTTTTCGCCCAGGGGTGACTAAAACCGCTTACACAGCTCGCTCTGCCTCTCGCCGGGATGCGGAAGCTCGGCTGTCGGTGCCGCTGGAAAAAGCCTATACAGGTGGGCGAGAGCGGATCCGGCTAGAAGATGGGCGATCGCTAGAGGTAAATATGCCCCCCGGTATGGTGACAGGGCAGCGGATTCGCCTCAAGGGGCAGGGGTCTGGCGGCGGTGATTTGTACCTCAAAATTGAAGTTTCGACCCACGCCTTTTTTAAGATTGAAGGGGCTGATATTGCCTGTCAGTTGCCCATTACACCCAGTGAGGCGGTGTTGGGGGGGCAAATTGAAGCCCCGACGCTAGATGGCTGGGTAAAAATGACAATTCCAAAAGGAGTGCGGTCTGGGCAACGCTTGCGGCTAGCGGGCAAAGGCTACCCCACCGAAAATGGGCGAGGTGATCAGTTGGTCGAAATTCGGATCGAAGTGCCCAGAGACCCCAGTGGCTCAGAGCGAGAACTCTACGATAAGCTGCGTCAGGTCGAATCCTTTAATCCCCGCGCCGACCTACCGATCTAGCGCCCACAAGCTATATCTTTGAGCAATCTGACCCAAGCTAAGACCGCTCTGATTACAAAAATCTAGGATAATCCAATGCTGATTGCGATCGAGGAACAGGCTGTGTTGGATCGCATCCAGACCTGGCTAAAAACCACGATCGTCCCCCAAGCCAATTCCCTCGATGCTGATCCCTATGCTCTGGCTACAGCTATGGCAGGGTTAGCACAACTGGGTGTTTTTGGGCTGCGAGTTCCCGCCCAGTGGGATGGTTTAGCTGTCTCAAATACAGCATTTAGCCTGGTACAGGAACAAATTACTCGCCACTCTGGGGCACTGGCTTTTTTGCAAGTTCAAGCCCAAAGCGCGATCGCCATGTTGCTCAAAAGTAAAAATGCAGCTCTTCAAAAAACCTACTTGCCTCGGTTGAGTCAGGGAGAAGTATTTTGGGGAGTGGGGTTTTCCCATCTGCGCCGCCCCGGCTCACCCTTATTGCAGGCTCTGCCCGTAAAAGATGGCTACGAGCTGACCGGCCAGATTCCCTGGTTGACTGGGGCAGGCTGCTTTGAAGCGGCGATCGCGGCGGCGGTCTTGCCAGAGGGACAGGCTGTGTTCGGGCGGATTCCCTTGGCCAATGCTCAACAAGCAGCCGGGGGAACGATTCGGATTAGTCCACCATTTCGCCTAGCCACGATGACCTCGACTCAAACGGTTAGGGCCCAGCTAGAGGGCTGGCTGGTAGCCGATCCTGATCTGGTTGACCTCCAGCCAGCCGGTTGGATTGACCACAACGATCGCCAAAATGTGCTGAAATCGACCTGGTTAACTTTGGGTTGCGCTGGGGCTAGCCTGGATGCGATCGCCCATTACCTTCAGCAGAAACCTTTGGATTTCATTGCTGAGGCGCTGAGCAAGCTAAGCCAGGAAGTTGAAGACTGTCGCCAGCAGATTTGGCGATCGCAGCAGCAAACAGTCTCAGATCCAGACTTGTTTAAGCAGCAATTACAATTGCGGGCATGGAGCATTGACTTGGCGGTTCGATCTGCCCATGCTGCCGTTACCATTGTGGGAGGAGCTGCCAACGATCTGAATCATCCTGCCCAGCGGATTTACCGGGAAGCCCTCATGTTCACGGTTTCCGGCGAAACTCCAAAAATCATGTCAGCGATCTTAAAGCGGCTAACATCAAGAATTTTGATTTAATGGCGCAAAAATCCGTAAAAACACGGTACAAATTAAGACAATATTTACATATTGTAATAGTAAGGTGAAAACTAAGCCTAAACAGAGATTCGTGAGGCTTAGCGGTTAGCCAAGACATATCTCCCAGTCATTATGAGGTCAACCGATGCAATCCTCCGTTTACTCCCCCATCTTCAATCAAAATTCTGCTTCTGGTCGCAAGCTGTTTTTGCAGCCTGGACAGTATCATAGCTGCCACATCCGAGTGCCTGATATGCTCGATCGCCTGCCTGCGGTTGTCGTAGATGGTAAATTTCATAGTTTTTTTAAGGCTGTCAAAGACCGAGATAAAGCCCTAGATCTACTGGCCAAGCTAATTGACAAGGGAGATGAAGCTGTGATTACCAAGACTCCAAAAGCCTATGCAGTATGGGTATTAGAACCAACAGCCTACGTCGATCGCGCTAAGCAACGGTAGACGCTTGTGTGCCCACCAGCACATTCCAACTTTTGGGCAAAGGCGCGGTTAATCAGGGCTGTAAACAAATGGGCATGCTCTGTTCACTACAGCGGAAGAAATCTGCTCAATTCTTGATTAATAGACGGTTGCTGACTAAACGCTAACTAAGCAGAGGTTGATCGATGTCCGACTATATTTTTACGGACTCACAGCACCTTAAGGAGTTAGAGCGATTGCGAGCGATCGAACAAGTCTGCGATCCCGCCAGCCGAAGGCGCATCCAAGCCATCGGCATCACCACAAACTGGCGATGTCTGGAAGTTGGGGCGGGGGCAGGGTCAATTGCTGAGTGGATGGCAGGGGTGGTCGGTGCAGCCGGTCAGGTTGTAGCCGTTGATTTAAACACTCGTTTTCTGAGCCAGATTGACCTGCCCAACCTAGAAATTCTAGAAGCTGATATCCGAGATCTGCCGCTGGCAGAAGCTGCCTTTGACTTGGTGCACGCCCGCTATGTGCTGATCCATCTGGCAGATTTTCAGGTGGCGCTATCGCGAATGTTAGAGTTCCTGAAGCCGGGTGGATGGCTGGTGCTAGAAGAGCCTGATTTTTCTGCGGCTAGAGCGATCTCCGGTGAAGCAGCAGCTTGCCAAGCTGTCGATCGCGTTAATCGAGCCATTGGGCAAATGTTTGCTAACCGAGGCATGGATTATGCCCTAGGCATCAAATTGCCTTCAATTCTGCAAAGCCGTGGATTGCAGCCAATTGATGTCGAAAATGATGCCCATTTAGCGCCTGGTGGTTCAGGCATTGCCAATGTGATGAAGCTGTCTACGCTCCAACTGGCAGAGCATTACATTGCCACAGGAGAAGCAAGTCGGGCAGACGTTGACCAGTATTGCCGGTTCGCAGAAGACCCCAAATCCTGGGCCATCTATCATGCAACGGTCAGGGTTAACGCTCAGAATAGATCCGCTAAGAAGGATAAGGTTAAACCTTGATCAACCAAAGAGTCTGCTTCATACCTTCAATTGCCTCAGATGAACCTTACATGCCCATGATCGAATAGCCTGAATCAACGTAGAGAATTTGACCCGTGATCCCGCTGGCCAGGTCGCTGCACAGAAACGCCGCTGCGTTGCCGACTTCCGTCTGAGTAACGGTGCGCTTGAGGGGAGCCACTGCTTCAACATGGTGAATCATGTCTAAAATGCCACCGACGGCAGAAGAAGCTAGGGTGCGAATCGGCCCGGCTGAAATCCCATTCACCCGCACATTCTGTGCGCCTAGTTCTGCGGCTAAGTAGCGGACATTCATTTCTAGAGCCGCTTTGGCAATGCCCATCACATTGTAGTTCGGCACAACTCGCGCTCCGCCCAAGTAGGTGAGGGTGACAACGCTGCCTCCGTCTGTCATTAACGGTTTAGCCGCAGCACAGAGACTAACCAGAGAATAGGCGCTCACATCTAGAGCCAGGTTAAACCCATCCACAGAGACGCGGCTGAAATCGCCGCCAAGGTCTTCTTTGCTGGCAAAAGCGAGGCAGTGAATCAAAACATCTAGCTTGCCCCATTTTTCTTGAACTGTATTAAAAGTAGCCGTAACTTGCTCCGGCTGCTGCACATCACAGGGCAAAAACAAGCTAGGGGCGAGAGGTTCTACAAGTTCTCGCACTTTTTGTTCATAGCGACCCCGCTCATCGGGCAAAAACGTTACTCCCAGGTTGGCCCCTGCTTGATGGAGTTGTTGAGCAATGCCCCAGGCGATCGAGCGATTGTTGGCAATCCCAGTCACAAGGGCATTTTTTCCAGTCAGGTCAAGCATATTTGTCTCAAGCTAGAGGGTAGAAGATTTACCACAGGGAGTCCGGTTGAATTGAATAAACCAGTGATCAACTTGCATAATTTTATGGCCTGAACTGTCCCCGTTGATTGAATCTTGAGGATAAAGGTAGCGTGAGCGCAAATTTTAGCTATCGACAAGCTTGGTTAAATTTACTGCGGCAGCACCGAGCGATCGCCGTCATCCGATCGCCAAACCTAGACTTGGGGCGGCAGATTGCCCAAGCGATCGCCGCTGGTGGAATCCGCTTAATTGAAATCACCTGGACCAGCGATCGCCCAGCCGAATTAATTGCTCAACTCCGCCAAGACTTGCCAGAATGCCAAATTGGGGCCGGTACCTTGCTCGACTGCGACCAAATGCAGCAGGCGATCGCCGCTGGAGCTAGCTTTTTATTTAGTCCTCATTTCCAGCTCGATTTGGTCAAATTTGCCTGCGATCGTCAAGTCCCCGTCGTGCCAGGTTGCCTATCGCCAACCGAAATCATCGCGGCCTGGCAAGCGGGCGCCAGCAGCGTTAAAGTTTTCCCGATTCAGTCGATGGGCGGGTGCCAGTACCTACAAGCCCTCCAAGCGCCTTTAGCAGGGATTCCTCTCATCCCAACTGGAGGAGTCACATTGGCCAATGCCCGCGCCTTTGTGGAAGCGGGTGCGATTGGGGTTGGACTTGCCAGCGACCTATTTCCCCCAGACTTGATTAAAACTGAAAACTGGGCGGGGATCACTCAGAGAGCCAAGCTGTTAGTGCAATCCTTGGTGCTGTAGCGTTAGGGTCAACAAATAATTTTTTTATTTTTCGATCAGTGTAAATTCAATCAGTGTGAAGGTGCGGTCTTCGCCACCGCTTTGGCACGGACAAACCGAGCGTGGCGTGAAAATCATCCTGAACTTTGGCGGTTAGACAGTTGGAAACTTGTTTAACAATTTGGCTCAATAGGCGATCGCCCGTACGCTGAATCAACGCTTGCGGCAAGCGGTGGATAAACCGCGGAAAATGAATTAGCACCCCCAAATCAAGCTGCCAACCGACATGGGTGCAGTGCTGAATTCCCAGCCGAGCTGGCTCACTGTTCGCTGCTAAATCTTGCTCAACCAAATGCATTGCAGCTTGAAAATCAACCTGATAGCCTTGGCTGTCTTGTTCCGGTAGCGTTATCGTTTGAATTCTGTAGACCCCAGCCTCTTGAGGCAGTAAATCTAGACCAATTTTAGGCTCGACTTCATAGCCAAAGGAGCCAAACCGACCAATCGTTAACACATAGCCATTCTCCCCAATCGGTTCCACCTGCATTGGCTGAGCGCAACGACAAAACCAGCCGCGATGGGCATCTAGATAGTCAGTAACCCGCTCTACATTGGCATACAGCTCCATACCGCCTGTAAAGTGGCTCTGAAAACGAGTCACTTCCAACCCCCGTGGCGAGTCTTCGATTTGCCTGTGGGTCGGACAGGCTAGCTCGTACTCTTGAATCAAATTGGAGCTGTTTTCAGCAGGGATCATAGGTAGGAAGTCTGACTGCATGGGTGGTCAACCTGTGTGCTTTATAAGCTTATAAGTTCCCATTTAAGGGGCGGTTATTAACTCGTGATCAGAAATCCCTTCGACACCCAGTATAAATACTTAATAAATTCTGGCTGCGGTCAATCAGATTGACGCTGACATTACTCATAAAGTTAGACTGTTGTTGGATGAAGGTGAGAATGCTTACGAGTACCGTAAGTATCGTTCATGCCTGAATCATCTGCTGGCAAATAGCATACTGTTTTTCGCTTGGGCTGGCTTTGAGCTAGATCACTCAATTTACCTGTCAATTCACCCCTTTACTGCCATGATGAAGTTGAACATCTCTGATCTGCGGAATCTCTTCGGTGGGCTAGGAATCGTAGGCATGATCGCCTTACTTGCCCCTCAAACTTTGCTGGCCCAATCTGCGACCTCTTCTGAGTCACTGCAAAACTGGCAGCAAAATCGCTCTTCTGACGACTTGGGCAATGTCTTTGGCACTTCTGAGTCAACCAGTGGTGGTATGAACTCAATGATGAATCTGATCAATCGACTGCAAAATGCAGATCCGCGATCGCCGTCCGAAATCTCAGCCGATCAGCAGGAGAATATTAACTCTGAAGCCGCCGCGTTTCGGAATCGCCAGCAGCAGCAGTTGCAGGTTGCGCCTGCGAATGGTGCGCCAAATTCAACCTCTCCCCAATAGCCTTTGCGGATGAGCGGCGGGGATTAGCAGCTCAGATCAACGTTTGCGCTGCTCAATGAGGGCAAATTTTGGGATGGCCAGCCTTAAATGTTAGACCAGGAAGTGATTGCAGTTTTGGGTCTGGGTGCCTGGGGACAAGCCCTGTTTGACCTGATGCGTCAGTCGGGAAATCAAGTTGTCGGTTGGCAGCGATCGCAGGGTGACCTAGCAGATCTGCCGATTGCCAACCTGCGGGTTATTGTGGCTGCTCTGCCGATTAAAGCCGTCCGGTCTGTGGCAGAGCAGCTCGCCAAGTTGCCGCTGCCAGCAGAAGTGATTGTCGTCAGTGCCAGCAAAGGTTTAGAGCCACGCACCACGCAGACCGCTGCTCAAATTTGGCAGTCGTTCCTGCCTCCAGCCGCTGTCACCGTTCTGTCCGGGCCGAACCTGTCGGTGGAAATTGCTCAAAAACTCCCGGCTGCGACAGTTGTGGCGGGTGAACCTCGTGTGACTGCTCAGATCCAGGCCATCTTTGCCACGCCTTCGTTTCGGGTTTACACCAACCCTGATCTGCGCGGGGTTGAGCTGGGCGGGGTCGTCAAAAATGTGATGGCGATCGCCTGCGGGGTCAATGATGGGCTAGGGTTAGGGGTGAATGCTCGCTCTGCTCTGATTACCCGTGGCTTGGTTGAAATGGTGCGGATCGGCAGTCACTGGGGAGGGCAAGTTTCGACCTTCTATGGACTGTCCGGCTTGGGAGATTTACTGGCCACCTGCACCAGCCCCCTCAGCCGCAACTATCAGGTGGGCTGGCAATTAGCTCAGGGCAAGCCGATTCACCAAGTTCTATCAGAATTAGTCGGCACGGCTGAAGGGGTTAATACGTCAGTCGTTTTGGCTCAGTACGCCCAACAGCAAGCCCTTGATTTACCCATTACTCAGGAAGTTGCTGCCGTTGTCTCCGGGCAGCGCACCCCTAAACAGGCGATCGCGAATTTACTGGAGCGCCCCTTTAAGCCAGAATTAATCCCGGTTGAGATTGAACGCAATGACTGACCCGATGCCCCGTTCTAGACAAATTCGCTCTTGGTTGACCTGTTGCCTTTCGGTTGGACTGAGCTATCTACTCCTGCCTTTGGCCTCTGCTCAGCCAGAGGACGGAGCAATACCGCCGCCATTGCCCAGCCCGCCGGCGGCACAGCCAAACTTGCCCAGCCCGCAGTTGATGCAGGGAACGCAACTCACCTTAAACGGTCGCAACTATGCCGTCGGCTGGGGGCAGTGGCAGGGCAGCAACGGTCAAGTCGTGACCGGAATTAGTGATGTCGGTCTGATGTCCCGGTTTGGCCTGAATTTAGCCAACAGTAATAACCCCAGCCAACAGCCCGTTGACTGGTTCTCTGACCAGCAAATCCCGCTATCTGCTCGGCTGGGGGCTAGGGGCATTTATCGGTACTTAGAAATTAACTCCCTAGCCCAGCAGTTCAACTGGCAAATCCAGGCTCAGGGCAATCTGTTGCAAATTAATACCCCAGCAGCTCGGATCACGGGGTTACGCCTCGGTCGTCAAGCTTGGGGTGAGCGATTGGTAATTGACCTTGACCGGCCAACCCCCTGGCAAATTAGCCGCTTAACCAATAGCCGGGATGCGATCGCCCCTAGAGAATTGGCGCTTACCCTAGAGGCAACTATTGATCCCAAGCTGGCGGCGGGGCTAAAGGCACGACCAGGCGGGGGAATGCGGACGTTAGGAATTGACTTGGCGGCTCGCCAAACGGTGATCAAGTCTACCCTGGCTGGACACCTGCGCCCAGAAGTATCAATGCTGGCCAATCCGCCTCGCCTGATTGTTGATATTCGCCCCCAAGCCACCCAAAACCGAGATATTTTGTGGGCATCGGGGCTGCGCTGGCGTGAGCAAACGGTCAGCATTGGCGCTCGCCAGTATCCGGTGACTTGGCTAGAAGTCAATCCTCGCCAGCCAGGGCTAAAGCTAGAGCCAATTTGGGGACAGACCCTGGTTGGGATTCAACCCTTGGCGAGTATTGCCCAGCGTTGGCAGGCGGCGGCAGCGATCAATGGTGGTTTCTTTAACCGCGACCAGCAGTTGCCGCTGGGGGCAATTCGTCAAAACGGGGCTTGGATTTCTAGCCCAATTTTGAATCGCGGCGCGATCGCTTGGAATGAGGCTGGCGAATTCAAAGTTGGACGATTGATGCTGCAACAAACCCTGCTGGTGGGCACGCAGCGAGTGCCGCTGGTTTCTCTAGACAGTGGCTTTGTCGAAAAAGGAATTGCTCGCTATACGCCGAACTGGGGTGCCACCTATACGCCCAGAATTAAAGCAGAAACCGTGATTACGGTCGTTGATGATCAGGTGGTTGGGCAGCAGCCAGCCAGTGGCAATATGGCGATCACCATTCCTAGAAATGGCTACTTGCTGGCGCTGCGAGATGCTGTGCTGCCCCTTGCGCCTGGCACTACTGTACAAATCGAACTCGGCACTGCACCAGCCGCCTTTGAGCGGTTTCCGAATATCTTGGGAGCTGGCCCCCTATTATTAGAGCAAGGTCGAATTGTTCTTAATGCCGCGGCAGAGCAGTTTGGCAAAGGCTTAGATGCCCAAGCTGCCCCCCGCAGCGGGATTGGGCAACGGGCTGACGGGATGATCCTGATTGTCACCACCCATAATCGGATGGGCGGCCCGGGCCCAACCTTGCCAGAATGGGCTCAAATTATGCAGCGTTTGGGAGTCGTTGATGGGATTAACCTAGATGGAGGTAGCTCAACTGCGCTCTACCTTGGCGGACGCCTGATCGACCGTCATTCTGTGACAACAACCCGCGTCCAAAACGGGATCGGCATTTTTCTACAACCTCAGCAGTGAGTGGCAGATTAATCTGCCAATTTGCCCTAGTGACATTTTTGAACCGCAGGGCTACGCTAAGTAAGAATCATTGGAGTTTCGATCAAGATGGTAAGCAAGCAAACCGCAACTCAACTGCAAGCAGACCCTGCTCCCCTGTCACCCACGGGTCTGGCAGCAACTGAGCTGCGTCCTTGGGGTTCCTTCACCATTTTAGAGGAAGGCCCAGGCTATAAAATCAAACGGATTGAGGTCAAGCCCAACCATCGGCTTAGCTTGCAGATGCACCACCACCGCAGTGAGCACTGGATTGTGATTTCTGGGATCGCCAAGGTGCAGCGAGGCAATGAGGAAATTATGCTTTCGCCGAATCAATCAACCTATGTGCCTCAATTTACGATGCATCGGCTCGAAAATCCTGGCATGATTCCGCTGGTTTTGATTGAAGTTCAAAACGGTGAATATCTGGGTGAAGATGATATTCAGCGGTTTGCTGACGACTATGCCCGTTAGGAATGTAATGATTCATCTCAACCCAGCAGCGATCGCCGAAATCAAGCGCCTGCGCCGGAAGCAGACCAAAGCAGATACTGGATTCCTCCGCTTAGACATAGCGCAGAGCGGCTGCGCTGGTTTGTCTTATCGAATGGAGTTTGCTCAAACTTCTCAACCTCAAGATTTTCTCTTGGTTGCAGACGAGATGCAGGTGATTTTTGATCCCGACCTGCTGCCTTACCTAGATGGATTGACCCTCGACTACTCAGAGGATTTGATGGGTGGCGGCTTTCGGTTTCATAACCCAAATGCGACTCAAACCTGTGGATGTGGTAGCTCGTTTGCGATCGCCCCTCTCGATTAAGCCTACACTGGGTGTCTGTAAGGATTTTAGATTTCTGTGCGGAATTTGACATTCGCGCCAGAATATCGATATAGTTAGATCTCTGTCTAGAAAAGACTCCTGTCAAGCCAGCAATCTGCTGTTCGTTTCTACATGCCCACTATCCAACAGCTCATTCGTACTGAGCGTCAACAATTAAACAAGAAGACTAAGTCTCCAGCCCTCAAGAGTTGCCCTCAGCGACGGGGAGTTTGCACAAGGGTCTACACAACCACGCCCAAAAAGCCAAATTCAGCTCTACGGAAAGTGGCACGGGTGCGTTTGACTTCTGGCTTTGAAGTCACTGCTTACATTCCTGGAGTTGGGCATAATTTGCAAGAGCACTCCGTGGTCATGATCCGGGGTGGTCGAGTCAAAGATCTGCCAGGAGTACGTTACCACATCATTCGCGGCACCCTTGACACCGCAGGCGTCAAAGACCGCAAGCAAGGGCGCTCAAAATACGGTGCCAAGCGTCCAAAAGCAGCAAAGTAATTGACTGAGTTTGCTTCCCTGCATAGAGTTTCCAGTTTTTTTGTCACTGAACCTTTCAAGAATTTGTCATGTCTCGTCGTACTCGTGTCCCAAAACGCTCTGTTCCACCTGATCCGGTCTACAATAGCCGCCTCGTCAATATGATGGTGCGACGGATAATGCTAAGCGGCAAAAAGTCTGTTGCCACCAGCATTATCTACGGAGCCTTTAAAACAATTGAAGAGCGGACGGGGCAAGAACCTTTAGAGATTTTTGAGCGAGCCGTCAAAAACGCGACTCCCCTAGTGGAAGTGAAAGCCCGTCGAGTTGGCGGTGCTACCTATCAGGTGCCGATGGAAGTTCGCTCTGAGCGAGGTGTAGCCTTAGCCCTCCGTTGGCTGATTCGGTTTTCACGGCAGCGTCCTGGTCGGACAATGGCTGGCAAGTTAGCAAGTGAGTTAATGGATGCAGCCAACGAAACGGGCAATGCAATTCGGAAGCGCGAAGAAACGCATCGGATGGCTGAAGCCAACAAGGCTTTTGCTCACTACCGCTACTAAGTTCACCGGCGGCTGAACAGAACAGATAGAATTATTAAAGAATCGTAAAGCGAAAGCGCCAAGGAGGTAGTTGTGGCACGTAGTATCCCGCTGGAGAGAGTACGCAATATCGGTATTGCGGCCCATATTGATGCGGGTAAAACAACGACGACTGAGCGAATCTTGTTTTATTCCGGCATAGTGCACAAGATGGGTGAAGTGCATGATGGAACCGCTGTGACTGACTGGATGGCCCAGGAGCGCGAGCGTGGAATTACAATTACCGCTGCTGCGATTACAACGGCTTGGACACGGCGCGACCCAAAAAATCTCAATCAGGCTATGCCTGGTGAGCCTGAGTACAAAATTAATATTATTGATACACCCGGACACGTTGACTTCACGATTGAAGTCGAGCGCTCGATGCGCGTGCTAGACGGTGTAATTGCTGTTTTTTGTGCCGTTGGTGGTGTGCAGCCTCAATCTGAGACGGTTTGGCGGCAGGCAGATCGCTACAGTGTGCCTCGGATTGTCTTTGTTAATAAGATGGATCGAACCGGAGCTAACTTCTTTAACGTCTATGGGCAAATTCGCGATCGGCTGCGAGCTAACGCAGTCCCGATTCAAATTCCGATTGGCAGCGAAGAGAATTTGCGAGGAATTGTTGATCTCGTCCGCATGCGAGCCTTCATCTACAAAGATGACCTGGGTAAAGACATCCAAGAAACTGAGATTCCTGAAGATGTGCAGGAGCAAGTAGACGAATTTCGTCTGAAGCTGATTGAAGCAGTTGCCGAAACCGATGATGCACTAACCGAAAAGTATTTAGAAGGTGAAGAACTGACTGAAGCCGAAATTCGGGCTGGTCTGCGTCAAGGCACAGTTTCTGGGGCAATCGTACCCATGCTCTGCGGATCTGCCTTCAAAAATAAGGGCGTACAGCTCTTGCTCGATTCAGTCATCGACTACTTACCTGCTCCAATCGATGTGCCTGCAATTCAGGGCACTCTGCCTGATGGCAGTACGGCTGAACGAAGCGCCGATGATACACAACCCCTTTCAGCCTTGGCGTTCAAGATTATGGCTGACCCCTATGGTCGGCTGACCTTTGTCCGCGTTTACTCAGGCATCCTTAAGAAGGGCAGCTATGTCCTTAATTCTACCAAGGATAAAAAAGAGCGGATCTCTCGGCTAATCGTCCTCAAAGCAGATGATCGGATTGAAGTCGATGAGCTGCGAGCAGGCGACTTAGGCGCAGCCCTAGGCTTGAAAGATACCTTCACTGGCGATACAATCTGCGATGATTCTGCCCCAGTGGTGCTCGAATCTTTGTTCATTCCTGAACCGGTGATCTCGGTGGCGGTAGAGCCAAAAACCAAGCAAGACATGGAAAAGCTCTCTAAGGCGCTCCAGTCTCTGTCTGAAGAAGATCCAACTTTCCGAGTCAGCGTTGACTCAGAGACAAATCAGACCGTGATTGCTGGCATGGGTGAGCTTCACCTGGAAATTCTAGTTGACCGGATGCTGCGGGAGTTCAAGGTGGAAGCCAACGTGGGTGCCCCCCAGGTAGCTTATCGAGAAACTGTTCGCAAACCCGTCAAGGCTGAAGGCAAATTTATTCGTCAGAGTGGTGGTAAGGGACAGTATGGTCACGTTGTGATTGAACTGACTCCTGGCGATCCTGGTTCTGGGTTTGAATTTGTCTCCAAGATTGTTGGTGGTACAGTGCCCAAGGAGTATGTTGGCCCGGCAGAGCAAGGGATGAAAGAAGCCTGCGAGTCTGGCATTCTAGCCGGTTATCCGGTGATTGACCTTAAAGCAACGCTGATTGACGGCTCTTATCACGATGTTGACTCGTCTGAAATGGCTTTTAAGATTGCTGGATCAATGGCCATTAAAGAGGCAGTCATGAAAGCTGGCCCAGTCTTGCTAGAGCCAATGATGAAAGTTGAAGTCGAGGTTCCTGAAGACTATTTAGGCAACGTGATGGGCGATTTGATCTCCCGGAGAGGGCAGATTGAAGGTCAGGGCGCTGCCCAGGGGTTGGCTAAAGTAACGGCCAAGGTGCCACTGGAACGGATGTTTGGCTATGCTACAGATATTCGATCCAACACTCAGGGTCGAGGAATCTTCTCAATGGAATTTAGCCATTACGAGGAGGTGCCTCGCAGTGTAGCTGAGGCAATCATCGCTAAAAGTAAAGGGAACGCTTAATTACTTAAGAGGAAATTCATGGCACGCGCAAAGTTTGAACGCAATAAACCCCACGTCAACATCGGCACCATTGGTCACGTTGACCACGGCAAAACGACCCTGACGGCTGCAATCACCATGACCCTAGCAGCTCTGGGTCAAGCCGCTGCTCGGAAGTACGATGAGATTGATGCTGCACCCGAAGAAAAGCAGCGGGGAATCACCATCAATACCGCTCACGTTGAGTATGAGACCAGTGGTCGTCACTATGCTCACGTAGACTGCCCTGGGCATGCTGACTATGTCAAAAACATGATCACTGGCGCGGCTCAAATGGACGGGGCCATCTTGGTGGTTGCGGCAACTGACGGTGCCATGCCTCAAACCAAGGAGCATATCCTGCTGGCAAAGCAAGTGGGTGTTCCGAGCATGGTTGTCTTTTTAAATAAGATTGACCAAGTTGACGACGAAGAATTGCTGGAGCTGGTTGAGCTTGAACTACGGGAGCTGCTCAGCGACTATGAGTTCGATGGTGATAATATCCCGATTATTCGGGGTTCTGGGCTGATGGCTTTGGAGGCCATGGTGGCAGATCCTAAAGTCAAAAATGGTGACAACGAGTGGGTTGATAAGATCTATGAGCTGATGGAAGCTGTAGACTCCTATATCCCCACCCCTGAGCGGGATATTGACAAGCCTTTCTTGATGGCTGTGGAAGATGTCTTCTCAATTACGGGTCGGGGTACGGTTGCCACGGGTCGGATCGAGCGTGGCAAGGTGAAAGTTGGCGACACAGTTGAGCTGGTCGGGATTCGCGACACTCGCAGCACAACCGTGACTGGGATCGAGATGTTCAAGAAGAGCTTGGACGAAGGGATGGCGGGTGACAACGCTGGCTTGCTGCTGCGCGGGATTCAAAAGGCTGATATTGAGCGCGGGATGGTGATTGCCAAGCCTGGCTCAATTACTCCCCACACCCAGTTTGAGGGAGAAGTTTACGTCCTGCAAGAAAAAGAAGGAGGTCGCAAGACGCCTTTCTTCTCTGGCTATCGTCCTCAGTTCTACGTGCGGACGACGGATGTGACCGGCACAATTACTGCTTTTACCTCTGATGATGGCAGTGAAGCTGAAATGGTGATGCCGGGCGATCGCATTAAAATGACCGTTGAGCTGATCAACCCGATCGCGATTGAGCAGGGCATGCGGTTTGCGATTCGAGAAGGCGGCAGAACAATTGGGGCTGGAGTCGTCTCCAAAATCCTCAAGTAACACTTGAAAAAGCGGTGGCTGCCAGGGCTGATTTTCAGCTAGAAGCCCCGCTTTTTTCTGTTTCCTGTATGAGTGTATTTAATTCTGATCTTTGACAACTAGAAAAAGCCATGGCAACTTTGCAACAGCAAAAAATTCGGATTCGCCTCAAAGCCTTTGATCATCGCTTGTTAGACACGTCTTGCGAAAAGATTGTTGAGACGGCCAAGCGAACCAGCGCTTCCCCAGTCGGGCCGATTCCTTTACCAACCCGGCGACGGATTTACTGTTTGCTGCGATCGCCCCACGTTGACAAAGACTCCCGGGAGCACTTTGAAACTCGTACCCATCGCCGCATGATCGATATTTACCAACCTTCGCCGAAAACCATTGATGCCCTGATGAAGCTGGATTTACCGGCCGGGGTAGATATCGAAGTCAAACTTTAGGCAAGCCTTTAGCGCATCTAAACGTATCAACTTTCATTTTGATTATGTTGGTTCATCTTTAAAGGTTCTACTTTTTCGGGTATGGATTTAGGCAAGGACAGCAGTTGCTGAATTGTTTAGAATTTGCGCGCGATCGCCATTATTAAAATGGCGGTCTTTTTTGTTATGTTTACCGAATCAACAAAAATAACTGCTACTGATTCGGACTCAAAGCTCGATCCCTCGAATCAGATGAGATACATTAAGGAATAGCTATCTTTATCCCCTCCGTTTGAGTGAGCAATGCCATCTTCGTCAATTGCTGTTCGCGAATTGCCTCTCTTCCCATTGCCTGAGGTTGTTCTGTTCCCTGGTCGTCCGTTACCCCTCCATATCTTCGAGTTTCGCTACCGAATCATGATGAATACGATTCTGGAGAGCGATCGCCGATTTGGAGTCTTGCTGTGGGATCCGAATAAAGGCCAAGCAGCGACGATCGGCTGTTGCGCTGAGGTTGTCCGCCATGAGCGTCTGCCTGACGATCGGATGATGATTTTGTCTTTAGGGCAGCAGCGATTCCGAGTCCTAGATTGCGTGCGGGAAAAACCCTATCGAGTCGGTCTGGTCGAATGGATCGAAGATACTCCGCCAGAGCGAGATTTGAACGCCTTGGCAACCGACGTTAAGCAACTGCTCAAGGACGTTGTTCGCTTATCTGAGAAGCTGACCGAGCAAGAGATTCCCTTGCCTAAAGATATTCCTGCTCTGCCAGTAGAATTTTCTTACTGGGTGGCTAGCAATTTCCACGGTGTGGCTGGGGAACAGCAGACCCTTTTGGAGCTACAGGACACTGCCGCTCGTTTAGAAAGAGAAGCAGAAATTCTCACCTCAACTCGTAATCATTTGGCAGCCCGCACAGTGCTCAAAGACACTCTGCAATCCTAAGCACAATTAGAGGCAGCACCGCTTGATTCAGCCGCCTAGCCAATCGGCTAAACAATCTCCGATTATCGGTGTCACTACCTATAGTCGAAACGAGGTAGGTAACTTTCATTTGCCGAGCGCCTACCTTGATCCCGTCCGAGCGGCGGGTGGGGTGCCGATCCTACTGACACCAGGAGAATCTGACTTAGCTCGTTTGCTGAATGTATTAGATGGGATTGTTTTTTCGGGTGGAGGAGATATTGAGCCTGAGCAGTACGGCGGACAGCCCCATCACGCGGTGTATGCCGTTGATCCGGAGCGAGACGAGTTCGACCTGGCCTTGGCAAAACTCGTCCTACAAAGCAATCTGCCAATTTTAGGGATTTGTCGAGGGATGCAGGTGCTCAATGTTGCTTCTGGCGGCAATCTGGTCGTCCATATTTGCGATCGCTACGGCACTGAGATTTTGCACCGGACTGAACAGCCCCGTCATCCGGTGGAGCACGTGGTGCAAGTCCAGCCCGCCAGCCGATTGGCCAAGATCCTTGGCCAAACTGAAATGCCAATTGTGTCCTGGCACCATCAAGCGGTGGATCGATTGGCGGCCGGCTGGCAAGTTGTGGCGTCGGCAGCAGATGGGGTGATTGAAGCGATCGAGCATCAGCATCACCCCTGGGCGATCGCCCTGCAATGGCACCCTGAACTTTCAGCCGAAGCGCCTTGGCACCAGCGGCTATTTCAAGCCCTGGTCGATGCTGCCGCCCAGCGTTGTCAGGCTGCTATTAACGCTGCGACTTTTGATTTGACAATCAGTTAGCGTTCTAGTCTAGGGCTTTTGGTTATCGGCAAACGGAATTGATAAGATCAAGCTGATTGCCCCGTCTAGCGAAGGTGGATTTATGGCTGTATCACGCCCTTTGGCTGAACAAATCGACTCGCTAGGGTCAGTAAACCTGCTGACCATGTATGACCTGCCGAGTGAAGACCCAGAGGAGTTAGGATTGCCGGACGAGTTTCACGATTTGCAGCCCCAGCTCTTGAGCGCCACCCTGCGTTTAACAGCGGTGAGCAGTGATCGCATTTTCACCGGCACCGATCTCAACCTTTACTACGACGCTCAGCATCCGCTTTGGCATAAACGCCCCGACTGGTTTGTCGCGATCGGGGTGCCCCGGCTCTATGCAGAGCGAGACCTGCGCCTGAGCTATGTCGTTTGGGATGAGGGAGTCAACCCGTTTGTCGTGGTGGAACTCCTCTCTCCGGGTACAGAGAAAGAAGATTTGGGGCAGACTGAATCAGAAGCCGGTGAGCCACCAACAAAATGGGAAGTGTATGAGCGGATTCTCAACGTCCCCTATTACATTCTGTATGACCGCTACAACGGGATGCTTAGAGGTTTTCACCTGATCGACGGTCGCTATCAGGAAATGGCGCTTGAAGACAACCGACTTTGGCTCCAGGATCTCAAATTAGGTCTAGGACTGTGGCAAGGGAAATATGAAGAGATTACCCGCCAGTGGTTACGGTGGCTAGATTTAGAGGACAACTGGATTGCCACTCCCTTAGAACAGTCAGAGCAGCAACGAGCAGAAGAGCGCCAGCAGCGGCTAGTGGCTGAACAAGAGCGAGATCTTGCTCAAGCGAAAGCTGCTCGGATGGCTGAGCGCCTAAAAGCATTAGGAATTAACCCAGATGAAGTCTAAATTTGCCCGCTCCTGTTGCCAACTTCAGTTACTACCAATTGTCAGGGTAATATTTTGGAACAAGCCTCATTTCTGGTAAGGTCAATCCAGTTTAAACATGAGTTGTCTCTTCCTCAGGATTGATGGTGCGATCGCCCTAGCGCTGAGCCTATTTTGTGAGGGGCGTGCCGAGGATCCCTGGCACATAGGCTGTTCTAACTCAATCAGCTTCAAGGAAGAGAAAACAACATGCGCTTAGCGAATAAAGTTGCTCTGATTACCGGCGCAGGCAGCGGAATTGGGCGAGAATCTGCTCTATTGTTTGCCCAAGCCGGGGCGCAGGTTGTCGTTTGCGACTTGAATGTAGTCGGTGGCGAAGAGACGGTGAGCTTAGTTGAGCAGGCGGGTGGGCAGGCAGTTTTTGTTCAGGCAGACGTTTCCAAAGCAGCGGATGTGGAAGCCGCGATCGCCAAGGCTGAACAAGCCTACGGCAAATTAAATGTTTTGTTTAACAACGCAGGCATTTTCCATGCTGACGATGGCTCAGTCTTAGAAACCGAAGAAGCAGTTTGGGATTTAACGATCAACATTAATCTTAAGGGCGTGTTTTGGGGCTGTAAGTACGGCATCCCCGCCCTACAGCGGGCAGGAGGCGGCTCGATTATTAATACGGCTTCTTTTGTTGCCTTAGTTGGAGCGGCCACTTCTCAAGTTGCTTATACCGCTAGTAAAGGTGGAGTCCTAGCGATGACCCGTGAGATTGCGGTTGAGTTTGCCCGCCAAAATATTCGGGCGAATGCGCTTTGTCCCGGCCCAGTTGAAACCCCTCTCTTAGCCGAACTGTTGTCTGACCCCGCCCGCCGGCAGCGCCGATTAGTCCACATTCCGCCCGGCCGGTTCGCTAAGGCTTCAGACATTGCTCAAGCGGCTCTATTTCTAGCTAGCGATGAATCTGGCTATATTAATGGAGCGACCTTTACAGTTGATGGTGGCATCACTGCTGCCTACGTCACCCCAGAATGAAACGAATGCTGAAGCCAACTGCTCTGCTGTTAACCCTGATGGCGCTGCTAGATCTGCTTGGGCAGTCTGCTCTGGCTTTGCCAGGTCAAATTGTGATTCTCAGGCATGGCAATAAAGACATGCAAAATCCGGCTGATACTAACCTTGACGCAGCCGGACTGAATCGAGCGATCGCCCTGCCAAATATTTTGCTCAAGCGCTACGGAAAACCCGCGACAATTTTTGCCCCTCAGCCGATTCCCCCCAACGGCAACAACATTCGCTCTTTGCAGACGATTACACCGACTGCGATTCAAGCCGGAGTCAACATCAACACCCAGTACACGGTGGGTCAGGAAGCAGATTTAGCTCGCTTTTTACTCACAGACCAAACCCTGAACGGCAAAACTGTCTTTGTCACCTGGGAACATGATCACATTCCTAATTTAGCGACTGCCTTGGGAATTAAGAATCCTGAAAAATGGCGCGGTAAAGACTTTGATAGTATTTGGCGAATCACCTTTTCGGGGCAGCAGGCGCAAATTGCGATCGAATCAGAAGGATTAGGCAATCAGTATTAGCCGCTGATAACTAATTATTTCTGACTCTGACAAACAGATAAACGCATGGCTAATGCGGTATTTAAGTAATGCTCTTGAGTAGATTGGGCTTTACCCCTCACAATTAGGGCAATTTTAGGACGACCAAGGCATGGTACGGGCAATTGGGTTGATGAGTGGCACCTCTGTCGATGGGATTGATGCTGCTTTGGTCAATATTTCGGGACTGGAGCTTGATTTAGAGGTAGAACTGCTAGCAACCCAAACCTATCCCTATCCGCCGGAACTGCGATCTCAGATCCTAAAGCTGTGTGCTGGGCAGGCTGTGCCTCTGGAAGAACTGTCCCGAATCGATGATGCGATCGCCCAAGCCTTTGCCCAAGCTGCCCTACAAATTCAAGCCGATCGCGAACCAGCCGACCTGATTGGCTCCCACGGGCAAACCGTTTACCATCGCCCGCCCCAGGCTGGAACGCTTGGCTATACCGTCCAGTTAGGGCGGGGAGAAGCGATCGCTCAAGCAACGGGCATTCGCACCGTCAGTAACTTTCGGGTCGCAGATATCGCGGCGGGCGGGCAAGGGGCACCGCTGGTGTCTCGAATTGATGCCTGTTTGCTCAGCCACCCAACTGAAAGCCGCTGCGTCCAGAATATTGGCGGGATTGGCAATTTAACTTACCTGCCTGCGGTTGGTGATCTGAAGCCGATTGGCCAAGGTGTCAAAGGCTGGGATACTGGCCCCGGTAATGTGCTGATTGACCTGGCAGTGCAGCACTTTTCCGGTGGGCAACAGCAGTATGACCAAGATGGGGCTTGGGCAGCAACCGGCACCCCTTGCCACGCTTTAGTCGAGCAATGGCTCCAGCAAGACTTCTTTCAGCAACCGCCGCCAAAGTCAACTGGACGAGAATTGTTTGGCACTGAGTATTTTGCCGACTGTCTGCGCCAGTGCGAAGGCTTGGGTCCGGCTGATGTTTTGGCGACGCTAACCGAACTGACTGCGGCCTCAATTGTTTTTAACTATCAGCGCCACTTGTCTCAGCTGCCCGATCGCGTTCTGCTCTGCGGAGGCGGGGCTTGCAATCCTTATCTGAAGCAGCGGCTAGCCAGCTTGCTTCACCCAATCCCGGTTGGGGTGACAGATGAAATGGGGCTATCGGGCAATGCCAAAGAGGCGATCGCCTTTGCCGTGTTAGCCTACTGGCGCTGTCAGAAGATTCCAGGCAATTTACCGGCTGTAACCGGAGCCAAGCAAGAAGCGCTTTTGGGCATTATTCATAAGCCAGATTGAAAAAGATTTTTTTTGGAGGCTGTGCAGCCTAACCCAAGAACTACCCTCGTTACCTCTAACTGTAAGATCTATCGCCATACAGCATCAGAGTGATGTAGCAATTTTAATTCGCATTGCATAGACTAATTTGCAGAGATATTTAAAAAATCAAAGCCGCTCGCTTAACTCCGGCATTGACCTCCCCATGAAAAAAAATTGCCCCCCCCAGCCTTGGCGTCAGCGGTATTTTAAGTGGCTGCCCCGTCGTCTATGGCTGCTGCTGGTTGGAATGATCACTTTACTGGCCATAACTAGCGCTCTGAATGGAAGTCAGTGGCGGTTAACGCGAGCTGAAACTGGCAAACCCTCCCCCACTGATCCGAGTCTAAGTCCCCTCAAGCCAGGCCAATCTACCCCGACCCCGACAGTTTTGCCATCTGTTATTCCTACTGCTAGCCCTGTTTCGCCGCTGCCAACCGTTCCGTCCTCAATTCCACCCTCCCCATCCAGCTCGCCTGCTCCTGATCCACTATCGACACCGATCATCCCAACACCAGCAATTCCTTCTCCTCCAACCCCAACCCCAACACTTTCACCCTCGGCTAGCCCTATCCCCTCCCCTCAGCCAACCCCAACCGTCCAGCCCACTTCTTCCCCTTCTCCATCACCGACTCCTCCTAAACCTAAGCCACCTGTTAGTACTAATAGCCTGTCTATTCCGGCTCAATTTCGGGGCAAAATCATCCGCATGGTGCGTTTGCTGAAAAAAGAGAAGGTAGTTGCTTTAACGTTCGACGACGGGCCTTGGTCATCGACAACTCAGGTGCTGGAAATTCTAAAAAAGAACAAGATTAAAGCCACTTTTTTCTGGATCGGTAAACATCTGCAAATGTATCCAGAGATTGCTAAAAAAGTAGTTGCGGATGGGCACACTATAGGAAATCACACGTGGAGCCATCTTTATAAATCGATGGAGCCTGACCAGGTAAAAGCAGAAGTTGATAATACAACCGCCTCTATTTTTAAAAAAACAGGGGCAAAAACGGTCTTCTTTCGTCCCCCCGGTGGAGAACTTAAGAATGGTTTAGTCGAGTACGCTGTTGGCAAAAAATATGTGACTGCCCTTTGGTCTGTGTCGCCAGGAGATGCTAAGAAAGGGGTTTCCACCGAGCAGATTGTCAGCGATGTGGTCAAAAATGCCCGCTCTGGCAGTGTCATTTTGCTCCATGATGGCGGGGGCGATCGCTCAAAAACAATCGAAGCGCTACCCCAGATTATTGTGCAACTGCGGGCCAAAGGATATAAGTTCATTTCTTTACCAGAACTGCTCCGCATCCCTGGTGCGAAAGCTCAAGATTAGATCACCAGCGGCAAAACTCTTAAACCAAATCGTGTGTTTACGTTTCAAAGTTATATCAAACCTAGAGTCTAGAGATTGCTGTGGCACACACTTTCTTATTAAATGCAGGTCGATGGGCCGTAGAGGGCTATTGGCTGGAGCGGAATCAGCTACCCTTAATCGTTCAAGGCAACCTGCTGGTGACTTGGAGCCGAGACGAATGGTTGACAATGGCAACTCGGTTGACATTCCCTGAGCAAGCGCACCCCGAAGTGACCATGCAGTACCGAGGAAAAATTAGCCCTGACGATCAGCGCTATACGTTTGTGCTGCAACACAGCCAATTAGGCCGCGTGGAAGGAGAAGGCTGGGTCGGGCCAATGTCGATCGTTCAACGCTATTGGGTACTCAGCGATCGCGACAAGCGCACTGGACTCGAAAATTTACGCTGGCTCACCGATCGCCGCTACTGCTTCACCAGCAGCATCATGGCCGGCAATACGCTGATTAGCAGCCTAGAAGCAACCTGCGATCGCTTGCCCGGTTGAAAAGTGCTCATGAGCAACAATACTTTGATTCATATTTCTTAAGGTGCTTTGTACCTCAGCTTCTGGAGAGGGTTTGGGGGACGGCTCCCCCAAGGCTGTTGGCTGTTTATAACTTTAGTTTGGACTAATTGTCTCCTACCAAGCATTGACAGGAAGCCATCCCAAAACTCCTCCGCCTGTAAAAGTGGTGGAGTCAAGTTGACCTGGTCAGGAGAGTCAGAAGCTAAGCTGCAACTCATACCGATGTCTGCGAATTCTTGGGTTTAGAGACCTGTTTTTTGACCGTTGGGTAGCGAGTCCGAGGGGGTTGAGTTTGCTCTTTGACCCGACCTGGAGATTTACCGCGAGGTTTGGGCAGTTGAGCAGGTGTGCCGATCGCGGCAAGAATGGCTGGAAAAGCTTGTGCAATGCGACCGGGAGCGAGCGTTTTCTGAGCAGACTGCCAGGGTAAAGGGGAGTCAATACACTCACAGCGTCTTCGACCTCCGGGCTTTCGCTGGGCTCTGGCAGGGTTTGCGGGTCATTGAACTTGAATTTGTGTCCATGTTTGCAAGGGGCACCTCGACCCGCATAGGCAGTCGGTGGCAACCATTGACTGCCTTTCTCATCCGCTTTAGTCCAAACTCAAGTCGCTAACTGAAACCACACCCCATTTCAACTGGCATCTCTAGGCTGTCACCCACTTGCACACCATCATGGTAAGCCGCCAGCAGTATTTCACTCGTTTTGCCCCAAGCGATCGCCCCCGTTCGATCAATTCCAATCGCTCCCAAATCTCGCTGGCGTTTTTGAGCTTCGCTAAACGATCTCTCAAAGGACTGGATTAAGCTCAATCCATCCGTTACCCGTACCACAATCCGGGCAGCCAAACATTCATCAATAATGTCTTCGCCAATCCCGGTGCAGCTAATGGCCGCTTCACCTGTGGCATAGTTGCCGGCTGGCATGGCTGAATCGCTGACTCGACCAATCCGCTCAAACCCCTTGCCACCGGTGGAAGTTCCGACGGTCAAATGCCCTTGCTGATCAAGTGCCACGACGCCAATTGTGCCGCGTCTGGCTTCAGAAGCAACATCTCCTTCGGCCACAACCCCAGCCATCGTGCGGCTAAAATTCTGCTGGCGCTCTTGTAACCACTCTTGCAGGCGGAGTTCCGTCAGCGGATTGTAGACGGGCAACTGCAATTCTCGCAGCAGTTCGGCTGCCCCTTGGTCAGACAGTACCCGATCAGGGCTGGTTTGGAGATACTCCGCCAAGTCAATCGGATGTTGCACCCGGGCCACGTTGATGACTCCGCTAAACCGCTGGCGATCGCCAGACATCAAAGCCGCACTCATCCGAATTTGGCCATCCGATTGCAGCACAGAGCCAGTCCCAGCGTTAAAGCGAGGATTATCCTCTAAAAGCTGACACCCCAACACAACGGCTGCCTCAGCGCTTACCCCAGCCGCCAGCTGCTGGTAGACATCCTCTACCACTTCGTAGAGGGCTTGCCGGACGGCGGCGACTCCTCCTTTGCCTTGTAAAGAGCTACCCGCTCCACCGTGAATAATTAATTTTGGTTGCACTGGCATGATCAAACCCTGACGATGTGCTCAAATCGAGTTACTGAACTTTCTGATTATCGCAGTCAAAGGTAAAAAGCCTTGGGCCCAGATCCGCAAAACCAACCGTCAAGCCGATTGCGATCAAGATTGGCAGCCTGATTCAATCAAACAGCAGCAAGAGCAAAAACAAAATTTGTTAAGTAAGGTAACAATTTTGGCGTCAAGCTGGCTTAATGCCTTGACAGCATCAGAGAGAGTGTTTAAGCTGGCAAACATACCTGGGTAAAACGATAGCGTCCTATGCAAGACAAGCAAAAAGTCACATTGTACTTAAAGCCAGAGTTGCACCGTCAACTCAAGATTCAGGCGGCGGTTGATTCAGAACCAATGTCTGAAATTGCAGAGCGGGCGATCGGATTCTATCTAGATCATCCAGATGTGATTGAGGAAGTTGAGGCTTCTGGTTTTGGGGCAACCCATCAGGTCTATGCTTGCCCCGAATGTTCTAGTCCAATGGTGCTCCGTTCTGGAGAGCTACTTTCCCTCAGGGAGCAGCCAAGTGTCCTAGAGGAAGACCTACCTGTACCAGCTAGGGCTGCGGAGGAGCTGGTCGGCACTGGAGCCTAGTTTTTTCGTTGTTCTGCTTCTCCAGTATTTTTTGGTTTGTGAAGTCGTAAGGTTTAATTTGCGTTAAGCCTGCCCTATCTGGTAAACGTCCTCTGAGGCGAGTGATCATGCAAGAAGAGCTAAGTATTCTCATCCAAGCTCAATATCCCCTGATCTACCTCTTGACCTCTGAGGAAGAGCGAGCAGAGCAAGCGATCGCGGAAATTGCCCAGGAAAAGCCGCAGCGAAAGGTTTTTATCTGGACAGTTACCCACGGGATTGTTGAGTTTGGTCATCCTCGCAGCGTTAATCAGCACAACACGGTTTCGCCAGAAGCGGCTGTCCAGTGGGTAATGCATCAGCGAGAGCCAGGAATTTACATCTTCAAAGACCTGCACGCCTTTATTGATTCGGCTGCCGTTACCCGTTCCTTAAGGGATGCGATCGCTAGCTTCAAGGGAACATTTAAAACCATTGTTTTGATGTCTCCAGAAGCAGCTCAGAGTATTCCGGTCGAGCTAGAGAAAGAAGTTGCTGTCGTTGATTATCCACTGCCAACAATGGGAGAATTGGATGAAGTTCTCTCGTCCCAGTTGGAGACAGCTCCAGCCGGTCGGACTCGCCGGTTGACCACGGAAACCCGCGAAAAGCTGCTCAAGGCTGCGCTTGGACTGACCGTAGATGAGGCCCAAAAGGTCTATCGCAAGGCCAAAGTTACATCGGGACGACTGACAGAAGAAGAAGTCGATGTGATTCTGTCTGAGAAAAAGCAGTTAATCCGTCGCAATGGAATTTTGGAATACATTGAGGTCGATGAAACCATCGACTCAATTGGGGGGTTGCAAGAGCTAAAGTATTGGCTCCAGCAGCGTTCTAATGCCTTCACCGAAAAGGCCAGAGAGTACGGTCTTCCCCAGCCAAAAGGGATGCTGATTTTGGGTGTGCCTGGCTGCGGCAAGTCTTTAATTGCCAAAACCACCTCTCGGCTCTGGGGTCTGCCTCTGCTGCGCCTAGACATGGGGCGGGTCTACGATGGTTCAACCGTTGGCAAATCAGAAGCCAATTTGCGTAATGCTCTCAAAACCGCCGAATCGATTTCGCCAGCCATCCTGTTCATTGACGAAATGGACAAAGCCTTTGCCGGTGGTGCAGGCTCGGCTGACTCAGACGGGGGGACTTCTAGCCGAATCTTTGGTTCGTTTCTGACTTGGATGCAGGAAAAGAGTTCACCTGTGTTCGTGATGGCAACGGCTAACCGCGTTGATCGCTTACCGGGCGAGTTTCTCCGCAAAGGCCGATTTGATGAGATTTTCTTTGTCGATCTGCCCACCGCCGATGAGCGACAGGAGATCTTTCGGATTCACCTCTCTAAGCGTCGTCCAGAGATTGATCGGTTTGATCTTGAGCAACTGGCTAGCGTCTGCGATGGTTTCTCCGGTGCCGAAATTGAGCAGGCGATCGTGGCCGCAATGTACGAAGCTTTTGCCCAAGCGCGAGAGTTTACGCAGCTCGATATTATTGCTGCGAGCCGAGCCACGCTTCCCCTTTCTAAAACAATGAACGAGCAGGTGACAGCCCTCAGGGACTGGGCTAGGCAGCGCGCGCGACCTGCTGCATCTTCAGTGGCTGAATACCAGCGGCTGGAGTTCTAAAAGCTTTCTCCTGCTCCCAACAGGAGAAAAACCCCGGAAAACTAGCCAGTGCTGGTGATCCAAAACCTTCCGCAAGGGCTTGCTCAGCAAGAATCGCGGTTCTCAAAGTTCAAACGTTGTTCGTCTCAGTTACTACTCCAAGGAGGAGATTCTTAAGATGTCTCACTTTAGCACTCTGCGTACCAAGATCACCGATGCCGAAATTCTCAAGTCTTCTCTGCGGGATTTAGGCATTGCGATTAAGACAGAAGCTGACGTTCGTGGCTACAATGGCCAGCGCGTTCGGGCTGACTTGGTAGCCATTCTTGAAGGCGAGTATGACCTCGGTTGGTCTCGCAACACGGATGGCACCTTTGATTTAATCGCTGACCTTTGGGGTGTTGCTAAGAAGCACAACCAAACTGAGTTGATTAACTCAATCAATCAAAAGTACGCCATCAACAAAACCCTGGCTGAAGTTAAGCGCCCTGGTTTGCAAAATGCCAACGTCAAGCTAGTTGTCCACAGCTAGTTTTTGGAGCGCGTTCCCAAACTGGCGGGTTAATCTGGTAAGGTTAACCCGTTTTTTGCGCGCTTTTTTATGAAATTTTTCCAAAATAGAAAGCCGGCTCCCAATGAGCAGCGAATTGTTTTATCTAAAGTTAATTGGGCCAAGTTTGAAGCACTATTGCTGGAGATGGGTGAAGGGCGATCGGCGCATCTGACCTACGATCGCGGTGCATTGGAACTAATGACTCCGCTGGCAGAGCACGAACGATCAAGTAAATTGGTCGAATCTCTGCTGCTGCTGTTGTCAGACGAGCTAAAACAACCCGTTTTAGTGCAGCGATCGCGATTGCTCAAGCGATTTGACCTCCAGCAAGCCGTTGAACCTGATATTTGTTGTTTCTTTGATCCCAAAACATCGCCATTATCTCCGTCTGCTGAACCAACAGAGACATTGCCCGATCTGATTATGGAAGTTGCCTTAACGCATAGCAGTCTGGATAAACTGCCAATCTATGCCAATTTTGCGATTCCAGAAGTCTGGCGCTATCTGAGTGCGGGTGAGCGCCAACCGACAACCCGCTATCTCCGAATTTATCACCTGAAAAATCAGTCCTACACCGAATCTGACCGGAGTCTGCATTTTCCCTTTTTGACTGCTGCCACAGTGCTACAATTCCTTGATCAGAGCGACACATTTGGATTGATGCCCTCCCTGCGTCTCCTGCGCGAATGGTTGCAACAGCAGGGGGGAGGCTAGATTGTGCAGGTAAGGTGAAAACGTGAAATATTTTTTTCTGTCGGATGGTTGGAGTGTGGGACGAGTGTGGGAATTTGGCGGACTTTGGAATGAGGGCGTCTGGCGACGAAAACCGCAAATTGAGAAAACTAATCTTTATGTGGTAGAGCAGCAAGAGCAGCTTTGGCTTTACCAGGTAGAAGAAGCTGTGTTGATGGTGGAAGTTAAGCCCACGACGCCTGAAGATGCCGCCCAACCGATCGGGCAGGTCGTGCTGAAACGACTGATCACGGCGGAGCAGGCGATCTCCCATTTGAACACCGCAGAAGTGGTTTCTTGCGCTGTCTTTAATCACTTCTAGGTCAAGTCAAAATTGCTGAGAGTCTGCTGATCTGGCTTGTAAAACAGGTTCGTACAAACTTCTTCTTCATAAAACCTCTCAATTTGACCGAGCATAGGGGATGAATGGAGCTTCTAGAATAAAAAATAGCTGCTTTTTGCCTGCTCAGGAGTAACCTGTGAATGATCTAACCTGTACAGTCAACAATGCTGAAACCTACCAAATCGTCTGCCTAGAGCATCAGCAAACTTACCTCTATGGCGAAGTGATTCAAATTATTGCTTGTCGGCAAATGGCTTGGGTTCGTCCACTCCTGTTGTATCAGCGATCGCCTTTAGGGGTTGCGACTGAACCGTTAAGTCATTCACCTGCTGTGTTCGATTTGCGCCAAGGGTCTGACTTGTTCTGGCCGCTCCAGCTTTTTCGGCCGGCTTTAGATACGGAAGTGCTGCCTTTATTCGCTCAATTTCAAGCTTGGGATGCACAGCCAGAGTCGGATCGGTTGATCAGTCGGCACCAACTCCATCAATTTATCCAGCAAGTTTGGCAGGCTTGCCCAGCCGCGTTTGCGAATTGAAAGGGTTGAAATTTAAGCTTAGGCAAGCCGTTGACCAAAATTATGATTTTAATCAGGCTTTTTATCTCCTAGGACTTGTCACTCTTAACTTTAGTGAGTTACACTAATGTACATAAGGCTATTGCCCCCCCGCATAGCCTATCTGCGTCCCCGAAAAGGCGACTTACTCCGAAAGGGTAAGAAGCAAATCAGGATTCCTAAGCTATTCTTTTCAAGAGTATGGATGTTTCCCGATGCCGAAGGGATTTTATATTCTCACAAGTTCATACCTAAGCGTATTTAGCTAGCCTGGTTTCTTTATTGGAGGCCATGGCTTTTGCCGATCACCCAATTGCGACGGAAGAAGCGGGCGAGCTTCGATTCCTCTAAGATTAGGCAAATGGGTCGCCCATGTGGACAGGTGCGCGGGTTGCGAGTCCGCTGCCACTGATTGAGCAGGTTTTGCATTTCTTCTAGCGATAGGCCAACCCCATTCCGGATCGCGCTGCGGCAGGCAGTAGCGACTAAGGCTGTTTGCAAATTAGGGCCTAAGCTCAATTCAATCAGAGCGTCAGTACAATCTTCTCGGCTGGCTAAGAGGGCTGGGGCAGAGCGGACAGCCCACAAATTGTTGCCGAAAGGTTCGACTGAGATCCCAAGCTGCTGGAGTTGTTCAACTTGAGCAACCCGTAAATCACTCAGCACGATCGGTAGGGCTAAATCAACTAAATGCCAGTGATCTGATAATTGCTCATACAGCACTCGTTCGTGGGCAATGTGCTGTTCAACCAGCCACATTCCTTCTGGATGCTCAGCCAAAATATAGGTGCGGTGAATTTGGGCGATCGCCCGCAGTGGAGACAAGCCAATCTGAGCTTCAGGATGAGATTTTGGTGCTTGAACCGTGCGATTCAAGGCGTAATACCCTTTTGACTCAGCCGCTTTAATCAGTTGCTGGACTGGCTCGGTTGAGCTAATGTTGGTTTGGCCCCAGCCCAAGGCTTGGTGAATCGCTTCCGTAATTTGGGCTTGCCAGGTTTCTATCGCCTGTAAATAAATTTCTGTTTTGGCCGGATGACGGTTCCAGTCAATCTGCTCAGGCGGAACCCGCAGATGAACGAAGCAAACCGGATGGCGGTGGCGCGGCAGCGTTTGCTGAAAGGGGAGCAAAATACTTTGCTCTAAATCGCCCAACCAAGCATTGCTGGTTGCAGCTCGATCGCCCGCTTCAACGCAGCGACCATTCACGGCGAGGCGAACCCAATCGGGGCGCTGGCGATGACAGCGATCGGGCAGTCCTAGCACAAGCTCTAGGTTGGGTTGCTGTAGACTCCGTAAGTCTCCTGGTTCAACTGCGGGTAAAATTTGCAGTAAGATGTCTTGCGCCTGATCACCAGGGGCAAGGCTGAACCAAGGGCGATCTTGCTGCTGCACCTGCCAGGTAACATGGGGATGGCAGAGGGCGCTGGAGTGAATAACTTTCTGGATCGCTCGCAACTGTTGGGCTGGCGTCGGTAAACCCTCGCGTCGGACGGGCCAACTTGCAAACAGTTGGCTAACGGTGACAATGCTGCCAGGGGCGATCGCCACACTTTGGCAACTCGTGACGTCTCCCTGAGCATCATAAACGACCCGCCAGCCCGGTTCCGATGCCAACAGGCGGCTGCAAATTTCTAAATTGCCCAATTGGGCTAAACTGTGCAAGGCTTCACCCCGAAAACCCAGGGTTTGAATCTGCCACAAATCAGCCGAATCGTGAATTTTACTGGTGGCATGGGGGGCAGCAGCTCGCTGCAAGTCTGCTAAATCCATCCCGCGACCGTTATCTGTGACGCGCACCCGCCAGGCTTGGGGCCAAACGGCTACCGTCAACCGAGTTGCGCCAGCATCAAGGGCGTTGTCAACCAGTTCTCGCACCGCTGCGGCTAAGGAGTCAATCACCTCGCCGGCAGCAATCAAATGCACTAAATCAATGGGTAAAGACTGAATCGTGGCCAAAGAAAAAAAGCGATGTTTAAAAGTCAGAGCAATTAGACAGCCTACTCACACTGTGACATCTTCTTCTAAAGTTTGCCCAGCATCGGGAAAAGTTCTTTGAGGGCATTGGCAGCACTACCAATACTAATTGCTAAGAGTAAAAGCCCAAAAACGCGAGTCAAGACATTCATCCCGGTTACACCCAAAACTTTTTGGAGCATGGGGGCTAGCAAGAAACAAACGGCAATGGTAACTGTGACGGCCAGGATAACTAAAACTGCCAGTAGATGCTGGCTGCCGCTGGCTCGGCTGGCATAGGAAATCACAGTGCTCATGGCACCCGGCCCAGCCAAAATTGGGATCGCTAGCGGCACGATCGCGATCGAGTCTTTTGTCGTTGCTTCTGCTTGTTCTTCTGGGGTATGGCGTTGACCACTGGTTTGGGCGTGCAGCATTGACCAAGCTAACGTGGCAATAATTGTCTGCCCAGCCAATTCAAAGGCAGCAAGCTGAATACTAAGCGTATCTAAGATTGCCTTGCCCACAAACAGCGAGATAATCAGCGTTACCATAACGGCGATCGCTGCCACAATAATCACCTGTCGCTTCTGCTTTAAGGATTGTTTTGCAGTTAAAGCCAGAAAAAGCGGAATATTACCAATTGGGTTAGTAATTGTAAACAAAGCCATAAAAGTTTTCAGAAAGTCTGTCGTCATAGATCATGCCTGGCTGAAGTAATTTTCACTTGTGTAGAATATAAAGCTGTTATTGCAAAAATTAGGACAGATATTTTTAGAATCCTTGCAGGGCTTTAAAAAATAATCCTCATTCATTTAGCCGGCAATTGAACCCGGATGGCTACCAACAAGTTCCGCTGGCCTGCCTACCCCTAAAGTACTGGGTAGTGGTATTTGAGCCAGAATTTTGAGTGGCGTGGGTTAATCTCACCCTACTCAAAATCCTGACATCTTTAGGACAATCCAGTTCTGAACTAATGATGTAGAGGTTGAAAATTTTTACCAAGCCCGATTGCGAACAATCCGATTTTCAATTAACTCCATTGAGAGGGGTTCGCCAGCCTTGCGTTCCAAGTCAACAATTTTTTTGACAAAATATTCAATCGTCTTCCTTCTGAGCCAGCCTCTCGCTACCACAATATCCCCAAACCTCATTCCGGTCGCTTGCTGATCGCGTAGAGCAACTTCAACTTGATGGGGTTGCAATAAACCAGCATCAACCAAGTAGCCGCCCAAACGCTTAGCTGAAGGATCGTAAGGTAGCATAAGCAAATTTACTTTCAACGAGCTAGGTGATTGTAAATGATTTGTCGGCAGTTTTAACAATCTCAACATCTTGTTGAAGCTGCTTTAAAATACCGAAAATCAGTCAGAACTCAGTTATTTTTAGAGTACCCTTGACTGATAGCCAATTGAGCATCCACGAAATCTTTACAAATCGCGTCAATTCAACATTAACTGAAGCTTTTTAACTAATGGAGCTAAGAGGGTGTTTGAAAAGTTTTGAGAAAAGCTCTTGACCCATTAAGGGAGCATCTCAGTTTTGCGATGAGTAAATGTACTTAAGGCAAAAAAATCAAACCCATGGGACATTCAAGGAGTCATCGTTGGAGAGTGAAGCATGACCCCTGAAGAAGAACAAATCGTCAAAGCC